>Ga0268266_10005556_pt1 | contig 11738 bp, 12 predicted proteins | sample KBSS13metaG_FD_190356 | JGI IMG/M metagenome (GOLD analysis project Ga0268266, IMG submission 190356) | Switchgrass rhizosphere microbial communities from Kellogg Biological Station, Michigan, USA - KBS S1-3 metaG (SPAdes) (version 2) | ecosystem: Host-associated > Plants > Roots > Rhizosphere... | reverse complement strand
GTTAAGGGTGAAGAAGGTGTTGACGAAGTTGAAGCAGTTGTGGAATTCGCTTTTGGCTGCGCGGGTGTTGATGTCGTTGGGACGATTGGCTCGGTTGGCTTCGTACGCGCGGGGGATTGCGCTTCGCGCTCACTTTGTCCCCCACTTTGTCCCCCACTGCGACCCCCACTACCCCCACTGCGACCAGCCGGAGTTGTGCCTTTGAGGATGGCGGTTGCGGCGCGGCGGCTTGCTTCGATTGAGGAGTGGCTCGAATCGCGCCGCTCGGTGATGGTGGATTCGAGCGTTTGAATCGCGGCGAGTCGGCTGCGGAGCATCTTCCCGGCGGCGCGGATTCGCTGGACGCGATTTGCGGAGCGCATGTACTTCTTCGCGAGATCGGAGTCGAGGATTTCGGCGACTTCGTACCAGGAGGTTTCGTAGGTGCCGGCGATGTAGTTGAGCTCGTGGCCTTTGATGAAAAAGTCGTAGAGGATGGAGTGGAAGTTGGGGGGCACGGAAAAACTCCGAAGGGGCTAAGGGGCGGAGGGGAGAAATCGCAAATCTCAAAATGGCAAATCGCAAATTGGGAAGACGGATCTCGGAAGTTGAGTGCGGGGCGGATGGCGGGCGCGAAAAAATGGGGGTCTCTACAGAGGGACCCCGAAGCGCCAATGGCCCGAAATAACCGTAACTAGGACCTGGGTGAAATCGCGCGCAAGTGATTGCGCGGCAGAGAGTTCACTGCTATTTTGCAAAATGGAAAGAGGGGTGGCTTTGTCGCATACCTTTGGCCCAAAAAAGCAGTAACTACACGTTTGGTCCGATGGAGAAGGGGTTTCGGATTTGGGGAACTCGGAGCGCGGAACTCGGAGTGCGGAGCGGGGGAAATCTCAGCTCGCAACGCGTGGAGATTCGCTTGGTTTGTGTCGCTGACGCGACAGGGATGCTGGAAGTGGATTTCTCGGACGGAATGTAGTGTGATGGGTGGATCGCGCCAGACGCGGCGCGACTGGCAACGGGCGGGCCCCCGTTTCACGGACGGAAGAGAAAAGCAATGAAGCGCACTGTGCTCGCGGAGCCGCTGCCGGTGTTACCCGCTGAAGCATGGACGATCGCAGGCCGTGCCACCCGCCGCCGACTGTTACGGACACCTAGACGCCTGAACAAGGTGCACACGCAGTGTGTTGAACTTGACTTCGACTCTTGTGAATGACCCGGCATCGTCCCCACCGTGGTCGGCCCAGATGTGGAAATTTTTTACGACTTCACCGCTAACCATGGGAAAGTCCACACCACGATCGTCGTTTCCCATGGATTTGCTGATTGAAGTCATTTTCGGCAATGGCGTGAAGGACTGGATTCTCCAGCCCTCAGGTGCCGTGTAAGCAACCCTCCATTCGTCTTCACCACTGACTTCGGTGTCGTTGGACTTATTTTCCCAAGCGTGCATCCGCACAATCAATTTGATCGTTCGTTCGTCCGTTTGTTTTATTTCGCCGGACGCATCAACACGCATGGGCTTGTCGTCCTTGGTATCGAAATCCCGGTCGCTTCCTTTCTTGTCGATGTACGGTGGCGTGTATGCAATGGCTCCAATTTCTCGAACTTCGTCTCGCGTGCTCGGGTTTCGCTCGATGAGCACAGGCTCCGATACCCCCGGCTTTCCGTCAAAGCTCACGTGTACCTTGCGAACGTTGCGTTTGCAGAGCAGCTGCTCCGTCACCTTATTGGGACCCGCGAGATCGAGCTGAAGCTGATAGTGCGATGTACGTCCAATCTGGTTGTCCGGAAGCGGAATCATCTCGCCCGCATCCGTTTCAAGAAGTATTCCAATCTTCTTTCCCTGACTATCAAGCAAGTCAAAATCAAATCCAGTCAGCATAATGCTGTTCCAATGCACCGACTCGTCATAAAGGTTGAGATGCGCTGGAGTGCTCGTGCAGACCACCGGCAGGATTAAGGGGACCGGATCGTTCTTCTTGTCACGCAAGTTGATCAGCATCGCACGAATGCGCTTGAGCCGCGCGTCTACACGCCGAAGTAGAAAGTCAACTGAACACATTCCAGCAACTTGCGCGTGCTGAACGCCTCGTGAGACCAAGCCGTCCACTTCCGTTCGGATCGTTTCATCGATTCGCCTCGGAAACTCGCTCCCCAGTGTCTGCAAGGAAGCGTTTGCTGAGTCGACGGAATTGCCGAGCGTCTGAGAAGCCTTTTCGACCGCTGCGATTGCGTCATCGATTTTTTTGCAAGCGCCCAGCACGGCGCTAAACGACACAAGCAGTGCCACAAACACCAATACGCCGCTCTTCATGATGGAACCCCTTCTGACTCCCAACGATCACGCGGCCGACAACGAACGCTCCACCCTTTGGGGCTCGCGACCGACGTGTACAAGCTACCTCCTGGAGGCATAAAGCACAATTCCACAGATTTGTGGATTTGCGTTCCGCATTTAAACTGTGACCGACGCTCAGCTTGTGAAGTACGTAGGAGGCGACTTGACGTCAATTACACTACTTCATAAAACGGTCAATGAGGGCGCTGTGCTTGAAGGTGTCGCCTCGGTTGAGGCCGATGCAGGGGATGCCGCAGACTGTGAAGGTGAGGACGTCGCCTTGTTTGCCGCCGCCGCCCCCACTGGGATAGTCGGAGGGTGCGCGGTGGACTTTGCCGACGGTGCTGCTGGGAAATGTTTTGGCGTAGAAGTGGGCGGGTTCTTCGGTGTTGGTGTATCAGAGGTAGAGGGCGTTTCGGGGAATTTGGGGCTGCTCTTTGGGGCGGGGCGGTCGGCGAGGGCAATGCCACACGCATCACTTGTTGAAGCGGTGAACAACGGCCGCCACCACCATTGCCGAAGCGAGGAGGAAGACGATTGCGTCGGCAATCAAGCCCGGTACTGTGAACGGTCGGTGTCGGAAGCCGGTGAAAGCGAGGGCTGCGGCGATCACGGCGATTATGGCCGCCCAAGCCTCGGCTTGGGGCGTGAGAATCAGGCTGACGAATCCCGCGAAGAGGAGGACCAAGATTGCAGCCCACGTGCGCGAGATTGGTGAAGGGGCATCGAGTATGGACTTTGTCGAATTGGTGGAGAGTCCGTACTCGTGATTCAAGTCCATCAGGCGGTGACCGAAGATCGTGCCTCGGATGAGATCCACAATCACTACCAAGTAGACGTTCTTCGTGTTGGTAACCACGAGGACATGGTCGAAGGTATTCGATGCATTGCGATACACGTGTTCCACGCAGTTTGGGACAACGACGGTGCCGGACAATTCGGCGGTTGGAATCGCTTCGACGTACGGCCAGATTTTCAAGACGTTTGTTGCGGTCGCCATCACATCACGCATGGGCGCGGCAAACGTGCCTTTGAATTCTTCTTCGCTGAGCAGGTTTGTCTGCATTGAGTGCGAGTGTATGAGATTGGGCTCTCGTATCGAGATTGAATCGCACCGAGGAAAGGGCAAAAGACACACTGACCTCGGAGGAACCGAGGTCGGTAGCACGACGCGTTGGGTGGAATTCGGAGCGAGTGGGCAAATGGAAGGTCAACGCCACCCGAGTCGCTGCCGCTGGACTTGGAGCGCTTCTCTTCTTCGTCGGATCCTGACGAACCAACCGATCGCAAGCGCGGCGGTGCAGGACGGCGCGGGAATCGCGTATTCAAAGCCGGCGAACAGTGGGCCGGACTGCTCGGATGTACTCATCGTTCCTCTTGCGATGATGGAATACTCGCCGGCGTTCAGCACCCCTGAGAACGACTGGTAACCTGACAGAAACGCGATCGTCTCCGGGGGGCCCACATCGAGTCTCTGGAGGTTGAAGCTCATGACTTGATTGTCGCCCCAGGTTGAAGCAGAGAACGCGGTATCGGTTGTCAGCGTGAAGTGTTCGAAAGCATCGAGACTCACATCGGATGTCGCGGGGCCGCCAAGCGGGTTGTTGTGGATCATGCCCTCCATGTACACGTGCAGAAACGCGGCGTTTGCATTCGACGCCACGGTTCCCTTTGAGAAAGCGCTCGCGGGCCCGGCAGAACCCGGGTAGACATGCTGGACCGAGACCGAGTCGGACCAGTTCCAGATGCCCAGAATATTCGTGCTTTCGAAGAAACCGTGCGAGTCGGGAGGAGTGGTCACGGCGTTGCAATTGACGCTGAGTGCGTGGGTTTGGTATTGGATTGCGGCGGGAGCGGAAGCGAGCGTGCAGGTGACGGCGACGACTGCCGCGAGGACGGATCGGTGTGGCCTTTGCATGATGCGTTCCCCGGTTGGACGCGGCAGGAAGTGACATTGTCGCTGTTGCCGCGGCCTGATTCAAAGCTAACTTGGGGATTGCCGGAATTCCAATGATTCGAGATGTTTCAGCGGCGTTGAGACAGGGGATCTGCGATTCGGCGTGGGCAGCCGGTCCGCAATCAAACGCACAACGTTGGAGTTGGGGGGTGTCAATGGACAAGAGAGCCCATGGCCTTGGAGGCCATGGGCTTTGGGGCGCGGTGGACCTTGCCGACGGTGCTGTTGGGAAATGTTTTGGCGTCCAAGCGGGCGGCTTCTTCGGCGTTGTTGGCGTACCAAAGGCGGAGGATGTATTTGGGCATTTGGGGTTGCGTCTTTGGGGACACACACACGGCTCAAAGTCGATGTTACTGGCACGACCTTGGGTGAACTTCAGGGCGGAGAAAAGAGGAGGTCTGTACCCTTGCCCTCATTCCGCCAGTTCAAAGGCCTTGAGTAAGGCGTCTCTGATGTCCTGTGGATCCTGGGACTTCACCACAACATCTGCGTGCATTGTGTTCTCCCACGCTCGCCGGGTGATGAGCCGCCGAGTCGGCGAAATTAGAAGCTTGCCCGAGCGCTTGGACACTGAGACGTGTACAGACTGTTCCATGAATTGCTTGTGCGACCGACATCCAGCCGCTTTGATGTAGAAGGCCGCACTGTCCTTATTCCAGACTTTGGGATGCGGAATGATGTCGACCGGTTGATCGAGCATCCGTAATACGCGCTCGCCAAGCTCGGTAGTTTCTTGAAAGACTTCCGCCGGTTCGCGCGCGATCCACAATCCTGTCGTCGTCTGATTGGACGCGTACAAGAGAAACTTATCCGGAAAACGAAAGGCCGAGACCAGGGCGTCGTGGCTCATACGCGACACGATATCAAACCGAAGTCAGCGCCACATGCCACGCGCGGAGTCGGATGGGGCGCGGTGGATTTTGCCGACGGTGCTATTGGGAAATGTCTTGGCGTCCAAGCGGGCGGCCTCTTCGGCGTTGTTGGTGTACCAGAGGCAGAGGGTGGTTTAGTTCATTTTGGGTTGGTTTGTTGGCGTGGGATGCGCTCAAGGCAGAGGTCAGTGGCGCGTTGCGATAGGTGACCTCCTCGGGAGGAGCCACCCGCCCTTACCATTCAAACAATATCAATACGTACCGTTTCAACTCAAAAATCGCGACAACCTCTTTTGTGACGTGTCTATTGACGCTCTCCTTGCTCGTTGCTTGTAGCACAACGCCAAGCAGCACTAGCACACCTGACAGCGACATTTTTAGCAGAATGGTTGATTTGCGAGACTCCATTCAGCAAGGTCGAGCCGTATCGCCTGTGGACATCGATAAAGAGCTTGGCATTTTCGGCGAAGACCTTGGTGATGGCACGTGGCGGTGGTCTTCGCGCGAAGCAATTTTTGTCGCTGACGTTCGCGATGGAACCGTGCGTGTGGCATCGATACACCGGCCCTATCGCTGATGGATCGATGTAGTTCCAATTTAAAACGGGATAAATAGTCGCCCGGAAGTGTTTCAGACTTATGAGGCGGATGGCCGCTCAAGCACATCTGCGTTCGCGAAATTGGGGCGGAACGAAGCGGGAAGAACCCGGGCCGTCGGGCGCGAACCGCCGCCGGAGTAGTCGGAGGGTGCGCGGTGGACTTTGCCGACGGTGCTGCTCGGAAATGTTTTGGCGTAGAAGCGGGCGGATTCTTCGGCGTTCTTGGTGTATCAGAGGCAGAGGGTGGTTTTGGGCATTTGGGTGCTCCTTTGGCGCCGGGGGAAATCAGCGCCGCCCCCTGGGTCGGCTCTGCCCGGCGACACGAGTATCACGGCGTGACTTGGAACTCTCGGTCTTCGACCTTGTTAAGCCAACTTGTATACCGCCCTCTGAAAAGCAGTAGAGCAAAGATGATACGGCGAAGTAGTTCTTCCGCTTCGGCGACACGCTGTCCAAGTGCCGCGCTGTCATCATCTCGACTGGACAGGCCGCGATGAACGATAGCGTTGCGCGTATCAATGAGGGGTTTAATTGAATCTTGCAGGCCTTCTATCGGCACACGGTATAGCCGAATCATTCTATCAAGATTTGACCGTAAGCTACGCCGGTTGATTCCCTTGAGGCTCTGGGACATGCCTTTCAGCGCGTCCAGTGCTTGATCTTCCGGCAGTGACAGTTTGTTCAGCTCCTGCTTTAGAGCTTCAATCACTATGGGAGCGATTGTCACATTAAAGCATCTCTTGTCGATGTACGTCGCATCGGGGGATTGCTCAGAAAACACGTAAATTAGGTGCTCAATAGCAGTCATTTGCGAAACAAACCGAGCCTCGTTGTACAAATGAGGCATGAGATGCCATTCAATAGCGACGCTCAGGCCAGTACGCTTTACGAGTTCAGGAGTGTACGCTTGGATCAGCGGTGGCAGACTATTGGTGAAATTGAGACAGGGAAGTGGTGGCTTGTATGGCGAAGAACCTTGGCGCCTCCCAAAATAATCGATACAAACCAGCTTCTCATCCGCGAAGACCTGCCGAACGGTTGGGCGCATGAAGTGCCCGTCGGCAAATGACACAACATCAAGAACACGATGTATTGCCGGATCAATCTCCGTGATCCAAACGTCTGCGCTCCGCCCATGGGCCGAAGATCGGATAGAGATTTCGCCCGAGACTTTGGCGTAGTCATCCGGGTTGACGTCGCCTGCTATCGCAACCTCTCCCTCTGCGATTGAGAACTTTGCGCCGTGAAACCATCGAAGGCCAGGAATCCAGTATTCGGCCTGATAATGCTGAACCTCCGCGTGGCACCCGGCTTCAGGATAGACGGTCAACCGTTGTGCCTTAGCCGTGAATTGGAGTGTCACAGCATTCGGAGTGCTGGGTGTCCGGACGGCCGTGAGATGCACAGAATCACTAACAAGATTCATCTTCTCGGCGTTACTAGCTTTAAGCGATAGTTGAGCGACCTTCGCCGATTCACTGGCAAAAGCTATGTTAACCCAAAAATTCTGCTTTGTGAGCGGCTGGTCCTCAATGGCGAACTGGATGCTCCCGGCCTGATCGACTTCCACACCAAATTTAATCGCAATTTGGTGAGTATTCCCACCTTCATTCCAAATGAGTAGACCCGTGCATGCGGGGTAGCTGACTAGTGGTTTACTACTCATTACTTGAGTGCTCACATATGGCTCCAGTCGCACCAGGATGATGACTACGCACTAGCCAAATACTCGCAGTAGCGGCGAACGATTTCGTGCCGAATAATCTTTAGGCCGCCCTTAAAAGCCGACGTTAGCTTCGCGACGGACGACGTCACTTGCTTGAGGTGCCCGATGTTCAAAGGGAGATGTGCGTGTCGCAGCGGCTCGCCGACAATCCAGACGTGCAAGTGGGGGCTCACCTTGTAAACTTCAGAATCGTTTAGATCGCAATGCAATGCCGCAAATTCTCGCACAGTCGATATGTCTTGAACGAGATACGCATTCATATACACGCGCTCCAGCACATATTTTCGCCCCTCAAGCTTCGGAACCCATTCTTCATGATAGGCAGCATTAATCATTTCAGGCCAAACGGCAAAACGTCTCCGCTCATGCGACTCATGTTGTGTAAAATTATTTCCAGCAGTAAGCAGCATCGATCGCACGCCGCGTCGAATCTGAACAACCACGGGCTCGGCAGCAAACTCCTTGAGCAAATATTCAACCCGATCCGACCGATGGGTAAACAAGTAATCTGCGTCAACTTCAATTATCGCTCCCACTACTCTAATACCCCCACCAATTCCCTCTGTTGCGGGTCTAAGCCGTAGGCTTCAGCAATCGCTTGATCAAGCTGCGCTTCGATTGCCGCCATTGAACTGTCTGCGGAAGACTCCCGCAAGCGAGCGGCGTAATTAACAATCTTCCGTCGCAATTTGCCGTCCACAGCCGCAAACGATGGAATGCGCAAACGCTTGAGCGACTTTGGCTCCAGCATTAAGTATCCCCGCTCGTACACGTGAGATGTATTGGACAACTGCCAAAGTGCAGTCGAAGAATTCAACACCGCACAGTAAAAATCTAAACAATCCTGTTCGGAAGGATGTTCCCTCGGAATAAAAATTGGGCAACGCGAAACGCCGTACTTTCCGTTCAAGTCCACTCCGAATCGCGGCGTAGCAATCAAGTGAGGAGCGATGATTTTAGGAGACTGCATCAGTTCCGGTGCTCGTGGTCGCACGGGAGCCCACCATCGATCCGGATTCGCCTTCACCGACTTACGGTCTTTCAAGTCTTTACTACATCGCTTAAGATGCTCCCAAGTTTTGGGGAACTCTTTCTTGAGCATCGCTAGGTCAATAGGCCGCTTATTCACATATGGGTAGAAAACGGACTGGGACGTGAACTTAGGAACACCAAAGCGCACCATTTCTCGATCGGAAAGAAATGGCAGCCAGACTGCATCTTCGCCAGCCGGCACGTTGCTCCTCGCAACCATAAATATCTCGTCCGCCCCCGTGATCATCCCTTCGTGAACTCGAAGCAAGTCATCCAGATAGGGCAACTCCGCGAGTTTGTTTACCAGCGTGCTATCGGCACCCACAACAATTTGCCACTGGTCGGCTTGAAGGGAGTTCTGTCGGACGCGATGTATGTTAAACGCAGCCGATTCGACAGTTTCACCGGATAGAGCCATCGCGAGCGCCTTGCCGACTTGGTCGTGGCACCGCACAACTGTAATTTCATGATCTGGATGCGGAATAACTTTTTCTGCGACTATGAGTACTACATAGGTACTAACCGCTTCGAACACACGGACCGCCGACAAGTCGACGATCATATGGATTACAAAACTGTTCTTCAAGCCTTCTCGGAGCGAACGACAGCTGTCTGAAAGCAGAAATGAATGAGGAAGAACATAGAGCAAGAGTCCGCCGTTTTTCAGCAAATTCTGTCCAAGTCGTGTGAAACCCGCGAATAGATCCGGCCGTCCCGAGGAATCTCCCAGTATTGCGCGGACTCGGGCGCGGGAATCCTCGTCCAAGCGATCCCAAGAGACAAACGGTGGATTGGTGACGACCACATCGTAGGAATTAGGCGCAAGCTGTCCCGCTCGCGCCAGCTCTATGGAGTCGGAATGCCGAACATCTACGTGATCCGGCAATTGATCCGTTGCGATCAAGTGCAACAAAGCCAATGATAGAACCGTTGCATCGACCGCACTTTGATCCTTGTCGATTCCAGTAACGTTGGCGAATGCTGTTTCCGGAAGATGTATCTGGGCAGATGAAAATGATTCGAGCAACGATTCCAAGTAAGTTCGAAGGAAGATGCCACTGCCGCATGCTGGATCGATCACTTTTGTGGTCGCTAGTGTTCGTTTTGGTCGGTAATATTCAATAAAGCGGGAAAAGAATCTTGCGATATACTGAGGCGTATACACAGCACCAATATCCTTATTGGTGACTTCGGCAGGAAGTTCGGGAAATAGGCCCGGATTTGCTGGTTGGGCCGGATCTCGAAAAATCGCGACGTACCGCTCGTATATCAAGCTCAACGCGTGTTTGGAGATAATTGAAAAGTCATATTTGTATCTGGGCAAGAATCTGTTGACACGAAAATCCTGCAAAAGTTGTTGTATAAATCCGGCAGAGATTGAATCAAAGACTTGCGCTCTCTCCAAATATCGCTCCAAATACTCTGGAAGGCCCTCCCGCACCAGCAATGTTTGGAATCGATTTCTAAATGCCGCGGTAAGTGTCGTACCTGATCCGAATTCGAGACCGCCCTCTATCTCGCGGCCTTGCCAACGGCGATGATCTTCCGATGCTCGTAGGAACAAAATAAGATTGAATAGGGCGGACAAGTTTTGTGCCCCGATGTCATCTCCGAGCAGAGCCTTGAGTTCGAGGCGCCAATTCTGCACGGTCTTAATCAATGCATCGTCTAATCTTTCCCTTACGCCGGTCATTTTCATCCGCCGAATGCGATCAAATGTGGTAGCGCTCCAAGGGTTGACGTCCTCGTGACGGGAAACGTACTTAAGCCAGGCCTTTTCACTGCGGTTGAAAAAGACCGTGGTTCCGTTAATGTCGGGGACCAGATGCCAGTCGACGAGGTTGTTGTATGAAAGCGACAACAGAGAATCTCGCTCGCGTTCTGACAGGTCTGCTGTAGCTCGATCTCCTTGTAGAAACGAAAGTACCGCAGTGTTTTCAAGTCCAAACTCGACAACTAAGTGCGACGAGGCAAAGTCGGCAGTCTGCGGATAATCCAGCAATTCTTCACTTGGATGCCAGCCAGCGGCGTGCGCAAATCGACGCAAGTGAAGTCGTCTCGTATCTGCCGTCGCTTCCGGTTGCGACAATTGGTAGATGATTTTAGCGATTTCGGATGCCATTGGGTAATTTTCTAGGTGATTTGAGCTTGATCTAAATTGATCTAACTTATTAACGCTCTCTCCTCAGCTCCTTCGTCAACCGTCTAGGACATGGCCCACGGATAACAGAATACCAAGAAGCGTGTGGCTTTGGGTACTGCGGACGATATCAGCCTCCTGCCGCCCCTTCGCCGCCTGGAAGCGTCATAGCCCACGGGTCAAGATGCTTGTCGATATCGCCCTTGGTAAGTGTCCCCCCACTTCCGCTCCCCATCCCCGGCTGTGCCGCGGCACCGACGAGGGTTTCGTGGGCGAGCTGGCGCACGGTCTTGCCCTGCTTAAACGCATCCTTCGCGAGTGCGGCGGACTTGTCGTAGCCGATCACGGGGACGAGGCTGGTGCACATGGCAAGGGAGCCTTCGATCAGGCTCTTGCAGCGGTCTTCGTCGGGCTTGAGGCCTTTGAGGAGGTTCTCGGTGAACATGTCGCAGGCGCGGCTGGTGAGGTTGATGCTGTCGAGCAGGTGATGGATCATCATGGGCATGGCGACGTTGAGATCGAGGAGTGAGCCCACGCCCCCGAAGCCGCCGAGGGTGACTGCGGCGTCGTTACCGACGACTGTGCAGCAGACCATGATGAGGGATTCGGCGATGACGGGGTTGACCTTGCCGGGCATGATGCTGGAGCCGGGCTGGACGGCGGGGAGGACGAGTTCGCCTATGCCGCAGCGGGGGCCGGAGCCGAGCCAGCGGATGTCGTTGGCGACTTTGCTGAGGCTGACGGCGATGGTTTTGAGGATGCCGCTGGTCTCGACGATGGCGTCTTTGGCGGCTTGGGCTTCGAAGTGATTGGCGGCTTCGCGGAAGTGGATGCCGAGGCGCGCGGTGAGTTCGGCGGCGACCATGGAGCCGAACTTTTCGTGGGCGTTGATGCCGGTGCCGACGGCTGTGCCGCCGATGGGGAGTTCGGAGAGTGCGTGGAGGGCGCGATGGAGTCGCTCTTCGGCGTGGCGGAGCTGAGAGGCGAAGCCGCTGAATTCCTGGCCGAGGCGGATGGGTGTGGCGTCGGCGAGGTGGGTGCGGCCGATTTTGACGATCTTGTCCCAGGCGGCGGCTTTGGCCTCGAGGTCGGT
>Ga0268266_10005553_pt1 | contig 11740 bp, 2 predicted proteins | sample KBSS13metaG_FD_190356 | JGI IMG/M metagenome (GOLD analysis project Ga0268266, IMG submission 190356) | Switchgrass rhizosphere microbial communities from Kellogg Biological Station, Michigan, USA - KBS S1-3 metaG (SPAdes) (version 2) | ecosystem: Host-associated > Plants > Roots > Rhizosphere >... | reverse complement strand
GTGGCGGTGGTCAGATCGCCGCTGTCGCCGACGCTGGTGACCGAAGAGTAGCTGCGGACACCTTCGACGATCAGCGTGGCGGGAGCCGTGTGCTCGATGGTCGCCAGGATTGGATTGATCCGGACTGTGCCGTTGGTTGCGTCGTAGCCGGCGCGCAACGTAATCCGGCCATCGGGATCGACACCCGGATTGTTGGAGGTCTGAGCCTTGCCGCGCGGGTCCAGAATTGCGCCCGATGCGAGGGTTATTGTGCCCGCCTGCGAGCCGAGTGTGATATCGCCGCCGCGAGAGATCGAGCCGTCCGGCGCCTTGGCATACGCCGCGCTGATCAGCTTGGAGCTCTGTGCGAGGGTCAGATCATTGTTGGCCCACAGCGAGAGGGCGCCGCCGCTGGCAACCATCTGGTTGCCGCTCGTGTCAATGATGCCGGTGACAGTGATGCTGCCCTGATCAGCGGCGAGCTCAAAGCTGTCAGCCCGTACGGAACCGCTCACAGCGACCGACGTGTCCACGCGGTCCCGAATGCTGACTGCTCCTGTGAAACCTGCGGTGCCCAATCCAAGGTTCGCTACGTCAAATGTTCCGCCGGCGCCCTGCGAATCGAGAGTGAAGCTGCCACCGTGTTGGCCCGCCGCCGCGCTTCCCTTGATCGTGCCCAGCGAGACGTGTCCGGCAGGAGCCAGGAGAGCAAGGCTGCCCGCATCGGAGCTCACTTTGTTGTCCGGGCTGCTGACACCGGAGACATTGATCAGCGAGTCGCTCGCTGCCGAGATGTTGCCGCTGTCGGACCAGAGAGTGACCTTGCCGCCGGACGCGGCGCCGTACGTATCAGCGAACGGCTGCACGACTCCGGTGGCGTCGATGCGCGACCCCGACCCAAGAACGATATCGCCTGTCCCGATGGCGTGCAGACTCAACACGCCGGCAGGCAGCTCAATCAGTCCGTTCTGTGCAATGGCCGACGAGCCGGCCGCCGCGGTCCCTTCGAAAGTCAGGCTGCCGCCCACTCCGGGGGCCGGGGCAATGCCGGTATCCTTGCTGGCGGTCAGGGACACTGATCCGGTGGTGTTGGACACCTTCTGAGTAGCGCCGCTGTCCGTACTGACATGCGCCGATTGCAGAGCGAGATTGCCTGCGCCCGACAGGCTGAGCGATCCGGATCCCTGCGCGCGGATGTCGCCCGTGGCGGTCAAACCAACGCCGCCGAATCCGGCGAGATATTTGCTCCCCGCCCCCAGGTTCAACTGACCGGAGCCTTTCTGTCCCGAAGCCAGCGCGGACAGACTCAGCGAGCCCGTGCCGTCCGGGGCGGTCGTAAATGGCGCATCCACCCCTGACACGTTGGTCAGACTGATGATACCGGCCTGCAAAGTCTTGGTGCCGGCGCCGTAGCCGCCGAGACCCTTCGCATCCAGCGTAATGCTCTCGAGTACGGGTGCGCCCGTGGAGTCTAGGCTGCCCAACTGCACCGTGTTATAGAAATCGATGGTCGAGTCGCTGTGCAGGCTCAGATCCGCCAAACCTTTGAGCGTCGCCAGCAGGTCAGTGGTCAGATTGAGGCCGGTGGTACCGGCCGGAACATCACCCAGGCTCACATGACTGGACGATGCCGTTACGCGCTTCGCAGTCAGCGATGCGTCGGTCGCGACGACGGTGTCGCCCGCGGAGTCGAGAGTGAGATTGCCCCCGGTGACTGAAGCGCCTCCGGCGATATTCAGCAGCCCTGCAGGCGTAGTCGGCAGATTGGTTCGGAGCACCGTTATCGGATTACCGCTGCCAACGCTCAGCAGCGCGCCGTCGCCATCGATATGCAAAGCTAAAGGGATCGACGTCGTCGAGCTGGAGTCAGCGGCGATTGCGCTGCCGGACTCGAGATCCACCTTTCCGGTAGCGGCCAGGATGATGTTGGTTCCCTTTAAGGCATCGGCCGAGGAGTTCTTCAACGTCACCGTGTTGGCACTGACCGTCAATACCGCGGTGCCGTCCGTGTCAGAGCGCCGGCCGCCGAGAATCAGCGTCGACGCGCCGAGGGCGTTGAGCGAGTCTGCTGTCAATTGGAGCGCCCCATCGGGTGCACCTTCGGTAGATACAACTTCGATCTTCTGTGCTTCGATAGCTGCGATGCCACCCGTGCCGCTCTGCAGGATGTCCTTGCCGTTGGAGTCCTTGCCGCTGACAAACTGGGCCGCGGCAAAATTGATCTTGCCGTCCAACTTCATCGTGTCGCTCGAGATCAGATCGATCTGGCCCGCATCCGCCGGCAGGTTCACCGTAACCGCGGTGTCGCTGCCTACGGCAGCAGCCTGCGCAGCCGCAGCGGCGTAGAAGAATGCGTTGGCCGTCGTCTCGATGTATTGAGACTGCGAGCGGACCACAGAGCCGGGCGCCACGATAAACGAGGATGTACGGCTGTCGAGGATGTCAGTCCCGGCCACCGCAAAGCGCCCGGTGGCCAAATAGGATCCATCGGGTTGCTTCACCGCAGGGCCGGCGGCGATGTCGCTCGAGGTCGCCGACACTTGAATTGCGTAGGCGCCGGGCAGCAGAGCGTAGTGTGCAGGTAGCAGCGCGTAGTAGCCGTCTGCGAGTCCCGGCACGCCTGTCAGATACACCTCCCGGCCGGTCGAAATGTTGGTGCCGGTCGAGTACTGATAGTCGATTGGTGCGTACTGCGAGTGCAATCCGGGAAGGATCGCGTACGAATACGAGCCTCCCGGGTTCAATACGTCCTGCGACCCGCCTGTGCCCGCCACGAACTCGTAGGCATACAGATCACCGCCGCCGGAGAGATCCACGGTTGACTGCGAGTCGGTCTTGACCACCGACCCATTGAGCGAAACCTGCTTGCGGGGCAGCGTCGTAATCGGGCGAGTGGACCCGTCAGCCGAGTTGACGGGATAAGTCCATTGATTCGAGTTCTGAGTCGAGCCGAAAGGAATGGTCAGACCGTCGGCCGCGACCGACGTCAGACTGCCCGCATGCAACTCCAACACCGAGTCGGTGCCCACCACATTGAGGGCAATCTGCCCCAACGGGGCACGCAGAGTGCCGTACTGATCGATACCCGATCCATTGATGGTCAGCGTACCCAACGCGGACAGGGGCACGGGGCCGGACGAGCTGCCGGGAAGAATGGTGACCTGGCCGGGAATGTAGCTGTAGCTGGTGCTCTGTGTCGGGTCCGTTCCGAGGTCCGCAGGATTGATTGTGAAAGCAGTGGCGGTGGTCGGATAGATCTGCGCCGCCTGCAGAGTCAGGTGACCTGTGGTGGCGAGGGAGCCGGCGAAATCGGTCAGCGTGCCGTTGACTCCATAAGTCAACCTCATGTCCCCGGAACTGACGAGCGCGGCGGAGCCGAACCCGCTGAGCACACTGTGCCCGAAAACATCGATCTGATCGGCCGTAACCGCAAGCAACCCATTCCCCGCGGTCGGAATGTAGGCGCGCGCGGCTTCACCGTTTCCTGGTGCATCGTAGTTTTGATTCCCGAGCGCCACGTAGGGTGCGGAGAGGGTGGCTCTCGTACCGGCGGTCGCAGCCAATTGCGGTGCACTGATGGCAATGCTGCCGCGAGCATTCAGCGTGAGGGCACCATCGAGGGTGACGATATCCGCGCTTTTCAGCGTGATGTTGTCAAATCCACCGTGGGTGAGCTCACTGCCCGCGATGGTCGCCTGCCCGCTCAGCAGATTTCCATTGGCATCGAGCGGCAGAGAATCACCGCTCGGGGCTTTGCCGGCGGTAATGGTCAGATTGCGATCATTCGCCGGGTATGGAGTTCCCGCGGCGCCGTTGAGGTTGTAGGTGTTCGTGTTCTTCAAATCAAACAGGGTCAGCCCGACCGTCAGGGAGCCTCCTGCTGCACCTGACACCGGGGCTGCGGCACCGGCCAGCGTGCCGTTGAGAACTATGTTCTCGCGTGCCTCGATATCGATACTACCGGCATTCCCCGCCACCATTGTGGGCGTAACGCCGCGAGTGTTGATAATGTCCACCATCGCGGAGGTGCCCGAGACATCGATCACCGAACCGGATTGGGCGACCACACTGCCTTTGCCCGCCTGAATAGTGATATTGCCGCCGTCGAGCACCTCTCCGGTCCGATATCCCTTCGCATTGTTGGTGTAAACCGCCACATAGCCCGGCGCAAGCAGTTGCGCCGTCTTGCCGATCAGGAGCTGTTGTGCCGGCAGATATGCGTCGTCATCGGAAAGCGTCGTCGCAATGCCGGGAGCAACGCTCAAAGAAATGCTTCCGGCGGGCGCATCGATCTTGCCGAGGAATGTCAGATTCCCGCGTGCAGTCAGACTGACGCTGGCGCCCGGATCGGTGAGGATGCTCTCGCCGGCGTTGAAGACCAGACTCCCGAGTCCCGCACCGGAGCTGGTCGAGCCGGTAGCGGCGAATGACACCGAAGTGGGTTTCCGCTGAAAGTCGGGCAGCAGTCCGAGCCGCGTGAAGTCGCGCAGGTCACTGCCCGTGGCCTGCAACAGCGCGGACTGGGTGAAGATCAGATTCTGCTGGATGGGCTGGATGACGTTGGTTTGTGCGGGATCACCAGACCCGATCGTCATTCCGTTGATGCCGGTGATGCTGTAGCTGCTGAATCCGTTCGAGGCAAAGAAATTGCCGGTCAGGGCTAGCTGGCCCTGCTGCCCGGTGACACTACTATCAACACTTGCCCATGCGGAAGTGATGGACAGCGTGCCGCCGTTGCTGAGGCTCTCACCTAGAAGCGTTCCGCCGAGTTGCACGCCACCCGTGGCCGGGCCCCCTCCGACGGCGGAGTACGTACCCGTTTTCAACGTGATGGAACCACCGGCTCCAGCGACTACAGCATTGTGATCGGTTACCCAACCACCGCCGGAGACATCGATGAGACTGCCGGCGCCCAGCACAATGTCATTGTGAAGATCCTGCCTGCTCAGATTCACCGACGCGGTCTGCATCGAGACTCTGCCGCCGTCATAGAGTGTCGGTGCCGTCGGCTGATCGTTACCGAGCAACGGCGAGTCGTTCACCCAGGTCCCGCGCACATCAATCTGTGCGCCCGGTGCCAGCGTGATATTGCGATCCGCGACCGGGGCCCCTTTCAGATTGCCGGCTGACAGGTTGTCTTCGGATGCGACCGTCACGTTGCCACCCGGAATATGAATATTTCCGGAAATCGCAACCGAAGCGCCGTGAAGGGTCAGAGAGCCGTTGCCGGCAAGCGTAACCGGGCTGTCAGCGTCAACGGTGATGGTGCCGTTGCTGTACACGCTGATGTTGTTAAAGCCGCCTTTAGCCAGAGCATCCGGCGACAGCGCGCTGATGCCGATGTCGGCCGTTGGTAGGGCCGCTGGTATGGTACCCGGTGGAGCGAAGGTGCCAAGATTGTCGGTCAGGTCATTCCGAAACTCGACGCTGGGGGCATCGAAGTTCTTGAAGCCATTGGTATCGGGCGCCGGCGAAAAGTCGCCCAGTACCAGCGTACCGCCCTTCGGTAGGCTCGATGCGAGCCCGGTGGTTGCGCTGCGCTGGTACGGCCCCGGCGTTGTCGTGGCGAGCATCTGCCCACGCAGATAACTTTGGGGCGACCTGATGTCCACCTCGCCCGCATCGGCACCTTGGAGATATCCGGCTATCTGACCGCTGGTCTGTTTGAACGATGTCTGGGATCCCCAGCGTTGGTCTGTATAGGAATAACTATTCTGGAGTGCGATGTATTGCAGATCCGGGCGTGCATCGCTGATGTCGTAAACCTTGCCGTCGATACCGATGAGCTTGGTAGTTGCACCGGGACTGGTCTGATAGGCGATGCTGCCGCCGGACACGTTCTGAACCGAGCCCGCGCGCGTGATGACATCGCCTCCTGCATTGAGCGCGATGGTTCCACCGGTGGTCAGCTTCTCCTGCACGCCCCTGCCTATGGTGTTGGCGTAGGATTTCAGGTTGGCGTCATTCAGCAATGGCGTGCCCTTGCCGATATCCACCGTGACAGTCTGACCGTGCAGGAAGCTATCGCGCAGCAGCGGATCATCCTGCAGCTCGTTCAGACCGAGCTGAATGTCAACCAGGTTGCGAGATGCGGCCACCTGAACGTTCTGCAGACCTGAGGCATCGATCGTGCTGCCCGAGTCGAGATAAATCTGGCCGCCATCGGAGGTTGCAGCCAGGCCATGCGACTGGAGGCGGCCCTCAAAGTTGAAGGGGTTCGCGGCCGCGTTGACATCGATCTGTCCGCCCGGTGCGATGACCTTGGAGCCATTGTTGGCAATGACCGTCTGACCGACCAATTCGACCTGCGAGCGATTGAATACCTGCGGATCGGTGACAGTCTGTTTGTCGGTTGTGTCCGCGGTTACCTGGGTGACACTACCCGGGTTCAGGTTCAGCGTTCCACCCACGTTGGGCAATAACTGCCCCTTGGGAAGTCCCGCTGCACCGTCGTTATAAAACGGAGCGTTGGGGTCTGTTTTGACATCGACATTACCCGCAACGAGGTAAATCGAGCCGTTGGCATTGACCGATGTCGTGGCATTGATGGTGCCGGCTTGGTTGACGACCAGGCCTGCGATCGTGACATTGCCCCGGGCCGCGGTGATAGTGCCGTCGTTTGTCGCCGTGCTGTTCGCAGCCAACTGCTGTCCATCGACAGCGATGAGCAAGCCGCGCATGGAAGGGTCGGTGGTCGATGCAAGGTAGACCGTCGTACCGGCACCCATGATGGTCTGTCCGTCGGGAGTGCTGATGGTGCCGGAGTTCTTGACCGTGGTTCCGAGCAACATCACTCGGCCACCATCGCTGGTGGTCAGCGTGGCACCCTGCTCGACAGTCACTCCACCGGTAGTTCCCGTAGAATTGGCTTGAAACGCCACGCCAAGCTGATTGGCTTTTCTAATAGCGTCGGTATTTCCCGAGAGCAGGCCGTTCTTGTAGACACCGTCCGGGATGTCCAACGTGGATGCGGTGAGTCCACCGACATTCACCTGGGCACCGTTCGCAAACACGATGCCGTTCTGGTTGATCAGATAAACCTGGCCGTTCGCCGTGAGCTGGCCGGCGATGGTGCTGGGCTGGCCGCTCCAGATTCGATTCAGGGTCGATGAAGTCGAGGACGGCTGCTTGAAATTCACCGCATTGCCGGCGGCAATGTCGAAGTCTTTCCAGTTCAGAATCGCTGCGTTGGAAGTCTGATTCACCGTCAGGTTTTTGCCGGCGATCGTCGCGCCCGCCGTACCGGACTGCACGAACGGCAGATTTCCGGCATGCACACCACAAGCGCCGCCCGCGCACGGAGTCGGCAGCGGACCGGCGTCCGCCTGACGGGCGGCCGCTGCCTGCAGAATGGCAGCGACGGCCAACATGATGGCGCGATTGGGCGCAGAAAATTTGGCAGTCATAGGCTGCAGCAATTTAGAGAAAGCTGATGACAATCCGACGACGACAAAGAAAAACGGGGCCCTGCCAGTGGCAGGGCCCCGAATGTCGGTCTTACTAAGTACTAGATCTTAGAACTGCAGCTGCAGGGGAGCCTGCGAGTTGCCGTTGTGGGTGCCCTTGGTGATGCAATCATCATACGGGGCGCCCGAAGGACCGCCGACGACCAGCGGGTCGAGCATCACGCCAGGAACCGAGACTTCCGTCGCCGGGTCCGTCGCTACAGCGAGGAACGCGTCGATGAAGGTCTTGTTGGTGCCCGTGCCGGTGTGATCGGCATTACGGAACTGCAGGGAGTTCGTGAAGAACAGGTCATAAGCGCCGCTCGTCACGTTGTCCGGATCGAAGGCGTTGGCCACTGCGTTGCCGCAGTTCTTGCTGGTGGTTCCCTGAACCGTAACACCGTTCAGAGCAGCGAAGGTGTAGTGGTCAGAAGCGCCCGGCTGGAACTCGAGGCCGAGGATACCCAGGGCGCGAACACCGGCGGTATTCGCATTGTTCAACGCCGTCTTCACGTTGCCGTTGCTGGACTGGGCGCAATCGCCGCCCGTGACGTTGTCATAGCTGTTCGAACCGTGCGTGGCGGGAGCGCCGCAGTTGCCCTTCGAGGTGGCAATGACGTTCGGCGGAATCGAGCCACCTGAGGCATTTGAGCCCGGGTTGTTCAAGAAGTACTGGTTGAATGCAGCCTTGGAACCCGATCCGGCAGCGCGGTCGATGAACGTGATCGCACCGGCGGGCAGCGGGTTGCCGGCGGCATTCGTGAGCTGGCTCCAGTCGCTGTAGGTGCCGTTGTAGATTGCAGTTACTTCAGCCTTCGTGAAGTTCGTCTTCTGTGCGGCCAACAGGCTGTTGATCGCGATGCCGAAGACGTTCTCGTAGATCGGCTGCTGAGTCACGTTGGTCAGCTCGGAAGCCTTGATGGCGGTGGAACCGGAAGGGACGTTGACGCCGGAGAACAGGCTGATTTCTTCGTCGGACAGACCGATGAGCGGAACGTTGGTAACGGTCAGCGCAGCATTCGTAACCGTGAACTGCGTGGCGCTGCCAGCGGGGCAAGCGGTCGAGTTGTTCAGGAACTGCTGAACGTCAATTGGGTGCGAGCGAACCAGACCGTCGATACCGTTCTTGAACGTGCCGCCGTTGTTCGCGTAGGTGATGTACAGCTTCTTGCCGACCAGGTTGGCGGGCATCGGCTGACCGTTCGGCAGAGCAGCGGAGCTGATCGTTCCGAAGACAGCGCGGTAGTTTGCACCCTGCGTGCCGCAGGCCGAGTCGGTGTAGACGTCAAAGCCCGTGGTCATCAGCTTCTCGGCGAACGCCAGGAACGCGCCGCCCTGAGCGGAGCCACCACCGACGTTGATGGTGATATCAGGAACAGTGGTCGGGCCGAACGCAAAGGCCTGTGAGCCGACCGCGAGAGCAACAGCGGCGGCGACCAGACTGACTTTAGTTTTCATGGTATGCAGATTCCTATGAAGTCAATGGATGGGGGTTTCAAGGGCCAGGGCAGGTAGGGCTCCGCATCCAGCGAAGCCCTACGAGTCCATTTAGGCAGCAGCGCCTGAGAACGAAACGTCCGTGCTGGACTTGCCGCGACGGGAGATAATTCCCATCAGAGCCAGGCCGGAGAGCAGCAACGTGACGGGCATCGGCAGCGGAACCGGGGTGTAGGTCAGCGTGTCGCCGATGAGATTCCAGGTGCCGTAGGCCGTGACACCGGCCTTGTTCAGGTTGAGGCCCGGGACGGCAGTGAGCCGGTAGAACGTCTGGGCAGTGCCGACATCAGCCAGCGTGTTGGGGAAGCCGGAAGCGAGCTGGAACACGGTGCCGAAATAGGCATCCGGGTTGGCGGTCGCGCCGGAGGTGGTTACGAACAGCGACTGCGTGGAGGCCGTGGTCGAACCGTTGACGGCGTGGATGTAATTGTCAACCGAGTTGTTGCGGATCTGGGCATTGGTGGTGAAGCCAACGCTGCCCGAGCTCGTTCCGGTCGGAGCGGTCGAGGTGATGAGCGCGCCGTTGCCGGGAGTCTGTCCGATGGTGTTGGCACCGATCACGTTGTACTGAACTTCATCCGAGCCCGTTGTGGCCTTGAAGGCGGTCCAGTTGGCGTCGTTGGCCAGGCTGATCGACTGAGCACCAGCGGCGTTGAAGGTGTTGAAGTGGTTGCTGGCGTCGATGGCGCTGAGGTCGAGCACGTAATCGGTGCCGGCCGTCAGGTCTACGACGTTCAGGAAGATCGAGCTGTTGCCCGTCTGCCCGTCGGCGAGGTTGGTGTTGGCGAAAACCGAGCCGCTGGCGGCGAGCACGAGCGCGCCTGCAAGCAGCTTGGAGGTCAGATTCAATTTCATTGCGGAGCTCCCATTCAGAGGTTGCGCGCGGGCGCGCTGGAGAAATATTTCCTGAAAGACGCAATGCTTCCCGAGGTCTCACACGGGCAGTCCGTTTGGCCCGGTCGGCGTTGCAGGACAGGATGCTGAAGGAGCTTCGTGGCGATTCCGTGACGGAAGTTTTAAACAGTATTCGTCGAACGTGATCCAACAGACGGATATTTCTCGCTCGATGTCAGATCACATACGAGTGTCTTACACTCGTATGTGACGATGGGAGTGGAGTGAGGCGTCCGGCGGATCAGATCCGGGCGGTGCGCCCGGATCGCTGTACTGACCGGCCGGCCAGTGCGACCAACAGTGCAATCAACAGCAGGCTGTCGATGGAGCCGCCGCCGCCACCGCCCTTCGCCGGCGGATTGACTGTGACCGTAACGGACTGAGATGTTTGGCCACCGTCCCCGGAGCAAGTCAGGGTGTACGTCGTCGAGCTCGAGAGCACGGGGGTCGTAAATGTGTTTTTCACGGTCTGCGAGCCGCTCCAGCCGCCGGAGGCCACGCAGCCCGTTGCGTTCGTGGCTTCCCAGGTCAGAACGCTCGTCTTACCGGAATCGATGGTCGTCGGACTGGCAGAGAAGGTCAGCGTAGGAGCTGAGGGAGAGGCTGCCGCCGTCAGGTTGTACGTACCCACTTTATCGGTGTCCGATGGGCGCGCGAGCACGTTGACGAAGTAATTCCCCGGCTGAGCTGTGAGAGTGAGCTTGCCGAGCGTGTTGATGGAGCCGATGAGATTGCCGCCCTGGGTCACGGTGACCACAAAGCTCTGGAAGGGTGAAGGAAACGCCAGATCGGTCGCCACAATGTCATAGCTGCCCGCGGCGGTGATGGACAGCTTCTCACTGCTCGAAGCTGCGCCAACGGGCTGAGCCATGTCGTAAATAAGAGAGGTGCTGCCGCTGGCGGTGACATTGACGTCGAACAGTCCGCCCAGAGTGGGGTCCGCCTGCGCAATCACCAGCAGGGTCAAGGGACCCGCCGCGCCATTGAGAGTAATGGCTCCAGTCGCGGTAATGGGTGTGCCCGTAACCGCCCCAGCTTGAACGGCAGCCATCTTCACAGTGGTCAGAGGTACTGGCGCTGAGAAGTTTTGGAGGTTGGCTGCGTACGCGCCTGCGGACGGCAGGCTGGTATCAAAGCTGAACGCAGTCAAACCTGCCGTTGAATCCGCTACAGCGCGCGCGAGGGACAGTTCCGCTGCACCTGTTTGCGGAGTTAGCTGGATCGAGTAACTGCCGGCCGATTGGGCCGCTGGTGTCGCCAACGCATAAACATCGTAGGCACTGGCCGTGGCAGTGAACGGCGCTGTGCCCCCTGCCGTCAGGCTTTGCGCGACCTGACCGTTGGAGACCACAACGCCTTGCAACGCGGCCAGAGCGGCGGGGTACTGCAAGTCGGTCATCACGAAGTTGTGCGGACCCGCGGTCAGGGTCTGAGTGCCTACCTTGTAGGAATTCCCCACTACGACCGTTCTCGCAAAAGCCGGCGATCCGCCTCCGGCTGCAACCACGCTGGTCGAATACAAGCCGGCGGCGGCGGTTGGATCGGCCTGCCCGATGACAAATATCCGGTAGCTCACGCCCGCCTGCAGAGTGACGGAGCCCTGCAGGCTCTGTGTTGTGGGGTCAGGCAGTATCAGCAGCGGCGTAGGAACGCCGTCGGAAAAGATGCCGAGAGTCAGGAGTGTCAGGGCCTGGGGGAAGTTCAAGTCGGACAGCGAGACCTGGTAGGTCCCGGTTGTCGGAACGGTAAAGCTGTCATCCACCACTGTCGTATTGCTCGGGACCTGCTTTGGCGGGCCGAAGGCGTCCGAGAAGCCGTAGAGCAATTTTGTGCCATCGGCATTCGTCACTTTGATTGCGATAGCACCGGAGCCGGCAACTGATCCCGGGACACCGACCAGGTGCAGGCTGTAGCTTCCGGCGGTG
>Ga0268266_10005552_pt1 | contig 11740 bp, 11 predicted proteins | sample KBSS13metaG_FD_190356 | JGI IMG/M metagenome (GOLD analysis project Ga0268266, IMG submission 190356) | Switchgrass rhizosphere microbial communities from Kellogg Biological Station, Michigan, USA - KBS S1-3 metaG (SPAdes) (version 2) | ecosystem: Host-associated > Plants > Roots > Rhizosphere... | reverse complement strand
TCCCCGGAGAAGACGAATCTCAACGGCAGACTGCTCTTCTCCGCCAGGTTGCCCTCTGGGCTCACCGCGGGATGGATCTCATCCAGCTTCGGGAGAAAGACCTGAACCCCGGGGACATCGCCGAGTTAGCCGGACGTATTCTCCACATCATCTCGGCAGCCTCTTCTCCCACCCGCCTGCTCATCAACAGCAGTCTTACGGCCGCAGTTGAGAGCCGGGCCCATGGCCTTCATCTCCCCTCCCGCTCTCCCTTGCTTCCCGACGATGTTCGCCGCCGCTATGCGGCCCTCGAGTTCCCTCAACCGATCGTCACCGTCTCCTGCCACACCTTCGCCGAGATTCAGATTGCCCGCCGCAATCGCGCCGACGCGATCCTGTTCGCTCCTGTCTTCGGCAAAACGGTCTCAGACCGGCTGGTCACTGCTGGCGCCGGACTCGAGAGACTGCGCGAAGCCTGCGCCGCAGCCGATCCCATTCCCGTTTACGCGCTCGGCGGGGTGACCGAACAAAACGCTTCGCAATGTCTCTCCATGGGAGCCAAAGGAGTCGCTGGAATTCGCCTGTTTCTTGGGTGAGTGCTCCTCTTCACGAGGCGGGCAGACACTCAACATCTCAGCCCAACTATCATGACTTCATGGTCCCGTCACGAGCCGCAAAACAACGCCATGCGCAACCCCACTGGACCGAAACTCTCCCCTCGTGGGTCTGGCTGCTTGTCATTGCCGCATGGATCCTCTTGTTCTACGGCCGCAGCCTTCAAGGGCCCTTCGTCTATGACGATCTCGCTCAGATTATTCGCAATCCCAATCTCGCGGACTGGCATAACGTCTTCACCCGATTTCTCGCGGCACCTGTCGACTTTTCTACCGAATTCCTTGCCGCCTCCGGTGCAGGGTCCTCCTATCGTCCTCTCTACTGGCTCTCGCTGGCTTTAGATCGCCATCTGTGGGGACTGAGTCCTGCAGGCTTCCACTTCACCAATCTCCTTCTGCACGTCTTCAACGGAGCTCTGTTCTTTCACCTCCTCCGTCGTCTGCGAACCTCTGCCCTGGTCGCAGCGGCAACCACTCTTCTCTGGGTCAGTCTTCCCATCAACTCCGAGGCCGTCGCCTGGATCAGCGCCCGAGCCTATCCGCTCTGCTTCTTCTTTCTTCTACTCAGCCTGCTGGCCTCGCTTCGCTACCTCGAAGGTCGCCATCCACTCTCCCTGCTGGCAGCATTCATCGCGGCCACAGCAGCCTTGCTGTCCCACGAGTCCGGCATTCTGATCTTTCCTCTTGCCGCCCTCGTCACCCTTCTGCACTTCCGCAGTGAACTATCCGCCCTGCGAGAGAAACCAGCCCTCATCCTTCTTGGAGTCGACGTCTCCGCTATAGCTCTCTTCTTCGGCCTTCGCTTCGCCGTAGGAGCTCACAGCGCAACCGGACCTTCCGCTCCGCTGGCCTTCGCCCTCATCTTCTGGAAGTACACCGGCTGGATTCTCCTGCCTCTCCACATGAGCATCGAGCGCTCCACCTCAACCCCAGCGCATGCTCTGTCCATCTTTGCCCTCCTCGCGTGGATAGCGCTGCTCGCTCTCGTCGCGGGCATCCTCGTTTTCTGGAGACGATTGCCTACAGCCACCTTCGGATTCGCATGGCTGCTCTTTGCGCTGGCCCCCTTCTGCGGCCTCGTCTTCCTCTATCAGGGCATGGCCGAACGGTTCTGCTACATCGCGTCCGCAGGCGTGGCAATCGCAATCGTCGCCCTCATCGCCACGCAGAAGCCGCCCATCCGGACTATCTTCGTATCCATCGCTCTGCTCTGGGCAGCATGGAGCGTCTTCCGTCTCGAAACCCGCCTCTCCGACTGGAACTCCCCCGCACAGCTCTTCCGCGGCTCCCTTGAGGCCACTCCGGACAGCACTACTCTCTGGTTCAACTTAGGCTTCACTCTCCGCGAAGATGGCAATCTTCCCCAGGCCGCTGAGGCCTATCGGAGCGCCATCCGTCTCAATCCCAAATACCAGCGCGCCTACTCCAGTCTGGGCGAAACCTACGCCCGCATGGGACGAGCGGATGATGCGGCCTCCGCCTATCGGCAAGCTCTGGTCTTGAACCCCAGCGACCCCGGAACCACCCTCAACCTCGCCGTCGTTCTCCATCAGGTCCATCAGGATGATGAGGCCGAGCGCACCTTCCGTCAAGCCATCGCGCTCGCTCCCAATGATTCCGGAGCCTACGCTGACCTCGGCGTTCTTCTCTACCAGCAAGGCAAGGTCGAGGAGGCAGAGTCCATGTTCATCAGCGCCATCGATCACAACCCTGCCGACCCGACGCCATACTCGAACCTTGCACTCCTCTACCAGCAGTCAGGGCATCCTGCGCTCGCCATCAGTCTCTACCAGAAGCTGCTGGCACTCCGTCCCAACGACCCCGACGCACTCGCCAATCTCCAGCGTCTGCAAAACACTCATTGAAATCGGCGAGCCGTCATTCCGAGCGAAGCGCGTGGCCGAGGAACCCCTGTATTTCGGGATCTCTATAGCACCCAGGACGTAAGCTCGCCCTAGAACTTCTCATCCGCCGACGGGCCATAAATCGCCGGAACCGGAACCTGCAGCAGCCGCAGATACACCGACAACTGTCCACGATGATGAGCCCAGTGGGTCAGCATGCCCTGCTGGATATTGATGTATCGCGGATCGTCCGTAATCAGATGGCCAGCAGCTTTGAGCTTCCAGTTCGTCATCAGGTGCTCGTCGGTCGTCGACTCCAGAGCCGCAATCCCCTTCTTCATACTGTCATCGAAGAGAGCCAAAAGCTCAGCAGTCGTCTTCCACTCGATGGGCCGAGCCTTGTTCTCCTGGTTCACCGGCGCGTAGTCAATCTCATCCTGGTGGATCATCATGTCAACCCAGGTCGGCATCGTCGCCACGAGCGCAGCCAGATAACCCACCTTCATCGACTTTTCATGCGGAGCCCAATCGTTCTTCCCCTCCGGCACTCGCTCCAACGTCTTGCGTGTCGCTGCTTCTTCACGCTTCAAAGTCTCCAGAAACAGATCCTTCAGTTTTACGCTCATCTCGAATCCCTCCATGCCGTCGACACTACAGACATCCTGCTGACACCCTCCTGTCAGCAAGGAAATCATTCTCTGTCATAGACCGTCGTCGTATCCAGAGCGCCATCCGGCATCGCCACATGCGTCGTCTTCTTGAGCTTCTTCCCACCGGCTGCAAGCTGGTACCTCGCCTCCAGTGTCCCGGCTGTTCCCTGAAACTCGACCCTCTCGGTCAGCAACAGCACCGCGCCCTTCCACTCTCCCCTCACGCTCAGAATGCGGAATAGCGTACCCGGCGGAAACAGCCGCTCCATCCCGGTCTCCCCGCCTCCGGTCTGGAAGCGGAGGGTGTACTTCTGCTTCGTCTCTGGCCGCTCGATCGAGACCGCAATCGCCATCTCGTCGCCAGCCTGCGTAATCTCTTCGCTCTGTCTCTCCGGCGGCGGGACCTGACCGAAATCACTCTCCGCTGCGTTCAACCTCCACACGCCATTCAGGTCGGGCCGCTTCGTTGTACCGCTTTGCGCCCGGAGAGGAGTCGCCAACGAAAGCAAAATAACGGAAACGCCGAGGAACTTTCTCATTAGCCCTGCCGTATATTAGGTTAAATTTGACACTGTCATGACTGACATAATAATCCTTAGCCTTCTTCTCGAAGGCCCCAAACACGGATACCGCCTCAAGCAGGAAGCTGCTCGATTCTCCGCCCAGCCCCAGCTTCATAACAATACCGTTTATCCGTTACTGAATCGCTTGCTTCAGGATGGCTGGATTACCCAACAACAGGCAGGGGGCGAACGCGGCCAGACCCGCCTTCTCTACGAGCTCACGCTGGCGGGACATCATGCCCTCGTCGATAAGCTCTCGCAGTTCACAGATAGCGATGCCATGAACGGCCCAGCCTTTCGGCTTCGGGTCGGCCTCTTTGAACTCCTCGAACCTGCTGTACGCCTTAGAATTCTCGATCTTCGGGATCGGCATCTGGCCGCGCGACTGGAGCGCACAACCCTCATCGGCGAATCACACACCATCCAGGGCTGGGCGGCCCAAACCTTCCACTACGTCATGGACGAGATCAGGCGTGAACGCGAATGGATCGCCACGCTTAAGCCACTCGCCACATCCCCCACACCATAACCGCCTTCCAGGAGGCAAGTCATGCACTTCATCGATCTCTTTCGCAGCGCAAACAGTCTCTGGCTCTTCTTCTGCCTTTACTTCTTTGTGAGGTATCGCCCCACACAGATTAAACGCGCCGTTCCGGTTTCGATCTTCTCTCTCGAGCGCATCAGCCTGTTTCTTGCAGTTCCGCTGGTGTTCTTCCCGCGAACGCACGTCTTCTTTCTGGGAACGCGCTTCCACTCCAGCTATGCCGTCGCTCTAGCGGGACTGGTCCTGGTCACCCTTGGACTCGCGTTCGCCGCCTGGGCTCGCGATCTGCTGGGGCGTAATTGGAGCGGACAGGTCATCATTCAGGACCATCAACAGCTGATCACTGCAGGACCCTACGCCTACATCCGCCATCCGCTCTACACCGGCCTTCTGGTCGCCATCGTCGGAATGTCATTGGTGATTGGAGACGTTGGATCAATCCTTGGTTTTCTCTTTGGCTTGATCTTCACCTCGCTGAAAGCTTCGCGCGAGGAGCGTCTGCTTACGACTGAGTTCGGCACAGCATACGCAACGTACCGCTCTCAGACCGGAGCTATGCTCCCCAAGCTGTCTCACGCAGAAAATCAGCAGGCGCTGTGACTCTGCCGCATGGGATCTAAGGAATGAGAGGAGCTTCGTTCAGGAAGCTCCGCCCCGATTGGACTCAGCAGGAGAGTCGATGCTGCCAGTCGGAGGACCGCGGCTGCATACCAGGAGGAGTCACACGGCAAAACGAGATCGTCCTTTTATGCGAGGGATGTGTTCAGAGAGGGCGTGAACGTGAGGGTAAGTACAGTTATGTCGTCGTTCTGGCCGAATTGCTTTGCGGCTTCGGCGATGGCGTCGGCGGATTGGGTGCTGATGGCTTGGGTTCGATGGAAACCGAAGAGCTCGCGACGTTCGTTAGTGGCTTCTACGACTCCGTCCGATACAAAGGTGAGGCGGTCGTTCGGATTGAGCTGGAATGTGGTTTCGGAGTAGCAGAGCTCCGATGCGATGCCGAGTGGAAGGCCAGAGTCAACCTCGAGTTCTTGCCCATTGTGGTAGGGCGGGAGGTTTCCGGCGTTGGCGAGGGCCATGTTCCCGTTGGCGGCGATAAGCGCGACGGTGCAGGTAACGAAGCCTGTTATTTGGCCGTGGAGAATTCGGTTGAGGTGAGCGAGAACTTCGGCAGGTTCTCGCACCGGGCAGCCTCGCAGCGCGCCGATGATCGAGCCGACGGTCATTGCAGCTTTGAGACCTTTGCCGCTGACGTCTCCGGCAACAACGAGCAGAGAGCCATCGTCGGCAGGCATTATCTGGAAGAAGTCACCGCCCACTTCACTGGCGGGAAGATAAACGCTTTCGATGGCAAAACCGGGCGTAACGGGCAACTTTGCTGGGAACAGCAGCGATTGAATGCTGCGTGCAGACTCGAATTCACTTGAGAGGCGCGTCTCTTCTTGCCGCGCAAGCGAGAACCGCCGAATCAGAAACAGCAGCAGGGCAAAGATGAAGATGGTACCGACGGCCGGACCCGGCATCAGCACGAACGGTTTGGTTAGCAACGGGGAAATCCAGTATGCGCCCCAGCGCTGCCAGCCAAATTGCCACGTGATGAGGAGGACGCTGTTGGTGAAGAGGAATCCTTGCCAGAGAAGCGTGGGAACAAGCAGGATGAGCGCGTCGCGATCTCGTTGGAATGCACGCTTGAGCAGGGTTACGAGAGTCCATACGATGGCAGGGAGCACCGCAAGGGCGGCAACCAGGCCAGCGATTCCCACGGAACAGAGATCGAAGATGTAAAGAAAGACCGCCAGCGGATTGATGAGCAGCAGGCCGGCGGCGAGCCACCAGATTCTGGAACGCGACGCACGCAGAACGACAGAAAAAAAAGCCAGCGCGGCAAAGAGAGCAGCCGATTGCACGAAGCCATCGACGAAATCAAAGACCGGCAAAGGGATCAGAGCAAACTGCCGGCTGATGTTTAATCCAATGTCGATCGCGTTCGCCAGTAGAAGCAGCGCGAACCATAGATACTCACGTTCTTCGCGGCGGATGAAAAACAAGACGAGCACGACCAGGCCGACGAGCATGCTGAGCACGGCGTAGACGTATTCATTGACGAACCCGTTCCACTGAAGCAATCTTTCCGTCTCCGCACGTTGCGCGATCAAGCGGGAGTCTCCGAAATAGCTGCTGCCGTAAAACCCTCCCGGCGTAAAATCCGCCCACGAGGGAAGGTGCCAGACGCGGATGGCAATATGAAACGTACGCGGGCCGGAGGCAGCAGGGGATAGGTCGAAGACGCGGCTTGAGACAACGTAGTTCCATGAACTTTGGATGGGGCCGAAAGAACCGGCGAGACGTCCGTCGACGAAGAGCTGGTAGCCCGTCTCCATGGGCCCTAAATCGATAGACCAGTTCCTACTACCCTCAGGCACCGCGACGGTGAAGCGATACCATCCGAATCCGCCATAGTTCTTATAGCCCTGCTGGCTCCAGTCCTTCTCGGAGCGGAGCAGAGGCCATTGCGAATCGTCGAAATTCGGGTCGGCCCACGCGGGATTGTCTCCGGTATGAAAACGCCAGAGACCATCGAGGGAAGCGACAGCCTCGCGTCCGGTTTGCAGGTTGAAGGTCTGGCCGTGGAGACCAGAGGCCGCGCAGAGTAAGAGCGACAACGAGGCCAGCGACACCAGCAGCGCAGAAAACCGCGAGAGTATCATCTGTCGATTTTGAGCTTTCTCATGATCAGTCTCTACTGCAGGTCTCGGCCACGGTGTAACGTCGGAACATGGCCTGCGGGCACTCGCTTGGCCAACTTTCCACCCATAGTACGTGACGAATACCGAAAACACGCGTGTCCACGAGGAATCCTTATGGATTCACGCCAGATCACCGAGTTACTCATCTACAAGGAGTGGCCTATTCGGGCTTCACGAAAAACAAGGATCTCGGCAACGAATGTATTGTCGGCAGAGCGACTGGATGTCACAAGTTTCGCAACAGCCTCTCTATAAGCTCTTAATGGGCGCTCCATCGAAGTGGAAGACCTCAGGAACTTCGAGCCAGCGCACACCTGTCTTCGTCGCTTCAGGGAGCGGCTGCTGCATCGGGTCCATGATCGACCACCAGCGTTGTGTGTCCGGATCAGCGGCCATCTTACGCATGTCGGCCGCGTAATCCTCGCCGTGATATTCGAAGTAAGCGATCAGCAGCGCGTCATGAAGAAAGATCGAGTAGTTACGGATGTTGCAGGCCTCGATCTTAGCCAGCACCGCCGGCCAGACCTCTTGGTGATAGCGGATATATTCGTCTCGGAAATCGGGCAATAACTGGATGACTTGTGCGTATCGGCGCATAGTTCTCTCTTGTTTTATTTATCTGCGGGGGTTGGCGTAGGATCGGGCGTAAACTTTCGCCCTAACTCTGGAGTGGACTGAACATCGCTGGCACCAGCAGCAGCCTTCTCCACCTCCACGGCGAAGACGTAGCTCGGACCAAACATGTTTGAGGTAAAAAAGATCAGTTTGCTGTCGGGCGAGAAGCGCACATTCGGCTCCAGCCTGTAGTTATGGTGCGCCATGTTCACCAGCTTCTCACGGTGAAAGACTCCGGACTTCCAGAACGTCGGATCGTTCAGACCGTTCTCGTCCTTTCTCCACTCAGGATGGAAGAGATTGATCCAGGTTCCGGCATTCGAGAGAGCCACCTGGCCTGAATCTCCTCCGTCTCCGCAAAACAGCGTCGCGCCTTCGTTCACATTGAAGTGAATCGACCACTCATCGCGCTGCATGTGGTAAGCCATCCGCTTGTTCGTGGCCACATCGAACGCGCCCAGCCGGAAGTCCTCGCTCTTCGGAAACTGCCAGTCGTACCACACCGTCTGGCCATCCTGGCCCCAGAACTCGTGCCCGGCGATCTCCATCAACATCGTTCTCTTGTGCCGCAGCTCGTTGTTGGTTCCATCGGTTCGAATCGTCCAGATGCGGTCCACCTTGTGCCACGGCCCTTCATGGCAGTACATCAACAACGTGGGATCGATGGGGGAGAAAAGCAGATGTCCGATCCAGTCGGTCGAATGCAGCAGATTCTTCACCTTGCCCGTCTTCAGATCGATCGTGAACAGGACCACTGGAATCTTTGCGGCAAGGCGTCGTTCCATCATCGCGCTCTTGTCTTCGGCCTGCACCAAAGGGCCGGGACGTCCCGCGTGCCGCCCAAACTCCTGCGCAGCGCCGGCGTCCGTCTCCACATACACGCCTGCTCCCAGAGTCTCGTCTGCATTCACGGTCGAGATCGTCGAACGCTCCGGAAGCGCGATCAGCTTGGTCACCTCACCCGTCGCAAGATCAGCCTTGTAGATCACCTGCTGATGCGTCGCCTCATCCGTTCGCGAAAAGAACACGCTGTTCGTCTTATGCCCAACCACAATGGCATGGTTCCCCGTGCGCAAGCGATCCTGCTGTGAAGCTCCCTCCGGAATCTTAGGATTCGGAACCAGCAGACGCGTCTTTCGCGTCGCCAGATCCATCGTGTGAATGCCATCGGGAGCCGTGTAGACCATGGTCTGCCCGTCCTTCGAGTACGCATTCACATTGAAGTAAAACCCCGACGATCCCGGCTCGTCCGAGACGCGAAAGATGCGATGCCCCGTATCTTTATCGACCCATGTCTTCGGCGGAGTCGCAGTTTGCGCCGCGGCGCTCAAACCAGCAAACCCTCCGCACAACAAGACAGCCAGCCGGAACCTCATCGGCATCTTCATCGCACACTCTCCCTTTCGCTCCTCAGTAAGTCCCCAAACGCACTCGCACCATGCTGCCCGGAGCCTTGAAATTCAACCCTGCATCGGTCTCGTCGCCATTCCACAAACGAGTACGCTGCCAATTTGCTCCCGTGTAAGTTCCCTGTTCCACCGTCACCAACTGAGCCTGCTTCTCACCCGCTGGTGGAGTGAGCCGGAAGTTCACCCGCGCATCGATTCCCGCCACCAGAAATTCATCCGGTCCCAGCTGTGCCACCAGCACGCGCCCCATGTGCAGGGCAGCCGTCGCAGACAGGCCACCGGTATCCGCGCTCTCTGTATATGCAGGCGGAAAACTGACCTGTGCACTCCAGCGGTCGAAGCTCAACTCCACCTGAGCGAGGCCAGGCTCCTCCACCGCCGTCTGCACTTTGCCTGCGAACTGCAATGCTGCAAGCTCGTCCGCCATCGGGGCCAGCAGCTCATAGTTCTGTGCCAACCCTATCTGTTCGTAGTTCGTTTTGCCGTTCGCATCCGTAACAGAGAAGTTATCTATTCCAAATGGTGCAAACCCAATGGCTCCAGCACCGATCGCAAGGAACAGATTCCGCGCATTTCCCTGACTGCCTGGAAAACGACCAAACCCATGGGTCTCCGGAATGAACAAGGGATTATCAGGCCTCTTGAACTGCTCCATCACATCGCGATATCGCGCCGTATTAGGGACATAGATATCGGGCGCAAGAATATCGATCGCCGGAGCCGCAGCCTTCCACACCGCAAGCATATTGCTGGTCGGTCCTCCGCTCGGATAGTCGTCGCCCGGAACCGTCAACACCGGATATCCACGCGGACTCTTCAGCCAGTTGTTCACATACATCGGCAGCGCCATCTCCTGCTTTCCTGCCGCTGCAATCTGATTGATGTAGGTGGCTACGCTCCACGCCTGAAAGGTCTCGTCCGCATCGTCGCCAAAGACCTGTTTCCAGGTCCCCGGTTTCTTTCCTAACGCTCGCAACAGCGTCTGCGGCACCGCGCCATCAAACTGCTTCTGCGCCGTCTGAGAAAAATCGCGCACGCTGCCCAGGGCGCCCGACTCATTCTCCACCTGCACCGCGATGACGGTGTGCTGCTCTCCATCGATCTCCTTCAGCTTATGCATCAGGTGAACGAATGCCTTGCGATCAGCCCCCAGGTTGGCCTCAGAGTTCGCACTCAACACATCGATAGGCTGGCCGCTTCGCGTCTTCATCCGCGGAAAGCGCCCTGTGTCCTGCTTAACCCAGTCGGGAACGTAGTGCATCTTTCCGTTCTTCCATGTTCCGAACCACAACAGCACCAGCCGCACATGATGCGCACGCGCCTGCCGAAGAACGTCTTCAACTACGGTGTCGTCGAAGACTCCTTCGCGCGGCTCCATTTGCTCCCAGTACACCGGTACTTCAAGCGTGTTCAGATGAACGGCCTCAACCTTAGGCCAAAGATCCGCCAGCTTTTCCGGCCAGCCGCTGGAGTTGCCCACCTGCGCTCCCAGCGGAAAATAGGGATGACCATCCACCATCAGGGTGTAACGCCCGTCCTTATGCTCCAGCTGCGGAAGATCAGCCGCTCGCGCCCCTGCGTTGAGCATGCCAAGTGCAAAGATCATCGCAGCCGTTCTTCCAAACGGCTCCAGCCTCGTGCATGTGGATTTCATTCGCACCACATTAAAGCAACCTCCCCACACTTGTCTGTACCAAAAGAGAAATATTTTCTCCATTGCTTTTCTGGAGACTTCCATTCGCCCGGTAATTCGCTTCACAGCTCCTGGTGCTTCCCCAATCGCAGCTTTCATCCTTTCCTCAGTGGTCATTCCAAGCGATGCGAGGAATCCTGTATTTCGCCCGTACCACCCGGAATTCCGAATCAAAAAAGAACGTCGCTTGGCCACTGACAACCTTCCATTTGACCCCCACCCCACCGAAGTCCTACCCTTAAATAGTGATCATCACCCCCGTCCAACTCTTCGACGAACCCCTTGAGATCGACGAGACCATCGCTCCCGACGCTCTGGATTACGGTCCCGATACCCGTCAGGTCTCCCCGCTTACGGTCAAAGGTCAGGCAGACCTGCTCATCGAGCACCGCAGCGAAGAGCGCGGCGCAAGTTCGCAGGTCAACGATATCCGTCTGCGCGCCTCCTATAACGGTGACTTCGAGATCCTCTGCGCCCGCTGCGTGGAGCCTGTCCCCCAAACCCTCTCCGGAGACTTCGACCTCATCTTCCGGCCTGCCGAGGCCGACTCCGAGATGGGAGAACACGCAATTACCCCCGACGAGACCGAAATCGGGTATTATGAAGAGAGCGGTCTTTTGCTCGAGGATGTCGTGCGCGAGCAGGTGTTACTCTCCCTGCCCACTCGAACCCTCTGCAAGGCGGACTGCAAGGGCCTCTGCCCTCGTTGCGGTCAGAACCAGAACCTAGCAATCTGCTCCTGCGAACAGACTCCGTCTGATCCGCGTTGGAATGCTCTGGCGGGTCTGGCTGGCAAAATCGAGGTTAAGCACTAAGAAAACAAGTTTTCCGCTCCGCGTCCCGCGCCTTTGCCCGGGTCCGGGCGAAGCGAAAGGGATACCGCAATGCCTAATCCAAAACGGCGCCACTCCAAGCAGCGCACCGCAAAGCGCCGCAGCCACGACTTCCTCACCCCCACCGGCCTCTCCGAGTGCCCCAACTGCCACGAGCGCAAGCTGCCCCACCGCGCTTGCCGCAAGTGCGGAACCTATAAGGGCCGTGAAGTCCTCACAGTCAAGGAAGCCAGCTAAGGTTTCCGCGCT
>Ga0268266_10005550_pt1 | contig 11742 bp, 7 predicted proteins | sample KBSS13metaG_FD_190356 | JGI IMG/M metagenome (GOLD analysis project Ga0268266, IMG submission 190356) | Switchgrass rhizosphere microbial communities from Kellogg Biological Station, Michigan, USA - KBS S1-3 metaG (SPAdes) (version 2) | ecosystem: Host-associated > Plants > Roots > Rhizosphere >... | reverse complement strand
GTCATCGCCGACGTCCCCGAGGACAGCTCCGCGGTCACCGAGGAGACCTTCGGCCCGCTGCTCGTGCTCAACCGGGTCCCCGACGTCGACGAAGCGATCCGGCGCGCCAACGCCACCGGCTACGGCCTGGGCGCGACCGTGTTCTCGCGGTCCCGGGGCGAACGGATCGCGGCCCGGGGCGGAGCTGTGGGGTGGGAAGAAGCGGTGGAACAGCGCGTGGCTGGGAAGGCCCTGCGCGGCCGCCAGCTTGAGCTTGTTGAGCGCGATATGCGCCGTGTTGAGATCCACCGCCGTGATGCTCTCGGGATTGGCGACCAGATAGGACAGCACGTTGCACCCGCCGCTGGCAATCGCCACCACGCGGCTGTCGGGACGAATCTGCAACGCCTCCATGTCCACTTCCGGGTCTTCCCAGATCTGCGCATAGACAAGCCCGCGAAACGCCAGGGCAAAGGTGTGATCGAGCAGGCGGTGGGCCACGCCTGCGCCCTTGCGCACGACAGAGCGGGTGATCGGGTTCTTGGTGTTGGATTCAACCCGTTTGTTCCGCAATTCCATGGCCTTGTCTTTCCCATTCGAATGGATTCCACAGGCTTTAACGCCGTGGCGTTGCGGGATTATGGCAGGTGGACGCTGCGCGCGGGGCGTCCTGTCCCGAACGCCCTGCAATAGGACTTGGGTTTGTCATGTCCTTGCCCTATGTGCGCTGCCCATGATGGGCGGCCCGTGCCGGGCTGCCTGGCAAGCCCCCTGTTTTCGACGAATATGGAGTGACCATGGCTCAGGTTCTTGTGATTGGCGCCGGCGGCGTCGGCTCGGTCGCGGTCCACAAAATGGCGATGAATGCCGATATCTTTACCGGCATCGCTCTTGCCAGCCGCACCAAGAGCAAGTGCGATGCGATCGCTGCCTCGGTGAAGGAACGCACCGGTGTGGATGTGGCCACCTATCAGATCGATGCCGACGATGTTGCGGCAACCACTGCGCTGATCAACGAGGTCAAGCCGGTGCTGGTCGTGAACCTGGCGCTGCCCTACCAGGACCTCACGATCATGGACGCCTGCCTGGCAGCCGGCGTGAACTATATGGACACCGCCAACTACGAACCGCGCGAGGAAGCCAAGTTCGAATACAAGTGGCAGTGGGCCTATCAGGAACGCTTCAAGGAAAAGGGCCTGATGGCACTGCTCGGTTCGGGCTTCGATCCGGGCGTGACGTCGGTGTTCGCCACCTGGCTGAAGAAGCACAAGCTCGACACGATCAAGACGCTCGACATCCTCGATTGCAACGGCGGCGACCATGGCCAGGCCTTTGCCACCAATTTCAACCCGGAAATCAACATCCGCGAGGTGACCGCTCCCGCGCGGCACTGGCTGAACGGTGAATGGGTGGAAACCCCTGCGCTGACCATCCGCCAGCAGTTCGATTTCGAGGACGTTGGCCCCAAGAACATGTACCTCATGTATCATGAGGAAATCGAAAGCCTGAAGACCCACCTGCCGGAAATCGAGCGCATCCGCTTCTGGATGACCTTTGGCGACGCCTATATCACGCACCTGACCGTGCTGCAGAACGTGGGCATGACGCGGATCGATCCGGTGATCTACGAGGGCAAGGAAATCATTCCCTTGCAGTTCCTCAAGGCCGTGCTGCCCGAGCCGGCTTCGCTCGGGCCCACGACCAAGGGCAAGACCAACATCGGCGATATCGCCACGGGCACCAAGGACGGCGCGGAAAAGACGTTCTACATCTACAACATCTGCGACCATGAAGATGCCTATGAGGAAACCGGCAACCAGGCGGTGAGCTACACCACCGGCGTTCCGGCCATGATCGGCGCGGCGCTGATGGTGCAGGGCCTGTGGAAGGGCGCGGGCGTGTTCAACATCGAACAGCTCGATCCCGATCCGTTCATGGATATGCTCAACCAGCACGGCTTGCCCTGGCAGGTGAAGGAACTGGCGGGGCCGCTGCAATTCTGATGTGCGGGTGAGTGGGGTGTCATGCCTCCACCACCCCCCGACCCCCTCCTCTGAAGAGGAGGGGGAGCAGACAGAAGAAGTATAGCCCCCTCCTCTTCAGAGGAGGGGGTTGGGGGTGGTGCGAAGCCTTGCGCCGACCCAGCCCAACGTCCAAAGAAAGGCCGCACCCATGGAAACCAGAGCCGGCGATCCGGGCGCGTTTGCCCATTTCGACCTGTCGCGCGTCGACAGTCCTGCCTTCGTCGTCGATGTCCAGGCCCTGCGCCGCAATCTGTCCACGCTGGCCGATATTCGCGATCGCGCCGGGATCAAGGTCCTGGCCGCGCTCAAGGCCTTTTCGATGTGGCAGGTGGCGCCCGTAGTGGGCGAATATCTCGATGGCGTGTGCACCTCGGGCCTGTGGGAAGCCAAGCTGGCGGCCGAGCATTACCAGGGCGAGATCGCGACCTATTGCGCGGCCTACAAGGCGGAAGATCTGCCGGAAATCTGTGCGCTGTCGGATCACGTGATTTTCAATTCGCCGTTCCAGATCGCGCGGTTCCAGCCGGTGCTCGATGCGGCGCGCGCGGCCGGCCATGCGTTCGACGTTGGCTTGCGGATCAACCCGTTGCACCAGGAAGGCGAAGTGCCGCGCTACGATCCTTGCGCTCCGCATTCGCGCCTGGGTTTCCCGGTGGACCAGCTGCGCCCCGAGCATCTCGAAGGTGTTTCCGGCCTGCATTTCCACACGCTGTGCGAGCAGAATTTCGAGCCGCTGCGCCGCACCTGGGACTCGCTGGCCCCGCGCATCGCGCCGTTCCTGGGCCGGCTCAAGTGGCTGAACTTCGGCGGTGGGCACCACGTGACCCGTGCCGATTACCAGCGCGAAGACCTGATTGCCTTCCTCCGCGATGTGAAGGCGCAGACGGGGTGCGAGCTCTATCTGGAGCCGGGTGAGGCCGTGGCGCTCGATGCCGGCATTCTCGTGGGCACCGTGCTCGACCGGCACTGGAACGGGATGGACATCGCCATCACCGATATCTCTGCCACCTGCCACATGCCCGATGTGATCGAGGCGCCCTATCGCCCCGCCATGCTGGGTGAACTGCCGATCGACGAATACGAGGACGGCGAAGGCGATAAGCCCGTACGGCTGGGCGGTCCTTCGTGCCTCGCGGGCGACGTGATCGGGGACTATCGGCTGCCAGTCGCGGCCGAGCCAGGCGCGCGTTTCGCATTTCTCGACCAGGCCCACTATTCGATGGTCAAGACCACCACGTTCAATGGCGTGCCCTTGCCCTCGATCTGGCTGTGGGACAGCAACACCGACACCCTCGATTTGATCCGCACCTTTGCTTACGAAGATTTTCGTGATCGCCTGAGTTGAGCCAACTATTCAATGACTTGTGCTGATGCCTGCCTGTCCGTTTCGCGCCCGGGCGGGCGGGGTGCGCGCCGGTTGGAGAGCGGGTGTGTGACAGATTTGTGAAGGGGGGACTTTTTCGCTTGAAGTTCGGCCCCGCCGCCTTATTTAGCCAGTCCTCGCTGCCCCATGGGGACTTCCAAACCGCAAGGCAGCTTTCGTTCCACGTTCCGTTTGGGGGTCCCTTGAGTTGCACATTCATCCTGATGCACGGGCTGTAGTTCGCGCCACCGCGCCTGACCAACCCGCCATTTTGAACCGCCCGCATGCAGCCGCGCGCGCAGCCCGCTTCTTTGTCGAGAAGTTTCCGGGCAAGTCGCTCTATGCGGTCAAGGCGAATCCCTCTCCAGACCTGCTGCGCATCCTCTGGGATTCGGGCGTCACGCACTATGACGTTGCCTCGATTGCCGAGGTGAAGCTGTTGCGCGCAACGCTGCCGCAGGCCACGCTGTGCTTCATGCATCCGGTCAAGGCGCCGCGCGCCATTGCCGAGGCATACCACACCCATGGGGTGCGCACGTTCAGCCTCGATTCGCTCGACGAACTGGAAAAGATCCGCGAAGCCACCGACGGCGCGGAGGACCTCACCCTGTGCGTGCGCCTGCGCGTCTCGTCCGAGCATTCGGAACTGAGCCTGGCATCGAAGTTCGGCGTCGACCTGGTCGATGCCCGTGAACTGCTGCAACAAACTCGCCAGCTCGCCGATTCCCTGGGTGTGTGCTTCCATGTCGGCAGCCAGGCGATGAGCCCGCATGCTTATGTGCTGGCCCTGGAAAAGGCACGCGCGGCGATCGTGGATGCTGCCGTCACCGTGGACATCATCGATGTCGGCGGGGGCTTCCCCTCGGTCTATCCGGGCATGGAGCCGCCGCCGCTCGAAGATTACTTCGCGCTGATCGACCGCACTTATGAATCGCTGCCGGTGTCCTATTCGGCCGAACTGTGGTGCGAACCGGGCCGTGCGCTCTGCGCCGAATACAATTCGATCATCGTGCGCGTGGAAAAGCGCCGCGAGAACGAGCTGTTCATCAACGACGGCGCCTATGGCGCGCTGTTCGATGCCGCCCACGTCGGCTGGCGCTTCCCCGTGCGGCTGCTGCGCGAGGGCGACAACGATGCCGGCATCGAAAGCGACGCTGTCGATTACAGCTTCTATGGCCCGACCTGCGACGACATGGACTTCATGCAAGGCCCGTTCCCGCTGCCCGCCGACGTTCGCGCCGGCGACTACATCGAGATCGGCATGCTCGGTGCCTATGGCGCCGCAATGAAGACGGCGTTCAACGGCTTCGAAGCCGTGGAAACCTACGTCGTGTCCGACGAGCCGATGTCCAGCCAGTACAACGGCAGCCGCCGTGGCCTGCGCACGGCCGATAACGTGGTTTCGCTGCGCTGAACTTCACGGGCCGGCGGATCACGGTCCGCCGGTTCATCGACGCGTCAGTTTGCTCGGGATAAAACGACACGCATTCCCGAGTCCGTTCGGGTCGCACCCAGAGAAAAGGCCCCGCCGAGCAGATCGGCGGGGCCTTTTTCTTGAGCGTCTGACCGGAGGCGTAACACCTCCGGCGCGATGCCGTCAAAGCTTGAACCGGGCTCCGGCATAGAACGAACGCCCAATGTATTCCGTCGGATACGTGATCGAACCAAGATCGGGCTTCTGGTCGAACAGGTTCGTCACGCCGCCGTAGAACTCGAACGTCTTGTTGACCGTGAACGAAGCCTGGACGTTGTGCACCCAGCGTTCCTTGAACCAGGCATACCTGGGATCGACGTAGCTGGGGTTCTGGTAACGATCCTTGGCAAAGCGCATGGTCTTGTCGAACCACGACACGTTGTACGCCAGCGTCAGCGGACCGGAGATGTAATTGACGCTGCCATAAGCCTGCCAGCGTGGGGAAATGTAGTCACCCGACTGCCCCAGTTCATCGGTCGGTGCGGCACCCGGCGTTCCCACGAAGGTAAGCTTATCGAGATAGCTGCCTACCAGGCGGAAGGCGAAGGTGCCCACATTGTAGAAGTGGACATTGTAGGTAAGGTTCAGGTCAAGGCCGGCTGTCTTGAAATTGGCCACGTTGCGGGGTTGCACGGTAAAGCCATTGATGAAACCGGTGCCGCTTGCGCGCGTGATGGACCCGCAGAAGGGATTGTCGATCGTCGGCTGGTCAACGCAGAGCTCGGAAAGCTCTTGCGGCTCAACAGTGTTGATCGCTTGGTTGATCGTGATGTTGTACCAATCCAGCGAAAGCTGCAGGTTAGGAGCGAAGCTGGGCTGGAGGACAATCCCGGCCGTCCAGGTTTTGGCTTTTTCCGCCTGCAACGACGAATTGCCTCCTGAAATGCCGGGAATATTGACCGATCCGGCCCCCGCGAAATTGGCAATTTCCGTGTCCGTCAGGCCGGCCTGTTTCAGAATGGCCGCACAATTGGCCGCACGTGGCGGCTTGCCGAGCGAGCGGTTCACCTTGCTGCACGGATCATCGAAGAAGGCATAGGTCTGGCTGTCGGCGCCAAATAGTTCACCAATGTTCGGTGCGCGAACGGCGGTGGAAATCGTGCCGCGGAAGCGGATATCACGCACCGGTGCCCACGTGGCGTCGACCTTCCATGCCGTAGTCGTACCGATCGAGGAATAATCCGAGAAACGGACGGCGGCGCTGATATCCAGCGCCTCCAGGAAAGGGCGGTTCTTGGCGATGGGCAAATCGAGTTCGCCGAATACCTCCTTCACATCGTATTTGCCGTAGCTTGGCAGCAATTTGTTGCTGAAAGTAAGGCCGTCCACCTCCAGCGCATCTGGAGTGAAGCGCGATGTTTCCTTGCGATACTCGCCGCCCAGCGCGAAACCGACCGGACCGCCAGGCAGGTTGAAGAACGAGCGTGTGTCCCCGGTCAACTGGCCCGAAACGACGTCCTGGGTAATCTTGGAATGCTGAGTCGTGTTGGCGTGCAGGAAATTGAGTGCTGCCGGACCGTTCTTGCCTTCGCCAAACACGTTGAAGGGCACACATTCGCCGGGCTTGAATGTGATGGCCTCGGCAGCCTCCGGATCAAGGTTCACGCGGCAGGTCGGCCGTCCGGTTTGCGGATCGGTCACGGCATCAATCGCGGCGTTCCAGCGGTCGGTGTAGCGGTCGTTGACGAAGTGATTGGTGATCGAGGTCTGGCCGTGGACATACGAGATTTCGTAGCGGAAGCCGCCACCGATATCGCCGCGCGCGCCAATCACGCTGCGGAAGGTTTCGCGCTTGATGCTCTCGCCACGTTGCCCCAGATCGAAGTTGTCGCGGGTGACGAGTACGCCACCAAGCGCTGGGTCGACCGCGTTACGGATCGTGGCGGGCATGTAAGGATTATCGGAACCCACGAACATGTTATAGTCGAACGTGGGCTGACCAAGCGAATAGGCCTTGATATTGGCATACTTGGCTTCGCCGAAAATCTCGAAGGCGGGCGTGAGTTCGACGTGGCCCAGCAGGTTTACCACATGGCGCGTGGTGGATGGGCGAACGTCGTTGAAATAGTCGGTGATGCGCGTGCTGTCGCCACCTTGGGAGTAGTTGCCGAAAAGCAAGTCGCGCCCGTTGTTGTAGGGGCGGCCGGTGCCGAGGTAATCTGGAATGCCGTCGAATTCGCCATCGGCGCCGATGTCGACCGCGCCTTGGCGCGATGTCCACGCATAGCGCACGTCGCGCTGCGGAACGCGATAATACGACCCCGGCTTTTTTGGATTGTAATCGGGATTGTAGGACAGGCTGGTGAAATTACTGCCGACGCGGGTTTTCGAATCGAGGCGGTCTTCGTCACTGAATTCATAGGATAGGGCGATATTGCCGCGTCCTTGGGCAAAGTTATGGCCGGCGGTCACGGCCGCAAAGCGCTGGCCGGCATCGCCGTATTTGCTGATCCCGGACTGGATGCGGCCGGTAACGCCTTCAAAATTGCGTTTGAGAACGAAATTCACCACGCCGGTAACGCCATCGGCGCCATAGATCGCGGATGCGCCACCGGTGAGAACGTCGATGCGGTCGATCAGATCTTCAGGGATCGTGTTGATGTCGACCGCTGCCGTGCCTTCCAAGCTTGCTACATGGCGGCGTCCGTCAACCAGCACCAGCGTGCGGGCAATGCCCAGGTTGCGCAGGTTCAGCAGGTTAAGGCCGGTTCCGCCGATCCCGGCGCTGTCGCCCGAATTGTCGCGCGACGTCGAGGACCCGACCAGTGCCGGGATCGACGTGAGATAGTCGGTCAGGTTGGTGGTGCCAGATTGCTGGATCAATTGCGACGTGATGGCAACGGTGGGGCTGGCCGTTTCATAATCGACGCGGCGAATGCGCGATCCGGTCACGACGATGTCTGGGGCCGCCGGCGCAGGGTCGGCGGCTGGCGTGGGGGCAGCGCTCTGTGCCTGCGCATTGGCCGTGCCAGCGATCGCGCAAGGCACGATCAGCGAGGCAGTGGTGATCAGCGCGCGCCAGTGGCTGCTGCGCTTGGAAGAATGCATGGCCGGATAGCCCCCGTTTGTTGCAACTGCGACTAAGGTCGCCGTTAACATTTCGCAATGCAACCATTTTGGAGGCGAATGTTCAACGACTTAGAGAAGTGTTGCTACGCAGTCACACCGGCATTCTTCCGCAGTTTGGTTGCTAAAGAATGAATGGAAAATCCGCGATAACGATCATGCCGGCCGACCGTTCCCCAGCCTTCTGGCAAAGCTAAATTTCGCCGGGTGCAAACGCGAAAAAGCCCCCGGATAACCCATCATCCGGGGGCTCTGATATTTCAGCCTGGCGTTGCGTTCACGCTGCCTGGCGCTCCGTCGTTTCCAGTTCCAGCCGCTCCCAGATTTCCACCAGGGCCCGCGTGAGATCACGCATCATCGCCTCGGTGTGGGCGGGGCCGGGCGTAAAGCGCAGGCGCTCTGTGCCGCGCGGCACGGTGGGGAAGTTGATCGGCTGCACATAGACGCCGTATTCGGCAAGGAGGATGTCCGACACCTTCTTGGCGCGGACCGGGTCACCCACCATCAGCGGCACGATATGCGTGGTGCTGTTCATTACCGGCAGGCCGGCATCGCGGAACAGCTGCTTGAGCGTGGCGGCAGCGGCCTGCTGCGCCTCGCGCTCCACGCTCGACGCTTTGAGGTGGCGGACAGAGGCGAGCACGCCGGCCACCAGCACGGGCGAAAGCGAAGTGGTGAAGATGAAGCCGGGCGCATAGGAGCGGATGACGTCGATGATCCGCGTGTCGGCCGCGATATAGCCGCCCATCACGCCGAATGCCTTGCCCAGCGTGCCTTCGATGATGTCGATGCGGTGGGCCGCCTCGTCACGGTCGGTGATCCCGCCTCCGCGCGGGCCGTACATGCCCACGGCGTGCACTTCGTCGATATAGGTCAGCGCATTGTACTGTTCCGCCAGGTCGCAGATGGCGTGGATCGGCGCAACGTCGCCATCCATCGAGTAGACGCTCTCGAACGCGATCAGCTTGGGCAGGGCGGGGTCGGTTTCCGCCAGCAACTGCTCCAGATGCTCCACGTCGTTATGACGGAACACCTTCTTTTCCGCGCCGGAATTGCGGATGCCCGCGATCATGCTGGCGTGGTTCAACTCGTCGGAAAAGATCACGCAGCCTGGCAGGATCTTGGCCAGGGTGGAAAGCGTGGCATCGTTCGAGACATAGCCCGAGGTGAACAGCAGCGCGCCATCCTTGCCGTGCAGGTCGGCCAGTTCGCCTTCCAGATCGACGTGGTAGTGCGTGTTGCCACCGATGTTGCGCGTGCCGCCAGAGCCGGCGCCAACATCGTGCAGCGCTTCTTCCATGGCAGCGATCACTCTGGGGTGCTGCCCCATGGCGAGGTAATCGTTGGAACACCAAACGGTGATCGGCTTGGGGCCATTGTGGCCGGCAAAGCAGCGCGCGTTGGGATAGGCGCCCTTGTTGCGCAGAATATCGATGAAAACGCGATAACGACCTTCGGAGTGCAGGCGATCGATGGCAGCATCAAAAATCTGATCGTAGTTCACTGCTTGCTGCTCCTTCGTTCCTGCAGCTGACCGGCTGGGCCCGGATCGCTTCACCGTGAAGCATGGCCGGAGGACCGAGTCTTTGTCTTATCGCAACAATCCCGATCCTGCGATGAACGGCAGGCGCGCAATTGCCACATCGTTGATGCACCCGCCTGCCTTTCTCCCAAAGACGTTCACAGCGGCTGCGTGGGCGCTTCTACTCTGGTGGGCAAAGCATTGCCAAGCGACTTTTGCGGTTTGCGTGATCGAACAAGTTACACTTTGGGCCAATGCGGCAAATTGTCCCACCTTGCAGAGCGTCTCAGGCGCGCCCGATCCGCGACAAGCCGTGCTGCGCAAGGACCGGTGCCAACTCGACCAGATCGTCGTCGAGCCGGGTGAACAGCGCCAGATCAGGCTGGCTGCGGGCAAATTCCTGGCCTTGGGTGAGATACGCGATGCGGCGGCCGATCCCGTCCGATCCATCGACAAAGCGCACGCCTGGGCCAAAAGCCTGTGTGAGTTCGGCCGCGACCAGCGGAAAGTGCGTGCACGCCAGCACGACCGTATCGATCCGTTCGCCATCGGGCTGGCTGCGCAGGGCCTGGACGGCTTGCGCGAAGACGGCGGGATCGACCGCCTGGCCGCGCAGCCGGCGTTCGGCTGCTTCCACCAGTTCGGGCGCGCCGTGCCGCAGCAGGCGCTTGCCGGTGGCGAACTCCGCTTCCATCCGGTCGACATAGCCCTGCCGGATGGTGGCCTGCGTGCCGAGCAGGCCGATGACTCCGCTTTGCGTCATGGCAGCGGCAGGCTTGATTGCCGGCACCGTGCCCACGATCGGAACTTCAAGCACGTCGCGCACCGAAGCGAGCGCGATGGTGGAAGCGGTATTGCAGGCAATGCACACCAGGCGCGGGTGCAGCCGCTCGGTCAGCCGGCCCAAAAGGCCCGATACCCGCGCCGCGATCTGCGCCTCTGTCTTGGTGCCATAGGGCAGGCCGGCATTGTCGGCCACGTAGATCACCGGAGCCTGGGGCAGGAGGTGGCGCAACCTGGCCAGAACAGAAAGTCCACCCACGCCGGAATCGAACATCAGGATCGGTGCGTCGGGGCTGGGAGCGGTGGTGGAGGCAGGTTCAGCGACGGTCATCCCCGCGCTTGTAACTATAGTGGCGGCAAAAAGGGAGGGCCTGGGACCTTTCGATTGTTTGCAAGCACGGCTAAGAGCGGCGGCGTGACCAACGATCTCGTCTTGCCCGCCTGCATCCTGGCTTATCTGCTCGGTTCGATTCCCTTCGGCCTGATCCTCACGCGCCTAACGGGCGCTGGCGATCTGCGCGCGATCGGTTCGGGCAATATCGGCGCCACCAACGTCCTGCGCACGGGGCGCAAGGGGCTGGCGGCGGGCACGTTGCTGCTCGATCTGCTCAAGGGCAGCCTGGCGGTGTGGCTCGCGCGGACGTTCGCCCCCGGCACTGAGGGGCTGGTCGCGGTGGCTGCGGTGGTCGGGCACTGCTTCCCGGTCTGGCTGCGGTTCAGGGGCGGCAAGGGCGTGGCAACGACAATGGGCGTGGCGCTTGGCCTCGCCTGGCCGATCGGCCTTGCCTATGCCGTGGTGTGGCTGGGCATGCTTGCGGCTTTGCGCATTTCCTCGGTCGGCGGCATGTCGGCGGTGGTGGCAGCGCCACTCGCCGCACTGGCGATCGGGCGAAGCGACTACGCCGTGGTGCTGGCGGCCATCGCCGTGCTGGTGGTGTTCCTCCACCGCGCCAACATTGGCCGGCTGCTGACCGGAACCGAACCGCGCATTGGCGGCAACAAGGCCAAGAGCGAAGAGACGGCCTGATGGCAGCGGCGGGCGAAACTGCGGCAGCCGCGCTCTCGCCCGAAGAAGCCCTTGCGCGGTTGCGCCTGTTGCGTTCGCCCAATGTGGGGCCGGTGTCGTATTACCAGCTGCTGCGGCGGTTTGGCACGGCCAGCGCTGCGGTGGAGGCCTTGCCAGGCCTGGCCGCGCGGGGCGGGGCGCCCTATCGCCCGGCCGAGCAAGCGCGCATCGCTGCCGAAGCGGCCAAGGTTCGCGCGCTGGGTGGCCGCTATCTGTTTCACGATTCGCCGCACTATCCCGCGCTCCTGGGGCAAACCGACACACCGCCCCCAATTCTCACGATGCTGGGCGATACGGCGCTTCTGGTGCGTCCGGCCGTGGCGCTGGTGGGCGCGCGCAATGCCTCGGCCGGCGCCATGCGCCTGGCGCGGGAGTTTGGCGCGGCGCTTGCGGCGGCTGGCTTTGCCGTCGTGTCGGGCCTGGCGCGGGGCGTGGATTCGGCCGCGCACAAGGGTGCTCTCGTGC
>Ga0268266_10005549_pt1 | contig 11744 bp, 8 predicted proteins | sample KBSS13metaG_FD_190356 | JGI IMG/M metagenome (GOLD analysis project Ga0268266, IMG submission 190356) | Switchgrass rhizosphere microbial communities from Kellogg Biological Station, Michigan, USA - KBS S1-3 metaG (SPAdes) (version 2) | ecosystem: Host-associated > Plants > Roots > Rhizosphere >... | reverse complement strand
AAACAGAAGCAGGCGCTTTATGCTGCAATTGCAAATGAGCAATCTGTTTCGGGTGTATCTGACGAATCACGTTCAGAAAAAGTAAATGCCGTATTAATTAATTTATTAAATGATCTCCAATTTAGTTACGATGGTTCAGTTCATTACCGTCAAAAAATGGGGTCGTTAAATCTCACTGCAAGATATGAGAAACCGACTTTATTGGTACAGGCAAAATTGCCAATGGTACTTGATCTGAAAGACTATAAATTTTACGTTAATTATTTCGGATTAATGCCTTATCTAGTAAATAAAGACAATCAAAATAACTTGGCGTATGTCGATTTTTCAAAGTATAAAAATCTGTTTACAAACGTCGATATGAAGAAGTTTGTTGAATATGCGAAAGCTTCTAGCGCGGTATCTTATCGTTTGGCTGAACCTCAAAATTTACAGCGTTTACCCATTACCGATGCTGACCGTAAAGCTGGAATTGTAGAAAAAATTCGCTTAAAAGATACGGTCGAAGAGTTATTGTTGCAATCGGAACTCTATGGTCAAGTCAATGAAAAATATTTGCAAAAAAATGTTTTAGGATTTGATGACCAAAAGATTGCTGAATCTATAGCAACTGAACTTGCTGCTTCTGAAGCTAAGAAAAAGGCGACTGGTGCTGAGGGACAGAAGGTTTCTTCTGAAGATGCAGCGGCTGTCAGTCAGCAACTTTATTCGCTTATTAATGCTCATTTTGGCAATACATTGGCTTCTGAGGAAGGTGATGAAGACCAAGCAAGTGCAGCTCAAGATGTGGCAGCAGCAGAAGCAGCCTCTGATTCAGCTCAAGCCGAAGACATTGCTGTTGCAAATGCTGAACCAACTGCACAAGATGAAGAAGTGGCTACACTTACAGAAGATCAGTGTGTTGAATTACAGTCTCTTAAGAAACCAGTTGCCTTAGGTGATATTAATTACTGTCAAATTTACGGTATTAATGTGCTTGATCAGAGCGCTGTAAATACCGAAAAAACTCAGTTGAAAGCTCGTCAAGCTGCACTAAAACAAACTTTTGCTGCTTATGATCAGAACCAGTTTGTGAATGATGATGCATTTAAAGCTTTATGGTTAAAACATAAAGCCGAGCTTGAGCAAGCTTTACCAAAACAAAGAAATCCAATTACGATTGATGTTGGACTTGATGAAAAAGGCCGTTTAGTTAACGCAGATTATGATGTTGCCTATACACCAGCCGAGTTTAATCATCGCTTTAATATTAAAGCGGACATGCAAATTCTAAATTATGGTAAAGCAACCTCAATTAATCAGCAGCAGCTTAAACAAGCTAAATCAGTTGCTGAAGCAAGCAAAGGTTCGCTATTTGAAAACTTCGTAAAAGGCTTTAGTGAAAAACTTGGGCAGAGTGATGTTTCTGAACATCCAGTTGGCTTACATAGCGATGTACAAGATTTAGATTCTAGTCTAGCGCTGTTGGCTAACCAAACTTATGATGCAACACGTGCCTATGACAAAACATATAAGGCTGTGTTTATCGCAAAATTGACTGCCGAAAAACCGTCATATATTCATTATTATTCAGTTCAACAGTTGCAAGAAATTGCTGAAGTTTATGCTTACTGGTTCTCTGAAGAAGAAACTTATAATCCTCAAGGTAAGGCTTTAGAGCGTATAGAAGCATTGCAGAAAAAGCATCATCTTGAGCAAGAAGAGCAATTTGATAATGATTTAGGTCGTGCTGTGGACCATATTGTGATTACGACAATACAAGGTGAGGCAGGGCGTGAAGCATGGCAAAAATTACAGAAACAATATAAGCAGCCTGAGCAGCTTTTCTCGAAGCAATATCAATTAAAATTTGAACAACAAAATGGTGCTTCTGCTGAAGAAAAACAATTGTTGTCGCAAACAGCTGATATTTTAGGTAAGGCTTATGCTGCTGCGCGTAAACAGCAACTTACGGAAAAAACAATTCAGAATTTAAAACCTGAACATAATGAATTTATTGATTATGAGATTTTCCGAGATGTTTACCAGCAAATGGTTGTGACCAAAAAATAATAAATGCAGTTAAAAAAGAACCTACTTAAAGTAGGTTCTTTTTTGTTTTATAGAAAATCTTTTAATTCAGGTCTCACACCATTCCAGATATAGAAGGCTTCAATAGCCTGACCCACTAACATCCCAAAACCTTCCGCATAAGGCACATTGCGTTGTTTAGCTTGCTCAAGGAAGCTAGATGGCTTGCCATAAGCCATTTCATAGGCATATTTGAACTCTAAATTTTCAGGTAGTTGTAGTGCGTCACCTGAAAGGCTTGCAGAAGTTGCATTAATTACAATATCAAAATTCCCAACTAACTCACTTAGAGAAATTGCTTGTAATTGAGCTTGAGGAACTGCCGCTTTTAAGTCATCTACCAGTTGCTCTGCACGAGCGAGAGTACGGTTTGCAATCACTATCTTTTTAGCGCCAGCCTGTACTAGTGGGTAAATAACACCACGAGTCGCACCCCCAGCTCCTAAAATTAAAATATTTGTATTTTCTAGGTTCCAGTCTAAGGCTTGAATTGCGGCCACTAAGCCTTGGCCATCAGTATTATCGCCGTGCAATTTACCATTCTGCATCCATAACGTATTCACCGCTTTCGCAATTTGAGCGCGTTCGGTTAACACATCACACAAAGCAAAAGCTTGTTCTTTAAATGGTACGGTAACGTTCATACCACTTCCACCATTTGCAAAGAAACTACGCATACTCGGTTCAAAACCATCAAGAGGGGCAAGACGTTTTTGATAGTCGAGATCGACACCTGTTTTTTGAGCGAAAGCATGATGCAATTCAGGAGAGCGTGATTGTTCGATTGGGTTGCCAATTACTGCAAACTGTTTGGTCATTCTTATATCCAAAATTTTAAAATGGCATGAAGCAGTTAAAAACGTGTGCTGAATATTCAGCAGGGCTCACTATAAGCCAAATTGGAATAAGAAAAAATATTTGAATGAGGTTCAGAAAAGTGAAAATAAAAAATGAGATTCTCTAGGGTGGAAGCCAAAGAATCTCCAAAAAGCAAAAAATTAAGCGACTTTTTCTTTTAGGTTTAACCAGTCACGAGGTTTTAAGTAATAGTCGGTTAAACGTTTCTCTGGGGAATCTTCATCCCATTCTGGACGATACGACCAACCTGCAAGGTTCGGTAGGCTGACTAAAATAGATTCGATACGTCCACCTGTTTGTAAGCCAAACAATGTTCCACGGTCGTACACTAAGTTGTATTCGACATATCTACCGCGACGGTAAATTTGGAACTCACGTTGAGCTTCGGTGTAAGGCTGTTCACGATGTTTTTCAAAAATTGGCAGAATGGCATTTAAATAACCATTACCTACAGCTTGAATATATTTAAAGCAAGTTTCGAAATCCCAGCCATTGAGATCATCAAAAAATAAACCACCAACACCACGTTGTTCATCACGGTGTTTTAAATAGAAATAGTCATCACACCATTTTTTATGTTCAGCGTAGACATGGTCACCAAAAGGCTGGCATAGGTCATGTGCGGCTTGATGCCAATCGATAACATCTTGCTCATCTGGATAAAAAGGAGTTAAGTCAAAACCACCGCCAAACCACCAAATTGGATCTTGTCCTTCAGGCTCTGCAACGAATAAACGTACATTGGCATGAGAAGTCGGAATGTTCGGGTTCTTAGGGTGAATCACCAATGACACGCCGAGTGCTTGAGCTTTAGCACCAGCAATTTGAGGGTGTCTTTCTGTAGCGGAAGCGGGCAGTTTACTAATGTTGATGTGAGAGAACATCACACCACCTTTTTCAATCACTGTACCATTTTGCAATACGCGTGAACGTCCACCACCACCTTCTGGACGTTCCCAATCATCAATAATAAATTCACTCGTACCGCCACCAGCTTTTTCTTGTTGTTCTAAACCAGCACATATACGGGCTTGTAAATCGAGGAGAAATTCGCGGACACGTTGAATATCTGTGGAAGTCGGATGTTGCATAATGACCCTCAAAGATGATTGAGATAGGAGATAGATACATCAAAACACAAAACCATAAAAAAAGTAAGGGATTTTTAAGAAATGTCTCAAAAATCCCTTGTGATTGCTTTCTTAATATTTATTTTTTTAAAAAATCATCTTTTTGGTAAAGGTGATCCATACGTTCACGTTTAGTTTTTAAATATTGTTCATTAAAAGGGTTACGTCCAACTGTTAATGGAACACGGTCAACAACATTAATTCCTTGATCTTTGAGTGCCTGAATTTTCAAAGGATTATTGGTAATTAATTTAACTTCTTTTACTTCTAAATGATCTAGCATGATGCTACACATGTCGTAACGACGTGCATCGGCAGGTAAATTTAAAAGTAAATTAGCATCTACGGTGTCATGACCCTGATCTTGTAAAGCATAGGCGCGAATTTTATTTGTAAGCCCAATGCCACGGCCTTCTTGACGTAAATATAAAATAACGCCTTGGCCTGCATCGTTGATGAGCTTTTGAGTTGCCTGCAATTGAGGACCACAGTCGCATTTTAATGATGCAAAAGCATCACCTGTTAAACATTCTGAATGTACACGAACCAAAACAGGGCCTGTAGGTGGATTTTCTAACCCTTTAGAAAGTGCCACATGTTCTTCACCTGATACTGGATCTTGAAACACAGAAATATTGAATTCACCAAAAGCGGTCGGGAGTTTTGATGTTGCAATGAACTCTATAGGCACAGATTAACTCATCTTTTAACCGAAAACGGTTTAAAGTATAGCGTAATGCTGGGAGATTGGTCGAATTGTCATAATCATTTTGCACACTAAGGTTTTCTTTTTTGTATAAAGATGACGATAATAGTTGATAAATAGTCAGATTATTCAGGATAATCTGCCAACCATACCCATGATGTATGAGAGACTGCTTTGCATGACCTCGTTCGCAAATGTGGCTGATTGAAGGTGACTTCATTCGATTGTATGATCGACCCATTTTGACCCAGCTTAGGATTTGCCAGGCTTATAAAGGCTTTGCCACATATGTTGTATACCGAAATTCCAACTCAACGCCCTGTTACGCCATTGTTAGATGCAATTGATCATCCTCAACAATTACGTCAGCTCGAGCATAGCCAATTGGTTCAAGTGGCTGATGAGTTGCGTCAATATATTTTATATGCAGCAGGCCAGAGTGGTGGCCATTTCGGTGCTAATCTCGGCGTGGTTGAGCTGACGGTTGCGCTGCATTATTGCTTTAATACACCAAATGACCGATTAGTTTGGGATGTGGGACATCAGGCGTATCCGCATAAAGTCCTGACAGGTCGTCGTGAGCAAATGACCACGATTCGTTCTAAAAATGGTTTAGCAGCATTTCCAGCCAGAGAAGAATCAGTTTTTGATACATTCGGTGTAGGGCATTCATCAACAGCAATTTCAGCTGGTTTAGGAATGTCGTTAGCACGTCGCTATCAAAATGATCCATGTGAAGTCGTTTGTATTGTTGGTGATGGTGCAATGACAGCAGGCATGGCGTTTGAAGCCATGAACGACGCTGTTGCACATAATGCTGATTTAATTGTTGTGCTGAATGACAATGACATGTCAATTTCTTGTAGCACAGGCGGCTTTGCTAAACATTTGGCTGCAATTTGGGAAAAAGGCCATTTAGTAAATGTAGATGAACATGGTGAGGCTTACATTCAGCCACATCCAAAATGGACCTATAACTCTCGTTTGCATCAATCTGCAACAGATGCGGCAGATAATTTATTTAAAGCAATTGGTTTTGATTATTTTGGTCCATTCGATGGCCATGACGTAAATCAACTGGCCCTAGTATTTAATGCTCTCAAGAAGCGTAAAGGACCACGTTTAGTCCACGTCTATACTAAAAAAGGTAAAGGTTTCACTCCGGCAGAAGCGGATCCGATTACCTACCATGCAATTAGCAAAATTAATGCAGTTTCAGCAGGTAAAACACCACCTAAATATTCTGATGTATTTGGTCAGTGGTTATGTGATGAAGCTGCACAAGATGAGCGCCTACTTGCAATCACACCAGCGATGTGTGAAGGCTCAGGGATGGTTCAGTTTGCTAAAGAATTTCCGCAGAGATTTTTTGATGTTGCGATTGCTGAACAGCATGCAGTAACACTTGCAGCAGGAATGGCTTGTGAAGGCTTAAAACCTGTTGTTGCGATCTACTCAACATTCTTACAGCGTGGTTATGATCAGCTTATTCATGATGTCGCATTACAAAACCTTGATGTGACTTTCGGAATTGACCGTGCAGGTTTGGTTGGTGAAGATGGTCCAACTCATGCAGGTGCATATGATTATGCATACATGCGTACAGTGCCAAATATGGTCATCATGGCACCAAAAGATGAAAATGAATGTCGTCAGATGCTTCATACAGCCTATGTCTATAATGGACCAGCGGCAGTACGTTACCCGCGTGGTGCAGGTGTAGGTGTTGAAATTCAGCAAGAGTTGACTGCTATTGAGTTAGGAAAAGCTGAAATCGTTGCAGAAATTAAATCTGCTTGTGATGAACAGATTACAATTTTAGCATTTGGTAGCCGCGTTATGGTTGCCATAGAAGCTGCTGAACAATTTGCACAAAAACATGATGTGGGTGTTCGTGTTGTAAATATGCGTTTTGTGAAACCACTTGATGAAAAAATTATTCGTGATTTGGCTGAACACACACATTTATTTGTCACTGTTGAAGAGCATGCCGTTATGGGTGGCGCCGGAAGTGCGGTAAATGAGTTCATGGCTCAAGAACAAATTGTGAAACCAATCATTAATTTAGGCTTGCCAGATTTGTTCTTACAACAGGCTTCACACGGACAAATGTTGCAAGACTGTGGTCTAGACGCTAAGGGTATTTTGAGCTCAATTGAGAAAGTTTGGCTTAAGTTAAATCAGGTCGTTTAACCCTCAATAAAATTTTTGAAACATTTTCCCCCTAAAAGCGCATATATTTGCTAAAATATTTGCGCTTTTATGCATTATTCTTTGTCAAAATCTTCAAATTTGTCTAGTGGGTGTTCAATGGAACCTATGGTGGTTATGGCTGCGCGTGCGGCTCAAACAGTTGGTCAAGAGCTTTTAAAAGCGCATCAAAATCGTCATAAACTCGATTTGCAAGTTGAAGAGAAAGGCATTGATGGCCCAGTAACACGTGTAGATCGTTATTTAGAACAGTTAGCGATTGATACGTTGCGTAAAAGTTATAAAAACCATAGCTTCTTAGGTGAAGAGTTTGGTTTACAAGAAGGCAAAGGCCATGATGCAGAGTGGTGCTGGGTAATTGACCCGCTTGATGGCACACAAAACTTTATTAATGGTTTCCCTCATTTCTGTATTTCTATTGCAGTTCAGCATAAAGGTGTTACTCAACACGGCGTAATCTACGATCCAGTACGTGATGAGTTATTCTCTGCTAGTCGTGGTCGCGGTGCAGTTATGAATCAACGCCGTATTCGTGTAAATGTAAAAGATAGTTTAGAAAATACATTCTTAGCAGTAGGCCATCCTTACCGCGCTAAACGTGCTGGCGAAATCGTATCTTATGCAGAGCAGCATTTTGCATCATTATTAGCTGTTACTGAAGCAGGCGCACAAATCCGTCGTGGTGGTTCAGCTGCTCTAGATTTAGCGTATGTAGCTGCAGGTCGTTTCGATGGCTTCTTTGAGCTTGGTTTAAAGCCATGGGATATCGCTGCTGGTGAACTTATTCTTAAAGAAGCGGGCGGTGTAGTTGTTGATGCACGTGGTGGTAATAATTCACTTGAAAATGGTCAAGTGCTTGCATGTTCGCTTAAATTGCTAAAACCTTTAATGCAAACAGTTGTTCCAGCTTGGGATAAAGCTGCAAAATAATTTGCTTCATTATTAATAAAACCCTCTGTAATCAGAGGGTTTTATGTTTTAAATAAAGATTAAAATTAAGTTAATTCAAGAAATATGCATAAAGTTGATTAAAAAAGGTGACTTTTAAATTATTTCTGCTATAATCCGCCAACGCACTTAAATTTCCGTTCATTACCTGAACATTCTGTTCTATTCATTGTAAGCGCACGCTGTCCATAGAGAGGACCATTACTTGCGCCCCAATCGCTCAGCGATTCTTCAGGTTCGGCCGTAATCAAGCGTGCGTTTAGTCCACATCGTCGTTACTCGGATTGCTGCTGAAAAAACGTTTCAGCTAATTTTGCTTTGCCGCTTTTTGCCGATGTCTATTTTTTTGTATTTATTAAAAATGGAGCACCCACAAGGGTGAAACTCTCTATGAGCAAAACTTTTGCCGAATTTTCTTTGCATGAAACCTTACAACAAGCGCTTGAAGGTTTAGGTTTTACTGCCCCGACTCCTGTGCAAGAACAAGCAATTCCTGCTGCTTTAGAAGGTAAAGACCTTCTTGTATCAAGCCAAACTGGCTCTGGTAAAACTGCTGCATTCTTACTCCCAACATTAAATGCTTTAGCTGGTCAAGAAACTGTTGTACCGTTCAAAGACCGTATGAAAGCAGTAACTCAACCGAATATCTTGGTAATTTCACCAACTCGTGAATTGGCTCAGCAAGTAAGTCAAGATGCAATTGCATTTGTACGTCACATGAAAGGTGTTCGTATTGCTGCCATTATGGGTGGTATGCCATTTGCAAAACAAATTCAACAATTAAAAGGCGCGCAAGTTGTTGTTGCAACACCTGGTCGTTTACTTGACTTGGTAAATCGTCGTCAAATTAAATTAGATCAAGTAGATGCTTTAATCGTTGATGAAGCGGACCGTATGCTTGACCTAGGTTTCTCTGAAGACTTAGAAGCAATTAGTGAATTAGCGGCTAACCGTAAACAAACATTAATGTTCTCTGCAACATTTGCTGACCGTATTATTCGTCTTGCATCATGCATGATGAAAGATCCTATGCGTATCGCAATTGAAACAGGTCATTCAACCAATACTGATATTACGCAAACATTGCATTGGACTGATGGCTTCGAACATAAGAAAAAATTACTTACCCATTGGTTAAGTGATGAAAACTTAGATCAAGCTGTTGTTTTTGCTAGTACGCAAGAAGATACAGATATGTTGGCAGAAGAACTTGCTGAAGCAGGTCATTCTGTAGTTGCACTTCATGGTGCAATGCCACAAACAGTTCGTAACCGTCGTTTACGTAGTATTCGTGAAGGTCGTGCAAAAATCTTAGTTGCAACTGACGTTGCTGCTCGTGGTCTTGACGTTCCGACAATCTCTCACGTAATTAACTTCGGTCTTCCGATGAAGCATGAAGATTATGTACACCGTATTGGTCGTACAGGTCGTGCTGGTCGTACTGGTCAAGCAATTACTTTAGCGACTTATCGTGAACGCGGTAAGATTCGTGCACTTGAAGAATATTTAGAAGCGCGTTTAAGTGTTTCAGAAATTGAAGGCTTAGAGCCATCTCCACCTCCTGCTCGTTCAGGTCGTGATGGCGGTGGTCGTGGTCGTGGCGGTAATGGCGGTAGCCGTGATGGTCGTCGTGGTGGCGGCGGTTTCGGTGGCGGTCGTCGTTTTGAAGGCGAAAGCAATTTCAAACGCCGTGAAGGTGGTCGTGATGACCGTCCACGTCGTAGCTTCGATGATAAACCACGTGGTGAGCGTCCAGCATTTGGTGGTGAAGATCGTCCACGTCGCGAGTTCAATTCAGACCGTCCACGTCGTGAAGGTGGTTTTGAAGATCGTCCACGTCGTGAGTTCGGTTCAGATCGTCCGCGTCGCGAAGGTGGTTTCAATGATAAACCACGTTTTGACTCGAATGATGACAACCGTGGTAATCGCGTAGATTATAAACCACGTCGCGAAAGTGGTTTTGGTGACCGTCCAAAACGTAGCTTCGGTGGTGAAGATCGTCCGCGTCGTAGTTTTGATGACAAACCACGTGGCGAGCGTCCAGCGTTTGGTGGTGAAGATCGTCCACGTCGTAGCTTCGATGATAAACCACGTGGTGAACGTCCAGCGTTCGGTGGTGAAGATCGTCCGCGTCGCGAGTTCAACTCAGATCGTCCACGTCGTGAAGGCGGTTTCAGCGATAAGCCACGTCGTAGCTTCGATGACAAACCACGTGGTGAACGTCCAGCGTTTGGTGAAGATCGTCCAAAACGTAGCTTTGGTGGTGAAGATCGTCCGCGTCGTAGTTTTGATGACAAACCGCCGCGTCGTAAATTCGACCGCTAATCAATATTTAGTTTGAAAAAAGGCCAGTAAAATACTGGCCTTTTTTATTTTTCAGTTTTGTTATAAACTAACAAAATGTGAATTGGTTCAATTTTTTATTAAATAATGCGTAAAAGTAAGCGAAAAGAGACAATAATGGCACAGTTGAAGAACCTTCTGGTTCAGCATGGGTTGCCTTATCTTTTTATTGCACTCGTTTTGTGTAATGGGGTTTACTTCGCCTACGCTTTTATAAATGGAAGTTCTGTTGAGCAATTCCAAGCCTCTGAATTGACCTCTTTTTACGAACATACTTCTTCGAATTCTCTCAAGTAAGTTAGCTTTGCTTTTGTCAAAATTACAACAAGTTTGCTAATTTTCAGTGTTATAGTATGCGTGCATAAAAGTGCAGGAACGATTGCCATTATGAATAATAAAACTCCTCTCTCGACTCAACCGCTTATTGAAGTGAAGAACTTGAGTTTTAATCGAGGGGAACGCGTCATTTATGACAATATTAGTTTAAATATACGTCGAGGCCAGATTACGGCCATTATGGGACCTTCTGGTACAGGTAAAACAACTTTATTACGTCTGATTGGTGGACAGTTAGTTCCAGATCAGGGGGAAGTTTTACTCGACGCTAAAGATATTGCCAAAATGTCTCGTCAGGAACTTTTTTCCGCTCGTGCACGTATGGGAATGTTATTTCAGAGTGGAGCTCTATTTACGGATATGTCCGTTTATGAAAATGTGGCGTTTCCAATCCGAGCGCACACAAAGCTTCCCGAAAATCTCATTGCTGAACTGGTTGCATTAAAACTTGAATCGGTGGGTCTACGTGGTTCTGAACAATTAATGCCGACAGAACTTTCAGGTGGTATGAACCGTCGTGTAGCATTGGCTCGCGCGATTGCACTTGATCCCGATTTAATCATGTACGATGAACCTTTTGCTGGTCAAGACCCAATTGTGAAAGGTGTTTTGACACGTTTAATTCGTTCACTACGTGAAGCGTTAGATTTAACAACAATTATTGTTTCGCATGATGTTGCAGAAACATTATCGATTGCTGACTACATCTATGTGGTAGCTGAAGGAAAAATTCAGGGAGAGGGTACACCTGAAGAGTTGCAAAAACATGCTTCTCCATTTGTACACCAATTCTTAACAGGTTCGGCAGAAGGACCAGTTGAATACCAGTTTAGTCATCTAGCTTATTTAAATAACGAGGTTCGTCCATGAATACGATTGCCTGGTTAGGTAGACTCGTTATTGAGCGGATTCGAGGCATTGGTGCTGCGGCACATATGCTCTTGCAGATTATTTTTTCACTTCCTACCAAGGGTGGTTTTGGTCGTTTTGGTTACCAAATGCACCGCGTAGGTGTGATGTCCTTACTTATTATTACCGTTTCTGGTTTGTTTATTGGTGCGGTTCTTGGCTTGCAGATGTATAGCATTTTGGTCACTTTCGGTGCTGAGTCGATGTTGGGTACAGCGATTTCGTTAACCCTA
>Ga0268266_10005547_pt1 | contig 11745 bp, 9 predicted proteins | sample KBSS13metaG_FD_190356 | JGI IMG/M metagenome (GOLD analysis project Ga0268266, IMG submission 190356) | Switchgrass rhizosphere microbial communities from Kellogg Biological Station, Michigan, USA - KBS S1-3 metaG (SPAdes) (version 2) | ecosystem: Host-associated > Plants > Roots > Rhizosphere >... | reverse complement strand
GATCCCGATCTGGGTCGGCGGCATTTCCGACGCGGCTCTCCGGCGTTGTGCCCGCTATTGCGACGGCTGGCTGTCCGACCTGCAGACCTCGGCCGAGATCGTGGAATGCATCGAGAAAATCCGCCAGTACCGCAAGGAATATGGCCGCACCCCCAACGATTTCGACGTGCTGGCGACCCCGTCGGACGTGTTCGACGTCGACGGCTACAGGCGCCTGGAGGAACAGGGCGTCACCCGCATCATGACCCAGCCCTGGATGATCTACAGCCCCGGCACCAAGGACCTGCAGTTGGAGAAGGACGCCATCAACCGTTACGCGGACGATGTGATTTCGAAGTTTTAGTAACGCCTTAGCGGGCGGTGGCGTACATCGCCTCCGCCCGCGTCTTCAGCGCCCGGGCGGTGTTGTCGAAGGCGGCCTTCACCCAGGGGCTGGCGAAGCGCATGACGTGGGTGCCAGTATCGCCGAAAAAAGCGTTGATGGACTGATAGGTGCAGCGGTCGGGCCCCAGCGCGGTGACCAACTGGTCACGGCGGGCGGCGTAGGGCCAGTCGGCCTGCCAGCCGAGCTGCCATGACAGCATGCGCTCGGGATCGTTGGCGCAGACATATTCGGTGTTGATCGCGATGTCCTGGCTCCAGAAGTTGGTCAGGTGCATGACGATGGGCGCACCGATCTCGAGCGTCGATTCCGCCTTGATGCAGAACGGGTTCCATTCGCCGTAGCGCGGCAGGTCGGTCAGGATTTCCCACACCACTGAGGCCGGCGCATCGATCTCGACCGTGATCGAGCGCACCTCGTTCTTCGGATCATAGCCGGTGATGGGATCGAAGGCGTCGGACATGGCTACCTGCCGGAAAGCGCGGCCGCAATCGCGGGCGACACCGGCACGGGGAATTCCAGCAGGTGCTGGCCCATGCCCTTGGCCGCCGCGTCAAGGCGGGGGGAGTTATTGATACCGCCCGCCAGCGATTCATCCACCACGAAATTGAGCGCGTTGAAGCCCGGCAGGTCATAGCGCAGCACCCGGGTAGCATTGAACTGCGCATACCAGTCGCGCACCGCCTCCGGCGTCAGAGCGGCGCGGATATAGGGCAGATATTCGGCCCTGCGCGCGATCACCCCGACATTGAAGAGGTCGCCCTTATCCCCGCTGCGCGCCCAGGCCAGAGCAATCAACGGTACGACGAGGCCACCGTGGGCAAATGTCGGTTCCGGGGGCGCGGGCGGGCGGATCAGCATGGATTGCTGGAAGACGGCAGTGCGGCCGGCCTCGAACGGCACGTCGCGGCCGTCGACCTGGACCTGAGCCTGCACCAGTGGCTTGTCGATCAGGAACGAGAACATGCGTGTCACCGGCCCGGGCGCGCGGCCGAAGCCGGACAGGCTGCCGATGGTGGTGCCGACCGACATGTTCATCATCGCGGAGAACTGTTCCCGCCAGAAGATGTCCATGGCGCGCTTGTCGTCATGCTCGACCGCGACCTTGCAGACCGCCTCACGCGCGGTCGAATGCCCGTGGCGGCGGCCGCCGTAGCTGCCCTCCCCGTCCAGCACCTCGACATGGGTCATGCTGAAATCGCCGAGATTGCGGTCGCGCAGCATCTCCCGCGTCCGCTCCAGGATGGCAGCCGCCTGCCGCTCGGCCTTGGCCGGGGCATCGATGCCGACGATCGGCATCAGCGCGGTGGCGCGCCAGCCGTCCTCATAGGTGACGCAGACCTTGTAGGTCGCGGTCGGGGCATAGCCCTTCACGTTCGTTACCAGCACCCGGTCGGGGCCGATCTGCTCCAAGGTTATCTGGCTGAAATCGCAGACCACGTCAGGCACGATATAGGCCTGCGGGTCGCTGACCTCGTACAGCAGCTGCTCCGCCACCGTGCCGACCGAACACAAGCCGCCGGTGCCCTCCGGCTTGGTCATCACGAAGGTGCCGTCGGCGCGGCATTCGCCGACCGGATAGCCGGGATGGGCCCAGTCCGGCACATCCTGCCAGTCGGTGAAGGTGCCGCCGGTCGATTGCGCGCCGCATTCCAGCAGGTGCCCGGCTGCGGTGCCTGCCGCCAGGAGCTGGTAGTCGGTCGGCTTCCAGCCGAATTCATGGATCAGCGGCCCCAGGATCAGCGCACTGTCGACCACGCGCCCGGTGACGACGATATCCGCCCCCTCGGCCAGCGCCGCGGCGATGGGAAAGCCGCCGAGATAGGCATTGATGCTGAGCACCGTCTCCGGGAAACCGACGCCGGAGAACATGTCGCGATAGTTCTGCCCCCGGAGCTCATCCACCCGGTGGCGCAGATCGTCACCGTCGACGACACCGATCTTAAGGCTAACACCCTGCTCCTCCGCCCGTTTGGCGAGCGCCTTGGCGAGGCCGCGCGGATTGAGCGCGCCGGCATTGGCGATGAACTTCACGCCCTTGGCCTTCAGCTCGCTCATATAGGGCGCGACATGGACGTCGATGAAATCGGTCATGTAGCCCGAATTCGGGTCCATCTGCTGCAGCTTGGCAAACAGGCCCATCGCCCCCTCGCCCAGATAGTCGAAGATCAGATAGCCCATCCCCGGCACGCCGAGCAGCTGCGGCACCGCCATTGCGCTGTCGATCGACGCCCCCGCCGCACCGCCGATCTTGACGATTTTGTCGGTCATTTGGACTTCCCCTTCCCCATGCCTTCATTGCGAGCGTAGCGAAGCAATCCAGGGCCATACCGATGACAATCGGGCTAACGGCTCTGGATTGCTTCGTCGCTATGCTCCTCGCAATGACGGGTGAAATATTATGCGGCTCTTACCGATGCTTTCAGCGTTGACGCTACAGCCTCCGGCACCGGCACGGGGAATTCCAGCAGCTGCTGCGCCATGCCCTTGGCGCCGGAATCCAACCGCGGCGACTTGTTGATGCCGCCAGCCATCGAGCCGTCGACGATATAGTTCAGCGCATCGATCCCCGGCACCTCGTAGCGGTCGACCTTTCCCGTCTTGGGATCGAGGAAGTGCTTGTACCAGTCGGCAATCGCCGCCGGGGTCAGAGCCTCGCGGATGTACCCCAGATACTCGGGGCGACGGGCGATGACGGCGACGTTGAACAGGTCACCCTTCTCGCCGCTGCGAGCCCAGGCGAGCGACACCAGAGGGACCGACGCGGTCTTCGCCTCCGGCACGTTGGCCGGCACCGGCGGACGGACGGTGGCCTTCGGATCGTAGCCGCCGTTTGTCGGCACCTTTACCACCTTGGTCTCGCCGTCGACCGTGACCTTGGCCTCCGCCTCTTTCTTGTCGATCAGGAAGGAGAAATGCTGGGTGATCGGCATCGGCATGCCGCCGAAGCCAATGGTGGTGCCAACCGACATGTTCATGATGGCGGAATTCTGCTCCCGCCAGAACAGGTCGGCGGCGCGCTTGTCCTCATGCTCCACGACGATCTTGAGGATGACCTCGCGGTTACCACGGTTTTCGTGCGCCCGCGCACCATAGCCGGCCTCGCTGCCCAGCAGCTCGGTATGGGTCAGGCGCCAGTCGGCCATGTTGCGGTCCCGCAGCATCTCGCGCGTACGCTCCAGGATCGCCGCGCCCTGGCGCTCGGCCCGCTTGACCGCGTCGACGCCGATGATCGGTTGCATCGCGACCTGCCGCCAGCCGTCGTCATAGGTGACGCTGACCTTGAAGGTCGAGGTCGGGGCATAGCCGGTAGCGCCGGAGACGCGGACCCGGTTCGGCCCGTCCGACTGCACCTGGCAGGTCGTGAAATCGACCACGACGTCGGGCACGATATAGGCCTGGGGGTCGCTGACCTCATACATCAGCTGCTCGGCGACGGTGCCGACCGAGACCAGCCCGCCGGTGCCGTCCGGCTTGGTGATGACGCAGCTGCCGTCCGCCCGGCACTCGCCGACCGGATAGCCGGCATGAGCCCAGTCCGGCACGTCGGCCCAATCGGTAAAGGTGCCGCCCGAGACCTGGGCGCCGCATTCCAGCAGATGCCCGGCCACGGTGCCCGCCGACAGCAGGTTGTAGTCAGTCGGCTTCCAGCCGAATTCATGGATCAACGGCCCAAGGATCAGCGCGCTATCAACGACACGGCCGGTCACAACGATGTCGGCGCCACGCGCCAGTGCATCGGCAATTGGGAAGCCGCCGAAATAGGCGTTGGCGGTCAGCACTTTGTCGGGAAAGGCCGCGCCGGTGAACATTTCGGTGATGCCACGCTGACGGAGCTCATCCAGCCGGGGCCGCAGGTCGTCGCCATCGACGACGCCGATCGATATCTGGACGCCCATCTCGTCGGCTCGTTTCCTGAGCGCCTCGGCGAGGCCGTGCGGATTGAGACCGCCGGCATTGGCGACGACCTTGACCCCCTTCTGTTTCATCTCGCGCAGATAGGGCCCGACATGGACATCGACGAAATCGGGCAGGAAGCCACCGGCCGGGTTCATCGCCTGCAGCCGCCCGAACACGCCCATCGAGCCTTCGGCCAGATAGTCGAAGATCAGGTAATTCATCCCCGGCACGGTCAGAAGCTGCGGCACCGCGATGGCGCTATCGACAAACGCCCCCGATGCCCCGCCGATACGGACGATCTTGTCGGTCATGGTTTTTCTCCGTTACGGCGGGATTTCACCCCCACCTCGCCTCCCCCATGATGGGGGAGGGACACGAAATTTGAGCCCTCCCCGCAATAGGGGAGGTGAAGCCGGGATTACTGCAAATCCACCTTATAAAGCTCGGCACAATTCTCGAACAAAATCCGGCGCTTCACAGCATCAGACTTGTCGCCGATACCGGCTTCGATGGTTTCGTCGACATTGCCGTAGAGGCAGGTGACGTGCGGGAAGTCGGTTTCGAACATGATCTTGTCGATGCCGACCTTGTCGAGCAGCTCGTTGGAGACGCCCTTCTCGAACCAGTAGCAGCCATAGACCTGGCGGTGGAAATACTCGCTCGGCATCATCTTGAATTCGGGCCGGCTGCCGCGCACATCGGCGGCGTTGAAGTGATAATCGGTCGATTCCAGCAGGAACGGAATCCAGCCGATCCCGCTTTCCACCGATACGAATTTCAGCTTCGGATAGCGCGGCAGGATGCCGGAGAGCAGCAGGTCGCCCAGCTGCATCGCATTGGTCAGCAGCAGGTTGGTGGTGGTGCGGGCATAGGTGGCGGCCCAACCGTCGGCCTTCAGGCGCTTGGCCGTGTAGTTGTCCTTGGATTCCTCCAGGAAGTCACCGCTGCCGATATGGAAGCTGATCGGCAGGTCGTGATCCTGCGCCACCTGCCACAGCGGATCCCAATGCTTGTCGGCCAGCACCGGCAAGCCGTAATCCTGCGGCGCGGCGGTGAACAGGATGCCCTTATGGCCCATCTTGGCCGCGCGCTCGATCTCCTTCACCGACTGCTCCACGCTCCAGAACGGCAGCGCGATCATGGTGACGAAGCGGCGCGGGTCGGGCGAGGCCCAGTCGCGCTGGAAATCGTTATAGGCCTGGACGCAGGTCAGCATCAGCTCGCTGTCGCCCATCTTGAAGAACTGCTGGTTCCCGAAGCCGCCGACATTGGGATAGACGACCTGGGCCCAGCAGCCGATCGAATCCATGTATTTCAGCCGCGCCGAGGCGCCGTAGGAGGCCGGGTGCGCCTCCTCATAGGTCGGCGGATGGCTGGGGAACGGAGTTGGCCAGCCGGCATTGGCACTGGCACCGACATCCGTCATCTTGACGTCGCCCAGGAACCAGGCCTGGGTCTTGCCATCTTCCAGCAACCGCACGTGCGGCACCCGATCCTTCATCCGCGCGGGCACGCGCGCGGTCCAGACATCGGCCGGTTCGGTGAGGTGCGTGTCGCTGTCGATAAAGCGGTATCCTGCGGCGGCGGTCATGGTTTTTCCTCGGTTTTCGAACATTGGTGCTGCTGAGGCTTTCACCCCCACCTAGCCTCCCCCATCAAGAGGGAGGACATGAAGGAGAGCCTCTAAAGCCCTCCCCCATCGAGGGGAGGGTTGGGTGGGGTGAATGCCGCCACCCCGCGATGAGTCAAACGTGCTGCTGCCCCCGCACCAACCTTCCCGGCAGCTCGCCGGTCGGCTGGCCGTTGCGGTAGACGACCTTGCCGCTGACGATCATCGCGTCATAGCCCTGGGCGGTCTGGTCCAGGCGGCGGCCGCCGGCCGGCAGGTCGTAGATGACCTTGGGCTGGTCGAGCGCCACCTTGTCATAGTCGATGATATTGATGTCGGCCTTGTAGCCCGGGGCCAGGATGCCGCGGTCGTTCAAGCCCACGGCGCGCGCCGGGTCGGCGGAGAGAGACTTTATCGCCCATTCAACCGGCAGCTTCCCCTCGGCCCGGTCGCGAGTCCAGTGCGACAGCATGAAGGTGGGATAGGACGCGTCGCAAATCATGCCGTAATGAGCCCCGCCATCGCCCAGCCCCAGCACAGTATCCTTGTGCTGGATCATCTCGCGGACGGAATCGAGCCGGTTGTTATAAAAATTACCCAGCGCGGAATAGAACATCGCATTGCCGTCATCCTCGAGCAGCTTGTCGTAGATGTACTCTTCCGGGGTCACGCCCAGCCGGCGCGCCTGGGCGCTGACGCTGTCCTCCGCAGAGGGCTCATAGTTCGGCGGGTCGGCCAGCGGGAACATCCAGTCGAAGGTGCGCGACATCATCGCCAGCGCCGACGGCCCCTCGCTCAGCTCTTCGCTCAGCAGCTTGGCCCGGACCTCGGGCTTGCGCAGCTCCTTCATCTTTTCTGCCAACGGCAGATGCGCCATCGCCTTGTAGGTCGGGCAGAGGCAGAACGGATTGATCGACAGGTTGAAGCCCTGGACCAAGCCGATCGGGCGCGGGAAAACCTGGGCCGTGATGTGGACACCGTCGTCGTTCGCCGCCTCGACCTTTTTCAGGCCTTCGCGCCAACCCTCTGGCCCGCTATTGCCTGACCCCATGGTGAAGGTCGCGGGGCGGCCCGACTGCTCGGCCAGGCGGCGCAGCAGGTTGATGCCGTCGTAATGTTCGTCGGGGAAATCCATCACCATCTGGATGATGCCCTTGCCGGCATCCTTCAAACCGGCGGCAATCGCTTCCAGCTCACTCTCAGCCGACTTGAAGCTCGGGATCGCGATGCCGTCGGCGGTGCGATGGATATGCAAGCGGGAGGTGGCGAAGCCAAGCGCCCCGGCCTCCACAGCCTCGGCCGTCAATTCGCGCATGCGGGCCAGATCCTCCGGCGTCGCCGGCTCCCGGTTGGCGCCACGATCGCCCATCGCGTAGACGCGCAGCGGCGAGTGCGGCAGATAGGCGGCGGTGTCGATGTCGCGCGGTTTGGAATCGAGCGCGTCGAGATATTCGGGGAAGGTTTCCCAGCTCCAATCCAGACCGGCCGACATCACCGCGCCGGGAATGTCCTCGACGCCTTCCATGACGTTGATCAGCAGATCGTGGTCGCCCTTGCGACAGGGCGCGAAGCCGACGCCGCAATTGCCCATGACCACGGTGGTGACGCCGTGCGCGGAGGACGGATTCATCCGCGACGACCAGATCGCCTGGCCGTCATAATGGGTATGGATATCGACGAACCCGGGCGTCACCAGCTTGCCGGTGGCGTCGATCTCTTCCTTGCCCGATCCGGCGACCCTGCCGATCTCGGCGATCCGGCCGTCGCGGATGGCGACATCCGCGACCACAGGCTCACGCCCCGTCCCATCGACGACGGTGCCGTTCCGAATCACGCAATCGAATTCCGCGGCCATTCAAGCCTCCCCAACATACGCCGATTGTCCGGCCAGTTGGGTGGAGCATAGCACCCCGCAGGTGAACGACGGAAGACCGTTCGGGAGACTTATTTCCAAATGTGAAGGGAATAAAGTAACAAAAGCGTCGGCCCTACCGCGCGAACAGGATCACGACGACGATGATGACCAGCAGGCTCAATCCCCCGGTCGGGTAGTAACCCCAGCCGGTACTGTAGGGCCAGACTGGGAAGGAGCCGACCAGAAGCAAGACGAGTAAAATAATCAGAATCAAGCGCATGTGAGATACTCCCGAGGAATTCGAAAACGCCTTTCGGGAGCAACGGCAATTGTCCGAATTTTTGTTCCTTGCAGTCCAGCTTTCGGGCCGTGCCGCTATTAGAACTTGAAACTCAAACGGAATTTTGCCGGGAAAGGAACCGGAGTCCCGTCGACCACTCTCGGTGCGAACGTCCAGTTTGGAAGCGCCTCAAGGGCCGCGTCGCCGAAGCCAAAGCCCGCCGGTTCCTCATGAACGACACGCAGATTACTGACGGTTCCGTCCGCCGCCACGGTGAACTCCATATCGACCCAGCCTTCGACGTGTTTGGCTTGCGCGTCCAGCGGATAATGCGGTGGGGTGCGGCAGACGGACTTGGGATTTATGACGGGGTCAGTCGAGATGGCAATCGGCGCGGGTTCAGGCGGAGCAGCTTTCCTGGCCTTTTCAAATTCCTCGCAATACCTGTTTTCCGGAACGCCGATCATGTTCCAGATGCGCACACGTTGCCCCGACGGAAGCGTCACGTCCTTCCATCTTTGCGGCTCGGCGCAGCCAATCGAGAGCGCCAACGGAATCCCCAATAGCCACGCAAATGACCGCACCACATCCCTCTCCAGTATTTTGGATACTTGAGCATCAAGCTACCAGAACACCTTCGGAATAGTGAACTCCCAAGAAGAACGCTTGCCTGAGCGAACCGGTATCGTCGTGGCCGATTCCGGCATGAGCCATGCGCGGGGCAGGCATGAGGCGGCGCGGTTCGTACAACCGGAAAGCGGTGTTAGCCTCCCCTCGCACCGCAAGATGACCCGCCTATTCGCGAGGGCGAGATGACCGATATCAGCATCGATACCAAGCCGAAGCCGGCCGAGACGACCGCAGTCGCCGTCCTGGGCGCGGTGAGCTTCAGCCATCTGCTGAACGACATGATGCAGTCGATGCTGCCCGCGCTCTACCCGATCCTGAAGAGCTCGCTCGGGATCGGCTTTGGTGAGATCGGGCTGATCACGCTGGTCTATCAGATGACTGCCTCGCTGCTGCAGCCGGTTGTCGGCCTGGCGGCGGACCGGAAGCCGCAGCCTTATTCGCTGGCGGTCGGCATGGGCTTCACCTTCGTCGGCCTGCTGATGCTGTCGCGCTCAAGCGGCCTCTACATGGTGCTGGCCGCGGCGGCGATGATCGGCATGGGATCGTCGATCTTCCATCCCGAGGCGTCGCGGGTCGCGCGCATGGCGTCGGGCGGCAAGCATGGTCTGGCGCAGTCTTTCTTTCAGGTCGGCGGCAATGCCGGCTCGGCGCTGGGGCCGCTTCTGGCCGCGCTGATCGTACTTCCGCATGGCCAGCACAGTGTCGCCTGGGTCTCGCTGGCCGCGCTGCTGGGCATGATCGTGCTGGGCCGCGTCGGCGGCTGGTACAGTGCGCATGTGAAGGCGCGGGCGAAGCGCGCGGCGCCGGTTCACGACACCGGGCTCAGCAAGGGCAAGATCGGCCTCGCCGTCACTATCCTGCTGCTGCTGGTCTTCTCGAAATATTTCTACCTGGCCAGCATCACCAGCTATTTCACCTTCTACCTGATCGACAAATTCCACGTGTCGGTCGGCGCGTCGCAGCTTTACCTGTTCATCTTCCTGGGCGCAGTGGCGGTCGGCACCATCGTCGGCGGCCCGATCGGCGACCGGTTCGGGCGCAAGCAGGTGATCTGGGCCTCGATCCTGGGCGTGCTGCCCTTCACACTGGCGATGCCTTATGTTGGCCTGTTCTGGACCGGGGTGCTGGCCTCGATCATCGGCCTGATCCTGGCCTCGGCCTTCCCCGCGATCATTGTCTATGCGCAGGAGCTGTTGCCTGGAAAAGTCGGCATGGTCGCCGGGCTGTTCTTCGGCTTTGCCTTCGGCATGGGCGGCATCGGCGCCGCGGTGCTGGGCGAGCTGGCGGACGCGACCAGCATCCGTTTCGTCTACGAGGTCTGCGCCTTCCTGCCGGCGATCGGCCTGCTGACCGTCTTCCTGCCGAATTTGCGCAAGGCATCTGCGTAAATATTCGCAAAGCCGGGAACTAGCGGACCCGAGCCTGGGTTTAAACTCCAGTTTATCCAGTGGAGTTGAACATGACCCGCTTTCTGACGACAGGCGCTCTCGGCCTGCTGATGCTTGCCGGCGTTACTGCCTGCAATAACCCCTACGATCCGGGCCAGCGCGCCGCCGGTGGCGCGCTGATCGGCGCCGGCACCGGCGCTGCGATTGGCGGCATCGCGGGTGGCGGCAGCGGCGCCGCTATCGGCGCCCTGGCCGGTGGCGCCACTGGTGCCGCGGTCGGCGCGGCGACCACGCCGCCGCCTCCGCGGCGTGACTACTACGGCCCGCCGCCGCCGCCCCCCGGCTATTGATCCGAGGCTACCGATCCGGCAGCGCCCGGACTGAGACAGGAAACGGGCTCTCCCACCGGGAGGGCCCGTTTCTTTTGTCCCCTTTTGCCGTTTAGCATAGGGCCGTATAGGTTCCGATCAGCCGGCAAACATGCCGGATCTAGGGCAAGGGGAAACAGCCGGCATGAACGATCAGACGATCGCGGCCCGGATCGACAGACTGCCGATATCGCCGATGCATCGGCGATTGCTGTTCGTCCTCGCCATACCGCTGTTCTTCGATGTCGGCGACATCTTCACCTTCTCGAACGCCGCCCCCGCGCTGATCAAATACTGGGGCATCACCAACGACCAGATCGCACTTGCCACTGCTTCGGGCTTCCTCGGCATGGCGATCGGCGGCACGCTGGGCGGCATTCTGGCCGACCGGATCGGCCGCATCCGGGCGATGATGCTGTTCACCGCCACCTTCTCAGTCTTCTCGCTGGCCAACGGCTTCGTATCGACAGTGCCGATGCTGGTGGCGCTGCGCTTCCTGACAGGGCTCGGCATCGCCTCGGCCACGGTCAGCGTCATCACCTATATCGCCGAGCTTTATCCCGCCGCGGTGCGCGGCCGCTGGCAGAGCTGGGCGATGGTGATCGCGCTGATGGGCATCACCGTCACCAGCTGGGTGGCGCGGCTGGTGATCCCGCTGGGTGAGAATGGATGGCGCTGGATCTTCGTCTGGGGCGCGTTCGGCCTGCCCTTCCTGCTCGTGGCGCGGGGGATGAACGAATCGCCCCGCTGGCTGCTGCGCGCCGGCCGGCGCGAGGAAGCGGAGGCGTCGCTGCGCCGGATCGAGACCGAGGTCGAACGCACGAACGGCCGGCTGCCCGACCCGCCGCCGCAAATGCCCAGGCCGGCTGCCCCGACCCTCGGCTGGTCGGCCTTGTTCAGCCCGGCCCATATCCGCCCGACCGTCTCGCTCTGCGCCATCTGGTTCTTCCAGACCATCGGCTTCTACGGCTTCATGTCCTGGGTCCCGACCCTGCTGGCGCGCCAGGGTTTCGAGATGGTGCACAGCCTGAACTACATCACCCTGATCAATCTGGGCGCCCTGCCCGGCGCGCTGTTCGCCGTCTTTATGTCCGAGCGGTGGGAGCGGAAATATTCGATCGTCGGCGTAGCGCTGGCCATCGCGCTGTTCGGCCTGCTCTACGGCCTATCGTTCACACCGGTCGCCATCGTGATCTTCGGTTTCCTGGCGGCGACGATGATGGACACATTCTCGGCGCTGGCCTTCTCCTATACGCCGGAGCAGTTCCCGACCGACGTGCGCAACAGCGGCACGGGCTTGGCCTATGGTGTCGGACGGCTGGCCAATGTCATC
>Ga0268266_10005544_pt1 | contig 11748 bp, 9 predicted proteins | sample KBSS13metaG_FD_190356 | JGI IMG/M metagenome (GOLD analysis project Ga0268266, IMG submission 190356) | Switchgrass rhizosphere microbial communities from Kellogg Biological Station, Michigan, USA - KBS S1-3 metaG (SPAdes) (version 2) | ecosystem: Host-associated > Plants > Roots > Rhizosphere >... | reverse complement strand
CCGTTCCTCAAGATTTCGGGCAACCGTTTCTGCGATCTTCGACGTTGCCAACAACTGCGGGCCGCCTTGGTCCGGTTTCCCAAGCTTTTCCATCGGCGCCACGCCCACCCTCTCGCTCCCTTCCGCAAAGTGCATGAGTCTAGGCGGCGTGGACAAATTCCACAACGCCAACCCGTGGGGAAGGAGCCTTGACATTGGGGTTACTCAAATATAACCCCATTTATGCAAAACAAGTTGGGAGCGGCATCCTCGATAGCCAGTCATTCGGCCAATGCACCGGTCTGTAGCGCGCAAATGCGCGATGCAGCGATGGTCGCGCGATTGCCCTGGCGCCCCCAATTCAATGATAAGTTTCAGGCGTTTCGCATGAGCGGCAGATCGCCTGCCTAGGAGGGAATGAATGGATACGATCGCAGAGCTCGATCTTCTCGACCCGGCAAGCTTCGTAGGCGGGCCGCCGCATGACTATTTCGATCATCTGCGACGCTACGATCCCTGCCATGAACTGCGGGCACCCTATGGCGACCGCTTCTGGGCACTGACCCGTGCGGCCGACATTCGCGCCGTCAGCATGGACACCGAACGGTTTACCTCGAGCCAGGGCTTTCTCTATCCGGCTGCCGTTGCTTCCGCCATCCGCGCGGCCGGACAAGACAACGAGCATTTCCGCGGCCAGCTGGTCAACAACCTGATGTGGCACGACGGGGCGCATCACACACGGCTGCGCGGCTTCCTGGCCAGCGCCTTCTCGCCGCGTGTCGTCGCGCGGTTCGAGCACTGGATCCGCGAAATCTGCGTCAGGATCGTGCAGGAAGTCCAGGAGAAGCAGACGTTCGATGCGATCCCGCAGATCGCGGCGGAACTGCCCGCCCAGGTCGTGGCCAGCATTCTGGGCGTGCCTGAAGAAGATCGCCATCTGATCGTATCGTGGGCAAACGACATGTTCGGCCGCATGGACCCCGATATCGGTTTCGAAAGGGGCGCCGCGGCGCACCAGGGCGTGCTCGACTATCTTCACAAGCTGCGCGAGATCAAGCTGGCCGCTCCCGCTGCCGACATGGCCACCGAACTGCTCTCCGCGCAGTACCAGGGGGACGCGATCGCGCTGGACGAATATATCGAATCCGGCCTCATGATCCTGATTGCCGGCTTCGAAACGACGCATACCCTGATCGCGCAATCGCTGCTGCTGATGGCCACCGACGAGGATGCCCGCCATCAGGTGGAGACCGGCCCGCTCAAGATCGTGGTCGAAGAACTGCTGCGCATGGCATCGCCGGTGATGCACATGGGGCGCACGGCGCGCCAGGACGTGGAACTGCACGGCAAGACGATCCGCGAGGGCGATTTCGTCATGATGTGGTACACTGCCGGCAACCGCGACCCCGAGGTCTACGAAAACCCGCACAAGTTCGACATCTCGCGACGTCGCGCCGGCCATTCCGCATTCGGCGCGGGCGGCCCGCATTATTGCATCGGTTCGCACTTGGCCAAGCTGGAAATGGAAATCCTGCTGGAGGAATTCCGCAAGGTGAACCTGCAGCTTGGCCTCAATGGCGACTGGAAGCACGCCGTCACCGTATCGATCAATGCGATCAGCCGGCTGCCGATGAAAGTCGTCTGACGCCAGGTGGCGTCGGCAAAACTGGAATGTCCGGTTTCGTTCGGCCTCGCTTTTTCCAGGCCACCGTGGTGCCTGATTGTCGATTCATGATCGTGAACGGGAAGACGATCTGAGGACTGGGGATGGCAACCTACGTACTTGTGTCAGGCGCTTGGCACGCAAGCTGGTGCTGGGAGCGGGTCATTCCGTTGCTCGAAGCACTGGGCCACCGTGTCATAGCGCCCGACCTTGTCGGCATGGGACCTGACCGGGCGGCTGTTTCGTCGGCGTCGCTCGCCACATGGGCCGACCAGATCGCCGCCATCATCCGCAAGCAAGAAGAGCCGGTGATATTGGTGGGGCATAGCCGCGGTGGCATCGTCATCAGCGAGACGGCTGAACGCGTGCCGGAACGGATCGCCACCCTCGTTTACGTGGCTGCCTTTTTGACCCAGGCGGGCGAAACACTCCTTGCCACCTCGGCCAAAGTGGCGCGCGAACAGGCGCCCGACCTTGTCGTTTCGCAGGATGGCGGCACGGCCATGGTTCATCCCGATGCCATCGGCCCAATATTCTACAACGCCACCCAGAAGGCATGGATTGAGCGCGCAAAAAGCCAGGTAACTCCAGAGCCTATGGCGGTCTTTGTCACGCCGCTTGGCCTCACCGAAAACAACTTCGGCTCAGTCAGGCGTGCCTACATAGAGTGCGTGCAGGACAAGGCGATACCGTTGGCGTTGCAACGGCTCATGCAGGAAACCTTTCCTTGCGAGCCAGTCTTCACCTTGGACACCGACCACTCGCCGTTCTATTCGACGCCTGACCAACTTGCCGACTGCTTGCACCGGATAGGGGTTAGACAAGCCTAGGCGGCGTGGCGTTGTGGAATTTTTCCACGCCGCCTTGGCTCTCAATGGATCGGGCCTGGCCGCATCGGCACTTCCAGGTATCCAGCCACCGCTGCATAGGTGGGGAAGCGCGTGACTTTATCCAGATCGATCCGATAGTCCGGCATCCTCGTCAGCACGGCGCGGATCATCGTGCGCAGCTCGATCTTGGCGAGCGGGGCACCCAGGCAACGATGCCCGCCGCCGCTGAAGGCAAGATGGTCTGATGCATTGCTGCGGTCGAGTTGTACCATCTCGGGGTCGGGGAACTTGGCTGGATCGCGATTGGCGGCGCTGAACCAGACAAAGACGCGCTCGCCTGCGCGCAGTTGTCGGCCTCCGATTTCAATATCCTGCATGACCGTCCGGCCAATCCCCTGCGCGGGCGGCCAGATGCGCAGCCACTCCTCGATCGCGTTGTCGAGTAACTTGGGATCGGCCAGCAATTGTTGGCGCACGTCGTGCCTGTCCTGCAGCCAGATCAGGGCATTGATGACCGATGCGGTCGTCGTGTCGAATCCGCCGAAGACGAGCGCTGTCATCATGCTTTCGGCTTCCGCGATCGACAGCGGACTGCCCATCACTTCGCCATTGGCCAGCGCAGACGCGATATCGTCCGTGGGTTCGGCCCGGCGCTCGGTAATCATCGTGCGGAATTGGGCCTGGATGCGCTGGATCATGTCGATTGGATAATCCGGATCGGTTTCCTTGGCGTGGGAGACCAGATGCACCGAATAGGCGACATCGCTCCAGTTCTCGCGATAGCCGACCAAGTGGAACGTTGCGCGCGCGGTGATCGGCAGGATCACGTCGAGCAGCATGTCCGCCTCGTCCTTGTCACGAATGCCTGACAGCGCTTCATCCATGAAACGGTCGATCATCGGCCCATATTCACGCAAGGCCTTGGGCGTGAAGAACGGCAGTTCAACCCGGCGCCGGGCGGTGTGATGGGGCGGATCGGATTCGCTGAGCATCAGCGGATAGGATGCCTGCGGGATGCGCGACCCCTTGCCGCCGCGCCGCTCGTTGTTGACGTCGTTGTCGGCAGAAAAATTTTCCCAGTCTTCAACAACCTTGCGAGCCTGGGCCCAATCGCCAAGAACCCAATAGCCGCCATTGGCCTCGGACCAGGCAAGCGGGAAATCCATGGCGTGTAATTCGCGCACCATCGCTTCCCAGTTCTGCGAATAAACCGAGGTGTGGTGGTCAAAATTCCAGACGGGCCGTTCCAGGGACGTCATCCAACACTCTCCATGCGGCAGGCGCCGCTTATCATTTGGCACTATATGCTACAAAACGGCGAGCATCCACGCCGATGGCCGTCCTGGCAGCAATGCGGAGCAATTGCTATACCTAAATCGAACGGCAGGCGTTGCGCAAGAGATGGCTGCGTTCGGCGTCCAGCCAATCCATGGCCGCAGCGGTCGCCGGCGTTTGGGTGATGAACGCATGATCGGGTTCGTACACGTCTATGGCATGGAACAGCACGCAGCGCGCGCCGGCGATCACATGGTCCTGGCGCACGATGCCATCGCCCATCAGCGTGAACGGGCCCGGCGCGATCGGCTCGCCCAGGCGTGCGGGCTGGGTCGTGTGGGTGATCGCCTCGCCATCCAGCGCCACGGACACTTCGCCGCTTTCGATCTCTGCCGCGCTGGCGATCCCGGCGGCGAGCGCGTCGTCCAGGCGTTGCGCCTGGGCGAGGGCGGCGTCGACCGCAGGCAGGCGCGAATGGGCGAAAGCCACATGTTCGCCCGCCACGATCAGCCCGCCTTCCATCGCATGGCGCGTTCCCGTGGCGTCTTCCATCGCCATCAGCCGCAGGCCAAGCAGCGGCCCCCGGACGGCCTGTTGCCGCCAATCCTCGACATAGGCACCCGAAGGCGCAAATTCGAGCACGCTGTTGCCGATGAACGCGAACCGCGCCGGCTCGGGCCACTGGTCGTGCAATTGATAGCCGCGCGCGACGGACCAGGTCATCTCCTGCGCGGCAGCGTCCCACACTGCATCGCCCACCCAGCCCTGGCGCTCGGTCAGCGCCGTCTGGTCGAGGCCGGGCAGGCGCAGATCCAGCGTGAAGCTGCGCGATTGGAACCAGAACACCGGCGTCGTCTCGTCGGTCAGGCCATTGCAGAACGTGATGCTCTTGCGGCGAAAGGCGCCCAGCAGGTTGCGCGGGAAACTCGGCGTCCCAAGCGGGCGGGGCGGCAAGGCTTGCAGCAGTTGGTCGAGCGTCATGCCGGCGATGTCGTCTCGCGCCGGCCGAAGGAATCGAGCGGAACAGGGTCTTCCAGCACGAGTTCGCCCCGCGCGACGCGCTGCTTGAGATAGGCGAAGGTCTGCGCCGTCTGGTTGAACTGGTGCGATCCGCTGTGGACCGGCCGATAGCGCGGCGCGTGCGTTTCGACGAGCGGCGCGGCCACGTGGTCATAGTCGCACGAACAGAACAACGGGAACGAATAGCGTTCGTGCGCCACCTTTTTCACGCGGTGCGTGGTGGCGAGATAGCGTCCGTTGGACATGATCTCCATCATGTCGCCGATGTTCATGATCAGCGCTTCATCGAGGGGCGGCACATCGATCCACGCGCCCTGGCGGTTGACGACTTGCAGGCCCGGCCCGGTGACATGCAGCAGGGTGAAACATTCGTAGTCGGTATGTGCGCCGATACCGGGACGATCCTGTGCGGAAGGGTCATGCGGATAGTGGATCAGGCGCAACTGGCTGGGCGGATGGCGCAGATGCGCGTCGAAGTGGGTTTCCTCCAGCCCCAGCGCCAGGGCAAAGGCGCCGAACAACTGCCGGCCGATGCCGGCGGCGTGATCGTACCAGGCCTGCACATCCTGCTGGAAGCCGGGCATGGCGGGCCACAGGTTGGGGCCAAGCAAGGGGCGCCGTCCATGCTGCGCGCGATAGTCCAGGCTGACATCGAAGGCTTCCTTGAGATCGACCGTGCCGGTGCCGAACTGCTCTTCGCCCACCGGCACATAGCCGCTGTGGTTTTCGGAAAAGCCGATGTAGCTCGCCATCTTGGTATCGAGATCCTGGGCGAAATAGCGTTTGGCGCGGGCCACCAGCGTCTCGCGCAAGGCGCCGTCGATCTGCGTGCCGGTGACATAGAGGAAGCCCGCATCGCGGCAGGCGCGATCGAGATCCTGCGCAACGGCCATGCGATCTTCCCGGCGCGGGCTTTGCAGGCGGGAAATGTCGACGAGCGGAAGGACGAGGTCGGTCATGCCCGCGATTGTTCCACCGCCCGGCCGATTGCGCCAGAGGGCAAATGGCCGTGGCTGGCAGCGATACGGTCTGCGACCGAGAGTTCAGGCGATGGATGCCCCCGCTGCAATCCGCTTGCTTTGAGGGCCAGTTCAGCACATTGAGTTAACTGTAAAAACAACAAACGGGATGGCGGCTGACTGCTGTCTCGAAGGAGAGCGAATGTCGGAACCTGCAGCGCCCGCAGACCAGCCCGCCATGCCCGCCAGCGAATGCCGGCCCGTGCCGTGGACAATGATCGCCGGCCTGATCCTTGCTGAAATCTGTGCCTCCTTGTGCCTGTCGATGCCCCTGCCGGCGCTCTCGGCCTGGCTGCGCCTCTATGGCAGTCCGCTTGCAGTGGGATGGATCATGTCCTCCTTCCTGCTCGTCTCGGCGGCAACCGCAGCGCTGTGTGGCAGCCTGGGTGACCTCTATGGGCGCAAGCGGGTGATGTTGACGATCCTGGCCATCGTGCTGATCGGCAGCGTGATCAGCGCATCGACCGCGAGGCTGGGCTGGGTCATCGCTGGACGCTGCCTGCAAGGGGTTTCGGGCGCGATCCTGCCGCTGGCGCTGGGCATCTCGCGCGAAGTGCTGCCGTCCCGTCGGGTATCGATGGGCTTTGGCGTCATCATGGCCAGCGCGTCTGCCTCTTCGGCAATCGGCTTTCCGGTGGCAGGCTTCCTGACCGACCATTATGGCCCGTCGAGCATCTTCTGGGCCATGGCGCTGGCGGCCTTGGCGGGGCTGGCCGGCATCGCCGCGATGCTGCCCGCCACGCAACGCCCGCCCGCGCGCGGGCGTCGTATCGATTGGCTGGGCGGCCTTTTGTTCGCCCCTGCCGTGGCGCTGGTGCTGCTTGCGGCCAGCGGGAGCCGGCAAGGCGGCTGGATGGCGCAAATGGCCTTGCCGATGCTGATTGCCGGCGCCGCGCTGATCGCGATCTGGTATGTTCACGAGCGGCGCCACGCCGCGCCGCTGATCGACGTGCGCCTGCTGGCCAACGGCTATTGCCTGATGGCCCTGATGATGACGGCGCTGCTTGCGGTCGGGGCTTTTCAGATTACTGAAACGGCATCACTGCTCTTGCAACAGCCGGCCTGGACCGGCGCTGGCCTGGCCTTGTCGGCAACCGCCGCCGGAATGCTCAAGCTGCCCGCCATTGCCGTCGGATCGTTGCTGTCGATCGCCATTGGCTGGCTGGCCGGGCGCTGGGGTCCCTGGCCCTGCGTGCTGGCGGGAGCATCGATGACCGTTGTCGCGGCATGGAGCGGCATTGCCTTTCACGCCACCGTGACCAGCATTTTCCTGATGGTGCTGATCGTCATGATCGGATTGACGGCCGTCTATACCAGCGTGCCGGTGCTGCTCGCCCTCGGCACGCCAGCGCAACGCACGAGCGAGGCGATGGGGATCATGGCCGTCGTGCGCGCGATCTTTCAGGGGGTCGGCGCGCAGCTGGTCGCCGTCATCCTGGCCAGCCGGGTGGTGATCGGCGCGGGCGGTGTGCATTTCCCGTCCGACAGCGCCTATCGCGCGGCTTTTGGCTACGTTGGCCTTACCGCGTTGCCGATCATGCTGATCGCCTTGGCCATGTTTCGGCGGGATCGCGCGCGCGGCAAGGCGCAGGCCGCCGGGGCGCAGGCTTGATCGCGGCACGCCATCCCGCAGCCCAGGCTGCTTGCCCGTGGAACGGGCACCGGGAATGCGCGTGCCGCGATTGCAGGGTTAGCCCACTGGGCTGACTTCTGAAATGAGGTCCAGCACCTGCTGGGCATGTTCCTTGCGGCAGATCAGCAGGTCGGGCAGGTAGACATCTGCCTGGTTGTAGACCAGCGGGCTGCCATCGATGCGCGAACAGTGCAGGCCATGTGCTGCCGCCACGGCGACAGGCGCCATGCTGTCCCATTCATACTGGCCGCCCGAATGCAGGTAGATGTCTGCCTGCCCCAGGATCACGGCCATGGCCTTGGCGCCGGCCGATCCCATCGGGACCAGTTCGGCGCCAAGCTTTTCGGCAACTTCGATCGCTTCGCGCGCCGGGCGGGTGCGGCTGACGACCATGCGCAGTTTTTCCGGGGCCGGCGGCACGGCCACCGGCTGGTCGGACCGCAGGACCGTCCCGCCATCGAGCCCGGGCAGGGCAACCGCGCCCAGGTTGGGCTGGCCGTCGATGGCCAGGCCGACATGCACGGCCCAGTCGGCACGCTCTTCGCCATATTCGCGCGTGCCGTCCACCGGATCGACAATCCACACCCGGCTCATCGCCAGGCGCTCGGCATTGTCCTTTTCCTCTTCGGACAGGAGCCCATCGTGCGGGCGCACTTCGCGCAGCGCGTGGCACAGGAACTGGTTGGCGGTCTGGTCGCCCGCCTTGCCCAGTGCCTTGGGGCTGAACAGCCCCGCCGCACGCACTTCCACCAGGATACGCCCGGCCACGGCGGCGAGGTGCGCGGCAAGATCGCCGTCGCTCATCGCCTTGGGGTCTGCAGCGCCACTCATGGGATCAGCCTCTTGACGATTTCGTCGGCCGCTTCATCGGCGGTCAGCGATGTCGTGTCGATGCGGATCTCGGGGTCCTCGGGCGCTTCATAGGGGCTGTCGATCCCGGTGAAGTTCTTGAGTTCGCCCGACCGCGCCTTCTTGTAGAGGCCCTTCACGTCGCGCGCTTCGGCATCGGCCAGCGGGGTGTCGATGTGCACCTCGATGAACTCGCCCGGCTGCATCATCTGCCGCACCATCTCGCGTTCGGAACGGAACGGAGAGATGAAGGCCGTGATGACGATGAGGCCGGCGTCCGTCATCAGCTTGGCCACTTCGCCCACGCGGCGGATATTCTCCACGCGGTCGGCATCGGTAAAGCCAAGGTCCTTGTTCAGCCCGTGGCGGACATTGTCGCCATCGAGCAGGAACGTGTGGCGGTTCATGCGCGCCAGCCGCTTTTCGACCAGGTTGGCGATGGTCGACTTGCCCGCGCCCGAAAGCCCGGTGAACCACAGCACGGCCGGCTTCTGGTTCTTGAGCGCGGCATGGCTTTCGCGGCTCACGTCGGTCGCCTGCCAATGCACGTTCTGCGCGCGGCGCAGGCTGAAGTGCAGCATCCCGGCCGCCACGGTGGCATTCGTGATCTTGTCGATCAGGATAAAGCCGCCCAGCGTGCGGTTCTGCGCATAGGCCTCGAACACGATCGGCTTGTCGGTCGACAGGTTGGCAACGCCGATGGCATTGAGTTCCAGCGTCTTGGCCGCCAGATGCTCCATCGTGTTGACGTTGACCTGGTACTTGGGCTGCTGCACCGTGGCGCTCACCATCTGCGTGCCCAGCTTGAGCCAGTACGAACGGCCCGGCAGCATTTCCTCGTCGGCCATCCAGACGATGGTCGATTCGAACTGGTCGGCCACTTGCGGCGGGCTGTCGGCCGCGGCAATCACGTCCCCGCGCGAGCAATCGACTTCATCGGCAAAACAGAGCGTGACCGACTGGCCGGCAACGGCCTGGTCAAGATCGCCATCCAGCGTGACGATCCGGGTGATCGTGCTGGTCTTGCCCGAAGGCAGCACGCGCACGGCATCGCCCACGCGCACCGTGCCGGTGGCGATCTGGCCGGAAAAGCCCCGGAAATCGAGGTTGGGCCGGTTGACCCACTGCACCGCCATGCGGAACGGCTTGGCTTGGTCGGAAACCTGGTCCACCTCGACGTTTTCGAGATGCTCGATCAGGGCCGGGCCCTTGTACCACGGCGTGTTCTCGCTCGGCTCGGTGATGTTGTCGCCCTTGAAGCCGGAAATCGGGATCGGGGTGAACGTCTCGATGCCGATCGAGCGGGCAAATTCGGTGTAATCCTTGAGGATCGCATCGTAGACGACCTGGTCATAGTCAACCAGGTCCATCTTGTTGATCGCCAGGACGATGTTCTTGATGCCGATCAGGTGCGCCAGGTAGCTGTGGCGGCGCGTCTGCACCAGCACGCCCTTGCGCGCATCGATCAGGATCACCGCCAGGTCGGCCGTCGAGGCGCCCGTCACCATGTTGCGGGTGTACTGCTCATGGCCCGGCGTATCGGCAACGATGAACTTGCGCTTCTCGGTGTTGAAGAAGCGATAGGCCACGTCGATCGTGATGCCCTGTTCGCGTTCGGCGGCCAGACCGTCGACCAGCAGAGCGAAGTCGATTTCCTGGCCCTGGGTGCCGACCTTCTTGGAATCGGACTGCAGCGCTTCGAGTTGATCCTCGAAGATCATCTTGCTGTCATAGAGCAGCCGGCCGATCAGCGTCGACTTGCCATCGTCCACCGACCCGCAGGTGATGAAGCGCAGCATCGTCTTGTGCTGGTGGGTTTCGAGATAGGCGTCGATGTCCTCGGCAATGAGGGCTTCTGTCTTGTAGACGACATCCTGGTCCGACATCAGAAATACCCCTCCTGCTTCTTTTTCTCCATGCCGGCGCCGCCGGCATCCTTGTCGATCACGCGGCCCTGGCGCTCGCTGGTGGTGGTCAGCAGTGTTTCCTGGATCACTTCGGGCAGCGTCTTGGCCGTGCTTTCCACAGCGCCGGTCAGCGGGAAGCAGCCCAGCGTGCGGAAACGGATGGAGCGCATGGTGATTTCGGGGCGCTTGCCCAGCACCTTTTCGAGGCGCTCGATGTCGTCTGCCATGAACAGCTGGCCTTCCCACTCGTAGGTCGGGCGTTCATCGGCAAAGTAGAGCGGCACGATCGGCACGTCGTTGAGATGGATATACTGCCAGATGTCCAGCTCGGTCCAATTCGAAATCGGGAAAACGCGGATGCTTTCGCCCTTGTTCTTCTTGGCATTGTAGAGATTCCACAATTCCGGGCGCTGGTTCTTGGGGTCCCAGCCGTGGCTCGCGGTGCGGAACGAGAAGATGCGCTCCTTGGCGCGGCTCTTTTCCTCGTCACGCCGTGCGCCGCCAAAGGCCGCGTCGAAACCATAGAGGTTGAGCGCCTGCTTGAGCCCTTCGGTCTTCCACATGTCGGTGTGCAGCGCGCCATGGTCGAACGGGTTGATGCCGCGCGCCTCGGCTTCGGGGTTGTGGTAAACCAGCAGTTCCATGCCGCTTTCCTGCGCCATGCGATCGCGCAGCTTGTACATGTCCTGGAACTTCCACGTGGTGTCGACGTGGAGCAGAGGGAACGGCGGGGGCGAGGGGTAGAACGCCTTGCGCGCCAGATGCAGCATGACGGCCGAGTCCTTGCCCACGCTATAGAGCATGACGGGCTTTTCGGCCCCTGCGACGACCTCGCGCAGGATGTGAATGCTCTCTGCCTCAAGTCTCTGCAGATGAGTCAGGGTTGTCGAATCGACCACTTGCCTCTCCCTTTCCTATTGGCGTCTCTCATACATCACGCGGCCAGTGCTTGACCTCCCATTTGGGAGGATGTAGAAAAATGTCATCATGGCACCGGTCAACGCCAGTCTGCTGGAGGCCCTGCACGGGGGCATGTTCGAACAGCCGCTCTGGGGCAGCTTTCTCGAGCGTCTGCGCGTGCAGAGCGGGGCCACCCATGTGACACTGGTGTTCCGCCCGATCGACGAGGAATCCGCGATCGAGTTGCAGGCCGGCCCACCCCTGCCAGACTTGCATCGCGGTTTCATCGAGACCTATGATCCGAAATTCGCCAGCTATCGCCACATGCGGGTCGACCGCGTTTACAGCTTCGATGAATTGATCGATCCGAACGAGCCGCAACTGGCGGCCTATCGCCGCGATACGCTGGAGCCGCTCGGCATCACGGCCCTGCGCTCGGTCCGCGTGACCGAGCCGAGCGGCGTGGATGCCTGGCTCAGTTGCAGCGGCGGGCGCAAGATCGGCGCGGCGGTGGGTGGACTGTTGACCGCGCTGGTCCCGCACCTGAGGATTGCGCTGCGTACTTACGTTGCGCTGGAGCGTGAACGGTTCCGCTCGCGCGTGACGACAGAAGCGTTCAGCAGGATGAATTTCGGTTGGCTGACGCTCGACGCGCGCTGCCGGATTACCGATT
>Ga0268266_10005543_pt1 | contig 11749 bp, 21 predicted proteins | sample KBSS13metaG_FD_190356 | JGI IMG/M metagenome (GOLD analysis project Ga0268266, IMG submission 190356) | Switchgrass rhizosphere microbial communities from Kellogg Biological Station, Michigan, USA - KBS S1-3 metaG (SPAdes) (version 2) | ecosystem: Host-associated > Plants > Roots > Rhizosphere... | reverse complement strand
AAGCCCGGCTCGATCACGCCTCACACCAAGTTCAAAGCCGAGGTCTACTGCCTGAAGAAGGAGGAGGGTGGTCGTCACACGCCGTTCTTCTCCGGGTACCGGCCTCAGTTCTACTTCCGGACCACCGACGTGACCGGGATCGCCAACCTCCCCGAGGGGACGGAGATGGTGATGCCGGGCGACAACGTCGAGATGACGATCGAGCTGATCCAGCCGATCGCCATGGATCCGGGGCTGCGGTTCGCCATCCGCGAGGGTGGCCGCACCGTCGGCTCGGGGGTCGTCGCCGAGGTAATCGAGTAACGACCCCCGGGGGCGGGCCTCCACCCGCCCCAACTCCGCCTCCGGGCGGAGAGACAACTGCAAGGACATACGACCGGGGCGGCGCCCCAAGCAACAGGGGCCCCGCCCTCTTTGCGCGGTAAAGACGACAAGAGAGAAGAAACGGCAGAGCAGTGGCAACCATCGCGGCACAGAAAATTCGAATCCGGCTCAAGGCGTACGACCACGACGCCATAGATCGGGCTGCCAAAGAGATCGTCGAGACGGCGGAGCGCACCGGCGCCACCGTTTCCGGACCGGTGCCGCTGCCGACCGAGAAAAACGTCTACTGCGTGATCCGCTCGCCGTTCAAGGACAAGGACTCGCGCGAGCACTTCGAGATCCGCACCCACAAGCGGCTGATCGACATCCTCCAGCCTTCGCCGAAAACCGTCGACTCGCTGCAGCGGCTGGACTCGCTGCCGGCGGGCGTCGACATCGAGATCAAGCTCTAGGTGCTGTTGTGGCTGCGATCCTCGGCAAGAAGCTCGGTATGACGCAGATCTTCCGCGAGGACGGCAGCGTCATCCCCGTGACCGTGGTCGAAGCCGGTCCCTGCAAGGTGACCGCCGTGCGCAACTCCGATCGCGACGGCTACGCCGCCGTGCAGCTCGCCTTCGGCGAGGTCAAGCAGGGCAAGCTCTCGAAGGCCGAGGAAGGCCACCTGAAGAAGGCCGGCGCCGCGCCGATGCGCCACCTGGTCGAGTTCCGCGACGAGGATCTCGGCGCCGAGGAGGGCCCGAAGGTCGGCGACGACGTCACCGTCGAGGGCTTCGAGGCCGGCCAGAAGGTCAAGGTCGCCGGGGTCTCGATCGGCAAGGGCTTCCAGGGCGGGATCAAGCGCCACAACTTCAGCCGCGGCCCCGTCAGCCACGGCTCGCACAACGTCCGCGCCCCGGGTTCGATCGGCGCCAGCACCTTCCCCGCCCGCGTCTTCAAAGGGATGCGGATGCCGGGCCAGATGGGCAACAAGCGCATCACCCAGAAGGGGCTGGAGATCGCCGACGTCGACGCCGAGCGCAACCTGCTGCTGATCAAAGGCTCGGTCCCCGGCGCCCGCAACGGAATCGTCGAGGTGAGGACCGATGGCTAGCGCCAAAGCCACCCTGCTCGGCAAGAGCGGCAAAGCCGACCTGCCGAAAGAGATCTTCGCCGAGCCCTTCCACCAGTCGCTGGTGCACGAGGCGGCCCGCGCCGACCTCAACGCCCGCCGTCGCGGCACCGCTTCGACCCTGACCCGCGGCGAGGTCGCCTTCACGACCGCCAAGGCCTGGCGCCAGAAGGGCACCGGCCGCGCCCGCGTCGGCACGCTCGGCGTCCCCAACCGCTTCGGCGGCGGCGTCGCCTTCGGCCCGAAGCCGCGCAAGTACACGGTCAAGGTCAACCGCAAAGCCCGCCGCCGGGCGATGCGCTCCGCTCTTTCCGTCCACGCCGAGCGCGACTCGGTCGCCGTCCTCGACGCGTCGACCTTCGAGACCCCCTCGACCAAGAGCGCCGCGCAGGCGCTGGCCAAATGGGGCGCCAAGAACCCGATCCTGCTGCTGGTCACGGCGGAGGAGATCGGGGCGATGAAGAGCTTCCGCAACCTGCCCCGGACCCAGGTGCTCGAGGTCGGCGCCGCCGGCGTCGCCGACGTGATCGGCGCCGCCGCGGTGGTCATCTCCGAAACCGCCCTGGAGACGCTGAAGGAGAGGCTCGGCTGATGGACGCCCGCACGATCCTCATCCGCCCGGTGATCTCGGAGAAGAGCTACGCCCTGATCGCCGAGGGCAAGTACACCTTCCGGGTCGACGACCGCGCCCACAAGACCCAGATCGCGCAGGCGGTCGAAGAGGTCTTCGGTGTCGACGTCGCCGGCGTCCGGACCGCGAAAGTGCGCTCGAAGCCGAAGCGCCGCGGCTTGACCAAAGGCCGCACCCGCGCCTGGAAGAAGGCGATCGTCCAGCTCGCACCGGGCGAGCGGATCGAGTTGTTCGAGGGCGCCGAGACCGCCTAGGAGATCTGAGAGATGCCGAACCGCAAAACCAAACCGACGAGCCCGGGGCGCCGCTTCGCGACCTACCCGCTGCGCGAGCAGCTGACCGCGTCTGAGCCGGAGCGGAAGCTGACCGAGGGGCTGAAGAAGTCCGGCGGGCGCAACGTCAACGGCCGGGTCACCGCCCGCCACCGCGGCGGCGGCGCCAAGCGGCGCTACCGCAGGATCGACTTCAAGCGGCTCAAGGACGGCGTTCCCGCCAAGGTCGCCTCGATCGAGTACGACCCCAACCGCACTTGCTACATCGCCCTGCTCCACTACGCCGACGGCTTCAAGGACTACATCCTCGCCCCGTCGCAGCTGGCGGTCGGCGACGTCGTCAAGTCGGGTCCCGAGGCCGACATCAAACCCGGGCACGCGCTGGAACTCGGCCAGATGCCGACCGGCACCATCGTCCACAACGTCGAGCTGATCCCCGGCCAGGGCGGCAAGCTCGGCCGCTCCGCCGGCACCTCGATCCAGCTCGTCGCGAAGGAGGGGGAGATGGTCACCCTGCGCCTGCCCTCCTCGGAGATGCGGCTGGTCCGCGGCAACTGCCGCGCCACCGTCGGCACGCTCTCGAACGCCGAGCACCAGAACATGAAGGTGGGCAAGGCCGGCCGCAGCCGCCACAAGGGCAAGCGCCCGCAGAGCCGCGGCGTCGCCATGAACCCCGTCGACCACCCGCACGGCGGCGGCGAGGCCCACCACACGCCCGGTGGCCACCCGGTCACCCCGTGGGGCAAGCCGACCCTCGGCTACCGCACCCGCAAGAAGGGCAAGCAGTCCGACCGCTACATCGTCCGCGGCCGTCGCCGCGGCAAGAAGAAGGGCCGTTAACCATGGGTAGATCGACGAAAAAGGGCCCGTGGGTCGAGGAGCGCCTGATGGGGCGGATCACGACGATGAACGAGGCCGGCAAAAAACAGATGGTGAAAACCTGGTCGCGGACCTCGACGGTCTTCCCGGAGATGGTCGGTCACACGATCGCCGTCCACGACGGCAAAAAGCACGTCCCCGTCTTCATCTCGGAGTCGATGGTCGGGCACAAGCTCGGCGAGTTCGCGCCGACCCGGACCTTCCGCTCGCACGGCGGTAAGGAATAGCGATGGCCGACGAGAAAAAAGACAAAAAAACGCCGGCGAAAAAAGCCGCGAAAAAAGACGCCAAAGCGGCGAAACCCGCTGCGAAAAAAGAGGCTGCGCCGAAAAAAGAGGCGAAAGCCAAAAAAGCCCCGGCGAAAAAAGCGGCGAAAAAAGACGACGGCAAAAAACCGGCCGCCAAAAAAGAGACTTCGAAAAAAGCCGCGAAAGCGAAAAAAGAGCCGGCTAAAAAAGCCGCGGCGAAAGCCAAAGCGAAGCCGCCGGCGGCTCCCCCTCTCGTCAAGGCCAAAGCCCGCTACGTGCGGATCGCCCCGCGCAAGGCGCGGCTGATCGCCGACCAGGTGCGCGGCATGCACATCGAAAAGGCCCGGGCGCTGCTGCAGTTCTCGCCCCGCGGCGCCGCCCACGACATCCACAAGCTGATCAACTCGGCCGCCGCCAACGCGGAAAACAACCACGACCTGATCGGCGACGAGATGCGCGTCGCCTCGATCACCGTCGACGAGGGGCCGACCCTGCGCCGCTTCCGCCCCCGGGCGATGGGCCGTGCCACCCCGATCAACAAGCGAACCAGCCACATCGCCGTGGCTCTAACCCCGGTGGAGGACTAAGCATGGGACAGAAGATCCACCCCGAGGGTTTCCGGGTCGGCTACATCCACGACTGGAAGTCGAACTGGTACGAGGACAAAAACTTCGCCGACGTCCTCCAGGAAGACCTGCAGATTCGCGATCACATCGTCAACAAGCTCTCGCACGCGGGGCTCTCGAACATCACGATCGAGCGCCGCGGCGAGGTTGCGGTCGACATCCACACCGCCCGCCCGGGCATCGTGATCGGCAAGTCCGGCAGTGAAGTCGACGCCCTGCGCAAGGAGCTGCACAAGCTCACCGGCAGCCCGGTGAAAGTGAACATTCGCGAGGTCAAGCGCCCCGAGCTCGACGCCAAGCTGGTCGCCCAGTCGATCGCCGAGCAGCTGCAGAACCGGGTGGCTTTCCGGCGGGCGATGAAACGCGCGCTGACCTCGGCGATGCGCTCCGGCGCCAAGGGCGTCAAGGTCCAGGTCTCCGGCCGCCTCGGTGGCGCCGAGATGGCGCGGACCGAACAGTATTCCGACGGCCGGGTGCCGCTGCACACGCTCCGCGCCGACATCGACTACGGCTTCTTCGAGGCCCGCACGACGACCGGCAGGATCGGCGTCAAATGCTGGATCAACAAAGGCGAAGTGATGCCCGAGGGCTTCCGCTCCGACCTCGTCTCCGGCGACAGCGACGGCCAGGGCCAGTCCGGCCGCGGGCGCCGCGACGATCGCGGCGGCGGCGGACGTGGGCGCGGACCCGGCGGTGACCGTGGCGGTCGCGGTCCGGGTGGAGATCGCGGCGGACGCGGCGGCGGCGGCGGGCGTGGGCCCGGCGGCGGCGGTCGCGGCGGACAGCGTGGAGGTGGTCGCTGATGTTGATGCCGAAACGGGTCAAGCACCGCAAACAGTTCCGTGGCCGCATGCGCGGCAACACCAAGGGCGGCAGCAGCGTTGCCTTCGGCGAGTACGGGATCAAGGCGGTCGAGCGCGGCTGGATCACCAACCGCCAGATCGAGGCCGCACGTGTGGCGATGACCCGCAAGATCAAACGTGGCGGCAAGGTCTGGATCAACGTCTTCCCCGACAAGCCCTACACGAAGAAGCCGGCCGAGACCCGGATGGGCTCCGGCAAGGGCAACCCCGAGGGCTGGGTCGCCGTGGTCAAGCCGGGCAAGGTCATGTTCGAGCTGGCCGGCGTCCCCGAGGAGCTGGCGCGCGAAGCGCTGCGCCTCGCCGGGCACAAGCTTCCCGTCAAAACCAAATTCGTCATGCGCGAGGGGGCGGGTGACTGATGAAGGCGGCCGAGGTGCATAACCTCAAAGACGACGAGCTGGTGGCGAAGCTGATCGACGCCAAGAAAGAGTCCTTCAACCTCCGCTTCCGGCACGCGACCGGCGAGCTCGAGAACACCGCCCGGTTGGGCCAGGCGAAGAAGGACATCGCCAAGCTGCTGACGGTGGCCAAGGCCCGAGGCATCGATGTTGAGAAAGAGACGCGACGGATATGAGCGACGACGAGACGAAAAAAGACGAGACGACCGAGGCGCCGCAGGACGAGAGTCCGGCGGAGGAGACCCCCGCAGCTGAGGTGACCCCTGCTGAGGAGACCCCTGCGGAGGAGACCCCTGCGGAGGAGACCCCCGCGGCCGAGGCCGAGGAGGCTCCGGCAGCTGAGGAGGAGGCGCCCGCCGAGGACGGGGGAGACGCCCCTGCTCCCGAGGCCGAGGCCCCGGCCGAGCCCAACCCGGAGGACGACCTTCCCTGGAAGGAGCGCCGCCGACTGCAGAAATCGCGGCGCTCGGGTGCCCCCGGCCCCCAGCTCAGCACCGAGGAGCGGGTCGCCAAGCGGGCCGAGGAACGGCGCGTCCGCGCGAACCTGCGCCGCAAGCAGCGCGAGGCCCTGAAGGCTGAGCGCAGCCCCGGCACCGGCACCCCGCCGGCCGAGAGCGACGCCAACGCCGCCAAGGTGCGGCAGGGGATCGTCGTCTCCAGCAAAGGCGACAAGTCGATCACCGTCCGCATCGACATCGCCCGGCGTCACCGCACTTACGAGAAGATCGTCCGCAGCTCGACCAAGCTGCACGCGCACGACGAGCGCAACGAGGCCGGCGAGGGCGACGTGGTCCGCGTGGTCGAGACCCGCCCGCTCTCGAAGACCAAGCGCTGGCGCCTGGTCGACGTCGTGGAGAAGGCGAGGTAGGGCGATGATCCAGCAGGAGTCCAGGCTCAAGGTCGCCGACAACTCGGGCGCCCGCGAGATCCTCTGCATCCGCGTCAAAGGCGGCTCGCACCGCCGCTACGCCAGCGTCGGCGACGTGATCACCGCGACCGTGAAATCGGCCAGCCCGCAGGGCGGCGTCCGCAAGGGCGAGGTCGTGCAGGCGGTCGTCGTCCGCACCCGCAAGCCGCTCAGCCGCCCCGACGGCACCTACATCTCCTTCGACGAGAACGCCGCGGTGCTGATCGACCCGGCCAGCAACAATCCGCGCGGGACCCGCATCTTCGGCCCCGTCGCCCGCGAACTCCGCGACCGCAACTTCATGAAAATCATCTCGCTGGCGCCGGAGGTGCTCTGATGGCGAAGTCGATGCGCATCCGCACCGACGACCAGGTGCTGATCATCGGCGGCAAGGACGCCGGCAAGAAAGGCCGCGTCACCCGCACCGATCCGAAGAAGCGCCGGGTCTACGTCGAGAACCTCAACATCATCAAGCGCCACGAACGGCCGCGCTCGCAGGGCGACCTGAAAAATGCGCAGGCCGGCGGGATCGTCGAAAAGGAGGGGCCGATCGACGTCTCCAACGTGATGCTGCTCGACCCCAAAGACAACAAACCCAGCCGCGTCGGCGTCCGCATCGACAAAGGCGGCAAGCGCGTCCGCTACGCGAAGCGGACCGGAAACGAGATCGGCTGATGGAGGCCACCGTGGCAGCCACCTCCCAAGCGGCCCCGCCGCCGCGCCTGCGCGAGCGCTACGAGAGCGAGATCCTGCCGGCGCTGACGAGCAAATTCGGCTACACGACGCCGATGGAGGCTCCGCGTCTGGAGAAGATCACCCTCAACATGGGCCTCGGCACCGAGAAACAGGACAAACGCTCCTTCGAAGCCGCCCAGGAACAGCTGGCGATCATCGCCGGCCAGCACCCGAACGTGCGCCGCGCCCGCAAGTCGGTCGCTTCCTTCAAGCTGCGCGAGGGGATGCCGGTCGGCGTCTCGGTGACGCTGCGGCGGGCTCGCATGTGGGAGTTCCTCGATCGGCTGGTTTCGATCGCGGTGCCGCGGATCCGCGACTTCCGCGGCCTCAACCCGCGCTCCTTCGACGGTCGCGGCAACTACTCGATGGGCGTCAAAGAGCAGCTGATCTTCCCCGAAATCGACTACGACTCGGTCGACGTCGTCCGGGGTCTGGACGTGACGATCACGACTTCCGCTAAAACTGACCTCGAGGCTTTCGAGCTTCTGCTCGGGCTGGGGATGCCGTTCGCCCAGGAGGGCCGCCCCGGACAGGCCGAGCGCGAAGCGAAAGAAAAAGAAGCCGAAGAAGAGCAGCTCAAAGAGGAGGCCCGCCAGAAGGCTGAAGTCGAGCAGGCGGCCCTCGAGCAACTCAAAGAGGAGAACCCCGAGGCCTACGCCAAGCCGGAAGGCGAGGACGAGGGCGCCGCCGAGGGCGGAGACGACGACGAGGCTGGCGAGACGGCCGAGGAGAGTTCAGAGAATGGCTAAGACTTCGATGAAGGTGAAGCAGGCGCGCGATCCGAAGTTCAAATCGCGTGGCTACAACCGCTGCCGCCGTTGCGGCCGCCCGCGTGCGTACTTCCGTAAATTCGGCCTCTGCCGGATCTGCCTGCGCGAGGCCGCTCACGAGGGCTACATCCCCGGCATGACCAAGTCGAGCTGGTAGGGACACGAGCATGCACACCGACCCGATCGCCGATTACCTGACCCGGATCCGCAACGCGATTCGCGCTGGCCACGACGAGGTGGAGATCCCCCTCAACGGCCTCAAGCTGGAGATGTCCCGGATCCTCAAGGAGCAGGGCTACATCAAGGACTTCAGCCGCAAGCCGGCCGCCGTCGGCGAGGCGATCAACGTCGAGCTCAAGTACACCGAGGACCGCCAGCCGGTGATCCTCGGGATCGAACGAGTCTCGCGCCCGGGTCGCCGCCGCTACGTCGACCACAAAAGCGTCCCGCGCGTCGACGGCGGGACCGGAACCGCGATCGTCAGCACCTCCGCCGGGGTGATGACCGGCCACGAAGCCCGCGCCAAGGGCGTCGGCGGCGAGGTCGTCGCCTACGTCTGGTGAGCAGATGAGCCGCATCGGAAGAAAGCCCGTTCCCGTCCCCGACGCCGTCACGGTGGAGATCGCCCCTGGCAACATCGCCGTCAAGGGCCCGAAGGGGGAGCTGCAGCAGACCCTCTCCTCGGACATGACCATCGAGCAGGCGGACGGCGCCGTCACCGTCGCCCGTCCCACCGACCGCGGCGAGCACCGCGCCCTGCACGGCCTGACCCGCAGCCTGATCGCGAACATGGTCGAGGGCGTCACCGAGGGCTTCGAAAAGCGCCTCGAGATCCAGGGCGTCGGGTACCGCGCCGCCCTCAAAGGCAAAAAACTGGAGTTGGCGCTGGGCTACTCGCACCCGGTGGCGATCGACGCCCCCGACGGGATCGAGTTCGAAGTCCCGCAGCCGACCGAGGTGATCGTCAAAGGCATCGACAAGCAGCTCGTCGGCCAGGTCGCGGCGGACATCCGCAAGCGTCGCCCGCCGGAGCCCTACAAGGGCAAGGGCATCCGCTACAAAGACGAGCAGGTCCTGCGGAAGGTGGGTAAGCGCGCATGACCGTCCTCACCAAGCGCCAGCGCCGGCTCAAACGGCGCCGCCGGGTTCGCGCCCGCGTCAAAGGCACTTCCGAGCGGCCGCGCCTCTCGGTCTACCGCTCGAACAAGGGCGTCTTCGCCCAGCTCATCGACGACACCAAAGGCCACACCGTGGCGGCCGTCAACTGGATCGAGCCCGACCTGCGCAAGCTCAGCGCCTCCGAGCAGGCGAAGAAGGCCGGCGAACTGCTGGCCGAGCGCGCCAAGGGGGCCGGCGTCGAAACCTGCGTCTTCGATCGCGGCGGCTACCAGTACCACGGTCGCGTCAAGGCGCTGGCCGAGGGAGCACGCGAGGGGGGTCTGGCTTTCTAGAACCGTAGTTTCGCTACGGTGGGCCGCTGCCTATGAAGGGAATGGACGTCAAGAACGTAGAGAACGTGAGCCCCCGCGGGTTGGACCTGCAGGAGCGCGTGATCGAGATCAACCGCGTCGCCAAGGTGGTCAAGGGCGGGCGTCGCTTTTCCTTCACCGCGCTGGTCGCCGTCGGCGACGAGGAGGGCGTGGTCGGGATCGGCTACGGAAAGGCCCGCGAGGTCCCGCTGGCGATCCAGAAGGGCGTCGAGGACGCCCGCAAGAACTTGATCCGGGTGCCCAAATACGGGAACACCATCACCCACCGCATCATCGGTCGCTTCGGCGCCGGCCACGTGGTCCTGCGGCCGGCCAGTCCCGGTACCGGCGTGATCGCCGGCGGCGGCGTCCGCGCCGTGCTCGAGCTCGGCGGCGTCCGTGACGTCCTCACCAAGAGCATCGGCACGCAAAACCCGATCAACCTCGTCAAGGCGACGATGGACGGCCTGATCCGGCTGCGCCGCCCCGAGGAGGTCGCGGAGCTGCGTGGGCTGACGATCAGCCAGGTGCTTGGGTTGGACGGCAACGGGAACGGTGGGGCCGCGGGTCCTGTCTCCGATGCTGGGCTCTCCCTACCGGGAGAGTCCTCAGCATCGTCGCCACCCGCGGCAGACGCCGCTCCGGCTGACGAGCAAGACGCCAGTCCGGCTGACGCTGAGCAGCCGTCCGAGGAGGAGCAGAGTCCCGCTGACGAGGCCGCCACTGAGAAAGCCGGTGAGGGCTCGTGAGCAAAGTCAAGATTTCGCAGATTCGTTCCGCCAACGGGACCAACCCGAACCAGAAAGCGACCCTGCAGGCGCTGAAGCTGGGGCGGATCGGCAAATCGGTCGAGCTGAAGGATTCCGAGCAGCTGCAGGGTCAGCTGCGGGTCGTCTCCCACCTGGTGGAGGTCGACGGTGGCTGAGAAAACCGAGAAAACTCCTTCGAAAAAAGCACCTAAGGACGACTCGCGCACCGAGGAGATCGGGCTGCACAACCTGAAGCCGAAGCCGGGCTCGAAACGGCCGCGCAAGCGGATCGGCCGCGGCGAGGGCAGCGGGCTGGGCAAGACCTCCGGCCGCGGCCACAAGGGCGCCGGCTCGCGTTCGGGCCGCAAGCGCAAGGCCGGCTACGAGGGTGGGCAGAACCCGATCCACATGCGGATGCGAAAGCTCCGCGGCCCGCACAAAAAGCAGTCGATGCCGTTCGAGAACTTCCGCACCAAGACCCAGCCGGTCAACCTCTCCGACCTCGAGGAGCGCTTCGACAGCGGCGCCGAGGTCAACCTGGAGAGCCTGCGGGAGAAGGGGCTCGCCAAGCGCAAGGACCCCGTCAAGGTCCTCGCCCGCGGCGAGATCAAGAAGAAACTAGAGGTTCACGCGCACGCCTTCAGCGCGGCCGCCAAGGAGAAGATCGAGGCGGCCGGCGGTTCCTGTCACACTCTGGAGCCGTAATGCTCAGAACTATTCTCAACGCGTTCAGCGTTGCCGACATTCGCAAGAAGCTTGCGTTCACGGCTGCGATGCTGGCGCTGTACCGCCTCGGCTCCTACATCCCGGCCCCGGGAGTCAACACCGACGCGGTCAAGGAAATCTCGGAAAACTTCGGTGGCTCCGGGGTTCTCGGCTTCCTCAACCTCTTCTCCGGCGGCAGCCTCTCGCGCCTCAGCCTCTTCGCGCTGGGGATCATGCCCTACATCACCGCCTCGATCATCTTGCAGCTGCTGACGGTCGTCGTGCCGTCGCTGGAGCGCCTGCAGAAAGAGGGCGAAGTCGGGCAGCAGAAAATCACCCAGTACACCCGTTACCTGACCGTCGGCCTCGCCTTCGGTCAGTCGATCGGGTACGTCTTCCTCTTCCGCTCCTTCGGCGCCAGCTCCGGGGCCGACGTCGTCGGCCAGCTCACCCCGCCGCGGCTGTTCCTGATCGTGATCTGCCTCACCGCCGGCTGCACCTTGCTGATGTGGCTGGGCGAGCTGATCACCCAGCGCGGCATCGGCAACGGCATCTCGCTGATGATCTTCGCCTCGATCGCCTCGAGCATCGTCCCGGGTCTCTCCAAGTGGTGGAACAACCCCGATCAGGTCTTCGTCGTGATGATGCCCTTCATCGCCCTCGCCGTGATCGTTGCGATCGTCTTCGTCCAGGAGGGGCAGCGCCGGATCCCGGTCCAGTACGCCAAACGCGTCGTCGGACGCAAAATGACCTCCGGGGGTTCGACCTACCTGCCGCTGCGGGTCAACATGGCCGGCGTCATCCCCGTCATCTTCGCCGCCTCGATCATGGCCTTCCCGGCGACGATCGGGCAGATGCTGAACACGCCCACCGCGCTCGACTTCGCCGCCTTCTTCGGTCCCAACACCTGGGCCTACGTGGTCGGCGAGGTCTTCTTCATCATCGTCTTCACCTACTTCTACACGGCGGTCACCTTCAACCCGGTCGACCAGGCCGACAACCTGAAGAAATACGGCGGCTTTATCCCCGGCGTGCGCCCCGGCCGGCCGACCGCCGAGTACCTGG
>Ga0268266_10005542_pt1 | contig 11749 bp, 13 predicted proteins | sample KBSS13metaG_FD_190356 | JGI IMG/M metagenome (GOLD analysis project Ga0268266, IMG submission 190356) | Switchgrass rhizosphere microbial communities from Kellogg Biological Station, Michigan, USA - KBS S1-3 metaG (SPAdes) (version 2) | ecosystem: Host-associated > Plants > Roots > Rhizosphere... | reverse complement strand
AGCGGCGCTGTGGCGGCCTGCGTCGCATTCGGCGTCGGCTACGTGATGGGTCCCCACCTGGACACGTCATCCCTGGCACGCCCACCGCTGCCATCTGTGAGCTGGTCCGCGATCGCCGCCGCGCCGAGCGCGACACCGTCGCTCGTAAAGGCGCGGAAGAGAGCGACGGAGGAGGCGGCCCGGCCGATGGTGCGCGCGGTCGATGCGGGCGCAGGTCCGGTGTTCTCGCCGTCGTTCGCCTCGGACGGTAGTGCCTTGTTTTTTCACGCCGGCGGATCCTCCGGCCCGCGCTCAGCACTCGAGGCGGCCGCGATCGACGGCGACGACCTCCGCGTCATGACGATTGTCGACGATGGCGCGAAGAACTATCACGTGCAACCGTCGCCGGACGGCACGCGGGTCGCCTTCGATTCCGATCGCGACGGGGTGCGCGGAGTCTATGTCGCCAACCGCAATGGCACCGACGTGCACCGCGTCAGCGGGCCCGGGTATGCGGCGGTGCCGACCTGGTCGCCCGACGGCGAGACACTGGCCTTTGTCCGCGATGAACCTCAGCACCCGGCCGTGTGGAATCTCTGGCTGCTGAACCTGCAATCGGGAGAGATGCGTCGACTGACGGCATTTCGTTTCGGACAGACGTGGAGCGGGTCGTGGTTTCCAGGGGGAAAGCGGATCGCGTACACGCACGAGGATCGGCTCATTCTGCGCGACCTCGACCATGACACGATGGTTCAGTACGCGTCTCCGGTGGCGGGGCGGTTGGTTCGCACCGCGGCCGTGTCGCCTGACGGCGAGCACGTGATCTTCCAGGTCGCACAGACCGGTGCGTATCTGCTCGATCTGCGCGATGGTTCGATGCGCTGCGTGCTGGCCGATCCGACCGCGGAAGAGTTCGCGTGGTCGCCTGACGGGCACCGCGTCGCGTTTCATAGTCGACGGGATGGGCAGTGGGCCATCTGGATCATGGACCACGCCGCGACGTGACGGCGTCGCGCGTCGTTCTGGTCAGCGGCGAAACGCGAGGAGCGTCGCTGATCTGTCGACGGAACCGGCACCTGCCGAGGCTTAGGTTTTGCTTATGTCGCTACGTGCCTACCGTTCTCGAGAATCAAGATCGTTGGCAGCACCACAAGTGGGCACAGAGCGGGGATGAGTGGTCGCCCGGGCACTCTCCCGAGGGAACCGACGTCCTCTGGCATCGCACAGTGTTTCCCAGGATCCGGCGGTTTCTTCCGACCGACACGATTCTGGAGATTGGTCCGGGATTCGGCCGGTGGACGCAGTACCTGCGTCACCTCAGCCGTCGTCTCATTCTTGTGGATCTCTCGGAGCGATGCATCGACGCCTGTCGCCACCGCTTTGCGAATGATGAGCACATCGAATACCTCGTCAACGACGGTGCCTCGCTCGATCAGATCGAGGACGGCAGCATCGACTTCATCTTCAGTTTCGATTCACTCGTGCACGCCGAAGCGGATGCGGTCGGTGCGTATCTGCGGCAGGCCGCGCGCAAACTCCAGCCGAGAGGAGCCGGGTTCATCCATCACTCGAACCTGAAAGCGTTCGTCGATCCTCGCACCGAAGACGTCCGCTGGTTCGTCACGCAACGGAACTGGCGGGCCCCGACGATGTCCGCCGATGTCTTTCGCGAGGTGTGCGCGTCCGCCGGCCTGGCATGCGAGTCACAGGAGCTCGTCAACTGGCTCGGACGCAGGCGGCATGCTGACCGGCATCGATTGAGTGGCCACTGCATTCCGTTGACGGATTGTTTCTCGGTGTTCTCTACATCCGACACTCTGGTGCGGCCGACACGACGCGTGGCGAATCCCACGTTCGTCAACGAGTGGCGACAGGCGGTGTGGATGGCCGAGCTGTACTCACCGGATCTCCGCGAGCGTGAGCAGCCGCGAGTCGAACGGGATTCGCGGCATCCCCTGGTGCGCAAACTGGCCACTGCGAGCGCGCTCTGGCGCCGCGAAGGTTGGCGGGGAATTGCGGCGTTGTCGTGGTGCTACCTGACCAGCGCGGGCGAGTTCATCGTGTCGGCTTTGAGATCGCGCGCGGCGGGGGAGGCGAACCGCTGGTTCTTGCGCCGCCATCTGCTGAGACAGCACGCATTCGAGCGAGCCGGAAGCTAGCGTTCCCGCTCTTACTTCTCGGGGAAGTCGCGCCCGATCGCGCCAGCGTCAATCCATACCGGACCGTGGTGGATCGGGTCGCACTTCGCACGTGCCGTCCAGTGCCAGTGCGCATCGAGCAGCATCACCTGAACGCGAGGGCCGTCGTTCTGCAGTGGTGCGCTGACCGGCGTCCCGGTCGGGATGACGTCTGAACGCCCACATACCTCCCCTCCCTCGGCCGTCGCATATGCCCGCGCATCTCGTGCGGTCACCACCGGGCGATAAAAACGTTCGTCGGATTCAATCTGGGCGTAGAACGTGTCGAGATATTGCTGAGCGATGTTCCGGCCCTCTGCGTCGAGCGGGGCTGTCGCGAGCACTTCAAAGGCCTGCGCTTTTCGGCGGCCGAACGCGGCACGCGCCGCATCCAGATCGTCGCGCCCGAATAAGGCTCGCAGCCGCTGCAGCTGCGCCATCACCTCGATGTCCCGCTCGGAGCTACCAGGAAGGAACGCGGTGTCGAACACATCGTGAAACCAGGGATGTCGACCGCTCACGATTCCCGCGACATCGAAGTCGTACATCAACGGGATCGCAGGCGCATCGTCAACATTGGCGGCAAGGATGTTCCAGAGCGGATGCCTCGCGTCGCATCGGTACGAATCGTCGGGCGCCATTTTCAGACACCAGTCGAAATTGCCGATCAACGCCTCCGCAAAGGCGAGTCGAATCGTATCGGACGCTCGAAACGCCGACCGCGCGTTCGTGAAGGCGTCCTCTGCAATCTCGCGCCGGCCCCCGACTCGCCGAACGGCTTCGTCGGCGCCTTCGAGCAGCATCGCGTTGCGGACAATCGGGACATCCTGTGGTGGGGACATGCCGGCTCTGGCGTCCGTGTAGTGATAGGTGATCGTCGCAGGACGCGCCCGAAGGGCCGGAACGTCGAGCGCGGCGAGCAATCGGTATACGAAGGCTTCCCGGAAGGGTGACCGCTGGTTCGGCAGGCGGCCGAATTTCCGCGTGAGCTGGTCTCCTGTTTCCTCGCCACAGTGCGTCCCGATTTTGAGAGACGTCAGACCTGCAAACGGACCCGGCGCATCCTGCGGCTCGCGGGGAAATTCGAGCTTCAGCTTCGGAAATGGGCACTCGCTTTCGAGCTTGCTCGTGTTTCCGCGCAGGCTGATTCTGACGTCGACCGTTGTGTTGTGTCCCTCGTCTGCGACCGTCAATGTGCCCGTGATCGCGTACGTGTCGTCCTTCGCGTGATCGAATAGATCGTTGAAAGGCGCCTCCAGCCTCAGCGGAAGCGGCTGATCTCCGGAGAACACGGTCGAGGTCGAGAGGGCGGCGAAGAGCAGCAACGATCCGAGCATGTCGCGGAACGATACAAGACTGCTGCCGATCGATCGAATGATGAGAGTCCACAGCGCCTTTGGCCGAACGCTGTGGAGCTTACACTACCGCGACGAGCAATCAGGCGCGATCATTTTGACTGACGACACCTTGAGTCGCTCGGGCGCGCTGTTCATCCGGCTGGAAGCTGCGCCGCTGGTCGTCGTGCTTGTCGCCGTCGAGGACGCGGTCGGAGCGTGGTTGTCCTCGAGCGTCCCGGTCACTTCAATGCGGTGACCGACGTGACTCTTGAGCTCGCTCCCGCTGCCTTCGAGCGCATACGAGACTTGCCCACGGCTCGTCGTGTCGCTCGCGGTTGAGCCGGTCGTGCCGGTCGTGCCCGTCGTCGCTCCAGCGGTCGTGCTCGACGTCGCGGTGGTCGAGGTCGACTCAGCCTTGCCCATCGTGGCATTCACGAGCGTATAGTCGCCGCCGGTTGTTGACGTGCTGCTCGTTGCGGCCGTCGAGTTGTGCGAATTGTCCTGCAGGCATCCGCTCACCGTCACTTGATCCCGCGCCTGATCGGTCGTGCTCGCGGTCGCCGTGGTACTCGGCGTCTGCGCTGCGGCGCCGAGCGCCATCGCACAGGCGAATGCTGTCGTCAAACATACTGTTCGGGTCATTTCTGCCTCCGTGCCCCAACGACTGCAATGGCGATACCGGACTGATTTCTACAGGCGCGCTGGCACACGAGATGCTCTGCAACACACGCAAGGGGAACTGTTATGAATCTCGTCCTGCTCATCCTGCTTCTTCTACTGCTGTTTGGCGGTGGCGGTGGTTACTACTATGGCGGCCCGGCAATCGGAGGTGGTATCGGCGGTGTCGTGTTGCTCATTCTCGTCTTGTGGTTGTTCCTGGGCAATCGGAGAACGGTGTGATTGCATGAACCGTCATGGCGCGTTTCACCATATCGTCACGCGCTACTCGATGCGCACATCGGCGTCATCATGCAGTTCACAGCCTGCAACGCCGGGGCATGTGAAACCGCTAGGCACTTGCCTCAGTCTGCGGATGCCATGAATGGCCACACGCGCGGCAATGGCAAAGGATGACGGCCGTCGGGCCCACGATCACACGCTCGGTCGTCACATGTTCAACAACACCGCAGCTCGGACACTGATGTGCGGCGCAAGTAGTGTTTGTCGACAGCAAGTCGCGCCTGGACACGAGCCACACCCCTGGGAGTCAGTTCAGTTGTTGCGGAGACGATGACAAGCATAGCGGTAGCCGCGAGTTGGATTCGAGCTGATGCATTCGTTGGTCAGAAGCGGCGGGCCAACCCAGAATCTATTTGAGCGTTGCATGACGCGGTGCTGTAAACACGCCAGCGCGTTTCTATCGCCTCGTTCGGCGCCGGCGCGGTTTGGCCGGCCTGGGATGGCGCCTCGCCGGGAATGGCGCGAGTTTGAACGCGGCGTAGTCCTCATCGAACACGAGATCGATGTGGCAAAAGAGACAGCGGTAGATGGTGTGCCGAGCGGGGAACACTTCTCCCTCGCGGTGTTCGACATCTTCCTCGCAAACGGGGCAACGCCACATCGTTGACCGAGTGTAGCGCCTCAGGGCCTGGAGAACGATGTCAGGTCCGTCTCGACCTGGGTATCTTTGCGGCTAGTTGAGAGTGGTTGACCGCAACGCGTTTCCGGTAAGCCCCGTCGCATTCACCACGTGCGAATGCTGATGATGGATTGCCTGAAGGGTCGCGTCCTTGTAGAAATTCCCCATTGCGTAACCGCAGAGCAGCGAAAATTCCTGGGTCGCCGCTAATTTGTTCCAGAGCATCTCGAGTCGGATCGACGCGATTTCCTGGTTGTTCTTCCACAAGATGTCGACCATTCCGCCATACGCACGGATCGGGCGGTGTTGTCGACCGTGAGAGAGGCTCTTGATGACGTCGCCCGATCGTTGGCTGAAGAGGGAAGCGTCCGGCATGCCGTCGCGCATGAGTGCGTCGAGCTCGTCGGCGGCATCGAGCATCAGGAGGTCACCGATTCTTTGGATGGCCTCGACGTCGAATCCATGCCCTGACAACTCGTGAATGATGCCGTCGCGATGTGCGGGAGTCGCAATCACGAGCGCCGGCTCGTGTCGCAGGAGGCCTTCGCTCAAAAATTCTCCGACGATGCGGCACAGGGATTCGCGGTTCTCGTAAAACTTGACCGCGTGAAAATGGCCGGCGCTGCTCAGAGGAGACTTGGTCATTTCAATACTGCAAAAAGGTGAGCCGGGCACTTCTACGGATGGGCTGACGGCCGACGTGAGTTGATTTCAAGGCAATCATTCGCCGAGCTGAGCCTGTTCGGCGTGCCCAGACGAGTTACACGCAATCGAAGTGCCGCTGTGCGCTTTCGACAGGAAAGATCACTGGAGAGTACTGCCCAGTGGTTCCTCACACGCCATCGTTGACGCGCTGAATTACTTTGGAGGGTGGACGATGGCGTTGGTCAACGTGGTGATACCCGAGATTGTGAACGGCATGCGGGCGGACTCACGGCTTGTGCCTGTCGCGCTCGCGGCCGTCAGGGTTCCCTCATACGATTCACCGTGAAGCGTCGAAAGCAGCGGCCCGGTCCCAGGATCCAACCAAACGCACACCTTATCGGTTGCGATTGGGTCATTCCATACCACCGCCAGCAACGGGTTCTTCCTGGTTGCCGTCAGCGTCGCGGGATTGAGGTTGCACGTCACGTCCTCGCCAAGAACGAGTTCAATTGGCTTCAAGACGGGTTGTGAGGCGCCGACTGGGTAGATGCGCAAAGTCCACCTGGTGATCGTCTGCCCGGCGGCGGGATCAGCTGCGCAGAGGAATACGAATGCCGAGAGTACCGCCCCCTGGTGCCGTCGACTCAGGCGCATCGCGATTCTCCCTCTGCAACGTGCCTTGGAGCCAAGGCGGACCCTAAGCTGTCGCGTCGACGTAACTGTTCACGAATTGTGCCTGCGGGTTGTCCGCGCGCTGGACGGCGTTCCAGAAGAGGTGAGACCCGATCGCCGTGTCACGAATCGGATTCCGGAACATCAAAGCCGACCCTTCAGGACATCGACTTCGATCTGAATCTGGGCCATGCGAGTGCGCTGGATATCCAGCTCCCGCCGATTCTCGTGAACGTGCTCGCGCAGTTCATTGATGAGATCGCGCATGCGGCGATTCGTCCGCCGCTCTCGATGAAATGCGCGCGCCAACTGGTCAATCGCTGAGCGATTCGCCATCCGTCGCGTCAAAGTGCAAATCAGCCGCCGGTGCTGGTCGCGGGATTCGACCCAGGTTTCCGCTCGGTCGTCGAGAGTCACTGTATGAGATCCTGACACCCTACTCAGTGTCACACGGCGCGTGGCTCAGCGCTTGCTCTTCAACCGTTCATCATGCGGATGATCACCTTCGGTTCACTGATGGCCGTCCTGGCGCTCAGCGCGGGTTGCGGATCCAGCTCGACGAGTCCCTCGGGCTCAACCAGCCCGCAGGGGCCCGGCATCGATTTCACCATCAACATCAACGGCGATCGCGGCAGTTCGTCGTACGCGCCGAGCCCGCTCACCATGCGCGTCGGTCAGGTCGTCAACTGGCACAACCTCGATTCAATCGAGCACACGGCGACGCTCGAGGGGATGTTCGACTCCGGCCGCATTCCTGCCGGCAGCGCGCACGACAATGCGGTGACCATGAGCAGGGCAGGTACGTTCACCTATCACTGCACGATCCATCCAGGCATGGTGGGGACGATCGTCGTCCAGTAATTACCGTGCGGCTGCCCGCAATCCGGCTCGATCACGCAACCCGGTGAGGCGCGCCATGAACCTTGGAAGCCTGGCTCGATCATCTACGTCGCGGCAACCTGGTTCAACTGATCAAGCGCAGCGAGGCCGTCGCGTCCCCGCTCCAGAACCTCGATGATGGCATCGGCCACAGCCGTGATGTCGTACGGTTTCGCGACGAAGGCGTCACAACCTGCCTGACGCGCGATGCCTTCGTCCGGGGTGAGCACACGGGCGGTCATCGCGATCACGATGATGTCCCTGGTTGCGGGATTGGCCTTGAGTTGCCGCGTCGCATCCCATCCGCCAATGCCGGGCATCTGGAGATCCATCAGAATCAGTGCCGGGCGGCGCTCGTGCACCAGATCGATAGCGGTTTCACCATTCGCGGCTTCGATGACGGACAATCCGCGAAACGTGAGGTACTCCGCGAGCATTTCCCGACCGTCGGACGAGTCGTCCACGACGAGAATATAGGGTTTTGCTGTGGTCATCATGATCCTGCCAGGGACGCGTTTATCCGACGTTCTGCGGAACAGACGTCTGTTCTCCCGATAACGGCACATCGATCACGAACACGCAGCCCTTGCCCGGCAGATTGCGAACGTAAATGTCTCCCCCGTGCATTCTGACCGCCTTTCGAGCGATCGACAGTCCCAGCCCGAGACCCGTACGATCCTTGTGACGCCTCGCGGTGAATGTCTTGAACGGGTCGTCCGAGCCGTCCGGGATGCCGCCGCACTCGTCCTCCACTTCGAAATGCACGCGCCCGTTTTCGTGCAGGGTCCGCAGTACCACGTGCCCGTTGGCGGGCGTGTACTTGAACGCATTGGTCAACAGATTCATGACGGCCGACGCCAGGAGCTGCGGATCGGCCTCGACGGCGAGCCGAGAGTCCACCTGATCGATGGCGAATTGTACGGCGCGGCTCTCGGCGTGCAGGTTGCCGGCAATCGCGAGGTCGTTGAGGAAATCGGCGACCTGCACGCGCTCGCGGTGCACGATCTTGGCGGCCATCCGGATGTCGGACAGTTCGTTGTCGACGAGGGCGCGCAGGCTCATGAGACTGCCGCCGAGCACGGTCCCCGTACTTCCGTTGATGGCGACGGTTCCCCGTTTCAGCGCGTGGAACGCCAGGAGCGCGGTGTTGAGGACGTCGCGGATTTCGTGCGTCAGTTGTCCGGATCGTTCGATTTCCTGGTTCGATCGCGATTCGGCGGTGATCCGCGCGTGCTCCGTCACGGCTTCCGCGATGGCCGTGTCGAGGCAACGATTCAGCGTGTGGAATTCTTCGGTCGTGATCGGAAGACGCTCTTCGACGGCAACTTCCGTGATGGCCTGGCAGATATCACCGTAATCGTGGACGACCTGGGAGATGTTGAACCCCATCGCCCGCAATTCGCGTCCATGCTTCGCCGCCGACGCGCCGATCGTTTCCTGCGGGAACGGCGTCGGCGTCGTCTCCAACCGGAGCGTGTCGGCAAGCTGTGTCAGGAACAGCGGCACGCCGAACTCCAGTTCGCTCGTGGACGCAAGCGGCCAGGGCCGATCGGTCAGCTTTTCCCTCGTCCTGGCGATGATGGGGTCGCGATAACTTGTGATGAATTCGTGGAGCATGACTGCCTCGCTGTGTATCCGATCGAGAGATCCAGGTTCCATCGGACGACGGGGTTTGCGTCAGCGTCTACGATGGAAAGTGCGGGCGAGCTCCGCGGCTCAGCGTTTCTTTCGGGAGGCGGGCTCAACACGCGAGCGGGCAGTTCCTGCTTTTTTGTCCTTCGACACCTCTTGTTCGGCGATCTTCTTCACGACCTCGAGGGGCACCTGCTCGAAATGCGTGTTGGACTTCCGCGATGCTTCGTGTGATTTGGCCATCGATGAACACTAGCGGGACGCGCGTCATACGGGTGAGCTCTTTAGGGACGCTGGTTCGCTTCGTTAGCCGTCGCGAAAACATTCAATTAGCAGGCGTTGTCCCGGTTTCTTCGAAGCGCCGTGCGAGAACACCCGACGGGCGCTGTGTTTAATGGTTCGGGTGTATACTAACGGCTCCCTCAATTAATCATACGATTACGTCACGTTAGTTTACCGTTTGATCGGGGAGTGCTGGCGATGGGCGGCCGGACGAAAAAAGTGCCGATGAATTTCCAAGGCATGCCGCAGGCCGATGTGCCGCAGGGTCGCAACGGAAAGCACAAGGCGATTGTGATGAAGATCCTCTCGGATCTTGATCAGCTGCAACAGGGTGTCGCGCTCAAGGTGCCTTTGGCAGGACTGGCACACAGCAAGGAAAACGTGCGGTCGGCGCTGAATCGTGCGACTCGAAAAGGCGGCCGCAACGTTGCCACGGCCAGCGATGGCACGTTCCTGTACGTGTGGAACGAAACAATGTAGAGGTCGATGGCCCGCGCAACCGTGACGCTGCCTGCCGCCGGCAGTTCAGGACGTCATGGCATTCCCAGCGCGATGAGAATTCGGCACCGGTTGGGGGCTGCTTTCTGATGGCGATTCATCTGAGGCCATCGACGATTGAGCCTGCGCGAGCAGCGTCATGAGTTCTGCAGGTTGTACCGGCTTTACCAGGTGATGGTCGAAGCCGGCCTTCCTGGTTGCGTCGCGATCGCCCGATTGACCGTATCCGGTCAGCGCGATGAGACACACAGTCGCATGGCGTGCATCAGCGCGAATGCGCCGCGCGACTTCGAGCCCGTCCATTTCCGGAAGTCCCACGTCGAGGATGACGAGGTCAGGGGTGACTTCATCGATGAGGCGCAGCGCCGTGACACCGTCCGGCGCATCGTGGCAGACGAGTCCTGCGTGGCGTAACATCGCGCACAACATCTCGCGGCTGTCGGCGCTGTCCTCGACGATGACCACTGTCATGCCGGTCGGGTGTGGTGAGGAAGCCGCCTCGTCTTCGGTGCGCCCGGGCTCCGAAAGAGTCGTCAGCGGGAGCCGGACGGCGAACTCACTGCCGGCACCGTCGCCATCGCTGTGAGCCGTGACCGTGCCGCCGTGCATTTCAACCAGGGCGCGGACCAGCGTCAGGCCGACGCCCAATCCGCCATTGGCGTGGTCGATCGTGTGTCGGCCTTGCACGAACAGATCGAACACTGAGTCGAGCATCTGCGGTGAGATCCCGGCGCCATCGTCCTTGACGCGGATCACCGCCCCGTTGGCTTCTGCCCGAACACGCAGTACGATATGGCCTCCACGTGGCGTGTACTTCGCCGCGTTGCTCAGCAGGTTGATCTGCACCTGTTGAAGGCGGGCGGCGTCGCCATAAACCCACAGCGGCTCAGAGCCAAGATCCACGGTGAGCGTGAGGCCTTTGTCGTCAACCTGGGACCGCACCGCGTCAACGGCCTCGCCCGCGATCAGACGCAGATCGACCACGTGCCGGCGCAGCTCGATCTTGTTCTGTGTCACGCGACTGACCTCTAACAGATCGTCGAGGAGCCGCGCCATCTGACGAGACTGCCGCTCGAGCACATTCACGGCCCGATCCTGCACGCCGCCTCCAGACGCGACGCTCTTCAGCATCGACGTGGCCGTCACGACGGCGCCGAGGGGATTGCGCAGTTCGTGGGAGAGCATCGCCAGGAACTGGTCCCGACGGCGAACTTCTTCATCGATCTTGGCCCGTGCCCGCACCTGCTCCGTCACGTCGCGAAAGATCGCGATCACGCCGACGATGGCGTTCTCTTTGTCGACGAGCGGCAGGCGCGTCACCATGTCCCAGGCTTCGGAGCCATTCACGCGTCGCGACTCGAGCCGGTAGTGCTGGGGCTGCCCGGAGCGAAGCACGGTTTCATCTTCGCGGTGCAGGGCCATCGCCGTTTCGTGATCGGGGATGTCGAACGCCGTCATGCCGACCGCGTCCGCCGGATCGGCCACACCGAGTCGCCCCGCCATCGCATGGTTCAACCGGATGAACCGGCCGCGGGCGTCCTTGAAGTAGATAGCATCCGGCACGCTGCGCAGCAGACTGTTCAGGAGATACCGCTCGTGAAACAGCGCATCTTCGGCAGACTTCAGACCGCTGACGTCGATCAGCGTCAGCACGACACCGTCGGTCATACCCTTCGCACGATAGGGGAGCAAACGCAGGAAGAAGGACCTGCCGTGTGGATCGACGAGATCGCGCTCGATGGATTGACCCGAGGCCACGACTCGCTTCAGGTCGGCCACCAGATCCGGGTAATGCATCTTGTGCGTGAACGTCTCAATAGGACGTCCGACATCATGCGGCACCAGACCGAAGGTGCCCGAGACTTGCGGTGTGAATTTGCGAATCCGAAGCTGTCCATCCAGGAAGATCGTGCCGACCTCGGTGCTGGCCAGGAGGTTGTCCATGTCATTGGTCAGCTCGGTCAGCTCGGCGATTTTCCGCTGGTACTCCGCGTTGACCGTGTAGAGTTCCTCGTTGACGCTTTGCAGCTCCTCGTTCGTGCTTTGCAACTCCTCGTTCGACGCCTGTA
>Ga0268266_10005538_pt1 | contig 11752 bp, 5 predicted proteins | sample KBSS13metaG_FD_190356 | JGI IMG/M metagenome (GOLD analysis project Ga0268266, IMG submission 190356) | Switchgrass rhizosphere microbial communities from Kellogg Biological Station, Michigan, USA - KBS S1-3 metaG (SPAdes) (version 2) | ecosystem: Host-associated > Plants > Roots > Rhizosphere >... | reverse complement strand
GGCTGGTCGTCAATCCCATCAGCACGATCTCGCGTTGGAAGATCCTCGACAACCTGCGGCGCAGTATGGTCGAGCCGATCGCTTTTCTACTCTTCGTCTTCGGCTGGTTCTTTCTGCCCGGTGGAGCGCTCTACTGGACCATCGCAGTTCTGTTAGTGATCCTTCTTCCGGGCTTTGTCCAGCTTGGCTTCAATATAGGCCGCGGTATCTTCAAGCGGAGTTTTGCGGCGTTTCGTGACGGAATGGTCACCTTCTTCTCTTCTCTGGCGATCACGCTGCAGAACCTGATCTTCCTGCCGCATCACATGCTTCTGTCGCTGGACGCGATTGTGCGTTCTCTGGTGCGGCTCTTTCTCTCTGGAAAAAATCTTCTGGATTGGGAGACCGCTGCACAGTCAGAATCGAACGTGGGTCGCGGCTCTCTCGACATGTATCTGAAGCTGTCTCCGGTCATCGCGCTGACGATTGCAATCGGACTCGCTCTCGCTCGTCAGGAGGCGCTCTTCGCAGCGTCACCCATTTTGATCCTTTGGGCCCTGGCTCCGGCAGTCGCTTCGTGGCTCAATTCGCCACCGCGTGCGGTCGAAGGTCCGCTAAAAGCGGCTGACGCTGAGTTCCTACGACGCCAGGCGCTCCTCATCTGGAGATACTTTGCAGAGTTTGGTGGTCCGGAGAACCACTGGCTGATTCCCGACAACGTTGAAGAGAAGAATACGTTTCAGGTGCGAAAACTCTCTCCAACCAACCTGGGAATGTTGCTGAATGCGCGACAGGCGGCATGTGAGTTTGGATTTCTGACTCCCGATAAGTTTGTCGAAGCGACCCTGGGAACCTTCGATACATACGAACGGCTCGAAAAGCAGCGTGGCCATATCTACAACTGGTATGACATCGAAACGCTGCAGCCGATCTCGCCGCGTATCGTCTCTGCGGTCGATAGTGGAAACCTGGCGGCATCTCTTTACTGCGTGCACTCCGGCGCCCTCGAGCTGCTGAAGAAGCCTCTGCTGCAGGAGGAGTGGTTCTCACCAAAGGCGGCCAACAGATCGGCGCAAGCCGGCGATTGGGTTGAAGATGAACTCGGGCGATGCCGCGAGAACTGGGTCAGGTTTGCAGATGCATATGCTCCCTGGCTGTCGCCCAGATTCGAGACTCTTTTTCAAGGAGCGACACTGGTCGCACAACCGGAGCCTCTTATCCTGTCGAAGGCGGCAGCGTATGCTGCAGAGCTCGAAGCCAAACTTGCAACAGTCGCTGGAAGCCCTGAGGTACAGGCCCTGGCGTCAGAGCTCAGCGTGCTGCTTTCTCAGGCGAAGGATCGGATCAATCAGCTCTGCAAGAATCTCGTATCGATCTCCGACCGGGCCAATGCCTATGCTGACGCCATGCAGTACGGATTCCTTCTGGTGAAGTCGCGGAAGCTTCTTTCCATTGGCTACGATGGCATCACGGGAGAGCTCTACGGCGCCTGCTACGATCTGTTGGCTTCGGAGGCGAGAATGGCCTTCTTCCTGGCCGTCGCTAAAGGCGATATCGATCAGGAGTCGTGGTTCCGCCTGGATCGCTCCCACGTTCTGGTGAAGGGGCGAGCTTGTTTGCTCTCCTGGACGGGAACGATGTTCGAGTTCATGATGCCGGCTCTCTGGATGCGGCCCTATCCAAACACATTGATTACCAAGTCGCTTGAGTCTGCGGTCCGAATCCAGCGCGATCACGTGAGAAACATTCCGTGGGGCATCTCGGAGTCGGGCTTTGCCAAGATGGACGACTCTGGACGCTACGGATATCAGGCATGGGGAATTCCCCAGGTCGCCTTGAAGTATGGCGCCGAAGATGGTCCGGTGATATCGCCCTACTCGACCTTCCTTGCTCTTCCTATGCTGCGGGACGAAGCGATCGGGAATCTGAAGCGGATGGCATCGATGGGCTGGATTGGTGACTTCGGTTTCTACGAAGCCGCCGATTACATCGAAGGCCGCGAGCCAAAGATAGTGCGATCCTGGATGGCACATCATCAGGGGATGAGTCTGCTCGCCCTCACGAACCTGCTTCGCGATGGAGCTTTTCAGCGATGGTTCCACGCCACTCCCATCGTGCGGGCAACGGAGCTTCTGCTTCATGAAAAGCCGCTCAGCAAGCAATCTCGCGAGGCGCTCGACGAAGCTGTCGTCTCCAAACCGGGTGAAAAGGCGGATCTCGAAGGAGCGGCGAAGGTAGCGTAACGTCTACGGGCTTAGGGCAGCGCTGGCAGGCATCAGTACTGGCATATCAATGTTTCTCCATTGAGATCAGCGTGACCTCCTGCTACGAGTGCAGCTTCCTGATTGCGACCACCCCCGCACGATCCGAAACGGCAATTGGCCGAGTTCAGGCGAAATCGATGAGCCGAAAGCCGCAACTGGTTGTCCGGCTTTGGCCAGGCATTCGCTTACCTGCCATTCAAATTGGTTGACATATATCCGTAACGGATATATGTTTCGGAGCATGGTGAAGAAGTACACCGCGCGAGCTCCACTGACTCCCGCAGTGCTGCACATCCTGCTGGCACTTTCGACGGGGGAGCGGCACGGGTACGGGATTATGAAGCAGGTCGAGGCGGACTCGCAGGGCAAGGTGAAGATGGGCCCGGGGACGTTGTATGGCTCGATAGGGCGGATGATGGAGGCCGGCCTTATCCGGGAAAGCGATAAGCGGGTCGATCCGGAGATGGACGACGAGCGGCGGATCTATTACAAGCTCACGGGCGCGGGGCAGGCGGCGCTGGAAGCGGAGTTAGGGCGGTATCGCGACGTAGTGGCGGTGGCGGAAGGACGGTTGGCGTATGGCCAGTGACGTCGCGGTCCGACGCTATCGAGCGTGGTATGCGATGCTACTGCGGCTGTATCCACGGCCCTTCCGTGAGCGGTTCGGCGGGGGGATGGCGCAGTCCTTTCACGACCTGTGCCTGGAACACCGAAACGCCAATCGTGGATTGTTCGGGTTCGTATTGTGGGTCTTTTTCGAGACGTCAGTGGGAGTCATTGTGGAGAACACAGCTCATAGGTCACAACTGAGCAGGACGATGCTGCGCGCGGCGCTGGTGGCGCTGGGTCTTTTGATGGTGCCGTTGGTGGCATCGCGGATGACCCCGGGATGGAACTGGCCTCCACGTGCGTTTGTGCTGGTGTATGTCCTGTTCTTCGGGACGGCGCTGGCGTACGGGCTGATCGCACGCAAGATGGGCGCGTGGACGTACAAGGCTGGCGTTGGTGTGGCGCTGGTGGCCGGATTTGCCCTGGGGTGGTCGACCATGGTCCAAACGGCGGACTCGGGACATCCGGAGCGCCTGTGGTATCTCAGCGTGCTCGTAGTGGGATTCATTGGGGCCTGTCTGGCACGGGTGAAGGCCCCAGGATTGGCTGTCACTTTGTTCGCGATGGCGGCGACGCTTGCGCTGATTGCCGTGATACTGCCTTCCGGAGCTCCGCCCGACATGGCGGGAAGAATGGCCATCGGACATGGGGTCTTCGTGGTGTTGTTCCTCGCGTCAGGTCTGATGTTCCGGCACGCGAGTCTGGCGCGATTGAAGTAAGACTCGTGGGCTCATCGAGACGATGAACGGCGGCGCGAAGATCACAGGGCGAGCAAAGGAGTCCAAACTCTATGTCAAGCCTGCAACACCTGCATCTTCAACAAAATGCGCTAGATCTTACTTGCCGATCAGTTTCTCTTGCACCGATAGAATAGAAATAGACCCAAAAGGAACCGTCCCATGTCTCACGGGGACGGTTCCTTTTTAAGTCATTATGATTGAAGACTTTAGTGTTCAACTTGTATGTAATCAATACTTTGCTGCAAGGTTGCCGGATAAGTATCACAAAATGAATAACTTGCAAAGATATCGTAGGGGGTAGTGTCAACGCGTCCTGAAAATGGAACCTGGAGGGCTAGTAGTTTCGAAATCCTGCAAGCTTCATGGCATTCGGCGCTTCGGGGTTTCGCATGAAGGTGTTCCACACAAATCCGGAGCGAAAGTTTTCAATCATCAGAAGACTGATCCCGAGATCGATGCCGAGTACATCGGCGTCATACCAGGCGAGTGCCGGATGAAACGCGTCGCAGGGACCGTATCTTCCCCATGCGTACTCGCCGAACTTCTCTTTGAGAGACCGCAGAACGCGAATGCACTCATCGGGAAGAAAAGGCATGGAGCCCGCAGTCGCGCAGGGCACCACAGTGCCGTCGATCGGCCCCATCAGTGGAGGCCCTCCCCACGCTGTGTAGCCATGGATCCAGTCCGAAGCGGTGACTCCCCAGTAATCGTCGTCGTATCCGCGATTGAGACTTAAGCAGAAGGCCTTATGAGCACGGACCGCCGTCACGGAGTTGGCAAAGTAATCGGTAAAAGAATCCCGTTTGCGATAGAAGTCGTACCAGGCGTGGGAGTAGAGATGGATAAAGAGCGGATCGTGTCCGCTGACGTAGTTAAATTTTTCGAACCGGATGCGCGGCCGCGTGAAGTTGTGCCAGAAGGATGGATCGATGGGATGAGTCGGAGAACCGATGGCGAGAAGATACATCATCATCATCTCGGCGTAATGATCCCACCGCGGCGTAAGGAATCCAGTCGCAGGCAGCCAGCCCAGTGCGAAGGTCTGGCCGTTGTTGAGCATCCAGGGCCAGTCAACCCTGTTGTAGATCTGCGTCGCCAGGTCGGTGATCTTCGGATCTTTGAAGTGGGCCCGGCAGGTGAGAATGCCGCACATCAGGATGGCGGTGTCGATCGGCGAAACCTCGATATTCAACAGAGGAAGACCGGTCTTGAAGTCATTGAAGTGATAGTAAAACCCGTGCTCGGTCGGCATGGGTCTCAGGTGAAACTGCAATGTAGACAGCACGCGCTTCCGGATCTGGTCGGAGGGAAGATACTTTCTGCTGTCGGCGATACAGAGCGCAGTCAGACCGAAACCGGTGGAGGCAATGCTTGAGGCGAAGCGAGGATCAATCTGGCCGCCCGACAGGCGGTTGTTAGCTCGATCGAGAATCTGACCGGTAGCCGGATCAGCCTGTTCGTAAAAGTACAGACACGCCTGCCGTTCCATCTCGTCGAGGAAGGCAGAGGTATCCGGATCGAGGGGGCGCGTGCGCGGAGCAGCCTTCGCCGATCCCTCGAATAGAGAGGGAAGCGCAAGCCCTGAAAGAGCGGATCCGGCTATCAATCGTGTTGCACTACGCCGTGTGATCCCGCCAGAGGGGACAGCCTTCATGCTGGAGCCACCGTGATCAAATTTGAGACTGCCCCACACTATGAAGTTTAGCGCTTTGCCTTTCCATCCCCGATAAGAACCACAGCAAGTCCCTGGGGAGGAACCTGGATCGTAAGGGTTCCATTTTTGAGAGATATGCGCTCCGGAGGAGCAGCTTTGGCAGCTTCACGCAGTTTGACGATCTGATCGCGGGAGGGAAACGCAGGGCGTTCCATCGCGTCGTAAGCAGAGATGACGTTGCCGTGAGTTTCATCAACACGAAAAACCGTTGCCGCGCTGTTAGCGCCTATGCCAGTCAGCTTGAGAGAAAATGAGCGTTCCGGTCCTCGATTGGCTGGAGGCTTCGTGTAGGAAGCTCCTGTCCCATCGGGCGGCGCGTAGTTCCAAAGAGCGATGGCGATTCTGCCGTCGGGACGAACAGTCGCAAGGACGGAGTCAGAATCGACGGAAAGCCGTTTATCTCCGAGCTCATGGAGCATGGCGAACGCATGGAACGCCGGTTTGGGAATTCCGTCCTCCGCTACCAGGCCGAAGCCGCCGTAAAAAGGAGTCCTTACAACACCCTGCTCTTCAAAGACGTCAGAGAAGCTCCAGTAGCTCATGGCCTCCGTCAGGCCATCGCATTGGCTGATCGTGGTTGCGAGCCACGGACCCATATAGATCGAATCGGTAACGTTGGGTTCATTGGCGTAGCTGGCATTGTACTCACTGAAGATAAGAGGAGTAGAGGGAAGCGGGGAGGCGACGATCTCGTCGTGAACCTTGCGGACGGAGCGGCAGACCATGCGATCGCGGGGGATGACTTCATCGGTATGGAAGACGTCTTTCGCCGTGTCGTTGGCGTAAACGTGGCTGGAGGCGAAGTCTACTGGAATGTTCTTCTCCTTGCAGTGCCGCAGGAAGTCCCCCGTCCAGGCGGCCTGCGCGGTCGAGGGCCCTCCGACGCGAATCCGTGAGCTTGCCTTCTTCAAGGCGAGAGCGGTGTGATCGTAGAGCTCGAAGTAGCTGGCTTGTGCGGGCTTTCCTCGCCAGAAGTCGATGTTGGGTTCGTTCCATACCTCGAAGTTCCAGTGCGAGACCTCCTCAAGGCCGTAACGTTCGATGAGATGCTGCGCGAAAGCCGTGATCATGGCGTCCCACTGGGCGTAGTCGCGCGGAGGTGAGACGTTTGGCTTGTACCAGAAAGCATGAAGCGCAGCAGGATCGGAGGCCATCTTTTGGGGCATAAAGCTCAACTCCACAAAGGGACGGACGCCTTGTTCGAGCAGGCCATCGTAGATCTGGTCGATGTAAGAAAAATTGTAGATGCCAGCATTGTCAGAGGCCGTCGGAGCCGCGTTCTTCATCTGGGCGAACTGAATGGGGCGGCGGTCCGGGTCGTACAGTCCGACTTCATTGTCGAAGATGCCGTGAAAACGAACTTCGCTGAAATCCGCAATTTGTTTCACGGAACGCAGGTCTTTGCGGTAGCTGTCGCGCAACGAAAGGATGGCTCGACCAGAGCCGAAGGTCTTCTCCCAGAAGTGAGGGAAAAGCTTCGTCTGGGCTCTTGTATCGATTTGTATAGTCTCGGTGTTTGCGCCAGAGGCACTCGCCTGAGCTTGAGATTGAGGCAGAGCAAAAAAACTTGTCGTCAGAGATAAGGCGACGAGGAAGAACGGGCGGCGAGATATGATTTGCCTCTGCTGATAAGGCACCATTCGATCGGAAGCTCCACGGCTTGAATACAAGCTATAGATAAGATGCAGCTAAGCCAGTCGAACGACCGCGATTTTTCATTTCCATGCGGAAAGTGTTCAGACCAATTCGTGAATAAATCCAATCGCAGATCTTCAGAATCGTCAGCGGAACAAGGAAAGAAACTCTCTGTTGAAATGAAGGCTTGACGAAGATTCTGCCAATGATGCTTAATGACAGGCGCAGTTCTATAGCTGATTTAGACAAACGTTTGTCTATGGTGATCTACCACCCCGAAGTCATGAGGTGTGGAGAGACGTAGCTGATTGAAGGTTTAACGGAGGCAACATCATGAGTCGTATCACAAAGAATTTGCTGGTCGTTCTCGCGGCTGTGCTATGGGTGGGATGCAGTGTCAACACAATCGCGCAGAGCAGGAATGCGGGTGATATTCGAGGTGTTGTGACCGATCCCGCAGGAGCCGCGATTCCGGACGTGACGGTCGTGGTTGTCAATAAGGACACGGGCGTCACCAAGAACCTCGTGACGAATCAGGATGGCCTGTACGACACCTCCTCGATTGTTCCGGGAACTTATGAGATTACGTTTTCGAAGGACGGTTTTCAGAAGTTTGTACGGGCGGCGATTACGCTGCAGGCTCAAGATGTCACGGTCAACGCGCAACTGACGGTTGGCGCTGTGAGCGAGCAGGTGGTGGTGAATACAGACCTGCCGCTGCTTTTGACCGAGAATTCTGAGCAGACTACAACGCTGGACGCGAAGCAGTTAGGTACGTTGCCGCAGGTGGGAACTCCTACCTGGGAGAACTTCACGATTCTGATGCCCGGATCGGCGGGCGCGCCGAAGGGATCACAAGGCGCCAGCAATCCAGGACAGGTGGCGGCGGTAAACGGCAATCTGCCCTTCAGCACTATTCTTGCCGACGGCGCATCGGTGACACTGCCACACAGCGCCAATGCGGATGTGATGATTCTGGAGACGATTCAGGAGGTGAAGATCGCCGCTTCGAACTTCTCTGCGCAGTATGGCATTGGTGGCATCATCTTCAACCAGATCAGCAAGGGCGGATCGAGCAGCTTTCATGGCGCAGCGTATGAGTACTTCCAAAATGATGCGCTGAATGCCGCAGATTATGTGTTCGCGCAGAAGACGCGTAGGGAAGCGATCTCTCCTCTGCGTTACAACAACTTCGGCTTCGGTATCGGCGGCCCGATTCTCAAACAGAAACTGTTCTTCTTCTTCGACTACGACAAGATCCTCAACAGTGCGCCGAGTACGGGCACCTCTACCGTTCCGACCGCGGCGATGCTGGCTGGAGATTTTACTGGCCTTCCAACCATCTACGACCCCGCGACGACGACGGTGGTTAATGGGGTCGCCACAAGAAGATCGTTCGCCGATGTTTATGGCAATGGCAACCGGATTCCCGCGAGCAGGATCGATCCCGTCGCGAATGCGATCAAAGCCTACTATCCAGCACCGAACTCTCCCGGTACCGTTAGCTCCAACGGGATCGTGCAGAACAACTTCTTCCATAACGTCTCCAACTCTGCGCCTTTCCAGAAGTTCTTCGGCCGCGCGGACTGGGATATTACCCCGAACAACCGCTTAACTTTGTCAGAGACCGCCAGCGATAACCCAGCCTTCTCAAACGGGGACGGAATCTGCCCGATCAACTGTCAGTCCCAGGGTGTAAGCCGTCACAACGCACAGATCACGGATGTCTGGACGATCTCGCCGAATGTAATCAACGAGCTTCGTATCGGCTATACAAACCAGATGAACTTCTTTGTTCCGGAGTCGCTCAATCAAGGGTTCCCGGCGAAGCTAGGCTGGCAGTTTGCCAAGGCGGACCTGTTCCCCACGATCAATCTCAATGCCAATTATTACAATCTGCAGCCGAATACGAACGCGGTCTATAAGGAGCATGTTTATGACCCGTCCGATGTGGTTACGCTGATTCGCGGAAAGCATATTCTGCACTTCGGCGGCGAGTTCCTGTTCTTCCGGGACAACTCCACGGCGTGGGGAAATATCGACGCCGGAACCATGAATTTTACGGGGACTTACACGAATACAGTTGATCCCACCAACTCCAAGAACACGCTTGGCGGTATGGCCTTCGCCGACTTCCTGCTGGGACAGGTAAACCGATGGGGCGCGCAGGTGACGCCCGAGGCGGGAGCCCGGATGCGCGTGCCGCAGTTGTTTGTCCAGGATGACTATAAGCTCACTCCAAATCTGACGGTGAACCTTGGACTGCGATACCAGATCCAGTCGGGATGGGGCGAAGTGAAGGGTAATATGGCCACTTTCGATCCTACTGTTTCAAATCCCGTAAGCGGAACATTGGGCGCGATGTGGTATGGGTCGACGAAGGCCAATGGACGCGACAGGCTTCAGGAGCCGGTTTACAACACTGTTCTTCCCCGCGTGGGCTTCGCTTGGTTGCTCGACCCACATACGACTCTGCGAGGTGGATTCGGACTGTACGCCTACAACTGGAGCCTGGATACCTACGCTCCGGGAATGGGACAGGCCTTCGGAACTCGTGGAAGTGTTCAGGACAATACGGGTGGCATAAACCCTGTCGTTACTCTTGGAGGCAGCGGGTCGAATCTGAGCTATGTGGCACAGAGTACGAATCCAGCGGCGTTCAATGGCAGCAACGTGAACTACAACCAATACAAGGCGCCGGTTGGCGGAAGCTATCAGTGGAATCTGGCCATGCAGCGCGAGATCTCCAACGATCTGGTCTTCCAGCTGGCGTATGTGGGGAGCCATGGCCATGATCTTCCGTTCCCTGTGGACATCAACCAGGTTCCAGAGAATCGTCTTTCGCAGAACGATCAACAGTTCCGTCCGTTCCCGCAGTTCGGCAATCTCTACGGAAGCACCAATAACGCGATCTCGAACTATAACTCCATGCAGGTTTCAGTCAACAAGCGATTCAGCGGTGGCCTCAGCTTTGATTTCAATTACGTGTGGTCGCACTTCATGGACGATATCGATTCCTCTGGATGGGGTAGCCGAGCCGGCGCGCAGAACTATCAGCGTTCTTATGATCCTTCGGCGAACTACGCCAACTCGAACTTCGATATCCGAAACGCTTTCAAGGGGAACGCTGTGTATCAACTCCCGTTCGGGCGGGGCAAGCGTTTCCTAAACGGTAACCTGTTCCTCGACGAGATTTTAGGAGGGTGGCAGGCCGCGGGAACCCTGGTTGTGCAGAGTGGACAGCCGTTCACGGTGTCGATGGCCACAGACAACTCGTACTCTTTGGCACAGAACGCGCAGTGGTATCCGAACCTGATTGGCAATCCCAATCTTTCGAGCCGCGGTGCCTATCATGGAACGAACCAGTGGTTCAACGAGGCGGCCTTCGCTGCTCCCGCTGCCGGAACGTTCGGAAACGCGGGAAGAAACCTGCTGAACGGGCCGGGACTTTCTAACGTGAACTTCTCACTTGGAAAGACGTTTACGGTCTGGGAGCAGGTGAAACTACAGATTCGTGCCGACGCGAAGAATGTCTTCAACCATCCGAGCTTCGGGTTGCCGACGACAGACGGAAACCAAGGCTCAGCTCAGCTGGTTGTGAATCCGGATGGTTCGATTGCGACGGGAACCTCCACGATTCGTTCAGTGACAGTCAATGGACGCAATATGCAGTTGAACGCACGCGTCTCGTTCTAAATTTCACTCGGAAATTGAGATGGCGGCCGAAACCGCCATCTCAATTTTTTGAGAGTGGATTTTAGAGAAGAGTATGGTCATGGGATGAGGATTTTGGCATTTCTGGTTCTGGCCGTGTGGGGGCTGGGCACTGGCGTGGTTGGTGTGGCGCAGGCAAGCTCGCCGTCAGAACAGGCAAAGATTCATGGGCAGAGGGCACACCAGCTTCTGGGCGAGAAGAAGCCGGAGCTTGCGGCGAAGGAGTTTGCGGCAGTGCTGGCCGCCGATCCGAACAATCTGGATGCGCAGGGGAATCTTGGTGTTCTGCTGTATTTCCAAGGCAAGTTTGCAGATGCGGAGCCGCATCTGCGCGCGGCGGTAGAACAACAGCCAAGCCTGACCAAGATTCGCGCTCTGCTCGGGCTGTGCGAGCGAAGGCTGGGAAAGATGGATGCCGCACGAACTGATTTGGAGGCGGTCTTTCCGCAGTTAGACGACATCAAGATTCAAACGGAAGTAGGCTTCGAGCTTATAGAGCTGGACAGTGCGGCGCAGGATCTGGCGCGAGCCGCTGCGGTCGTCGAGATACTTCGACAAAAGGCCCCCACGGATCCCCGTGTTCTTTATGCGGCGTATCGAATCCACACAGATCTTGCGGGTGAAGCGCTGTTGAGTCTATCGGTCGCTGCGCCTGAATCTGGACAGATGTATCAGGCGATCGCGCATGAGCTGATTCGTCAACGTGAAATCAATAACGCGATCATCGACTTTCGCAAGGCGCTAGCGGCTAACCCTAACCTGCCGGGTATTCATTATGAGTTGGCGGAGGCTCTGCACGCGTCCGCTGACCTGAAGTTTCGAGCTGAAGCCGAGGAGCAGTACAAGCTGGCAGTCTCGGCAAATCCGTCGGATGGAAAGGCTATAACGCGTCTGGGTGACATCGCTGCCGATAAAGGAGACCTCGATGAGGCGGCGAGTTTCTACAATCGAACGCTGACATTGGCACCGAACGACACGGATGCTCTGCTGGGATTAGCTCGCGTCTACACCGAGAAGAATGACCCGCAATCGGCTCTTCCATTGTTGGAACGTGTGGTGGCAGCAGACGCGACAAATGCACAGGCTCATTACCGTTT
>Ga0268266_10005534_pt1 | contig 11759 bp, 9 predicted proteins | sample KBSS13metaG_FD_190356 | JGI IMG/M metagenome (GOLD analysis project Ga0268266, IMG submission 190356) | Switchgrass rhizosphere microbial communities from Kellogg Biological Station, Michigan, USA - KBS S1-3 metaG (SPAdes) (version 2) | ecosystem: Host-associated > Plants > Roots > Rhizosphere >... | reverse complement strand
CGCCCGCGGCCAGACCGCCCCCGACGCTCGCCAGCGCGAACGTGACGAGCGTCTCGGACTCGGGCTCCCGGATGGTCTTGGGCACCATCATCGCCGCCGCGAGGACGTCCGCGACGATCACGCAGCTGGTCGCGACCACCGGCTCCCCGGCGACGAGCCACGCCACCACGCCACCGCCCGCGATCGCGATGAGCAGCTGGTCCGTGCGGCTCAGCCCGCCCACGCCCCAGCGGATGGACAGCACGAAGATCCCGCAGGTCAGCACGGCCTGGACCGCCGCCATGACCAGGCTCCACGACGCGCCGTCGGCGTACTGCGACAGGCACACGACGACGGCCAGCACGCCCCAGATGAGCCACGTCCCTCGATGCGGCCGCGTCGCCCCGCGCAGGGTGTCGCGCACGTAGGGGATCGTGTCGCCCACCCCGACCGCCGCCGCCAGCAGCCCGAGGACCGCGGCGTGGTCGGTCATCGCTCCAGCAGCGTCACGGTCGACGTGCCGCCGAAGTGGGCCCGGACGACCTCGGCGACGACGTCGCCGTCGAATGCCCGGCACGAGAAGACGTCGACGAAGCACCGGCCGCCCATCTCGTCGGCGTGGACGGTGATCGAGCTCGTCTCGATGAACTGCAGCGCCGACCAGCCCTCGAGGGCGCCGACGCCGAAACGCTCGATCAGCAGCGGCCCGTGGGCGCGCATGCCGATGGCCTCGATGACCGCCGGCACGCACCGGCGGATGGTGTCCGGATCCGCGAGCCGGGCGCGGTCTCCATCGTGGAGATCGACCGCGGCGAGCATGCCCCAGGGCTCGGTGGCGAGCTGCGTCGGGCGGGCGGGGAGCTTCGTCGTCGAGTGCATGCCGCAAGGCTCGCCTCGGCCGCTTACAAGACGCTTGCAGATCGGTTACGCGAGCGATGCCGTACCAGGAGCGGTAGGGTCGGCAGGGCGCACGGCTCGAGCTGAGGAGATGCAGTGGGCAAGCAATCCGGCCTCGGGATCCCCGGGACCAGCACACGGTCGGGCCGAGTGCACGTGCTCGGCGCAGGCCCCGTCGGTCTCCTGCTCACGGCGCTGCTCCAACCGATGGACGGCCTGTCGGTGCACCTCTACGAGAAGCGCCGTGAGTACACGCGCACGCGGATGGTCCGGCTCGCCGAGTACCTCGTCGCGGACTCGACCGACGGCTACCGCGCCGACAACTTCGACGGCGACAACATCGAGGCCGTGTTCGACCCCGCTGAGCTCTTGGAGGGGCTCGCGTTCAAGGGGACCATCCCCTCCGACCTCATGGCGCTCCTCAGCCAGTGGGTGCAGGGGTTCGTCCCGCTCAACGAGATCGAGCGCTCCGTCAGCGAGCTCATCGACGCACGCACGTCGCATCCGGTGGAGCGGACCGTCGGCGTGCTGACGGCCGAGGACGCGCTGGCCATGGTCGAGCCCGGCGACATCGTCATCGACTGCACGGGCAGCAAGTCGCTGCTGCGCGACCACCTGACGCTCGGCTCAGGGGACGTCGACCGGAGCGCGAACACGCTCAGCTTCGTGTTCGAGCACGCGCTCGTCGTCACGTTCCTCTACGGCCAGACCTACGTCTGCAACGAGTACTGCAAGTACTACAAGAACGTCGAGAACCCGCGCTACAAGTTCATCCCGATGGTGCATCGCGTGTGTCACGACGGCGACGTCAGCCACGTCACGGGCATCGTCAGCATCAGTGCCGAGGAGTACGAGGCGATGCCGAAGCAGTTCGACGGGGAGTGGCTGCGCGAGAACTTCCCGGGCGTCGCCCAGTCGATGGACCGGTTCATCGACAAGGTCAAGGAGGAGACGAACGGCGAGCTCGTCGGCGACCTCGAGGTCATCCGGATACCGCTCAACCTCTACCGCGCGCGCAACGTCACCAGCCGTCAGTGGGCCGCGGCGGGCCCGAGCGACCATCCGCTCGCCACGACGCCGGTGTTCCTGACCGGCGACTCGGCGATCGGCTCGCCGTACTTCCAGTCGATCTCGCTGGGCTTCGAGTGCGCGATGCACCTGGCGTCGCTCGTGGCGCAGCCGGACCTCTCGCCGGGCGACATGCTCGATCGCTACGAGCAGTACATCTACAAGCAGTGGCTCCGCGTCTACATGCAGAGCAAGATGATCAAGAACAACAAGGACCTGTTCGAGTCCCTCGACGACCCGGTCGCACTGCTCAACCAGCTGCACATCTACTAGAGGGGCCCCGAGTGACGCTCAGAGTCGGCCAGCCGGTTTCCGATCACCACGTGCAGGCGTACCTCCGCGGCGAGCTCACGCCGATCGTCTTCGATCTCTCCCATCACCGCGGCAGCTGGGTCGTCCTCTTCTTCTATCCCGGCGACTTCACGTTCATCTGCCCGACCGAACTGGCCGCCTTCGCGAAGCGCCACACCGAGTTCCTCCGCGAGGAGGCCGTGCTGCTGGCGGCGAGCACGAACAGCTGCTTCAGCCACAAGGCCGGGTTCGAGACCGATCCACGGCTGGCCGACGTCCGGTACCCCGTGATCGCCGACACCCTCCGCGACCTGAGCCGCTCCTTCGGCGTGCTGCTCGACGACGGGGCCGCGCATCGCGGCACGTTCATCATCGACCCCAACGGCGTGCTCGTGCACATGAGCGTCACCGCGCACGACGTGGGCCGCAGCGTCGACGAGGTCCTGCGGGTCCTGCGCGCCTTCCGGACCGGGGCGCTGTGCCCGGCCGACTGGGGGCCGGGCGATGCGACGCTCACGAGCGACGACGACTGGCTCGGCAACGTGTTCCCCGACCTGATCGGGACCGAGCTCGCGTCCCTCGGCGACCGCGGCGACCGGGTGACCTTCGCGCCCGGCGACACGATCATCTCCGAGGGCGAGATCGCCGACCGCTTCTACGTCATCGCCGGCGGCGAGGTCTCGATCAGCCGCCGGGGGCCCGAGGGCAAGGAGGTCAAGCTCGCGACCCTCGGGAAGGGCCAGTTCTTCGGCGAGGTCGGGATCCTCGCGGAGACGCGAGGCACGGCCACGGTCCGCGCCGTCGACGACGTCGAGCTGTTCGGCCTGAGCTGGCAGATCTTCCAGGAGACGCTCGAGCGATCCGACCGTGCCGACCGTGACTTCGCACAGATCGCCAAGGACCGGATCGCCGTCACGTCGTGATGCTCAGCCCTGTGCCGCCTTCTCCTTCGCGCGGATCTCCGCGAGGGGGTTGTCCGGCAGCGCGGCGATCTCGAAGCAGTCCTCCTTCTTCACGAACTTCCCGTCCTGCGGGACGATCGTGTAGTCGGTGTTGTTCGGGACGTGCTGGTCGCTCTCACCGAAGTACCACGGCTTGCAGAGGATGTCCGTCTTGAACGGCTTGATGTCGCGGAACGCCTCGTTGACCGTCTTCTGCGTGAACTCGGTCGCCTCGGAGTCCATGAGGGCCTGGGTCGCGAGCCGGGCGTCCAGGAAGCCCATCTGGCCGAAGCTCCCCTGCGGGATGTCGGGCGCGTACTTCTTGTTGACCTGCCGGTAGAGCTGCATGTCCGGCCCGTCGGTGTCGACGAGGTTCAGCTCGGCGTTGATGAACAGCTTGTCGTTCCACGCCGGGCCGACCGCCTCGGCCAGCGAGGCGTCGTTGCACGGCGTCGCGCAACCCCACTTCACCTTGTCGATCAAGCCCTGCTGCTCGGCGCCCTGCAGGACCTTCAGCGCCTCCGGTGCGACCGCGGTGATGACCACGCCGCCGCCGTCGCCCGCCGCATCGGCGAGCTTGAGCGCGAGCGCGGCGCCGTCCGTGACCGGCACGGGCTCCAGGAAGCTCTTGCCCGGGATCCCCTCCTGCTTGGCCAGCGCGAGGACGCCCTCGTTGTTCCAGTCCGCGCCCGGCAGCTTGCCGGACACGGCGACGAGCGACTTCGCTCCTGCGCGGACCAGCGCCTGCGCCGCGCCGAGGGCGGAATAGTGCGGGCCCATGTTCACGGCCGCCACGTTCGGCGTCGTGAAGCACTCGCGCGGGACGCCGGCGAGGATCACGTAGATGTCGCGCTCCTCGTAGAACTTCTGGTTGACCGCGCAGTCCAACAGGCTCGTGTTGCCGACGAACCCCAGCACCTTTTCGTTCTCCCACAGCTTCGTCACAAGCGACGCGACCTGCTGCGGGTTGGTCTGCTCGGTCTTGGCGATGTAGTCGACCGGGCGGCCGTCGATGCCGCCGTTGTCGTTCACGCAGTCGAAGTAGGCCTTCGCCATCGCCGTGATCTGCGTGAAGTCCACCCCCGGTTGCTTCGTGGCGAGCCCGCCCAGCTTGATGGGCTCACCGGTGGCCTTCTTCCCGTTGCCCAGACCACACTTCGAGGCGTCGGCCCCGGCGGTCTCATCGGCCGCCGTGGCGCCGCCGCCTCCCGCGGCGTCGTTGCCGGAGTCACCGCACGCGGCCGCTCCCAGTGTGAGCACGGCGAGCATGGCCACGAGCCCGAAACGTCTCATGATGCCTCTCCTCCCGTTGGCGCTGGGCGCCCTCCCGAAGCGACCGTAACCTTGTGACAAGTCGCACGTCAAATGCACGTGACAGCATCCGTCCCATGGCCGCTGCCGGGGATCCGCCGTTCGACCGGGCGAGGCTCGATGCGCTGCTCGACGAGGCGGCGATCGACGTCGTCGTGGCGACGTCGCGCCACAACGTCCGCTACCTGCTCGGCTCCTACAGCCACTTCCATCGCAACTTCGACGCGATCGGCGCCGATCGCTACCTGCCTGCCGTCGGCCTCCGGCGCGGCGAGCCCGGGGACGCGTTCGCCGTCGGCGCCCCGGTGGACAGCTGGCAGCACGAGGTCTCGCGGCCGTGGGTCCCCACGCTGCTGGACACCGCGCAGTCCGCGGAGGAGACGGCGCGGCTCGTGGCCGAGCAGCTGCGCGCGCGGGGCCTGTCCCGCGCGACGGTCGCCATCGAGGGCTCCTTCGCGCCGCACCGCTTCGTCGCGGCGCTCCAGGCGGCGCTACCGGGCCTGCGGCTCGTCGAGGCCGGCGGTCCCCTGGAGATGCTGCGCGCGGTCAAGCGGCCCGACGAGCTCGCGGTGCTGCGCGAGGCGGCGGAGGCGATCGTCGCAGCTATGGCGGCGACCGTCGAGGGCGCGGGCGCGGGCGCCACGAAGCGCGAGCTCGCGGACCGCCTGCGCGAGCAGGAGGAGCTGCGCGGGGTGGCGTTCGACTACTGCCTGACGGCGATGGGGACGAGCATGAACCGCGCGCCCTCCGACCAGGCGTGGCAGCCGGGCGACGTGCTGTCGCTGGACTCCGGCGGCGAGCGCGACGGCTACATCGGCGACCTGTGCCGCATGGCCGTGCTCGGCTCACCGACTGCCGAGACGGACGCCGTGCTCGCGGATGTGCGCGCGATCCAGGACGCCGCCCGGGTCGCGATCGGCGCGGGACGGTTGGGCCGCGAGATCGGGGAGGCGGCCGACGACCGGCGCCGGGCATCCCCGCACGCCGACGTCCTCGACGTCGTCGCGCACGGGATGGGGCTCGTCACCCACGAGCCCCCGCGCCTGGACGCGGACGCGCCGCCACGACGCGCGGCGACGCACCACGACCGCCCGCTCGAGGCCGGGATGGTCCTGTCGATCGAGACGACCGCACAGGTCGAGGGCGTGGGGTTCGTGAAGCTCGAGGACACCGTGGTCGTGACCGACGACGGCTGGGAGGCCTTCGGGGACGACCACCGCGACTGGATGGTCGCGGGCGCGTGACGGTGCGGTCAGCCCTGCTCGCCGGTCAGCTCGGCGCGAGCCCGCTCCAGCGCCGCGGACGCAGGCTCGCCCCCCTCCGCGACCGTCACCGCGACTCGGATGGACGGTCCCGCGATGAACTCGCTCTCGACGAGCACGAGCGGGTCGCTCGCAGTGGGCGCGCCGACGGGTGCCGCGACGATCGCGATCCGGCGCCCGCTCGCCCGATACGCGCGGCCGCCGCAACGGGCCGCGGCTCGCTGGGCGTTTCGCCCGGCGAGCTGGATCAGGTGGTCTCCGGCATCATGGCCGTGCTCCTCGTTGACGCGCGGAAGATCCTCGAGCTGGATCAGCAGCAGGGCGACCGATTCATCGTCGGTCATCCGCGCGCGCATGTCCTGCTCCAGGGCCTTTCTGTTCCCGAGCAGGGTCAGTCCGTCGGTCGAGGCCGCGGTCAGCGGTCCGGCGAAGGTGTCGAGGCGCTCGAAGACGTCGTGCGGCAGCGCGCTGGCAACCGTCTCGTTCATCCGCGCGGAGAGGCTCGCCTCCTGCCGGCGGACCCGCTCGACGAACAGCTGCACCACCTCCGGGTCGAACTGGGTGCCGGCTCCGGCGACGAGCTCGGCGCAGGCTTCCTCCGGCGACATGGTCTCGCGGTACGGGCGCTCGGATGTCATGGCGTCGTAGGCCTCGAGGACGGCGAGCGCGCTCGCGGTCCGGGGGATGCTCTGCCCGGGAAGCCCGTTCGGGTAGCCGCGTCCATCGAAGCGCTCCTGGTGGTAGAGCACGGTGGCGGCGACATCACGGAGCGCCGGGAGCTGACCGACCACGTTGAACCCGACCCTGGGATGCAGCTCCATCGCCGCCCGCTCATCGGGCCGGAGAGGGCGCGGCTCCACGGACAGCCCCTGCGGAAGCGCGAGGTAGCCGGCATCACGCAGCAGCGTGGCGCACACGAGGACGTCCTGCTGCTCGTCGTCGAGACCCAGGTCGCGCGCGAGCGTCGCGGCGTGGAGCGTGAGGGCGGTGGAACGCCGCTGCCGGTCCGGATCGCGCGCCGTGAGCGCCTCCACGAGCGCGCGGATCGCCGCGTGGTGCGCGTCGCGGATCTCGGTGCGCAGCCGGCCATGATGCAGCACCGCGCCGGCCTGATCGCCGAGCGCGAGCAGCACGTCGTCATCAACGTCCTCGAACCCGCCCGGACGGTTCGCGCACACGATCACGCCGCTGAAGCGATCGTGCAGGAAGACCGGAACAGCGACGAGCGACGCGATCTCCCTGTCGGCGGGTGTGAGCTCGCCGACGTCGTCGGCCGGCGCGTCCTCTCGCACGATCTCATCGAGCGCGAGCACCTGCCGTGCGAAGCGCTGCGCGACGACGCTCGTCGACGGATCGTGCTCGAAGCCCTCCGCAGTCATCACGTCGAGTGCGCCGTCCCCGTCGCCGTCCTCGCGTGACAGGAGCATGCCCCTGTCTGCCCCGACGAGCTCGATCGCGGCCTGGAGGATCAACAGCGCCACGTCCCGGCGACCGGCCCGTCGACCGGGTGACGCGTACAGCTGCTGCAGCTGCGTCCGCAGCTCCCGGCTCCACTCGCGCTCTGCCCGTCGGGAACGCTCCACCTGGCGCAGGACGTCACGCTGCAGGCGCACCGTCTCCTCCGCCCGCTGCAGCTCCCGGCGCAGACGCTCTCGCTCGGCAGCCTGACGCTCGATCTCGCGTTGAGCCCGCGCACGCTCGAGCCGTAACTCCCGTGCGCCGGCTCGGCGTACGAGACCGACCGCGGCGGCCACCACGAGCGCAACGGTCGCCCTTCCTCCTGCTCCGTGCCAACCGCGTCGGGTCATGGAACTCGCCGCGGTGCGTACCCGCCACCGCACCCCTGCAGCCCCGAAGCGTCACGAGTGAGACAGGGCGATCCCTCGAGTCGGCGCTGCGGGTCGGCTACGGGCCGGCCCTGCTTCGCGGTCACCGGCGCCGCGCCGACGCCTCCAGCGCTGGGTTCTGCCAGCCGCCGTCGGCCGGGTTGATGTTCACCCCGGGGGGGACGATCTCGTCGATCCGGTCCAGCAGCGCCTCCTCGAGGACGAGGTCCGCCGCGGGCAGCTGACCCTCGAGCTGCTCCATCGTCCGCGGGCCGATGATCGGCGCGGTGATCGCCGGATGCCGCGCGACCCACGCGATCGCGAGCTGGACGAGCGGGATGCCCGCCTCCTCGGCGAGCTGCCCGAGCGCGTCGGCCGCCTCGAGCTTGGCCTGGTTCGCCGGCAGCGTCAGGTCGTAGCGGTCGGCCAGCCGCCGGCGCGCGGCCGACGTCGGCTCGGCGATGTCGGCGCCCTTGCGGTAGCGCCCCGTCAGCCACCCCCCGGACAGCGGGCTCCACGGGATGACTGCCATCCCGTAGCGCTGTGCGGTCGGCAGCACGTCGGCCTCGATCCCGCGCACGAGCATCGAGTACGGCGGCTGCTCGCTCACGTAGCGCTGCAGGCCGCGCTCGCGCGACACCCACTGCGCCTCGACGATCGTCGACGCCGGGAACGTCGAGGAGCCGACGTAGCGGACCTTGCCCTGGCCGACGAGGTCGTCGAGCGCGCCGAGCGTCTCCTCGAGGTCGGTCCCGGGGTCGTAGCGGTGCACCTGGTAGAGGTCGATCCAGTCGGTGCCCAGCCGCCGCAGCGAGCTCTCGACCTCCTGCATGATCCAGCGCCGAGACACGCCGCCCTGGTTCGGTCCCTCGCCCATCGGGACGAAGAACTTGGTCGCGAGCACGACGTCGTCGCGCCTGCCGCCGGCCAGGGCCTTGGCGACGATCTCCTCCGACTCGCCCTGCGAGTAGATGTCGGCGGTGTCGATGAAGTTGATCCCGGCGTCCAGCGCCGCGTGGATGATCCGGATCGAGTCGTCGTGATCCGGGTTGCCCCACTGACCGAACATCATCGCGCCGAGGCACAGCTTGCTGACCTGGACGCCCGTGCGCCCGAGAGGCCGGAGCTCCATGCTCAGACGCCCGTCGAGGGCGCCGCCGCGTACTCGTCGTCGGTGACCTTGTCGCCCCAGACGGCGAGCGGGTTGTCGGCGTCGACCTCGTTGATGGCGAGGTGGGCCATGAAGCGGTTCGGGGCCGCCCCGTGCCAGTGGTCCTCGTCGGGCTCGAAGAAGACGCGATCGCCCGGCCGGATGACCTCGATCGGGCCGCCGCGGCGCTGGCAGAGCCCGACTCCCTCGGTGACGAACACGGTCTGGCCGAGCGCGTGGGTGTGCCACGCGGTGCGCGCGCCGGGCGTGAAGTGGACGAGCGTCACCTGCGCCCGGCCGGGGGCGGGCGCGGCGGCGACCGGATCGAGGTAGACGTCGCCCGTGAACCAGTCTGCCGGGGCCTTGATCGTGTCGAGGCTGCTTCTCGTGATGTTCATCGTGCGCGCAGCGTAAGGCTCATCGGTGCTTCACCCCGGCCTGCGCCAGCGGCGCGAGCGTGGGCTCCTTGACCGGGGCGTCGCCCAGCGCCTCGTCGATGGCCGCCAGCGTGTCCGGCGACAGCTCGATGCCGGACGCCTTCACGTTGGCGTGGACCTGCTCGGGCCGCGACGCGCCGATGATCGCCGACGCCAGCTCCGGGCGCCGGAGCACCCAGGCCAGCGCGAGTTCGGCGAGTGACAGGCCCACGCCGTCCGCGATCGGTCGCAGGCGCTCCACGGCCTCCAGCGCGGCGTCGCTCATGACCCGGTCCATCGCGACGTTCATGGTGTCGCTGGCCGCGCGCGAGTCCGAGGGAGGCGGCTGACCCGGCCGGTACTTGCCGGTGAGGACCCCCTGCGCAAGCGGCGACCAGACGATCTGCGAGACGCCGTTCGCCGCGGACAGCGGGAAGAGCTCGGTCTCGGGCGCCTGCCAGAGCATCGAGTACTGCGGCTGGGAGGACACGAACAGCGCGGGCCCGGCGATGTCGATCGCCGCCGCGATCTGCTCCGCCGTCCACTCGCTGAAGCCGAGGTAGCGCGCCTTGCCCGACGCCACGACCGCCTGCAGCGCCTCGATCGTCTCCTCGATCGGCACGTCGGGGTCGAAGCGGTGGGCCTGGTAGAGATCGACGTGGTCGGTCTGCAGCCGCGCCAGCGACGCGTCGATCTGCTTGGCGATCTGCGCGGCCGACAGGCCCCGGTCGCCCGGGTCGTCGGACATCTGGCCCCACACCTTCGTGGCCAGGACGTACGAGTCGCGAGGGCGGCCGGACAGGATGTCGCCCCACGCGGCCTCCGCGGCGCCGCGGCCGTAGACGTTGGCCGTGTCGAAGAAGTTGATGCCGGCCTCGAAGGCGGCGTCGGTGCAGGCTCGAGTCTGCTCGAGCTCCACACCGCCGGAGAAGGTCAGCCAGGAGCCGAGGGAGATCTCCGAGACCTCGAGGTCCGAGGAACCGAGCGTGCGGTAGCGCATGGGCCTCGACGGTACGAGGCCCATGCGCGCCGCCCGACGGGACTAGCGCCCGTCGCGCATGCCCGCCGGCCAGATGCCGTGGCGGCCGGGCGACAGGATCCCGTTCGGATCGACGGCGTCCTTGATCCTCTCGCAGAAGCGCCGGTAGGCGTGGTCGTTGAACCCGTACTGGTCCGCGGTGAGGTCCATGAAGTCGACGTGCGCGCGGTACTCGCCGTAGCCCCGCTTGCCGGCCTCCACCGCCAGCCGCTTGGCCACCGCGTAGGCACGCCGGGTCTGCTCGGCGTCCTTCGTGTCGAAGATGAGCATCGCGACCATGACGAGGCTGCGGTCGTTGATGACGAGGCTGCCGGCGATGAAGTCCAGGCGCGCCTCCTCCTCGACGTAGCCGCGCAGCAGCTCGTAGACCTCGGTGAAGCTGTCGCCCGTCAGTGGGATGACCGGCGAGAAGCCGATGTGCCCGCCCTCCTCGCCGCCGTACCACCCGGTCATCGTGTTGACGTCGAGGTTCGGGATGCCGGCGAGGACCCTGTCCTGGTCGGCGATCTCCTCGGCCGCGATCTGCTCGCCGGTGTAGCGCGTCTCCAGGACCTCGGCGCCCGGGATCGCCTCGAACGCGCGCCGGATCTTGGCCAGGCGCACGTCGACCATGTCCTCGTCGCCCCACAGGCCGAAGCGCATCGCCCAGCGGCCGAGGCCGAGCTCGCGGCCGATCCGCTCGTGGATCTCGTCGGGCAGCGGGTCCTCGCCGTCGTACCACTGCGACCGCGACGTCATCTGCGACGCGATGCCGAGCCCGCTGCCGATCGTGGGCACGCCCTGCAGCACGCCCTTGAGCTGGAGCGTGCGGACGATGTCGACGGCGGGTCCGATGTCCCCGGGAGCCCACAGCCGCAGCATGAGCGCCGAGTACGTCTCGGGCCGGGGCATGAGGTGCACGCCCATCCGCGTGACGATCCCGTAGTTGGACTGGATGAAGAGCGGGTCGAGCACCGGGCCCAGGCCACGCTTGTACAGGTGCCAGGACGGGTTGCCCTCCTGCGCGCCGACGCCGGTGCGCAGGAGCGTGCCGTCGGCGAGGACGACCTCCATGCCGCACGGCGCCGCGAAGTCCTTGCCGTTCGGGAGGTAGGAGACCCCGTTGTCGAGCGAGTTGCCGACGACGCTCCCCCACCCGAGGTCGGGGATCGACAGCATGAGCGCGTGACCGCCCGCCTTCAGGGCGTCGTAGAGGTCGAACCAGCGCACGCCGGGCTCCACGACGGCGTAGCCGAGCTCCTCGTTGATCTCGAGGACGCGGTTCATGTTGCGCAGGCTGATCGTCACGGAGCCGCCGACGCGCGGCGCAGGACCGCCGTAGCCGTTGTTGCGCCCGGTCGAGTGCGTCCACACGGGGAACGCGTGGCGGTTGGCGATCCGCACGATCTCCTGGACCTGCTCGGTCGTCTCCGGCATCACGACGACCGACGGCGCGTACGTGTCGTCGTCCGCCGGCCAGAACGGATCGCGGAACTCGCGGACCGCGGCGTCCTCCGTGATCACGGCCTCCTCGCCCAGCGCCGCGCGGAACTCCTCCAGCGCGGCGTCGAGCGAGCCCTCGGACAGGCCGGACGGCAGC
>Ga0268266_10005532_pt1 | contig 11761 bp, 16 predicted proteins | sample KBSS13metaG_FD_190356 | JGI IMG/M metagenome (GOLD analysis project Ga0268266, IMG submission 190356) | Switchgrass rhizosphere microbial communities from Kellogg Biological Station, Michigan, USA - KBS S1-3 metaG (SPAdes) (version 2) | ecosystem: Host-associated > Plants > Roots > Rhizosphere... | reverse complement strand
CGGTCCCGTCCGACGCCGCCGCCGAGGTCGACAAGATGGTGTGGGCGATCCGCTGGGGCGCCGACACGGTCATGGACCTGTCGACTGGACGCAACATCCACGACACGCGCGAATGGATTGTCCGCAACTCCCCCGTGCCGATCGGCACCGTCCCCATCTACCAGGCGTTGGAGAAGGTCGGCGGAGTCGCCGAGGACCTCAATTGGGAGGTTTATCGCGACACGCTGATCGAGCAGGCCGAGCAAGGCGTCGATTACTTCACCATCCACGCCGGCGTTCGCCTGCCCTACGTCCCGCTGGCCGCCAAGCGCGTCACCGGGATCGTCAGCCGCGGCGGCTCGATCATGGCCAAATGGTGCCTCGCCCACCATCGCGAGAGCTTCCTCTACGAGCGCTTCGCCGAGATTTGCGAGATCATGAAGGCTTACGACATCGCCTTCAGCCTTGGCGACGGCCTTCGCCCCGGCAGCATCGCCGATGCCAATGACGAGGCTCAGTTCGCCGAGCTCTATACGTTGGGCGAGCTGACCAAGATCGCGTGGGAGCACGACGTCCAGGTGATGATCGAGGGCCCCGGCCACGTGCCGATGCACAAGATCAAGGAGAATATGGACAAGCAGCTCGCGGTTTGCGGCGAGGCGCCCTTCTACACCTTGGGCCCGCTGACGACCGATATCGCCCCTGGCTACGACCACATCACGTCGGGCATCGGCGCGGCGATGATCGGCTGGTTCGGCACCGCGATGCTTTGCTACGTCACGCCCAAGGAGCATCTCGGCCTGCCCGACCGCGACGACGTCAAGGTCGGGGTCGTCACCTACAAGCTCGCCGCCCACGCCGCCGATCTGGCGAAAGGCCACCCAGCTGCCCGCGCCCACGACGACGCGCTATCGAAAGCGCGCTTCGAGTTCCGCTGGCGCGACCAGTTCAACCTGTCGCTCGATCCCGAGACAGCCGAGCAATATCACGACCAGACCCTCCCCGCCGAAGGCGCCAAGACCGCGCACTTCTGCAGCATGTGCGGCCCCAAATTCTGCTCGATGAAGATCTCGCAAGAGGTCCGTGAATTCGCGCGGCTGCAGGAACAGAACCCAACCGGTCGTCCCGAGCCTGTCGAAGCCGAGGCCGGCATGGCGGAAATGTCCGAGCTTTACCGCGCTGGCGGCAATGAACTCTACATCGGCGCGGATGGCCGCGAGCACGATTGATGGCCGACCTCTACCTCAAGAAGCTCGAGTCCGAGCGCAAGACCTTGTGGGCCACGTGCCGCCTCAGGGGCCTCGCCAAGGACACGCCCGAACGCCAGCGCATCGCCGAGCTCGACCGCCTGATCGCGGCGCATAAGGGGAAGAAGGTGGGCGCCTGAGGGGCGAGCCGCTCCCAACTATATTCCCGCCGATCCGGAACGTCGCTCGCCCTGCTTCGCTAAGCATTTGTGCGGGCGGCATTTTCCGCCACGGAGCAAATCCATGAACCAGAACATGATTTCGGCCGTCTTCGACAGCCGCAGCGAAGCCGAAGCGGCGATTGCCGAACTGCAGAGCCAGGGCATCGACAATGCCAAACTGTCCATCATCGGCCGCGATGAAGGCGGGACGACGCTCGCCGACGGTTCGGGCGAAGTCGCCGAAGAAGGCGTCGGCGATACGCTCAAGGGCGCGCTTGGCGGCGCCGGCATCGGTGCCATTCTCGGCGTTGCCGCGCTGGCCATTCCCGGCGTCGGTCCGCTGGTTGCGGCGGGCGCGATCGCCAGTTCGGCAATCCCGGCGGCAGCCGCGATCGGCGCGGGCGCGGGCGCGGTTGCCGGCGGCGTGACTGGCATGCTGACCGACCATGGCGTCAGCGGCGACGACGCGGCTTATTACGAAGGCCGGATCAATGACGGCGGCACGTTCGTCTCGGTCGACGCCGGCGATGGCGTGACCTCGGCTGAAACGGTGCGCGAGATTTTGATGCGCAACGGCGGCCATAACGCGGCGCAGCCGCGGACCGAGTCGGCGATCGCCTAACCCTATCGGGGAGCTCTGCCGCTGGCGGCGCTCCCCTCTTCCGAGAGGATCAATATGACTCGTTCTTCCCCCGCGGCCGATTGGTCGCGATTGATGATCAATGGCTCACGGCTGTGGGCCGATGCCGCGACGGTCATCATGCTCCGCACCTGGCGGATGATGGGCGGCGGTCCCGCCGCCGTGCGCGAACTGCAACGGATGGTCAGCGAAAAGGTCGAGACCGGCGTCGAGCTGACCGGCGCGTTCGCCGGCGGGCGGATCAAAACGCCGGAGGCCGCGGCGCGCAAGGCGATGGCGGTCGCGGGCAAGCGCGTCCGGGCCAACCGCAAGCGCCTCGGCTAAGCTCGCGCGCCAAAGCGCCGGTTCAGCCTCGCGCCAACCGCACCAGCGCCTCGTCCAGTGCCTGCAGGAAGCGCGAGCGGTCGGTCTTGGCGAACGGCGCCGGGCCGCCGGTGACGCCAGCGCCCGCCCGCAAATCCGCCATGATCGCGCGCGTTGCGATCGCCCCGCCGATGCTCGCGGCGGTGAACGGCTTGCCGTTTGGGCCGATCACGACCGCGCCTTTCTTCAGGCACCGGTCGGCGAGCAGAATGTCGCCGGTAATCACCACCGACTGCCCATCGGCCGCGTCCACGATCCAGTCGTCCGCCGCGTCGAACGCGTCGCTGACCACCACGCGCTCGATCAGCGGATGATCGGGTACGCGGATGGGTTGATTGCTGACCACCGTCACCGGCACCGCGCGCCGCCACGCGACCTTGTAGATTTCATCCTTCACCGGGCAGGCATCGGCATCGACCAGGATTCGAACCGTCACGTCATGCCCTCGCCGTCGAGCAACTCATCCGCCCCTCCGGCAGTTAAGGCCAGGCTTCAAAGGAAATCTCCAGTGCTGGAAATCAAAGGCATCGCCCGCGTCACTTTCCTTCCCGGCAAGCGGGACGAGTGGAAGCGCCTGACCGAACAGGCGATGGAGATCGTGCGGACCAAGGACACCGGCACGCTCCAGTACGAAATCTTCTTCAACGCCGACGAGAGCGAGGCGATCGTCTTCGAGCGTTATCGCGATAGCGTCGCCGCGCTCGAGCATTTCGCCAACATCGGCCACCTGATGGCGCCGCTAATGGAAACGGCGACCATAACCGGTGAATTGCTCGGATCCCCCAATGACCAAATCCGCGCGAACCTCACCGGCGACCAACCGAAGCTTTACGAGCCGTGGCTGGCGATGTCTGAACAGGAGGCTCGCTAACCCAGGAACTGCTTCTTCAGCTGCGCCTTGATCGACGCGCCGGCAAGATGGGCGTCGACGTTCGCATAGCCTTCGTGGCGGAGCGTCTTGCGGATGTCACTGAGGCTGTCTGAGCCGCGCGCCAACTGGAACGCGCGTTCGATGATGTCATGGGTTTGCATGAGGATCCTGAGAAGTTTCGTTCCCGTCATGAACGGACGGCGGCGGCATACGTTCCGTTCCTGCTGCCCGCGTCAGCTCTTTCCAAGCCGCGCGTTCAGCTCCGCCAGCCGCTGCTTCAGGCCTTCGATATTCTCCGGCGTCGTCGCCTGGAGCTGGCGCCGGTCCTCCTCGTCGACGTGCGTGACCTTGCCCGACTCGATCGCCTTCAGCAGCCGCACCAGGCGGTCCCGCTCGTCATGCCAGTTCTCGCTCATCGGGCTCGCCGACTAATGGTTCTTGAAATTCTCCAGCCCGCGCGCGCCGCCCTTTTGCGATTCATTGGCCGCGACGGTCTTCACCTTGGCCTTCTTCGGCTTGCGGGCTTCCTTGTTCGATCGTTGCTGACCCTTGGCCATGGCGTCTCTCCTGCTGGCACCTGTTCGCTGTCCTACAGCATACCATCCACGTTCCAAGCCGTCGTAGTCAGTGACCGCGGGTGGCAGCGCCTGGCCTAACGCCGCGGGCGGTAGCGGATCGTTGCTTCGCCCGTCGCCTTGACCGGCAGGACGAGCCCCTCGCCGGTCGCTTCGATCTGGCCCGACTGCACGTCAGTAATCGTCGCAGTAATGGTGACGTCGCCCTGGCGCCGCTCGGCGATCGCCTTGCGCGCCGCGGCGATGACCCGGTCGTATTCCTTGGTGAAATCCTCGACCAGCGCGTCTTCGATCGTCCCGACCAGCGACGGATCGGTAAACAGGCGGATGGCGATGTTCACGATTTTGCGGCTGGTGTCGGCGCTGATCATGAGGTCGCGCACGCGAACCGTTCGCGAATTGGGCTCATTGTAGAGCTTGCCGGTCAGCCACGCAGTAGCACGCGTTTTCGTCCCCGGCTTGCCGTGGACCGTGGCTGTGAGGTCGACACCGACCGCGACCCGGCCGCCGTCGGTGCCGTAAACCGTGACGTTCTCGAACACCGCGTCCACCGGCCCGACGTCTTTTAGCGTGATACCCTTTGCCGCGCGCTTCTGCAGCGCGCGCAGGATGACCGGCTCAAGCTGGGCGTAATCGGCAATCACCGCGCTGTTGAACACGAGGCCATGCTGCTTGAGGCCGGTCGCCGCTGGGGGCAACGGCGTCGGCTGCGGGTCGGCCGGGCGCGGTCCGATGAACGTTTCGGTCAGCAGCTGCGCCGCGACGCCCAGCGTCACCGTGCGCTGATCGGCGCGAAAGCCCGTCAGTCCCAGCTTTTGCGGCGTGATCCGCATCCACGCCGGCGGTTTCTCGCGGTTAAGGAGGATCGTCGCGAATCCGCTCCGCCATACCTGCGCCACCTGCGGCCGGACATTGAGCTTGGCGAGCTCGCGCGGCAGCGACTTTTCCAGGTCGGCAACGACGGTCGTCAGGCGGGCATCGGCCTGCTTGATGAACGTGATGCGCCGCCCGAGCAGGTCGATGCCCGGCGGGTTGGTCCAGTTGTAAGTGATGTTGATCCTCGCCGTCGGGGTCCAGTCGGGCCGCATGCCGAGCCGGACGTTGGCGCGCACGGCGACCGAACCTGTCGCGGTCTCATGCTTGATGATCCCGCCGACATTGCGCACCTGGACCACCGCCGACACGGGCATGGTCATCTGTAGCGTGTCGCCTCTGCCGATCAGCGCGATCGGCCCGCGCACCGCGCGCCCGACGATCTGGCAGCCGAGGTCGGGCGTGACCTTGAGGCCCTTCGCCCCGAATATTTTCACGCCGAGGATCTTGCCCTTGAGCACGCGCTGCGCCGGGACGCATTTCTCCTCGCGCTGGTTGATCGTCCACAGGAGCTTCGGGGCCGCCCGGTTGAGCGCCGCCTGGGTGTCGGCCAGCGGCAGCACGATCGGCGCGTCAATGGTCGAATATTGCCTGGGGATAACCGCCTTGGTCGTGCTGCGCGGCGGCGCTTGCACCTCGATGGGCTTCTCGCACCCGGCAAGAACCACGCTGGCCAGTGCAAGCGTAGCGAATGCCCTTGGCTGTAAACCTCGGTCCCCCATGAAGCGGGTTTAGGGGGGCCGCTGAAATTCGCCAGTCCGATCGCGCGCTCAGCCGGCAACCGTCCGGCGGAGGGAGAGGCAGTAAGCAGCGCTCACGGCAATCCCGAGCAGGACTGCGCCGCAGCCGACGATAAGCGCGACCGACAGCGGCGCGAACGCCCACAGGCCGGCATAGACGAGGCCGCTCAGGGCCATCGACCAGCCGGTCACGCGCGAAACGCGCCGCGCAGTGGCACTCGGCGCCAGCGTCTTTGGTAGGAAGTTGCCGTACCAGGCGACCATCAAGCCTGTCGCGCAGAGAACAATCCGGATCACCGTATCCTGGCTGATATAGTCCAGCTGGCGCGCCGCCGTGGCGGCGAGTGCCAAGCCGATGATTCCTGCCGCCCAGGCCAGGCTCCCTTTAACGCCGGTATTCATCACGCAGTCTCCTCTTGTTGGCCGGACTCCGGTGCATCGGCGCCGAGCCCGAATGAATGAACGAAACCGAGCAGCGCCTCCTCGAGCACCGACAGCCGCAGGTGATAGATGACGGACTTTCCGACCTTTTCAGCGTGGACCAAGTCCGCTTCTTTCAGCACCGCGAAATGTGCCGACATGGTCGGTTTTGACACGTTGAACTGGTCGCTGATTTCCCCCGCGCTCATCGGACCCTTGCGCAGCAGCTGCAGCACGTTTCGCCGGGTCGGGTCGGACAACGCTCGGAATACATGGCTCATGATGCGACATTTAGCTAAACGTCGAAATGAGTCAAGTCAGCGCTTGCTGCTTGTAAACGTTCGGCGGCGCCTCAAGGCCGGTTCGACCGTCCCCGAACGACGTTCGCCCGCAGCCATCCGACGTTCGCCGCCATGCCGGTCGAACGGGCGCGCCGCGCGGTCGATAGGGCATAGGCAGGACAGGCAATACTCACGATAAGGCGCCTATCGGTCCACTTGGGGGAGAGGACATTGGTTTCGAAGCTACGCTTCGCCGGTTTGCTCGCATGCGGGTTAGCGCTCGCCGGTCAGGCATTGTCCGCGACAAGGGCCGCCGAACCGCCCAAAATCGCCAGGCCCCGTCCTGCCCCCGAGGATTTGCCCCCCAACGTCCCGCCGTTGCCGCCTGCTTATTTCGACTCGTCGCTCGAAGTGACGGGCGAGGAACTGAAAGCCCGCAAAATCGAGACCCGCCTCGGCGTCGACGTCCAAATCAATGGCCACGGACCCTATAAATTCATCGTCGACAGTGGTGCCGATACGTCGGCGGTAGGCCTGCGCATCGCCCGCGACCTCGAACTACCGCTCGGCCAGCCGGCGGTGCTTAACGGCATGACCTCGCGCGACCTCGTCGACCGGGTCAAGGTCGCCGAACTAATCCTGGGTCCGACGCGAGTGAAGGATCTCGAGGTTCCGGCGCTGCGCGAAATCGACCTTGGCGGTGACGGCTTGCTCGGGATCGACGCGCTCGTCCGCCAGCGCCTGCTGCTGGATTTCGAGAAGAAGATCATCCGGGTCGAGGATGCGTCGAAGCCGATGAAATATTCCCCCGGCGACATCGTCATCACCGCCCGCCGCCAGCACGGCCAGTTGATCCTGACCGAGGTCCAGGCCCAGGGACTGCGGCTCGACGCGGTCATCGATACCGGAACCGAGATCAGCATCGGCAACTTGGCGCTCAAGGAAAAGCTGCTGCGCCGCCGCGCCCGCTTCACCGAGGTCGAGGCGATCGGCGTGACCGGCGTCCCGGCCAAGCTGCAGATCGCGACGATCGACGAGCTGAAGCTCGGTCCAGTGCTGCTGCGCAACGTGCCGATCGCGTTCGCCGACGTGCCACCCTTCAAACTGTTTGGCCTTTCGGGGGGGCCGGCCCTGCTGCTCGGCACCGACCTGCTCGAGAATTTCCGGCGCGTGGCGCTGGATTTCCGCGCCCGCAAGGTCCGCTTCCAGCTCCGCCGTTGCACGACCGAAGGGCTGACGATCAGCACCTCGCCGGATTCTTTCACGCGGATTTCGGCCGCCGCGGGAAGCGCCGGCGACGTCTGCCAGCATTAGGAGTTTTCACTGGAATGTATGCGCGTGACGTCCCGCCCGGCCAGATTTTCTATCATGGGACCAAGGCCGATCTCTCGGTCGGCGACCTCCTGGAGCCGGGATTCGAATCCAATTTCCGCGAGGGCATGCCGCTGTCGTGGATCTATTTCAGCGCGACGCTCGATGCCGCGACGTGGGGCGCCGAGCTGGCGCGCGGCGAGGGCCGTGGCCGGATCTACATCGTCGAGCCGACCGGTGAGTTCGAGGACGATCCCAACCTCACCGACAAGAAATTTCCCGGCAACATGACCGCCTCCTACCGCTCGCGCGCGCCGCTGCGGATTGTCGGCGAGGTCGATGATTGGGAGGGCCACCCACCCGAGCGGTTGGCCGAGATGCGTGCATTCCTTACGAACAATTCGGCCAAGGAGATTATCGACTGAGAGACATAAGCGACCGCCGCCCGGTTGCCCGGACGGCGGCGCTCTTTCCCTGGCGATTGTGGTTAAGCGGCTTCCAGCTCGCTTGTGTCGATATTGTCCGGCAGGCCGGCGTCAGGCTCGACCTGCGGGGCGTGACCCGCGGCGACCTCACGTTCGCGCTTGTCGAAGAAGGCCGCACGCTTCAGCCGCTTGCGCAGCGATAGCGAGGGGTTATCCGGCGTCGGCCCGCGCTGGGCGCGCTCGACCCACGTTTCGCCGGCCATGCGGTCCTCAACTGGCGCGTCTGTGGTCCTACCGGTGGCCGCAACCGAAGTCGGCTCGGGATTGCCCCAGTTGAACGCCGACAGCGGCGGGGCGACGATGAGCGGCTGGGGCTCGACAACCGGGTCGTGGCGCGGCGTCGCTCTGATGGTCGAGGTGACCGGCTTGGCCATAGGCTCAAGGACCGGCTCGGCGACAGGAGCCGCAGCGACGGTTTCGACCGGCTCATAGGTTTCGTCGGTCCACGCCTCTTCCTCGCTGACGCGGCGACGGCGACGGCTCATCGCCACCGCGGCGGCGCCAAGGCCGATTATCGCGAGCGCGCCGGCGCCCAATTCGATCGCCCGTTCATCGAGGCCATTCGATGCCACCGGCGCGGGCGCCGGAGCAGCGACAGGGGCCGCCGTTTCAGGCGGCGTCGTATCGACGATCGGGGCCGGACGCGGCACGGCATCTGACGCCGCACTAGCGGATGGCGCAGGCGCCGCAGCTTCAGCTGCCGGGCGGCTCGCGGCGCGGTTGGCCGTGCTGGCCGTAGTCGTCCGCTTGGGAGCGGCCGTTCGCTTCGCAACCGTCGGCTTCGCTGCCGGTTTGGCAGCGGGTTCCGTCGTCGGAGCGGCCGTGTCGGTTACCGGCGCGACCTCTGGGGCCGGCGTCGCGGTCGTCGGGACCGGCGGGGCCACCACGACCGGCTCGCTTGGCGCGGGAACGTCCTGCGCCGCAAGCGGGGTTGAAGAAAGCGCCAGAACCGCGGCAATCGCGGTGGCGCCGGCTCGTGCATAAAGCATGTTCGTGGTTTTCATCATGCCCAAACAACCGCGCGAAGGGCCAAAGGGCTGCATCGTTTGCGCCCACCGGAGCCGCTCGGACGATAAACTGCTGCTTCGTTAAGTGACTGGTTTAACTCGGTAAATTCGATTACCACCTAGAGCGCTGCCGGCCCCGTTGACGTTAACCGGATTGGTCGGAAACCGGGTCGAGTCGCCTTGATGCCAGCTGACTCGAGGGTTCAGGCGACCCACATGGAACCCCTCCTAAAACCGTTCGTCAATCGCCCCTCGAAGGAGAAGACGACATGAAACGGACCCTCATTCTCGCTGCTGCGGGCGCTGCTGCGACGCTGACTGCAATCACCCCCGCCGCTGCCCAATTCGGCAACTGGCACGACCGCGGCTGGCGCACGGTCGCTTACACCCGCGTCGATGGCCGTGACACCGACAACATCGCGCTGCGCGGAAGCATCCGTGAGCGGGCTATCCGCGTCTGCGCGATTAATCGGCCGCTCAACCTGCGCGATTTCGACATTCGCTACGCCAATGGCGGTCATCAGGACGTCAACACCCGTGCGGTTCTGCGCGCCGGCACGTGCACCCGTGCAGTCGACCTGCGCGGCGGGCGGCGCGACATCGCCAGCGTGCGCCTGAAATATGCGCCGATCCAGCGTTCGATGCTGCGACCCTACGTCCGCATCCAGGTGCGCTAGTTTCAGCACCTCATTTCGGAAGGGGCGGGCCCGTGCGGTCCGCCCCTTTTGCATGGGGCCTGCGAACCATTTGTTCACCTCTTGGGCGGCACAACCGGGCGAGGGAGCAGACTCGCATGGCTGACGCCGCTCAATTCGATTCCGATCGCCGCCGCGCCGCGCGCACCGCGCTCCGCCTGACCGCAACCATGCGCGAAGGCAGCAAGAGCCGCGTCCAGGCCCGGGTCATCGATATTTCGACCCACGGCTGCCGGATCGAATGCACCTCGTCGGTGGCTGCCGACGCGTGGATCTGGCTCAGCATCGCCGGGCTGGAGACGCAATATTGCCGGGTCGCCTGGCACTGCCAGGAGTTCGTCGGGCTGGAGTTCGGCAAGCCGCTGTCCGAAGCGGTGTTCGAGCGCTTGCTGGCCGACGAGCAGCTACCGGAGACGGCGATCAACGATTTACGCAAGATTGCGAGCCGGACTCACTGGCTGGCGCGCCAGGCCGGTGACCAGGACATCGCCATTCTCGCCGATCTGTCGCGCAAATGCGCCGAGGAGGCTGTCGTCGAGGGCCTGCGCCTCGGCCAGCAGCCGAAGAAGCGCTAGCCCTTCAACGCCATCGAGTTCAGGCCGCCTTCGCTTCCGCAGCGAGCGGCGCAATACCGCCGGCTGCTTCGATCCGCTCGAGCAGCGAGCCGCGCGGCAGCTCATTATCGAGCGCCCAACTGAGGACGGTCTCAAGCTGCTTGATCGTCGAATCGTCACATGTGTCGGCAAAGGCCAGCTTGACGACCGGCTTCATCGGCGAACGGAGTTGGATCTTGAGGCCCTGCGCCTCGACCAGCTTGAGATACTCTTCCGGCGCCTCTTCTGCGTCGAGCGCGAAGTCGTAGGCGGCGCTGAGGCCCTCATGGAGCGCGGCGGTCGCGCGCAATTTGGCCTGTTGCGCCTCGTCGGCCTTGGCCCTGACGTTAGTAAGTTTGTTTTCCAAGGTTCCCTCCGGTGCTGATGCGGATGCGAGTGCGGGTTCGGGTTCGGATGCAGGTGGTTCGTCGGCGAGCCCAGCGGCCGGCTCTTCGGCGACGGGCTCTTCGGCGGGTTGTTCGAATATGACGACGGAGTCGCCGGTGACCGGTTCATCGACGGCCGCGGGTCCGGCCTCGGGCTCGGCAACAGCAGGCTCCTCGGTGGCAAGCTTCTCTGGCGCAGGCTCGTCCTGAACCTCGACCGGTTCCTCGGCGACCGGTTCCTTGATCACTTCCTCAACCACGGGCGGCTCGTCAGCCGGCGCGTCGGCGAGCATCGGTTCCGGCGCGGGATTGCCTGCCTGGTCCGGCCCCGTTTCGTCGCCATCGACCTTGTAGCCGTGGCCATAAAAGCCGGTCAGGCCGACCAAATTGTCAAACAGTTTGGAGAAACCGGGCCGTTTGGACGGCGCATCTGCGTCCGCATCGTGCGGCGCCTGCAGGAATTCGGGAATGGGCTCGAGCTCGGCCGCCGGCTCGTCGGCCTGGGCGACAGACTCTTCAATCGCCGCTTCAGCGACAGCTTCCGCCTCATCGACGATCGGTTCGGCGACCTCTTCGGCAACCGGCGCCGCCGCTTCTTCCGCTTCCGGTTCAGTCACCGCCGGCTCGGGCGCGACCGCTTCCGCCGCCGACTCCTCGACGACGGGCGTTTCTTCCGCCGCCACCGGCTCGTCGATGACCGCGTCGACTTCGGGTTCCGCCGCGACTTCGTCGACCACGTCGACGACGGCTTCCGGCTCGTCCGGCTTATCCTTGGCTTTCTTGGGCTCGGCCTTCTTCTTCGCCGACTTGGCTTCGTCGCTTTCGAGGCTGACCATGGCATAGACATAGTCAACCCACGCCCCGCCGGCGCTCAGTGGCAGCAGCGTTACCCAGCAACGGGTATTGCCGTTCTCGCCCTCATATTGGTCTTCGAAAGCGAGGAAGTCGCGGCTGATGGCGACGATCGGCAGCTTCTGGCCGATGGTCGCAAGCAACGAGGGATGCGCCGCATCGATGATACGTTCGACTTTGCCCTCATCGCGCAGCGCTTCGCCGAGATGGCGAACTTCCGCGTCATGTCCGCCGCTGATGAGCTCCAGTAGAATGGAGGTGGCGCCGGCGTCCGACAGCTCG
>Ga0268266_10005529_pt1 | contig 11761 bp, 11 predicted proteins | sample KBSS13metaG_FD_190356 | JGI IMG/M metagenome (GOLD analysis project Ga0268266, IMG submission 190356) | Switchgrass rhizosphere microbial communities from Kellogg Biological Station, Michigan, USA - KBS S1-3 metaG (SPAdes) (version 2) | ecosystem: Host-associated > Plants > Roots > Rhizosphere... | reverse complement strand
CCCGACTATAGTGGACTCCTGCAGAGGGTCGCCCACACTGATCCGCTTGGCCCGCTCCACAAAGCGGCTCACAAAGTCGGCGTAAATCGAGCGCTGCACGAGGATGCGGGAACCCGCCGTGCAACGTTCCCCGTTGTTGGAGAAAATCATGAAGATCGCAGCATCCAGGGCACGCGCCGGGTCGGCGTCGTCGAAGATCACGAACGGACTCTTGCCGCCCAGCTCCATGCTGAATTTCTTCAAACCGGCCGCTCGCACAATGCGATCACCGGTGGCGGTGGAACCCGTGAAGGAAATGGCTCGCACATCCGGGTGGCGACAGAGCGCTTCTCCGGCATCCTTCCCGTACCCATGGACGATATTCAACACGCCGGGCGGTATTCCCGCCTCCAGGGCCAACTCACCGAGCCGTGCAGCGGTCAGCGGAGACAGCTCGCTCATCTTCAACACAGCTGTGTTGCCAAACGCGAGAGCAGGAGCCGTCTTCCAGGTCGCCGTCATAAACGGCACGTTCCAGGGCGAGATCAGTCCGCACACGCCAACCGGATGAAACAGCGTGTAGTTGAGGTGCGTTGGGGTAGGGTAGGTGTGCCCGTCCACTCGCACGCACATCTCAGCGAAGTAGTAGAAGTTGTCCGCGGACCGCGGTATCAGCTGCTTGCCCGTCTGAGCAATCGGCTGACCCGTGTCCGTAGACTCTGTCCGCGAGATCTCCGGTACATGCTTGGCAATCAAGTCACCCAACTTGCGCAACAGGCAAGCGCGCTCAGTGGCGGGTCGTGAGGCCCACGCCGGAAAAGCCGCCTTTGCCGCAGCCACCGCGGCGTTGATCTCCGACTCGCCCCCAGCCGCCACCTCCGCCAGGACTGCCTGGGTCGTCGGATTGATATCCTCGAAATACGTCTTGCCTGACAGTGACTTGCCGTTAACCAGGTGGTCGATCTTCATCTTTGAGTTCCCCTTCCGAACACGGCATCCGACACCAGAGTGTTCTGCAACCGCCCAAGGCCTTCGATTTCGCAGATCACTTCGTCGCCCTCGTTGACATTGACGATGCCTTCGGGCGTGCCCGTGAGGATCACGTCGCCGGCCGACAGGGTCATGAATGAGCTGAGGTACTGAATCAGGCCCGGCACGTCCGTGATCAGATCACGAGTGTTGCCCTGCTGAACCTGTTTGCCATTGACGAATGTCTTCAACTCCAGGTTGCCGGGATCCGGAATATCGGACGCATCGACGAGCCACGGACCCAACACGGTGCCGCCGTCTCGATTCTTGACCCGCAGATTGGGCCGATACCAGTTTTCCAGGTAGTCGCGGATGGCGTAGTCGTTGGCAACACAGTAACCGGCAACGTGCATCAGCGCGTCTTCCCGGCTGACATTGCGAGCCGTTCGTCCAATCACGACCGCCAGCTCACATTCGTAGTGCATGAATTTGACGCCGGCCGGCCGGCGGGTGACGCCTCGATGACCGATGACACTGCCCGGGCCTTTCAGGAATACGAGCGGTTCTTCCTGGGCACTGAATGAAAGCTCTTTGGCGTGATCGGCGTAGTTGAGGCCGAGCGCGATGATCGTGCCGGGCTCAAAGGGACACAACCAAACCACTGCCTGTTCTGAGACGCGACGCCCGTCATCGAGACGCAAGCCCTGCCCATCGGGGCTCGCAACATGAATGGCACCTGCAAACGCAACGCGAGCCGTCTTCATGAAGACACTCCGACGAACGAGGTCATGAGTCTTCCCACACGCTCGATCTCGATGACAACGGATTGGCCGGCTCGAACGCGTGGCGCCGGTGCGGCTGCGCCTACCGCCAATACATCTCCCGGCGCCAGAGTCATGAAGTCGGTGACATCAGCCAGCAGGCGGGATACCGAGCGTGTCAGGTCTTTCGTGCTCGCCGATTGCCGCCGCTCGCCGTCCACAAACACATCGATCTTCAAGTCATCCGGATTTGGGACCGCCTCTGCGGGCACCACGCGCGGGCCGATCGGGCAAAAGCCGTCGCGAGCCTTGAGCCGGATGGAAGGGCGATAGAACACCGAGTGAGGCACGCTGACATCGTTCACAATCAGATAGCCGGCTACAAAATCCAGCGCCGTCTGTTCCGACAGCGCGCACGCAGTTCTGCCGATGACAACCCCGAGGCACGCCCCCACTTCCAACTCCGGCGTATCCGCTGGAACTACAACGGCGTCGCCCGACTGGGCCAGCGTGTTGCGGGGCTTTATGTACAGAACGGGCGCAGCAGGCAGCGCCTTATAGGGGGCCGCTGAGGCGGCTGAGCCAAGCGACTCCAGCGCGCTGCGATGATTGACGAGAGTGCCGTAGACGCGCCCGGAGAGCCGGTAAGGGGCCACGTCCATTGGAACGATCGAGTCGCAAAGTGCCATAACGGGCCCACCCCTCGTGCATTGCTAATACATTAGCAATTTGATTACTAATATGTGAGTATGTCAACCATGGCTGATTCGAAACCCCGCCGGCCCCACCACCGCAACCTGCCGCTACTGCTGTTGCAGGCCCGTGAGCGGGTGATTTCGTACTTTCGGCCGATTCTCAATGCCCATGGCATCACCGAGCAGCAATGGCGGATTGTGCGGGTGCTGCTCGAGGTTCCGGCCCTCGAGCCGCGCCAGATCGGGGAGTTGTGTGCGATCTCGAGCCCCAGCATGGCAGGCGTGCTCGAGCGGATGGAACAAGCCGGGTACATCACTCGGCGGCGCGTGCAGCACGATCAGCGTCGCGTGCTGGTTTCACTCACTGCGAAGTCGCGGCGGCTGGCCTCTGAAATGTCTGCCGAGATCGAAGCCACCTATGGGCGGCTCGAGGACACGCTGGGTACCGAATTCAGCAACCAATTGCACGCCGCGCTCGACTATCTGTTTGAGAAGCTGCCGCTGCTCGAAACCGCAGCCGAGGCAGGTGTCGAGCGCAGTGAGCGTCGTTCGCGCCGGCTCTGAGGCTCAGCGTCCGGCCGGTGCTCCCAAGCGGCGCGACAACTGATCAGCCTTGCGAGTCACGGCCGCAGTGATGGATTGCAGCGAGGCCTCGAACGGCTTGTTGTAGCCGAGAGCCACGAGCGCCATCGACAGCGACCCCGAATGATCAAACACCGGGGCGCCAATTCCGGCAATACCCGGGATGAATTCGCTCGTCAGCGCGTACGAGCGGTGGCGGATTTCGGCAACGATTTGCTCCACTTCATCCCGATGCGTCGGCGTCAGGCCCACACGCCCGTTTTCGGCCAACTCCTTCTTGACGAAAGAGGTTGTGGTTTCGTTCGGCAGGTAGGCAAGAAAGACGCGGCCCGTAGCCGAGCGCGTCAGCGGCATCACCGCGCCGACTCTCAAACTCGCTGAGACGGGCGCATCAGCACCCAGCCACCGAACGATGGTCGGGCCGTGGTTCGCCCACACCGCCATCGCAACTGTTTGTCCGATCTCATCACGCAGCTCCGCGAGCGCAGGGGCCGCGATCGTGACGGGTTCCAGTCTGGCGAGTGCACTCAATCCCAGCTCCAAAGCGAAGCCACCCAGGTCGTACAAACCGGTCTCACTTTGTTGCTCCACGAGCCCCATGCGCATGAAGCTGACGAGATAGCGGTGCGCCTTCGCAGGCGGCATCTGGGCCGCCGCCGCGAGATCGCGAAGCATGCGCGGGCGCGCCTCGAGCGTCATGGCCCGAAGCAGGCGCGCTCCGACCTCGATGGAGGAAATTCCCTGTTGCGACTTTACTTTACGTGCTGCCATGGCCGTCACTGTAGCAAGCATTTGACGGCGGCGTCGATTTGAAATTACGATAAGAGTAATTCGTTGCATATATCGTAATTGGGGGCAGGGCATGAGTGAGACTGAGGGGACGGGTGCACGACGGGGCGAGCAGGTTTTGCAGAGATTGCGCGAGCGACCGCCCGCCATCTGGTATCGCGGTGAGCTCATCAAGGATGTGACGACGCATCCGGCTTTGCGTGGGGGCGTCGGCACCCTGGCGAAGCTCTATGACCTGCAGTGGAAAAACCCTGAGGTGAGTCTCTATGACTCGCCGACGAGCGGCCGCAAGGTGGCACGCTCTTTCATGATGCCGAAGACTCAGGACGAGTTGGTCAGCATCAGCCGGGCGATGAAGGTGTGGGAAGACTACACCCACGGCATGATGGGACGAGTTCCTGACTACATCAACCGTGCCATGACCGGATATGCCGCCGGGGCTCCTTTCCTGGCGGAGGCGGACCCGCGGTTCGGTGACAACGCCGTTCGGTATTACGAATATCTGCGCGAAAACGATCTGTGTCTGACCCACACACTCATCCCCCCGCAGGCGAATCGGGCCGTGAGTTCCGCCAAGCAGGCGGACCCGTTCCTCGCGGCCCGGGTGAAGGAAGAGACCGACGCGGGAATCGTAATTCGCGGTTGCCGGATGTTGGCCACGCTGCCCATCTCGGATGAGATCATGGTTTTCCCCTCGACCCTGCTCAAAAATCCGGAGGAAGATGCTCCGTACGCGTTCGGATTCTCGATCCCGAATGACACGCAGGGGCTGCGGTTCATCTGCCGCGAGAGTGTTGATTACGGACGGTCGCATTTCGATCATCCGCTGGGCTCGCGGTTTGAGGAGATGGATGCGGTCGTCATCTTCGACGACGTGTTCGTGCCGTGGGAGAAAGTCGTTCTCTATCGCGACATCAAGCGCTGCAACGAGGCTTATGCGCGCACCGGGGCGGTCGTCCACATGACTCACCAGGTGGTGGTCAAGAACATCGCCAAGTGCGAATTCATGTTGGGACTGGCGTCGCTGATGGTCAACACCATCGGTGCGGAAAGCTTCCAGCACATCCACGAAAAGCTGGCCGAGATCTGGGTCAACCTGGAGACCATGAAGGCTTTCCTGCGCGCCGCCGAGGCGGACGCACAGTTGGACGAGTGGGGCGTGATGCGGCCGGCCTGGAATCCCCTCGACGCCGCGCGGAATCTGTTTCCCCGGTTGTATCCGCGCATGGTCGAGATCATTCAACAGATCGGTGCCAGTGGCCTGGTCGCCATGCCGACCGAACAGGATCTCAAAGGGCCGCTCGCGCAAGACATCAAAAAGTACTATCAGGCCGCCCGCGCCGAAGCGTTTGACCGGATTCCATTGTTCCGGCTCGCCTGGGATGCCTCTATTTCTGCATTCGCCGGCCGCCAGGTGTTGTACGAGCGCTTCTTCTTCGGTGATCCGGTGCGCATGGCGGGTGCCCTCGTGACCGGGCATTCGAGTCAGATTCAACAGTACGCCGAGCAGGTTCGGGCCTTCGTCAAGGAGGCTCGGGACGAAGCCTTCAAGTGAGCAGCGCCGTCACATCGCCGGATCCACGCCAGTTTCGCAACACCATCGGGCTGTTTGCCACCGGCGTGGCCGTCATCGTGGCCCGGGCGGGGGAGGAGACCCTCGCCATGACGGCGAATGCCGTGTCCTCGGTGTCGCTCGACCCCATGCTCGTGATGTTCTGTCCGAGCAAGCGCTCCAACCTGGCGCGCCACCTGCCGAATCTGTCGGCATTCTCCATCAACATTCTGCGTCACGACCAACAGGCCTTGTCGACTTACTTCGCGGGCGGCTGGAAGGAGCCTCAGCCACCGTCATTTCGTCTCGTCCCCTCCAGGCACGCGCCGCGACTGGAAGGCAGCCTCGCGGCGATCGAGTGTGAGCCGTGGAACATCCTGGAGGTCGGCGACCATTGGATGGTGTTCGGCCAGGTCATGCAGCTGCACACGGGCGTGCAGCCGCATCAGCCACTGTTGTTTCAATCCGGACAGTACCGGCATCTGCAGGCGGGTGATAGCGCCCCGGCGCCGGATCTGAGCGATGTCCGCGACGAGCCGGCGCACATATTCTACGAATAGTGCAGCACTCGGAGCATCGGTCCATGGTACACGCAAAATGCGCTTTTTTGGTCCTGTCCCCTGGCGCACCACGCGACCAGAATAGGGAAGTAACCAGGAGAGATATCCCATGAGCATTCGATCCGGACTTGCGGTTGTCTGCGCTGCCGCGGTCCTTGCCGGCGCCGCGCCGCTCACCGCGCAGGCGGGCGGGGAATCCGTCACGCCCAACTTTGAACACGCTATTGCCAACATCCCGGGTAAATCATTGGTCGCCGTGGTCGTTGACTACGCCCCGGGCGGTGGGTCGACACCGCACACTCACGCCAAGTCGGCGTTCATCTACGCCTACGTCGTCTCGGGAGCGATCGAGTCGCAAGTGAATGAGGGGCCGAAGCGGATCTATCACGCCGGTGAGAGCTTCTTTGAAGAGCCGGGCGCCACTCACCGTGTCAGCCGCAACGCGAGCCGGACCGAACCGGCCAGATTGCTGGCGGTGTTTGTGGTGGACACGGCCGACAAACCACTTACCCTGCCAAAATGAGCCAGCGTCTCAACTACAACCAGATTACACCGGCGGGCGCCAAGGCGCTGGGTGCAGTCCATGGCTATCTCATGCACAGTAGCCTCGCACCGGCGCTCATCGAGCTCGTCTATCTGCGTGTCTCGCAAATCAACAACTGTGCCTATTGCCTCGACATGCACACGCGCGATCTGTTGAAGCGGGGCGTGCCGGTGGAAAAGCTGGCTCTGCTGCAGGCGTGGCAGGAAGGCGGGGAATTCTTTGACACGCGCGAGCGCGCCGCGCTCGCCTGGGCGGAGTCAGTAACCTGTGTGGCGCAGACCGGAGTGCCGGAAGCAGCCTACGAGGCCGCGCGTGCCGTGTTCGACGAGCGAGAGCTCGTGGACCTGACCATTGCGATCAGCCTGATGAATGCCTATAACCGCATGGCCATCAGCTTCCGCAATACGCCGCAGGCGGTTATCTCAACAGCCCGGCCAGCGCACTCTTGTTAGACACGTTCGTCTTCGCATAGATGTTGCGCAGATGATGGCGCACAGTCGCCGGCGACAGCCCCAATTGCCCGGCGATCTGTTTGTATGACTGGCCTTCGCCGAAGGCCTCGGCAATCATCTTCTCGCGCGGCGAGAGGGCGTCCAGCACGGAGTTGAGCCGCGCTTCCATGAGCATAAAGCCGCAGGCATTGAACAAACGCAGCGATACAGCCTGGCCATGATACTCAGCGCCGGGAAACCGGTTCTGCTGCAGCGCGGAAGGTAAGGTAGGACCACTCCACTGTGGCCATTCGGTGCGCAGCAACTCGACGAACCGGGGCTCTGCGCTGTGGAGAACGCCCCGGTGATCGCAAATGCCGTGGGCCACCCGACTCGCAGCATTGTTGGCCTGAATGTGCTCCATCTGCGCAATCCAGTTCGCCGTCCAGATGGCCCACAGATGGGGTGCAACCCATTGGCAGAACATCTGCTCCTCTGCACGGTACTGGGGCTGCGCGCGCTGGCGATACAGCGAGATGAACATGCTCAGGTTCAGGATGGGCAAGCTCGAGACACAACACAACGCCTGTCGAATCCCGAAGTGCTCTGTCAGCAGGTTGAGTCCCGGTGAGGCCGCAAAGTCCTCAGGCCCGAAACGTACCGTCTCTCCCGGAGCGGCCAAGGCAGCCTCGGCCAGGGCATCCGTATCGCTGACGTGTGCCAGGTAGAAGTTGGGATACTGGTCAGGCAGGTTGTAGGGGAAGGAGCCGTGAATGTCGTGATTGGAATGGGCGACACCCCACCACGCACAGTCGAAGTGCAGGTTCTGGCGCAACCGCTCGAGCGCCTGACCCTGGAAGTCTCCCAGCGTCATCTCGCGCGAGTAGCGGTACAGATCGAGCAGCAGCGCGCTCAGGTCAGCGGCGGTCACGACACCTTCCGATCACGGAACCCCGTTCATCTGAACGATACCCCATCCGCCTCCGTGGGAATAGCTTCAGGGTCAGGTCTGTACAAATAGAAGATCGCGGGGGTGTCATGCTCAGGGGTTCCCTTACCCTAGGAATAGTGTTGTCTTGCAGTGCCGTCACGGCCTACGCCGAGGAAAGCGGACTGGAAGAGATCGTGGTGACAGCGCGCAAACGCGCTGAAAATGCCCAGGATGTTCCGATTGCCATTACCACTCTGAGCGATTCCAAGCTCAAGGAGTTGGGAGCCAGCAACATGGGCGAGTTGGTGGAGCACGTCCCCAATTTCGACTGGGACCCCGTGGGCATCAATGCATTGTCCTCCTGGGGATTGCGCGGAATCGTGGACCAGAGCCGTAATGCCGGCCAGGAAAGCGGCCTGGGAATCTATGTCGACGGCGTGTTCGTCGGCCGCCCCGTGGGCTTCAATGCCTCGCTTTTTGACATTGACCAGGTGGAGGTGCTGCGCGGCCCGCAGGGTTCACTCTACGGTCGCAATACGATAGCCGGCGCGGTGAATATCACCACCAAGCGGCCCACGAACGAGCTGGGCGTCAATGTTGATCTCAACTTCGGCAACTATTCGCGCAAGGACGCCGAGGTCGGCATCTCCGGGCCAATCATTCCGGGAGTGCTGACGGGCAAAATCAGTGCATTCGAGCAGCGCAACGATGGTTATGTTCACAACATCGCCGACGGCCGCGACCTGCTCAATGAGAACCGCCAGGGCGGTCGCATCGGACTGTATTTTACACCGCTCGAGAACCTGGAAATCATCCTGTCGGGCGACATCATGCACCAGGATCACCGTACCGCTTTTGGTATGTCCATGGAGCCGGTGCTGAACCTCGCGATTCCGAACTGGTACTTCCCCGACCGGTTTACCACGAACCAGAACGACGCCAATTTCGAGAAGATCGATGTCGGCGGCGGCTCGTTGACAATCAACTGGACGCTGCCGAGCGGCCTGCTGTTTACCTCCATCACGGCCGACCGCATCAACAACTTCAATCTCGACAATGACGACGACGCAGGCCCGATCACCCTGACGCATTCGCACTTCATCGACAAGTCGGCCATGTTCTCGCAGGAATTCCGGCTGACCTCGAAGCAGAGCACGGTGTATGACTACGTCGTCGGCCTGTATTACCTGGATGAGAATGTCAGGGCTAACCGCCACACGGCCGTGGTGCCGTGGCCGGCCGAGAATCTCGGCATCCTGGATGTAGGCAAGGTGGGTACGCGCTCGTATGCGGGCTTCGGCAACCTGAACTACCACTTCCTTCCCACCTGGACGCTCGGTGTCGGCCTGCGCTACACGTTGGATCGCAAGGACTCCAATTTCGTCCAATCGGTCAATGTGCCGCTGGGCTTCCAGTCGGATTTCGTCGAGTTCAACGGCGTGCGCCGCAGCGACAAGCAGGTGTCCGGCGATGTGACACTGACCTGGAAACCGGCTGATGACCTGTTGACCTACGGCACGGTTCGCAGGGGCTTCAAGAGTGGTGGGTTCCAGACCGACATCATCGACTTCAGCGACCAGGCGTCCTTCAGCTTCAAGCCCGAAACTGCGGTCACCTACGAGCTGGGTGCGAAGACCGAGCTCCTGCATCGGCGGATACGCCTGAATGGGGCGATATTCGATACCGAGTACAAGGACATGCAGGTGAGCCAGCTCGTGGGGCTGGGGTTCACGACAAACAACGCCGGCAAGTCCCGGATCCGGGGCGCGGAGCTCGAAGTGGATTGGGCGCCGGTCGAGCACCTGACACTGGGTGTCAGCGGCGGTTTGCTCGATGCCAAGTACCTCGAGTTCCCGGACTGCGACGCCTTGGGATTGCATCAGGATTGCTCCGGAAACCGGCTGCAGTTCACACCCCGTTGGAATATCGGCACGACCGCCGACTACCGTGTTCCCCTCTTCTTTGAAGACAAGGCCTTCGGAAACGTAGTGCTCCACGCGGACACCAGCTCGCGCGGCTTCGAGTATTCCGATGCAGTCAACCAGGATGGCGTGCGGTTGCTCAACAACGGCGCTGTGAGCTGGCCGTTGAAGATCGGAGGCTACACGTTGGTGGGCGCTCGCTTCGGCTGGGAAAGCACCGATCGTGCCTGGGGCGTGTTTGCCTGGGGCAAGAAGCTGACCAACAAGGACTACGACCTGCGTCGCTGGCGTTATCCGATCATTCCGCTCGCCTTCGGTGCTGTGGGCGCGCAGGGATTCGAGTTCGTTCCGGGCCAGCCCCGCACCTACGGTGTCGAGCTGACCTACCGTCATTAATTGGGGCCAACAGTGCATTCCACAGGACTCGTCTGTCACGAACATTATTTTTGGCATCACACGGGCGCCAGTGCGGGGCCGCTGCCGTATGGGTTGACGTTGCAGCCGGATCAGCACCCGGAGAATCCGCAGACCAAGCGGCGCTTTCTCGGCCTGCTCGAGGTATCGGGAATTCTCGACCGGCTGGTGCGGATCAAGCCGCGGCAGGCGACGTTGAAGGAAGTCACCAACTATCACAGTGCTGACTATGTAAAGCGCGTGCGGGAGCTGTCGGCTGGCGTTGGTGGTGATGCGGGTGAGTTCACTCCCATTGGCACGGGCAGTTACGAGATTGCGTTGTTGTCCGCGGGCGGGGCGCTCGAGGGTTTGGACGCTGTGATGAAGGGGCAGGTCAAGAATGTCTACTGCCTGGTCAGGCCACCTGGGCACCATGCTGAGAAGGACAAGGCGCGCGGGTTCTGCGTGTTTGCCAACAATGTGCTGGTGACGCAGCGGGCCAAGTTGGTGCATGGGTGCAAGCGGGTGGCTATTGTGGATTGGGATGTGCACCATGGGAACAGCCAGGAGCATGCGTTCCTGGAAGACCCGTCGGTGCTGACTGTTTCGGTGCACCAGGACAACTACTATCCGCCCGATTCGGGGCACGTGACGGAGAATGGGCGGGGCACCGGCGTGGGTGCCAACATCAACATTCCGCTACCGCCGGGGTCGGGGCACGGCGCTTATCTGGAGGCGTGGTCCAAAGTGGTCATGCCGGCTGTGCGTCGGTTCCGGCCGGATCTCATCCTTGTGTCCAGCGGGTTCGATGGCAGTGCGATGGACCCGCTGGGGCGGATGTTGTGCACGAGCGAGACGTACCGGGCGATGGCGCGCATGACTTTGGACCTCGCGGATGAGATTTGCGGTGGGCGGGTTGTCATGTTGCATGAGGGTGGTTATTCCACGGCCTATGTGCCCAATTGTGGGTTGGCGGTCATTGAAGAGATGACGGGCGTGCGAACCGAATGCGCGGACCCTTTTCTGCCGGTGTTTCAGAACATGGGCGGGCAGGGGCTGCTGGCGCACCAGGAGGCGGTGATCCAGCAAGCTCAAAGGTTGTTGGACCGGATTCCTTGATGACAGGCTGCGCAGCTTCGGGTTGGACCGTGCTTGTGGCTGTCTAACGCGAGTTGCGTGTGGCAGTCACGGCAGAATGTGTGGAAGGTTTGCTCGGCTGATTTAATTGGCGCGGCACGGGCCGCGCGGAGCCCGGGTTCTCTCCCGCCGCCAAAAAGCGTGGCCTGGTTTGAGACAGGGTGGGGCGGCTGCGCTTCTGCCGTGATGTGCGCGCTGCGGTGGCATTCGATGCACGCGGTGGTGCCGGTGTGATCCACGTAGTTGTGATGGCAGGTGACGCAGCTCACCGACGTGTGAAGGTCATGAGGAAAGTTCACCGCTATCGCCGCCGGCTGTGCCACCGGCTCCAGAAGAACCTGCTTCGACATTGACGCCGGCAGCAGAGCGACGAGTACCACCGCGCCCACCTGACTCGCCCGCCGCGCGGTCACGTGAGCCGGGCTTCGCGTTGAGCCCTCACTAGCGCCAGTCCGCCGCGGCCGCAAGCCATACCAAGCCAACGGCAAACACAACAGCAGGAAGACCACCGACGTC
>Ga0268266_10005526_pt1 | contig 11765 bp, 8 predicted proteins | sample KBSS13metaG_FD_190356 | JGI IMG/M metagenome (GOLD analysis project Ga0268266, IMG submission 190356) | Switchgrass rhizosphere microbial communities from Kellogg Biological Station, Michigan, USA - KBS S1-3 metaG (SPAdes) (version 2) | ecosystem: Host-associated > Plants > Roots > Rhizosphere >... | reverse complement strand
GGCCAGAACCAGTTCAGGGCGAAGGCCAGGACGAGCGCGATGGCGAGCGCGATGGGCGGATGGACGACGACATCGGGTGCGTCGGATTTGTCGCTCATGTGCGTATCCCCTTCAGAGCGGGCGGCGGGTGATGCTGCGAGGAGATTGTTTCACCTTGAACCGGCGTCCGCCAGAGCGGGCGGCGAGAGGCGGCGGTCCTGGAAGAATTTCCAGAGGATAAGGCTGGCCAAGGCGGCGAAGAAGCACCACACCGAGATGAAGCTTTCATAGAAAGCCAGAAACGTGATCGCCAGGCCAGCGATCACGACCGCGCCGAACAGATTGAGGATGCGGCTGCCGGCGAGGAGCGGCGGCAAGCAGACGCAAAGAATATATATACCCAGCATCACCGGCGAGATCGGGTGATTGTTTACGTATGTAAGCGTGTGGCCGAGGGGCCAGGCGCGATAGGGGCGGACCAGCAGGATGGCGGCATAATTCACGGAAACGCCAATACCGGCAGGGACAACGAAAAGCATCGCCAGCCGGCGAAGCGGGTGTCTCTCAACCAGCGCCATGGCGATAGGTATCAGCAGCGGCCAGACGATTAGAGAGATTGCCGCGAATAATGTGGCCAGTGCCGCGGTGTGGCCGGGACCGGCTGGCACGGCGCGCCAGACAAAGCCTTCAATAGCTTGTTGCGCCGCGAAGAGCAGGGGTACTCCGGCCAGCGGCAGTTCGGTGAGCGTGCGCGCCTTGGTCAGGGTGGCAATGCCCGCCACGCCCAGGATCGCGGCGGCACCGAAGCTCACGGGCGCTGAAAAGCACATAAAACCTGGCCTTATGCGCCGTGCGGGATCAGAACGATCCGAAAATCGCGATAACGCTTTTTCAGGGCCATGCGAACTACGAATGGCCACCAAACCAGCAACACCACCAGTTTCATCACTGCGTTAGCGGTGGGGTCGAGCACCTTACCCAAGCCGAGACCCAGGCCCAGATCAATGACGTAGCCGAGAAGGAAGCCGATGGCCAAGCCGCCTATCAGGCCGCGCCAGGTCAAAAGCCAGGCAATACGCAACACCTTGTCCCAGCCGGGCTCGACATCCTGCATCGGAATTTCCTGTCTGTTCCAACGAGACGATAACGGGCTTCGGGGCTTCAGGGGAAGGCAAGAGTAAGAGGGCTTTCAGATCTTTCCTCGCAACGCACCATTACTTTCACACGAATCGGGCAAATCCTGAGGATGGCCAAGCGCACTGGGCATGGACAGTCTCCGAAGAAGCCGAAAAAGAATGATTCCACGATCCTAGTACCAAAGACTTTTCCAGAGTCGCTCATATACTGCATGCAGCAACGGGGAGACACGACTTCCACTTTGCTGGCTGCCATAGGCGCCGATCCAAAACTCCATCAGACCGTCTGGTTATGGCTAAAGGGGCGCGCCGCTCCGCGGCATCACAAAAGCTTTCGGCTACTGGCCTTAGCTGAGAAGCGATACAAGCTGCCAGATCGCTTCTTTAGATCTCAATTGCAGGGCGATCTCACCGCCCGCGCAATTGTCACGGGGAAAATGTCAGCAAAAGACAAATACGTCGCAGATCTTCATCTCCCCGACGATTTCAACGAGCGCACTCCGGAACAACAGGATGAGATCATATCATGGATAAAGGAAAATGTTCTCAGCGCGACAACGAATTACGGGAAGTTTCTCTCTCAAACAGCAAATGATCGCTACGCTGTACTCTTTCCGACCGTGCTGCGGGCTCGAAAGTATACGCCTGCAATTAGTCTTCCAAAGCTTCCCAACATTTTGGGAAATCTCAAGGCTCCGCCCGCTCTTGCAGACGAAATGCACGGCTTGATCAGATTTCACACAACCAGTCTTTCTCCAACGGGATTTAAGCGAATTCGGCCTTGGAAGAGGCAGACCGTGATTTCACACGTCAGAAATTTCGGAATCATGTTTGGCGCTCTTTGCGCCTCACCCGGTTCGACTGTAGCTGGTATGGGAATCCCAATAACCAAACTGACTTTCGGACTGATGGTATTCCCTCAGTTCTGGGACTGGTTACTCCAATGGAGAGAGAGAAGGCGTGGTTTTTTCACGGTTGCCGAGCGTTCCACGCTTTACGTGGCCATAGGCTTCACGCGCAAAATAACTGGCTGGCTGCGCCAACATCCGGGGCTAGCTGATAGGCTCAAACCGATTGAAAGGTTGGTGACCGCAGAGCAAATTCGGATTGCCAGGGCTGATTGGAATGCCGCCTGCGACAATACGTTTGAGTTTGCGCAGCATAGGCTCAGGGAAATCACAAGACTGGTGAGATGCCATCGCAGTTCCTTCGAACCAATAATGGCAGTCTTGAAAGATCCTAGTCCGCTCCAGCAATTTCGGAAGATCACCGAAGAGATTTTAAAAGACGCTCAAACTATGACTTCGCCATTTGAACAGTCGAGAGCATTTCGCGCTTATGTAATGCTTCGACTAGGGGCCCACTTGGGCTTGAGACAACGAAATCTTCGTGAACTGCTATTGTGCGACAAAGGTACAAAACCGCGCACGACAAAGGTCTTAGAGGAATTAGAACGCGGAGAGATTCGATGGAATCAGGAAAAGCAATGTTGGTCGGTGTTCGTCCCGGCGGTAGCTTTCAAAAACTGGAACTCCTCCTTTTTCAGAGGGCACCCTTACGAACTAGATTTACCCAACTTGGCCAATCTGAATTCGATTCTCGAGCGCTACATTTCCGTTGATCGAAAGCGAATAATCGGAGAGCTGAATGATCCCGGAACGCTTTTTGTGAGGTCTGGTAGACTACCTGGGAATAGCTGCGAATATACAATTCACACGTTTTACGACGCTTGGAAATTCGCAATCCAGCGGCACGGAATTTATAATCCATACACCAAGCGCGGGGCCATAAAGGGATTACTCCCACACGGACCGCATTGTGTCAGAGACGTCTTGGCGACGCACATTCTAAAGATGACTGGATCGTTCGATCTGGCAAGCTATGCAATTCAGGATACAGCGGAGACTGTGATGCGGCATTACGGTCGCTTCTTGCCTGAGGAAAAAGCGGCACAGGCCGCCTTAATCCTGAATGAAGTGTGGGATGACACAAAGATCCCCGGCGATTGGGCCCGCCACCTAATGGAAGATGCGCCACTGCGATTGTCGCTCTGAGTTCGCTAAGCGCGTTATTTCAAAGCGCTTAGAATTGCAGCAAATGCGAATAAGCATGCTGCAATGCTGAGCTTTATATTTATATCGATTCTGATCCGCCTCATTGGTCGCGTCCTCCGGGTTCGCGAGAAACGATACGTAAGATATGAGGCCTGGGCAACAACGAATGTTGTATAATACAACATTTGGAGCTAAAACCGGTATTCGGAAAAATATGCAATTCAAAAGGTCGGCAGGGATCTCGGGTTACGTCCGGGTTGCAGCCTTTTAGCTCGACGATACTCGACCGAAATGATCAGAACGCACCTTGGATTAAGCCGCGCCTTTAGTTCGGGAACAGCCTACCGCGCACTGCAATGAATTGGAGCTCATTTTAGCGAATTGATTCGACACACTATTTTCTGGTTCGTAATGCGGGGGTCGCGTGTTCGAGTCACGCAGGCGGCACCAGTTTCCAAAACGCACATCAATGGTTTGGAGCAACGTGCGTTATGCGCTTCGTCGAATGGTGCCCGGTTTGACAACCATCCGGCGCGAGATCGGCGTCGAATAGACGATCGATGTCCGCGTTTCGCCGTAGTCATTGATGGTGCCGATGAAGCGTTCCAGATCGGCAAGATCGCGGGCAATCACCGTCATGATGTAGGAATCCGCGCCGGCGACGTGATGGCATTCAAGCACTTCGGGGGCCAGTTTGAGCTTTTCCAGAAGGGGTTTTTTGCCCGGCTGCACGGCCGTAATGCCGATGATCGCCTGTACCGAATAGCCCATTTTCTTGACGTCGACCTCGGCGCCTATTCTTTGTACGATGCCGCTTTCCTCGAGGCGCTTCAATCTTTCCGCGGTTGCCGCGACCGACAAGCCGGCCGCTTTCGCAAGCGTCTTGAGTGATGCCCGACCATCCCGCTGCAATGACAGCAGCAGGCGCCAGGCTTTATCATCCACCGCTGCATCGTCTTTATTTCTTGCCAAATTATGTCTCCACAAGAAAAACAACGGTAATTACGATTTTATCGGGACGAATGATCTGTTGTCCAGCGAGCACCGGTTGCAGCATGCACCATTCACGCATGTGCGGGCTGCAACAAACTCTCGGGCGAAACACTGGCAATCGTGGACAGGATCGTAGGCACAGCCAAGCCGTATCCGGAGCGCGTAGCGATAATTGGCTGCGGTTTCACCGGCACATCCGCGCTCCATCAGCTGGTGGAGCGATATCCGGTTCGTGAAATTACGATATTCGAGAAATCCGGAGAATTCGGGCCGGGCTATCCCTATGGCATATCGGAATGCCGGGATTATTTGCTGAACAGCGCAACGGACACATTGTGTATCGAGCCTGGCGACCGCAAAGCCTTTCTCCGCTGGTTGACGCAAAATGCCGGCACTGCCCCGATTGAGGCGAAGGGATATCGCGCGCGCGCGGAATTCGGGGCGTTTCTTGCCGACACTGTCCGAACCGCGCGCGTCCATGCCGCGAATAAAGGGATTCGGGTTACGATCGTTCCCGCGGAAGTGACTGCCGTGCATGAGAATCCGGATGGAACGGTGGATCTGGTTTGGCCAGGCGGGCGCGCCGTCGCCGATGCCGTTATTTTGGCAACCGGCCGTTGCCCGGATGTGGCGCCACCCGGATTGCCAGAGGATATTTCCGAGGCGCGATACTTCCCAAGCCAGGTCGATAGCGACGGTCTGGACGCGATTCCCTTGGATGCGACATGCCATGTGCTTGGGGCTTCGCTAAGCGCTTATGACATCATCAATCGCATGTTCGGCCCCGGTACGGGCTGTCGATTCGAGCGCAGCGAAGAAGGCCTGCGGTTCATTCCCGGTCCCAATCGCCGGCGCGTCGTGCTCTGTTCGCGCTCTGGCCGGTTGAAAAAAGTTCAAAGCCTGACGCCGATGCCGATTGCCCGCACACGGCTGGCACCAGAGATCCTCAGGTCCATGGCGCGTAGGGGTGAATTGACCATTGAGGCGATCGCGGGTCTTGTGAATGAGGAGGCGGCCGCGCATCGCGCTGTTATCGATTGGCCAAGTGTTCTTGATCCCTATTCCGGCTGCGAATCCGATGCCGATATCGATCGACGCGCCACCGAAATTCTCGCCGCCGACATTGCGAATGCATCCGGCGGTGGGGCTGATAATTTTCTGGTCGATCTGGCCGATGATGCGCAATTATGCCTGTGGGACGCATTCGCGGAGCACAAGCTGCCGCCGGACGAAGAATTGCGGTATCGCAGGAAAATCGAATCCGCCTTCCTGACATACTCGGCGCCATGTCCGGTCACGACTGCGGAAAGACTGCTTGCCTTGCTGCGGTGCGGACGCGTCTCGATCCGGACGGGCGTGAAGCGGGTCCTATCGCAAGCGGCCGGCGGTGGATTTCTGATCGCGCATAAGTATGGCGAGGAGAGAGCGTCAATACTCATAAATGCGACGGGCGCAATGGATCGCCGCGTGAGCAGCGACCGTCAAAGCGCATTGGTAAGCGCGATGCACGCCGAAGGAACCTTTCGACCCTACCTCCTCAAGGGGGTTGAAGGTGACGGCGCCAGTGTCGACATGTCGACATTTCGCGCGACCGGAAGCCGATCCGTTTATGTCGCGAACATGTTTCTTTGGGGGCCGGGGTTCTTCACCAGCTCCGCATTCACGATGGCGACCGTTGTCGAACGGATATTGCGTGCAATATACCAACCCGACTCGACATCGGCCCTCAAGCAAGCATCTGCACTAGGAGCTGGATATGGCTGACGCACCCGTGAATCCGCAAGATCGTGGCGATCTCAAACGTGCCCTTGGTCCGGTCCATCTGATATCGTTGGGTATTGGCGGTATTATCGGTGCGGGAATTTTTGTTCTTACGGGCCAGGCTGCTGCCATATTCGCCGGCCCAGGCGTCGTATTCTCTTTCGCCATCGCGGGCTTTGGCTGTCTCTTTGCCGGCCTTTGCTATTCCGAATTCGCCGGCATGATCCCGGTGGCGGGCAGCGCCTACACCTACACCCATGCCACTTTGGGCCCGTTGATTGCATGGATCATAGGTTGGAATCTGGTTTTGGAATATCTGGCGGGAGCCTCTACCGTAGCGGTGGGCTGGTCAGGCTACTTTAACGATTTCCTTTTGCATATCGGTTTGCCGGTTCCCCCCATGTTCAATGGAGCGCCCATCGCGCTGCAGGGGTTCAATCATTTTGTCCTGACAGGCTCGGTCGTCAATTTACCTGCCGTGTTGCTGGTGGCGTTCATCACCACGATCCTGGTGATCGGCGTGACGGCTTCGGCGAATTTCAACAACGCCATGGTGGCCATCAAGCTCACAATCGTACTGGTGGTGATTTTCGCCTGCTATTCCTACATCGTGCCCGCTAATCATGTTCCCTTCGTTCCGCCCAGCGAGGGCGCCGTCGGGCATTTCGGCTGGACCGGCGTTTTCCGTGCCACGGGCGTATTGTTCTTCTCTTATATCGGATTCGATGCCGTGAGCGTTGCGGCACAGGAAGCCAAGAACCCACAGCGCGATATTCCCCTGGGCATGCTGGGCTCTCTGATCATCTGCACAGCGCTGTACATGGCGATGTCCTATGTTCTGACCGGCATCGCGAACTATCAGACACTCAACGTGGCCCATCCGGTGAGCCAGGCGGTAGAAGCTCTGCCCGGCACGCGGTGGCTGACTCAATATGTCAATCTGGGCGCCATCGTGGGTCTGGCTTCGGTGGTTCTGGTGCTGCTGCTGGCCCAATCGCGTATCTTTTTCGCCATGGGCCGCGATGGAATGATTCCGCCAGCGTTCCACGCTATTCATCCGCGATTTCGCACGCCCTACAAAGGGTCGATCATCACCGGCATCTTCTGCGCCATTCTGGCGGGATTCCTTCCCCTCGATATTTTGGGCCAACTGGTTTCCATCGGCACGCTGGCGGCTTTTGCAATCGTCTGTGTCGGGGTCATGGTGTTGCGCAAGCGCGCCCCCAACGCCAAACGTCCCTTCCGCACGCCGTTTGTCTGGGTCACGGCTCCGGCCGGCATCTTCATGTGCGGATTCATGATGGTGTTTCTGCCCATCGACACATGGCTGCGGCTGGCGGTTTGGACGGCAATCGGCCTGGCGATTTATTTCACCTATAGCGTCAAGCATTTGCAGCAGAGTCGTTACACGCTGGATTGAGGGGCAGGGTCTTCTCCAACACCATCACTCCCCAAAAGCTTCATTCATCCACCGCGCTGCCGGGGTTATCTTGGGCGTCTGCTGCCCGTGCGGCCGCGGAGCGGACGCCGCCGGACCTGATCGTGATCAACGCCAAGATCGCCACCATGGATCCGACCCGACAATCAGCTTGAAAAGGGTGCGGGCTTTACTTTGGATGCCGCGGCTTTGGCGCGTGTGCGGGCTTCATCCGTGTTCGCGCCCCGTGCCAGCGCCACGCCCATGCGCCGCTTGAGGAAGGATTGCGGCTTTCCGAACAGGCGCAGATCGCTTTCCGGTACGCGCAGCGCGTCTTCCACGCCGTCATAGGTCAGCGCGCCTGCTTCCACGCCGCCATAAATCACGGCCGACGCGCCCGGCGATTTCATTTCGGTCGATATCGGCAGGCCCAGAATGGCGCGAGCATGCAACGCGAATTCGCTTTGGTATTGCGAGGCCAGAGTCACAAGGCCCGTATCATGCGGCCTGGGCGATACCTCCGAAAACCAGACATCGTCGCCTCGGATAAAAAGCTCGACGCCGAAAATGCCGGATCCGCCCAGCGCATCCGTCACCGCGGCGGCCATTTCGCGCGAGCGGGCGCGGGCTTTTTCACTCATCGGCTGAGGTTGCCAGGATTCGATATAGTCGCCGTCCTTCTGGACATGGCCGATGGGCTCGCAGAAGAAGGTGCCGTCCTTGGCGCGGACCGTAAGCTGGGTGATCTCGAAATCGAACTTGATTTCGCCTTCCAGGATCACGCGCGCTTCGCGCACGCGGCCCGCGGACAGCGCCTTTTCCCAGGCAGGCGCCAGATCGGCGGCGGAAGAAAGCCGCGACTGTCCCTTGCCGGACGATGACATCACCGGTTTGACGAAGCTGGGATAGCCGATCTTTTCAGCAGCGGCCTGCAATTCCGTCAGCGACGACGCAAAAGCGTAGGGCGAGGTGGGGAGCTTCAATTCCTCCGCCGCCAGCACACGGATACGCTCCCGGTTCATGGTGATATGGGCGGCCCGCGCGGTTGGGATCACCGTGGCCAGGCCATCGGCTTCGATTCGCACCAATTCGTCCGTGGCCAACGCCTCGATCTCGGGCACCAGCAGATGCGGCCTCTCCAGTTCGACCACGGCGCGCAAGGCCTTGGCATCGGTCATGTCGACGACATGGGACCGGTGGGCGACCTGGGCCGCGGGCGCATTGGCATAACGATCCACGGCGATCGTTTCCACGCCCAGCCGCTGAAGCTCGATAATCACTTCCTTGCCCAATTCACCGGACCCCAGAAGCATGACCTTGATGGCGGCGGGCGAAAGCGGGGTGCCGAATTTCATGACATTCATCCTGCTGGATTTTTGAGCAACGGCCGTATGGCGCGCGCGATTGTCGATAGCTCATAATATTTGTAAGGTGGCCGCAATCGATATCGCGCTTGCCGCGGCGACGGCGGTGGTGAAATCTGTGGGTCTTCCGCCGCGCATTGGCGGGTCTTTCGAATCGGGGGCAATCATGAGCGTTGGGCACAATCGCAGGCGGTTTCTGGAGTCGGTGGGTTTTGGAAGCGCGGCCTTGCTGGGGTCGTCTTGGGCCTCTGCCGCCCGTGCGGCCGCGGAACGGACGCCGCCGGATCTGATCGTGATCAACGCCAAGGTCACCACCATGGATTCCAAGGCTCCATCGGCGGAAGCCTTTGCTGTGCGGGGCGACCGCTTCATGGCGGTGGGCAGCACATCCGACATGAAGTCGCTGGCCGGTCCCCGCACCCGGACCTATGACGCCAAGGGCATGATGATCACGCCCGGCTTCAACGATACGCATAATCACGGCGGCGGCGATCTGCTTTTGTATGAAGTGCTGGTGGGAAATCCCTATGTAGTCGAATTCGTCACCATCCAAAGCATCATCGACAAGCTGAAGGCCCGCGCCGCCAAGACGCCGCCGGGCACCTGGGTGATCGGTTATTACTATGACGACACCAAGGTGAAGGATGGCCGACCCATCACCAACAAGGATCTGGACAAGGTTTCCACCGAACATCCGGTGGAAGTGATCCATCGCGGTGGCCACACCTCCTACTACAACAGCAAGGCTCTGCAGATGGCGGGCCTGACCAAAAACACCCCGCCGCATTTCGGTGGCACCTTCGACAAGGGACCAGACGGGGAATTGAACGGCCGCATTACCGACATCGCGCGCGACGTCTTCAAGGGTAAAGGCAAGTTCGTCACTTACAGCCCGGCGGAACAGGAGCGGCGCCTGGTCAGTGGCGTCGAGTTCATGTCCAAGAAATTCGTCGAATATGGCCTGACCAGCGTATGCCATGACGAAGTCGCGCTCTCCGCCATGCAGATCGCGCGTCAGCGCGGCACTCTATTGCACCGGGTGAGCTATGAGCCCGATGACGTCCTCACCGAGGCCATGATCAAGACCGGCATCAAAACCGATTTCGGCGACGAATGGATCAAGTTCGGCGCCACATCGGAGCATGTGGTGGACGGCTCTTTCTCCGAGCGCACGGCCGCGATGGGCAAGCCTTATCGCGGCGTCACGCCCAGCTATAGCGGCAATGTCACCGAGCGGCAGGCGGATACCAACGCTTGGGCCGAACGCGTGCATCGCGCGGGCATTCGCCTCAACTGCCATGCCAATGGCGATGTCGCCATCGCGCAGGTGATGACGGCTTACGAAGCGGCGCTGAAAGCCTTCCCGGTCAAGGACAGCCGGCCCAAGATCACGCACTGCACCTTCATCAATGACGCGCTGATCCAGCGCATGAAGGCGGTCGACCTGGTGCCGTCCTTGTTCAGCTCCTATGCCTATTACAATTCCGACAAATTTCATTTCTATGGGGAAGAGTATATGCGCAACGCCATGGCCTATAAGACGTTCGAGGATGCGGGCCTGCATGCCTCCACCGGATCGGATTTTGGAACGCCGGGACCTTTCGCGCCATTGATGTCCATGCAGGGCATGGTGACGCGCAAAGGATTCAATGGCGAAACCTGGGGCGCGAACCAGAAGCTGACGGTGGATCAGGCGATCCGCGCTTCCAGCTTCAACGGCGCCTACAACACCCGCGAGGAAAATATCAAAGGCTCCATCACCGCCGGCAAGTTGGCGGATTATGTGGTGCTGGCGGACGATCTGCATACGATTGCGCCCGAAAAGATCAAGGACGTGAAGATCGTGCAGACCGTGGTTGGGGGCGTCGCCCGCTATCAGGCGTGACCGGCTCTGAAGATACCGCGATTGTTGCGCGCGAAGGCGGCCTGCACAAAGAGCTGACCCGCGCCCAGATCATCATGATCAGCCTGGGCGGCGCCATCGGCACCAGCCTGTTCCTCTCGAGCGGCATCGCGCTGGGCTATGCAGGGCCTTCGGTGCTGGTCAGCTACGCCATCGCCGGATTCTTCGCCGTCGCCATGGTGCTCAGCCTGTCGGAAATGGCGGTGATGCATCCGGCGGCGGGATCGTTCGGCACCTATGCCGAGACCTATCTCAATCCCTTGGCCGGTTTTGTGGTGCGCTACACCTATTGGTTCGCGCAAGTCATCGCCACCGGGTTCGAAGCGGTCGCTGCCGGCATCTACATGACCTGGTGGTTTCCCGGCACGCCGGTCTGGCTGTGGTCGCTGGGCTTCGCCACCATCGTGATCTATGTGAACTCGCGATCCGTGGGCAATTTCGGGCGGGTGGAATATTGGCTGGCTTTCATCAAAGTGACGGCCATCGTCCTCTTCATCATTCTGGGCGCCAGCCGCATCTTCGGCCTCGGCACCGAAGCGGTCGGGCTGCACAATCTTTATGGTCTTCCCGGCGGCTTCTTTCCCCATGGCCTTCACGGCATGTGGATGGCGGTGATCCTGGGCCTGCTGTCTTTCAGCGGCATCGAAGTCATCGCGGTGACGGCGGGCGAAGTGCCCAATCCGGAAAAGGCCATTCCTGCCGCGCTGCGCACCATGGCGATCCGGCTTTTTCTCTTCTATGTGCTGGCGCTGGCTGTGGTGGCGGCGATCATTCCTTGGACTGAAACCGGCGGCAGCGTCACGGTGGCGGAAAGTCCTTTCGTCAAAATCTTATCGCTGACCGGTATTCCCCACGCCGCAGGGATCATGAATTTCGTGATCATCAGCGCGGCGCTATCGGGCATGAATACCAATGTCTATCTCTGTTCGCGGATGCTGTTCTCGTTGTCGCGCGGCAACTATGCGCCCCGGTTCCTGGGTCAGCTCAGCCGGTCCGGCGCGCCTGTGATGGCGACCCTCCTTTCGGGCGCATTCATTTTCGCGGCGGTCGGCATGGCCAAGTTCACGCCCCGCGCCTATGCCTATCTGCAAGGCATCGCCTTGTTCAGCATCATCATCGTCTGGATGCTGATCCTGATTTGCCATTTGCAGTTCCGCC
>Ga0268266_10005523_pt1 | contig 11769 bp, 12 predicted proteins | sample KBSS13metaG_FD_190356 | JGI IMG/M metagenome (GOLD analysis project Ga0268266, IMG submission 190356) | Switchgrass rhizosphere microbial communities from Kellogg Biological Station, Michigan, USA - KBS S1-3 metaG (SPAdes) (version 2) | ecosystem: Host-associated > Plants > Roots > Rhizosphere... | reverse complement strand
CTCGGTGACGGTCGCGACGGTCGAGCGCGGGTTGCGCGACGTCGTCTTCTGCTCGATCGAGATGGCCGGCGAGAGGCCGTCGATATGCTCGACGTCCGGCTTCTGCATCATCTCGAGGAACTGGCGGGCGTAGGCGCTAAGGCTCTCGACGTAGCGGCGCTGCCCTTCGGCGTAGATGGTGTCGAAGGCGAGGGACGACTTGCCGCTGCCCGACAGGCCGGTGATGACCGTCAGGCTCTCGCGCGGGATATCGACGTCGATCCCCTTGAGGTTGTGCTCGCGCGCGCCGCGAACGGAAATATGGGTCAGCATCGGCTCAGATTCGTTCCAGCTTTGTTCTGATTAACGCGAGCCGCCACATCGGGTCAACGCCGCTTCTCCAATATGGGTCGCGGGGCCGCTGTTTCAAATCATCCGGCAGAAGGGCGGGGCGCCGCGTTCGGCGCAGACGTCGGGTTTGGTATGCGAGACCCGCCAATAGCGGATCAGGCCCAGCTGAGCGGCGAAGGCAGGGAAGCCCGGATCGTCGAGCAGGCTGCGGGTGCTGGGATAGAAAAACAGCGAGGCCCCGGGATATTCGTGGGCCATGGCGACGCGCTTCGCGAGTTCGAACGCTTGCGGCTCGGCGCCAAGCCTGGCGAGCAGTCGCGCGACCGCCTCGTCCTGGTCGTCCGGGGGCAGCGCCAGCAGCGCGGCGACGGCCTTGGCCTTCGCTCCGGCGTCCGACGAACCTTGCGCGCGGTAGCTCTGGAGCAAGGCGGCGCGCTTGGCGGGAGAGATCGGCAGCGCCGGATCGGACACCAGCTTGGCGTCCTCGGTCTCCACCGCTTTGTAAACCTGCAGGTTCTGCGCGAACTTGGCGTTCGGTGACAGGTCGATGGCGGCGTCGAAAAAGGTCTTCGCTTCGTCCGTCTTCCCGGCGACGGCCAGTCCCTCGGCCAGGGTCAGGGGCGTGTAGACGTAGAGCGCCAGCATATCGTCGGCCTGGCGGAGCTGCTCGAGCGCCTCGGCCACGCGGCCCACGTTGAGCAGCATCCAACCATATTGATGGTGCTCGCAGCCGCAATCGAGCCGACGCGCCGCCACCGCGCGCTTGAGCAGGTTTTCGCGGGCCAGCCAGTCATGGCGGTCGACCAGCATCGACTTGATGTAGATCGCCTCGCTGTTGCGGCTGTCGATGGCGATCGCCCGGTCCGCCGCCTGCCGGCCGCTCGCGCGCGCCCGCTCGGCGAGTTGGGGCGTGTCCGCGTTCATCGCGACCTTCCAATAGGCCCCGGCGACGCCCGCCCAGCCCCATGAGAAATCAGGCACGGCCGCAACCACGCGCTGCGCCGGGACGAGCGCCTTGCGGCCTTCGGCAAGGTTGGGATCCCAATGTCCCTGGCAGAACTGCAGGTAGTCGTGAAGGACCGGGTCGGGCAGCGCCTTGCCGTAGGTGGACGCGCCGAACAGTCCGCACCGCACGACATTGCCGGCATCGATGGCAATGTGCCGCGGAACGCGCCCAGCATCGTTTCCGTCATAGTTGAAATTGTCGGTCCACAGCGTGGCGCCGGAGCGTTCGTTGGTGAGGCGCGTGATGACCCGGATCATCGAGCCGTCGCGTTGGATCGTGCCGCCGAGCGCGTAGGCGGGTGCCGACCCCGAGGGCGGCGCGGACGCGGTCGACACCCCCACCACGCCGTCGGCATTGAAGGCCGCGGCAATTTCCGAATCCACGGCGGCGCGGATGGTCGGCGGCAAGTCGGGGGACAGGATCTGAAACCCGGACAGGCGGACGAGCATGCTCTGTGCGGTGGTGGACGAACGCGGCCACCACCACCAGCCGGCAAGCGCGGCCAACGCAATCAGGCCAGCAAGCCCGATTGCCACCAGCGACCGCACCCCAGGCCGCGACACTGAGCGAGTTGATGCGATCACCGGCGCCGCTCCGCCCGGCGGCGCCTGCGCGATGCGGTCGACGACCTGGCCGATCGCCTTGTCCCGGTTGCGGAAGGCGTCGATCCACTGGCGGGTCGAGAGTTCGTAGGCGAAGGCGTCGCTGGGCTCGACCGCTTCGATCCGCAGCGTGATGACGGGAATGCGATAACGGCTGGCGAGCGACAGTTCTTTCTTGATCTCGTCACTGTCGTTGGCCGCCGCCGAAAAGACGAGGACGACGGCGCGCGACTGGCGCAGCGCCTGGACGATTGCTTCCTGGTAATTTTCGCCCGGGGCCACATCGCGGGTGGAAATCCAGCACGCGACGCCGCGTTTTTCGAGGTCGTTGCAAATGGCCAGCGCGCGTTTGCCGTCCCGCGACGCATAGCTAATGAAGACGCGGCCTGAGTGGCCTTGATTGGTAGTGGACGCTGATTCCGTTTTCCGCACGGCTACCCCCGCGGGCAGGTTAGGGAGCTTTGACAGGTTCGTCGATATGCCGGGGATAGGCCGCGAATTCCAAGCGGGACGGCCCCCGATGCCGCCCCGCCCGGCGCGGCGGCGCAAACCGTCGAATGCGCTAGATCAGCTGACAGAACGCGGGTCTTCCCGCGGTGGAACAGACGTCGGGCCGGGTGTGGGATGTCTTCCAATAGCGCATCAGGCCGAGCCGTTCCGCAACCGCCGGGAAGGATGGGTCGCGAAGGGCGCCGGCCATCGTCGGCATGAACAGCCATTCGCGCACCAGGAACTTGCGCGCCGCGGCAGCGGCCTCAACATTTCGCAACGCCTCGCGATTGGCCCCGAGCGCCCCAAGGAGGGCGACGACGAGTTGGCTGTTCATTTCGGGGGGAAGCGCCGCGAGGCCGGCCGCGGCTTTCGCTTTTGCCGCGTCATCGTGTGAATTCAGGGCCTCGAACGCTGCCGTCACGCGATTGTCCAGTTGGTCGGGATGCGCGGGCCGGAGTGCTGCCAACGCCCGCAGGCCCTTCGCATAGTCGCCGGTCAGCGGGGCGTAATCGACCGCAACCTTGTCCGGAAACAAGGGATCGGTAACGAGGTCGATGGCGGCGTCCAGGTGTGGTTTTGCGTCCTCCGGACGGGCAGCGGTGAGGAGGGCGGAGGCAAGCGCCGTTTGCGAGTCCGGATCGAGCGCGAGCACGTCGATTGAGCGACGGAATTCGGCAATAGCATCGTTCGTCCGGCCAACCTCGCTCAACAACTCGCCATAGAAATGATGTTCGCAGCCGCATGCCAGCGGGCGCGCCTTGAGCGCGCGTTGCAGGAGCGCTTCACGGGCTGTGAGGTCGCGCGGGTCGATCAAATGGCTCTTGTAAGCGAGGGCTTCGCTGTTGCGCCGATCGAGGCGGATCGCGGTGTCCGCCGCAGCCATGCCTTCCTGGCGAAGGACGGCGGCGTCCGCGCTCGTTTCTTCGCCGATGGTCGAAATCAGCGACGCCACCGCGATCGCCGACCAACCCCACGAAAAGTCCGGCCTGGCGGCGACGACCTTGCGCGCAAAATTGAGACCTTTGGTCGGCGCCTGGGCGGTGTTGATGTTGTAGCAAGCCTGCAAGTAATCGGACATGACCGGGTCGGGCAGCGGCCTGGGATAAGTCGAGGCGCCGAACAGCCCGCAGCGAACCAGATTGCCGGCATCGACCGCGATATGCCGCGGCACCCGCGAAACGTCGGCGCGATCGTAGGTGAAGGTACTCGACCACAAGGTCGTCCCGGTGCGCTCGTTGGTCAGTCGCGCAATGACCCGGATCTTGTCGCCGTCGTCGCGGATTGTCCCGCCCAGCCCGTAGGCCGGGGCCGTGCCCGGCGGGGGCGCCGACGCGGTCGATACCCCAACCACCCCGTCGTCATTGAAAGCTGCGATAATCTCGTCCCGGAGAGCATCGGGCATCGTGGCCGGGAGGTCGGGGGAAAGCCGTTCGAAGCCGGTCAGCCGGACGAGCATCGCGTGGCCCGTTGCTGGTGCCGGGCGCAGCAACCACCACGCCCCGCCGACCGCCAGGAGCACGGCAAGGGTCGCGGCAACCAGCCACGCGCGCGGTCCGATAGTCAGCCGGCCTGCGGGCGATTGCCTGGTCCGTCCCGGCGCCGTCGACCCTTTGATACCGGTGTCGATCTGATGGAGACGCGAAACGACCGCATCGACGGATTCCTCCCAGCGGTCGAACGCGTCGATCCACTGGCGGGTCGAAAGTTCGTAGGCGAAGGCGTCGCTCGGCTCGATATCCTCGATCCTCAGCGCGAGGACCGGAGTCCGGTAGCGGCTGACCAGCGACAGCTCTTTCTTGATCTCGTCGCTGTTGTTCGCCGCCGCCGAGAAGACGAGGACCATTGCCGGGGCGTCGCGGATCGCGCGGACGATCGCCTCCTGGTAATTTTCGCCGGGCAGGACATCGCGACACGATATCCAGCAGCGAATTCCGCGCCGCTCGATGGCATTGCAGATCGCCAGCGCTTTCTTGCGGTCGGCTGTCGCATAGCTGACGAATACCGGATGCGCGCCCGGTTGCTGATCGCTCGTCAGTGACGCCGGTGCATCCACGGCTATTGGCCCCCGCCGGATGCGCGAGGCTTACGGTGGTTTCTCTGAATTGAGAAGGCGCCTTCTGAAGGGGTATCCCCGCAACCGGTCGATGGGAGCGCGGCGTTGGTCGATGCGGACTCGCTGGATTTGTCCGCTCGGCCGCACTAGCCTCGGCAAATCAATCAGTTGGGGGAAGAGATGACTCATCGTTCGTATCGTAATCCGGCGCGGATCGCCGCCGCCTTGCTGGCGTGCAGCGCCTTGTCGACGCCGCTTGCGGCGCAGCCCGCGGCAACCGCGGCGCCGCAGGTCGTCCACTTCGGCACCTGGGGCGTCGACACCTCGACCCGCGACCTGACGGTGAAACCGGGCGACGACTTCCAGCGCTACGCCGCGGGCAAGTGGATGGACGCCAATGAAATCCCGGCCGACAAGTCGCAGAACGGCGTCGGGTCCGAGCTTGCCGACCGCAACCAGGAGCAATTGCGCGCGATCGTCATGGGCGCGCCCAAGGACAGCCAACTCGGCGCCTTCTACCAAAGCTACATGGACGAGGCGCGGATCGAGCAGCTCGACGCCAAGCCGCTGATGGCCGACCTGGCGAAGGTCGACGCGCTCAAGACCAAGGCCGACTTTGCGCGCTTCATGGCCGACACGCATTCCGATTTCGGCGCCGCGCTGTTCGGACTGGGCACCATCCCCGATCCGGCCAATCCGACGATCAACATCGCCTTCGTCGGCAGCGGCGGGATGGGGCTGCCCAACCGCGATTATTATCTCGACGCCAAATACAAGCCGCAGCTCGATGCCTATCGCGCGTACGTCCAGCGCACGTTCGAGCTGATCGGGACTCCGAATGCGTCGGCAGCGGCGGATTCGGCGGTGGCGTTCGAGACCGAGATCGCCAAGGTGTCGTGGCCGGTCGCCGACCTGCGCGACATCGACAAGGTCAACAATCCGATGACGCTAGCGCAGCTGCAGGCCTATGCGCCGCAGCTCGACTGGGGCAATTACATCGGCGAGATCCACGCGACGTCGCCGAAATATATCGTCGCCGACAACACCGCGATCCAGGCGATCGCCAAGCTCTATGACGCGACGCCGCTCGAGACGCTGAAGACGTGGGAGAAATTCAAGGTCGCCGACCAGGCGTCCAACTTCCTGTCCAAGCGGTTCGTCGACAACAAATTCATGTTCACCAAGGCGCTGAGCGGCGCCAAGGAACTGCGACCGCGGTGGCGCCGCGGCATCGACCAGGTCGACGGCCGCCTCGGCGAGCTGCTCGGCAAAACGTATGTCGACCGTTACTTCCCGGCGTCGTCCAAGGCGCAGATGGAAGAGCTGGTTGGCAACCTGAAGAAAGCGGCGGCGCAGCGCATCCAGGGCAATAGCTGGATGGGCGCCCCGACCAAGCAGGCCGCGCTGATGAAGCTCAGCAAGATGGACGTGATGGTCGGCTATCCCGACAAGTTCCCCGGGACTTCCAAGCTCGTGATGAAGCCCGACGACCTCTACGGAAACATCAAGCGCAGCAACGCCTTCGAATGGGCGTATGGGCTCGAGGACCTGAACAAGCCGGTCGACCGCAAGAAATGGGCGATGAGCCCGGCGACGGTGAACGCCTATAACGGCGGGCTGGAGAACAAGATCGTGTTCCCGGCCGGCATCCTGCAGCCGCCGTTCTTCGATCCGAAGGCGGACGCGGCGGTGAACTACGGCGCCGCCGGCGCAATCATCGGCCACGAGATCATGCATGGCTTCGATGACCAGGGCCGCAAGATCGACGAGAATGGCGGCGTACGCGACTGGTGGACGCCGGAAGACGCGACGCGCTTCAAGGCCCTGACCGACGCGCTCGACAAGCAATATTCGTCCTACGAAGCGGCGCCGGGGGTCTTCATCAACGGCAAGCTGACCATGGGCGAGAATATCGGCGACATGTCCGGGCTGGAGGTCGCCTACACCGCCTACAAGATGTCGCTGAACGGGAAGCCGTCACCGGTCATCGACGGGCTGACCGGCGACCAGCGCTTCTTCCTGTCGTTCGCGCAAGCGTGGCGCGGCAAGCAGCGCGACGATGCGATCAAGACGCAAGTCGCGTCCGACCCGCATAGCCCGCGGCGGTTCCGGATCATCGGCCCGCTCCGCAACCTCGACGCCTGGTACCAGGCGTTCGGGATTGGCGCGGACTCCAAATTCTACATCCCGCCGGAGCAGCGCGTCCGCATCTGGTAAAGCGAGGGAGCTGCCGGGCTTGGGCTCGGACGAAAGGGGAGCCGGCCCGGTCGGCTCCCCTTTTTCGTTCAGGCTGCGCAGAAGGTCGCGCAATCCTTCCATCTCGGAGCGATTCCTAACCGCTGTGCAATGATAGCGCGCGCATGGTCCGGGGAGGAGGGACCGTGCCGTTACTCGCGCGTATCAGCGAACCTCGCACCGGCTCGGCGCGCGCCGCGACGCGTCGGACGCTCAGCCTCACGGTTCCGGCGCTTTCGTCGAGCGGAACCGAACCGGCGCTGATCCATAATTTGTCTGAGCACGGGTTGCGGATCGAGACCGACGCGCGCCTGCAGGTTGACGAGGTCATCCGCGTTGAGCTGCCGGGTGCGGGCGGTGTCGATGCACGGGTCATCTGGACCGCCGACGACTTCGCCGGCTGCCGCTTTCTCAAGCCCGTGTCCCGCGGGTCGGTCAGCGCGGCTTTATTGCGGTCGCCGGCGCAGGGCCCTGTTGCGGAAGCGCCGTTCCGGGTCGAGCTGCCGATGATCGACGTCGTCGACCGGCCGGTCGAGCTCGAGCGCGCGGTGAGCGAGCCGGGACCGCCTCAACCGAGCCCGTTGTTGCTGCCGGCGCTGGTCGCCGGAACTATCGTTGCGGCAATGTTCGTCGGGTTCCTGCTGCTGATGGCAATCGCGGGTGGGTGAAGCGCCGTAAGGTCAGGCGGCGCTGCGGTTCTTGCGTAGGATGGCGAAGATGATGAGGGCGTAAGCAGCGAGGCGGAAGAGGAAGATCGGCGCGCGCTGCTCGGTTGGCACTTGCGACAGGGTCAGGACGGTCTGGCCAATGCCAAGCAGGAAGAAAGCGAGCGCGAAGGAGCGGAACAGCGGATCGCGCGTCGGCCGGTAGAAGCGCAGGAAGAACAGGCCGCAGACGAAGTAGCCGAAGGCGACCGCGCCGGAGAGGAAGATGGCGAGCGGGTTCACTTATTTCTCCTCCTCGATTTCCCAGACGAAGGCCCACATCAGCGAGCAGATCGCCGCGAGCGACAGCCAGGTGCGAACCATGCGGAAGTCGAGGCCGGTCCACAGCACGCGGTCGAACACCAAGGTCAGGTTATTGAGCGCAAGCAGCGCGAAGCACAGGCTGGCCCACAGCAACAGGCGGGTGCGTAAGCCCCTGTAGCTCCGCCACAGGAGCCAGGCGCAGGTTGCGCTCGACAGCGCGCACAGCGAATAAACGATCGCCGCGAAAATGTCCGTCATTCCCTCTCCCCAACGGCAACAGGATTAGCCGCTGCGCGCCAGTCCGCAACGGTTGATTGCACTGCCGCCGGGTGTGGGGCCGATTTAGCGGTCCTCGCCGCTGCCGGTGCGCATGTTGCGATCTTCGCCGCTGCCCATCAGGCTGCTGCTGGTATCGTCAACGATGCCTTCAAATTCGCCGGTCAGCGGATCGGATTCATTGCCGCGCTGATTTTGCGATTTGCTGCGTTTGCCTTTGGTTTCGATGGCCATCTTTTCACCTCCGAGACCTTCCCGCGCGAGAGTAAGCGCCCGATTTCAAGGAAATACAAGCTTTTGCCTGCCTTTGCTTAGTCGAGCGGATAGCTGGCGGCCGCCTCATAATGCGCGCCGTGGCGCGACAACCGGCTTTCGAACAGGATGAATTCGGTCACGTCGAACGGCTCTGAGGTGAGGTTGCGGCGGCCATCGAGGAACGCGGCCGCCTCCCGCGAGCGCGGGCCGTTCCAGCGGGCGAGGGTGATGTGCGGGTGAAATGCCCGACGCTCGGGCTCCAGCCCGGCGCGTTGGCAGGCACGCTCGATCTTGGCTGCGAGGGCCGCGATCGGGTCCTTGGGCTCGACCGCCGCCCACAGGACGCCGCCGCCAAGATGGTCGAAGCTGCCGACGCCGTTGATTCGCGCCGTGAAGCGCGGGGCGCGGACGCGGGCGAGCGCGTCGGCCAGGTCGGTCGCGCAATGGCGGTCGACCTCGCCGGCGAAGCGCAGCGTCAGGTGCAATTGCTCGTCGCTCTGCCAGCGGAACTGGGCGCTGTCGCCCATTGCATCGAGCAACAGGTCGCGGATGAAGTCCGGCGGCCGGATGGCGGCGAATAGGCGGTGCATTCAGCGAAGGGCGCGCGCGATCGCCGCTTCGGTGACCGGGCGGATGGCCGCATAGCCGGCCGCGTTCAAATGCACGCCGTCTTCGGAATATTGCGGCTTCATCGCGCCGTCGGCGGTCGCGAGCACGCGCCAGTAATCGGCATAGGAAATGCCGTGGCGCGCGGCATAGGCGCGTAACCTCGCGTTGAGCGCACGGATCTTCAGCGCGGGCGCCAGGCCCTTGTGCCACGGGAAGTCCGCCGCGGGCGGAACCGAGGCAATGATCATCCGCACGTTGTTCGCCCGGGCGAGCTCGGCCATGCCGGCGACGTAGCCGGCGATCTCGTCGAGCGTTTCCGGGCCGGTGTTCTGGGCAATGTCGTTGGTGCCCCCCATGAGGTGGACGACCCGCGGCTTCAGCGCGAGCGCGTCGGAGCGGAAGCGGACCAGCATCTGCGGCGTCGTCTGGCCCGATATGCCGCGGCCGACGAAGTGGCGATTGTCGCGGATGAAGGGCTGGGCGGCCCAGCCCTCGGTGATCGAATCGCCGATGAACACGACGCGGCGGGGGTCGGGCGTGGCGATGAGCGGGCGGTTCGCTTCTCGATAGCGAGCCAGATTGGCCCAGTCGCCGCTGTCACCCTGGCCGACGGGGGCTGCGCCCGCCACGGTGGGGAGGAGGCAAGCGGCGAGGAGGATTGCAAGAACGCGCATGCCCTGACCGTAACCGTGCGCGGGCGAAGCGCAAATAGGACCTACGTCTTGCCCGCGAGCGCCTCCAGCCAGGCCCGGGCCACCGGTGCCATGTCGCGGGGCAGGTCGTCCAGCGCATGTTCGGCGATGGCCTCGACCTCCCATGACCAGCGATGCGGGCGGTAACGGACGTCGCGGACGACGAGCAGCGAGGCGAGGTCGCGCTTGGCGTGCGGCCGTTGTTCGATCTCGGCGGCGAACTGGATCTCGCCGTGGGCGGTCAGGCCGATCTCCTCGCGCAACTCCCGCAGGACGGCGTCGCGCGGGTCCTCGTCCGCCGCTCGCCCGCCGCCCGGGAGCCGCCAGCCCGATGCGTAGCGAAGCTTGACGAGGATCAGCTTGCCCTCCGGGGTCAGCGCGAGCGCATGGGCGCCATGCGTGCGCGGGCGGCGCACGAACCAGCCGAGCCGGAGCAGGCCGTGGATCGCGGTGAGGATCAGGCGGAGGAAAGCGTTCACGAACCGCCTATGCGCGGGCGGGCCGGCGGGTTCCATTCGCGATGCGCGAATGCCAGACGGGGCGCAGAAGAGGAGTCTAGGCGTGAGCCACAAGCTCAAGACCAAGAAATACGAAGAGTTGCTGGCGCCGATGGCGGGCGAACTGGTGGCGATGGCCCGCTGGATCGCCGATACCGGCCAGCGGCTCGTGGTGATCTTCGAGGGCCGCGACACGGCCGGCAAGGGCGGATCGATCGAAATGATCGCGCATTTGCTCAACCCGCGGCAATGCCGGGTCGCCGCTTTGCCTTCGCCGGACGACCGCGAAAAGCGCGAATGGTATTTCCAGCGTTACGTGTCCCATCTTCCGGCCAAGGGCGAGATCACCCTGTTCGACCGCAGCTGGTACAACCGCGCCGGGGTCGAGCGGGTCATGGGTTTCTGCACCGAGGACGAGACCGACGCCTTCCTGAAAGCGGCGCCGCACTTCGAGAAGCAGCTCGTCGACGACGGCATCATGCTATTCAAATATTGGCTGTGCTGCGACCAGGAGGAGCAGGAGAAACGATTCCGCAAGCGGGTCGAGAACCCGCTCAAGCAATGGAAGCTGTCGCCGATCGACCAGGCTTCGCGCGACAAATATGACGACTATACCAAGGCTCGGGAGCGCATGCTGAAGGCGACCCATACCAAGCACGCGCCGTGGACGCTGGTCGATTTCAACCACCAAAAGCACGGGCGGCTGACGTTGCTGCGCGACCTGCTTGACCGGGTGCCCGACGTGGCGCTGCCGCCCGAGAAGATCAGTTGGCCGCCGCTCAAGGGGAAGCCGCACAAGGAGCGATTCGGGGTGATCGAGCCGATCGCCGATTTCCCCATCTAGGAGGCAATGTTCGGTTTCGCTTGAAGTCCCCTCTGGCATCCACGATATTTGCACACAGCGACCGGGCCCATCGCCCGCGCCAAGGAGATGAAATGCAGAACCAGTTTGACCCGCGCACGAAGGCGACCGGTTACGACCCGGCCGTTTCCGTCGGTGTTCCGCGCGCCGCTCGGGATGCGGGCCTGCGGTCCTACATGCTGTCGGTTTACAACTATATGGCCTCGGGCGTGCTGCTGACCGGCGTCGTCGCGATGCTGTTTGCCAAGTCGAGCCTGATCAACCTGATCATCAACCCGGCGACCGGGCAGTCGACGCCGTTGTTCTGGATCGTGCTGTTCGCTCCGCTGGCGCTGGTGTTCGCGCTCAGCTTCGGCATCAACCGGATGTCGGCCGGAACGGCGCAGATGCTCTTCTGGCTCTACGCCGGCCTGATCGGCGTCCAGTTCTCGAGCCTGTTCGTGGTCTACACCGGCGCCTCGATCGCGCAGACCTTCTTCGCGGTCGCGGCGGCCTTCGCCGGCCTCAGCCTCTACGGCTACACGACCAAGAAGGACCTGACCGGCTGGGGTTCGTTCCTGATCATGGGCGTTGTCGGCATCTTCGTCGCGCTGCTGATCAACATCTTCCTGCAGTCGCCGGCCTTGCAGCTGGCGATCAGCGCGATCGGTGTGCTCGTGTTCGCCGGCCTCGTCGCCTACGACACGCAGAAGATCAAAAGCATGTATTTCGTCGTCGCCGGCCACGGCGAGGCGATGGCGAAGTCGGCGATCATGGGCGCGCTGACGCTCTATATCGACTTCATCAACATGTTCCTGTTCCTGCTGCGGTTCATGGGCGACCGCCGCTAAGCGGGCAGGCAATTCAATCGAGAAGGGCCGGGGGAAACTCCGGCCTTTTTTTTGGTTTTCGG
>Ga0268266_10005521_pt1 | contig 11771 bp, 11 predicted proteins | sample KBSS13metaG_FD_190356 | JGI IMG/M metagenome (GOLD analysis project Ga0268266, IMG submission 190356) | Switchgrass rhizosphere microbial communities from Kellogg Biological Station, Michigan, USA - KBS S1-3 metaG (SPAdes) (version 2) | ecosystem: Host-associated > Plants > Roots > Rhizosphere... | reverse complement strand
GGGCTGACACCCGGACGGCGCATGTGCAGCCGAGCGCGTCGCATTCGACGCTGAATGCGTGCATCACCTCCGGGGTGACGCAGCCGTCTTCGGTGCATTCCGACCGGAACCAGGCGTGATGAATGACGGTGCCATGGCAATGCTCGAGCCCCGCCAGACACTCGCGGCACTCCGTACTCATGGCCCCAGGATGGCACTGGGCCGTTACGAAGTGTGGTTGCCGCGCCTAGTCCCAGCCCAGTTCGTGTAGCCGCTCGTCGTCGATCCCGAAGTGATGCGCGATCTCGTGGATGACCGTGATCGCGACCTCGTCGACCACCTCGGACTCGTCGTGGCAGACGTCGAGCAGGGCGTCGCGGTAAACGGTGATCGTGTCGGGGAGCGAGCCGGCGTACCACGAATCGCGTTCGGTCAGCGCCACACCGTGATACAGGCCGAGCAGGTCGGGCTCGTCGGGGTTGCGGTCCTCGACGAGCACCACGACGTTGTCGATCGCCGCGGCGAGCTCGCGTGGAATCAGGTCGAGTGCGTCGGAGACCAGCTCGTCAAACCGTTGCGGGCTCATCCGAACGGCCACGCGGCTACTGCCCTGGCGGTGGCAGCAGCACCGGCTCGCCAGGCGGCGGCCCCGGTGGTGCGCCCGCCGGTGGCGGCGCGCCCTCGGCTGGTGGCGGGGCAGCACCTTCCGGCGGTGGCGGCCCGTCCTGCGGCGCGCCAGGAGGCGGCGGTGGCCCGTTGAGGAACGTGTTGCCCGCAGGCGGTTCAGGCGCGGCCGTCGACGTTTGCGTGGTCTGGGTGGAGCCCGTCGACTGCTGTCCCGGCATGTGCTCGGTCTGCTGGCCCGAATCGCTCTGGCTGCCACTCGACGACGACGAGGACGAGGACGACGACGAGCTGTCCGGCATCTGGGGCTCGATCGCCGGGATCGGCGGAAGATTCAGCCGGTCGACCGGGATGTCGGGCGGCGCGACCGGAGGTTGGCCGTTGATCATCAGCTGGCCCTTGGCGCTGTTCAGCAGCGTCGACCAGCCGCCGTTGCCAAGGGTGGCACCGATGCTGCACGACACCTGGTGGCTGCCTGCCGACCAGCTCGGCAGCGAGATGGTGCTGTAGATCAGGGTCAGCGTGGTGCTGCGCAGCTGGATCGGCGCCAGATAGGCGTCGGTCATCCGGGTGCAGGCGTCCTTGATGAAGCCGTCCTGCTCGGGCTCCGGTGGCAGCGCCTGCGGGAACTTCTCGGCGAGGTTGACTGCGCCGGTGACCTCCATCGCGTGCGGCGCCGCGCAGTCGACGGGAATGTCGGTGGGCTGGTTGGTGCCCGGGTCGATGCCAAGGCAGGTGCCAGCCGGCCACACCTTCGACTGGTCGACGTCGGCGACCTTGCCTTTGAACGCCAACTGCTGGTTGTTCGGCCCCGGCAGCTGCAGCCCGCACAGCATGCGGCGCTCGCCCGCCTGCCGCCAGGCCTTGTCGCCCGACCACAGCATGCTGACCGTGAACCGGCTGTTCGGGTCGAAGCGGTTACCCAGATAGTTCTTGACGGCCGACGAACACTGCTCCTGGCTGATCTGCTGAATGCGCGCGGGCGACGGCGGCGCCGCATCCGGACCGTATTCGCTGCCAGGGAAGGTGCGCATGTCGACCGACTCGGCGACCTCGAAGCGGTGGTCGCCCTTGCAGTCGACGATCTCGGCCGCATCGGGCGTACGTTCCGGCCAGCTCAGGCAGTCGCCGGCCTTTGCGTGGTTGAACGTGTCGTTGCCGCGGGGACCGAGAGAGATCGAGTTGGCCGTCAGTCCGTTGGCGCCGTCCTTGGTCGGTAGCGCGGTGATCAATCCGGCGATCAGCAGGCCGCCGAGCGCGGTCAACAGCAGCGCGCGGCGCGTCGACGTAGCGTGCAGACTCTGCCACCACGCGACCCGCTCCGACGGCTGCCCATCTTCGCGTTCGGCGCGCAAAGCGCTGTCAGTCAAGCGCTCGGGTGCCTCCAACATCCGCTCCATTGTGACAGGCGTGTCAGGCGCTGTGACAAGAGTTGCAGTTGTAACGTTACGAGGTTGTGGCTGAGCGGGGCCGACGGCGCCGCGGTCCACCGTCAAAAGTAGGGTTGCGGCCGTGATCGACCTCAAGCTGCTGCGCGAAAATCCGGACGTGGTGCGCGCGTCTCAGCGGGCCCGTGGCGAAGACCCGGCGCTCGTCGATTCGTTGCTCGAAGCCGACTCCGCTCGCCGGTCCGCGGTGTCGACCGCCGACAACATGCGCGCCGAGCAGAAGGCCGTCAGCAAGCAGGTGGGCAAGGCGTCGCCCGACGAGCGGCCGGCGCTGCTTGAGCAGGCAAAGGCGTTCGCGGAGAAGGTCAAAAAGGCCGAGGCCGAGCAGGCCGAGGCCGAAAACGCTTTCACCGCAGCGCATATGGCGATCTCGAACGTCGTCATCGACGGGGTTCCCGCCGGAGGTGAGGACGACTTCGCGGTGCTCGACACCGTCGGGGAACCGCGGGCCATCGAAAACCCGAAGGACCACCTCGAACTCGGGGAGACGCTCGGCCTGATCGACATGGAGCGCGGGGCGAAGGTGTCTGGCTCGCGGTTCTACTTCCTGACCGGCGCGGGAGCACTGCTGCAGCTAGGCCTGCTGCAACTCGCGGTGCGACTCGCGACGGCGAACGGCTTCACGCTCGTCATCCCACCGGTGCTGGTGCGCCCCGAGGTGATGGCGGGTACCGGCTTCCTGGGTGCGCACGCCGACGAGGTGTACCGCATCGAGGCCGACGACCTGTATCTGGTCGGCACCTCCGAGGTGCCGCTGGCCGGGTACCACGCCGACGAGATCCTCGACCTGTCGGACGGCCCGCTGCGCTACGCCGGCTGGTCGTCGTGCTTTCGCCGCGAGGCGGGCAGCTACGGCAAGGACACCCGCGGCATCATCCGCGTGCACCAGTTCGACAAGGTCGAGGGCTTCGTCTACTGCAAGCCGGAGGACGCCGAGGCCGAACACGGTAGGCTGCTCGGCTGGCAGCGACAGATGCTGGCGCAAATCGAGGTGCCGTACCGCGTAATCGACGTCGCTGCAGGCGATTTGGGCTCATCGGCGGCACGCAAATTCGACTGTGAGGCGTGGGTTCCGACGCAGGGCACATACCGCGAGCTGACCTCGACGTCGAACTGCACCACGTTCCAGGCGCGACGGTTGTCGGTGCGCTACCGCGACGAGAACGGCAAGCCGCAGACCGCGGCGACGCTCAACGGAACGTTGGGCACCACGCGGTGGTTGGTGGCGATCCTGGAGAACCATCAGCAGCCCGACGGCAGCGTGCGCATTCCCGAGGCGCTGGTCCCGTTCGTCGGCGCCGAGGTGCTCGAGCCGAAGGGCTAGTTCTTCAACAGCTCATCGAGCCGCGCCAGAAACTCCTGCGGCCGTTGCGGGGTGAACGCCGGGCTCGGTCGCACTCCCGGCACGTCGAGCGTCACCAGGGTCGACTTGATCGGGCGCCACACATCCAGCGGCATCCAGCGGCGCGGATCGGTGCTGCCCCAGATCCGGAAGCGCTCGGTGAACAGGCCAAGGGACTCGGCCTTGTATCCGCGGATCGCGCTCAGCGGAATGATCTTCGACGTGCCTGACGGAAAGTGATAGCGCCGCAACGTGATTGCCTCGCGGTCCAGCTGGATCAGGCCGTCGTCGTAATACTGTCGCGGACCGGTCACTTACGCTCGCTCCGAAGCTCATGGCCCTTGGTGGTCAGGCAGCGACCGGTCTCCAGGTTCCACTCCCAGCCGTGCAGATTGCACGTGAGCTTGGTGCCTTCGACCACACCGAACTTTGAGAGGTCGGCCTTCAGATGGGGGCAGCGGCGCTGAATCTCCCAGCCGTCCAAGGTGATTGACGCGGTGTCGTCGTGCGCCTCGGCGAACCAGCCGTCAGCGTATGCGATCCGCTCATCGGTGAGGCATTTGAAGAACGTATACAGGTACTCGTTGTAACCCCCGACCCGCCACGCGGAAAACCGCGTCGACAGGAAGATTGTGTTCACCCAGTCCGGCTCGTTGTCGCGCAGCACAGTGCGCACCAGTTCCGGCGCGATGCCGAACCCATAGCGGAACTTCTCGTCCGGAATCGGCTCGCGCACCACCCGTTTCGGAAAGTCCAGCACAACGATTTCAGCGCCGAGACGCAGTTCGACCGGATACCCGATACCGTCGCAGATCTGATCGCTCTGCAGCATGATCGGTTCGAGCACCGCTCGCAGCGGCTCCAGCAGGGGCTCGCCCCCAGCGGGCGCCCAGCTCGCCTTCTCCGCCGCCAGCACCGGCGCCATCCGCTGTGCGTACTCCTCGATGTAGGCGGCCTTGCCGGTCGTGAAGATGGCCTGCACCTCGTCGTCTGGCAACGGATGGGTCAGCGAATTCAGCTGTGACCCAGCGAAGTCCGCTGTGGACCCGGGCATCATCAGCAGGCCGCCGTCATGGCCGTGCGCGCGCATCTGGTCGAGGAACACCGTTTGGTCCGGGAAGATGTTGGCGGGGTCGCCGTGGTCGTCGTTGAGGTCGCGAAGCGCGGGGTCGAGGAAGCACGGCGGGCCCGCCGACGGCACCACCCACGTCGCACCCACCTGCGCGATGTACTGGCGGCAGCGGTCCATCTGCCGCTGACGCTTCTGGGTGCCGAACGCCTCCTTGGCGCGCGCAGGCATGTCGTAGACCATCGGGTACCAGATCGCGCCGGAGTACTGCAGCATGTGCACGTCGACCTGACCGAAGTCGGCGTGCAGCACGTCGAGGTCGACGGGGCGCGCGTCATTCATGTTGAAGCACACCGTTTCTCCGTCGTCGACCACCAAGCCGGAGTCGCCGATCGGCCCGTCGGCAGGCGCGCGCAGCGCAATGATCATCACGTCGAGATCGCCCTTGGGACCGCTGACGCGATGCTTGACCGAGTCAGTCGTCTCGAAAAACCGGTGAAAACCCACCTTCTCGAGTTCGCGTTGCAGGTCGGGCACCGGGAAGTCGGGCAACAGCACGACCGCGTCTTTGTTGACGTGCTCGCGCAGGTTTCGCGGGTCGAAGTGGTCGCGGTGCAGGTGCGACACGTACAGATAGTCGACGTCGCCGAGAGCGTCCCAGTCCAGCGTGCTGTTGTCGGGGAAGGGGAACCACGACGCGAAGTACGCGGGGTTGACCCACGGGTCGCACAGGATGCTTCCGGCCTTCGTTTCGATCCGGAATCCCGCATGCCCGACGCTGGTGACCTGCACTAATGCCCTTTCTCCGCGGTGTAGTCGCTCGCGCGAGTCTAGCCCGCCAGCGGGTCCCGATCGTCCTCGGAAGCGTCCCACGCCTGTCGGTAGTAAGCGATGCGGTCGACGTCCGCCGCGACGCCGTACGCGTCGAGCAGCACCTCCTGGAATCCTGTTGGGCCCTCGGTCGGGAAGTTCCAGTCCAGTGACATCGTGGCGATCGCCAGGTCGGCCCAGCAGTCGGCGACACCCAGGTCGCCAAGATCGACATGGCCGCTGAAGGTGCCGTCGTCGGCCATCAGCGTGTTCGGCGAGCAGGCATCGCCATGGCACACCACGAGGCGGTCGGCGGCCGGGCCGTCGCGCGGCACCCAGGACGGTGGGCCGAACGGACAGTCATCGACCGGCAACGCATAATGCAACCGCCGCAGGCCGTGCCCGATGGCGCGCGCGGCGGTGCGAGGCTCGTCGGCCCAGCGCGGGTCCACCGCCGAGCGACCCGCAAGGCGCGCAGTGTGCAGCCACCCCGGCCCGGTCCCCAGCACTTCGGGCACCGGCGTGTAGCGCCGGGCCCAGCGCAGCCGCGGCACCTCCGCGGCGAGCAGGTGGGCCGCCGCATCGGGATACACCTTGACGAACTCCCGGCCTTCGTCGATCGCGAACGTCACGCCGCCCAGCTCGTTCTCCCACACGGCGGCGACCGGCCGACCTGCCGCGATACGTTCAACGCTTTCCGGAACAGCCACGGGTTCGCTGGGCACACTCACCCGACTAGGCTGCCTGATGTGGAACCGGTATACGGAACAGTCATCCAGCTCGCCCGCCTGGTGTGGCGCGTGCAGGGGCTGAAGTTCACCGTCACCGGCGTGGAGAACCTGCCCCGCACCGGCGGCGCCGTCATCGCGATCAACCACACCAGCTATTTCGACTTCACCTTCGCCGGGCTGCCCGCCTACAAGCAGCACCTCGGCCGCAAGGTCCGGTTCATGGCGAAGAAGGAAGTCTTCGACAGCAAGGTCAGCGGTCCGATCATGCGCAGCCTGCGGCACATCGAGGTGGATCGCAACGACGGCGCCGCGTCGTTCGAACACGCCTGCCGGGCGCTCAAGGAAGGCGAGCTGGTCGGCGTCTATCCCGAGGCCACGATCAGCCGCAGCTTTGAGATCAAGGAGTTCAAGTCTGGCGCCGCCCGAATGGCCATCGCCTGCGACGTGCCGATCGTGCCGCACATCGTCTGGGGCGCGCAGCGCATCTGGACCAAGGGGCATCCGAAGAAGATGTGGCGCCCGAAGGTCCCGATCACTGTGGCCGTGGGCGAGCCGATCATGCCGACCCTGCCGCAAACGGAGCTGACCGCGCTGCTGCACTCGCGGATGCAGCATCTGCTCGAGCGGGTGCAGGACGAATACGGCCCGCATCCGCCAGGCGAGTTCTGGGTGCCGCACCGGCTGGGCGGGGCAGCGCCGACGCTAGCCGAGGCCAACCGGATGGATGCCGAGGAGGCCATGGAAAAAGCTAGAGCGAAGGCTGCCCGCGACATTGATGCCGACCCCACCGAGGCGCCGGGGTAGCGGTATGGAGCCGGTTTTCCGCACGCTCGAGATTGCCGTCAACACAGCGACCAAAGTCATCGGGACGAAGATCACCTACCAGGGTCTGGAAAACATTCCGGAACGCGGCGGCGCCGTCATCGCGATCAACCACACGAGTTACATCGACTGGGCGCCTGCGGCGCTGGCCGCATATCAGCGGCACCGTCGGATGCGGTTCATGATCAAGGCCGAGATGCAGGACGTGAAGGTCATCAACTTTCTGATCAAGCACTCCGGCACCATCCCGGTGGACCGCCGCGCCGGTGCAGGTGCCTACGCGGTCGCAGTCGAGCGACTGAGGGCCGGCGAAATCGTCGGGGTGTATCCGGAAGCGACCATCAGCCGCAGCTTCGAATTGAAGGAATTCAAGACGGGCGCAGCCAGGATGGCCCGCGATGCCGACGTGCCGATCATCCCGCTGATCGTGTGGGGGGTGCACCGGCGCTGGACCAAGGATCACCCAAAAGACTTGCGGCGCAAGAGCAAAATCCCGGTGACCGTCGCGGTGGGAGCCCCTCTGCATGCCACGGCCACCATGGATGAGACAAGCGCTGCGATGCGCGAGGCGATGACGGCATTGCTGCACAAGGTGCAGCTGGAATATCCGCATCCCGAGGGTGCGTATTGGGTACCGCGCCGGTTGGGCGGCAGCGCACCGACTTTGGCAGAGGCCAAGGCGCTTGACGAGGCGGAGTTGGCCGAGCGAGCGCGTAGGCGGGCCGAGCGTGAGGCGAAGAGTCACCGGTGACTCCTGACCTCATCGCCTCCGACGTGGACGGCACGCTGCTCGACGACGACGAGAAGGTCACGGCCCGCACCCGCGAGGCCGTATCGGCGGCCGTAGGCGCCGGCGCGACGTTCGTGCTCGCCACCGGTCGCCCGCCGCGCTGGGTGCAGCCCGTCGTCGATGCGCTGGGCTTCGCGCCAATGGCGGTGTGCGCCAACGGCGCAGTGATCTACGACTCGGCCGCCGACCGAATCGTGTCGGCCCGCACGCTGTCCGCCGACGTGCTTGGCGAGCTGGCTGAGATCGCCACCCGCGTCATCCCCGGCGCAGGCCTGGCTGTCGAGCGCGTCGGCACCACCGCGCACGACGCCGCCACCCCGCAGTTCGTCAGCTCACCCGGATACGAGCACGCCTGGTTGAACCCCGACAACACCGAGGTGTCCATCGAGGATCTGCTCAGCGCCCCGGCGGTCAAGCTGCTGATCCGTAAGGCGGGTGCCCGCAGCTCCGACATGGCCGAGGCGTTGGCCAAACATGTTGGGCAACAAGGGGATCTCACGTATTCCACCAACAACGGCCTGATCGAGGTCGTGCCGCTCGGCATCAGCAAGGCCACTGGCGTCGAGGAGCTCGCCCGCCCGCTGGGCATCACCGCCGAGGGCGTGGTCGCGTTCGGTGACATGCCCAACGATGTGCCGATGTTGTCCTGGGCCGGCCTCGGCGTCGCGATGGGTAACGCGCATCCGGATGCGGTGGCCGCGGCCAACGAGGTCACCGCGCCCAACACCGAAGATGGCCTCGCGCGCGTGCTCGAACGCTGGTGGGGCTGACGGGCGGAAAACTAGGCCGGGTTGATCGGCCTGAACCGCTCGAGCTGAATGGGCGCGGCCTCAATGGAGGGCGGCGGCAATTCCAATGGAACGCCGTCGATTACGCGCGTCACCGTAGCCTTCTCGCGATCGAAGTTCAGTGTGCCGTGCTGGAAGTTCTGCACGATCCACTGCGGCTCCTGGATCTCCCCGCTGGTCGGTAGGCCGAGTGCGCCGCGCTCGAAGCCCAGCGATCCCCACGCCTTGTAGATCTCACCGGTGACGGGTTCGGCTCCGCTCTGCGGCGACCAGTAGATCGCGCCCTTGTCGAACGTGACGTAACGCGCCGCACCTTCGCCCGATGCCTCCGGCGAGGTGGGCTTGCCCAGCAGGCTGTTCATCCCGCCCATCGTGTCCCACCGCGCGAAAATCGCTCCACCACGCAGGGATTCGGCCAGATCCGCGGGGCCAGGCGGGTCGTTGAACCGGGCCGCGATATCGCGCAGTTGATCCATCAGCGCGTACGCCTCGTTGCCGGGACAGTCGGTGTTGCCGACGTCGCGGTGGGTGAAGATTGTCGGCAGCGTCGGCGTCGCACCCGTCGGAAACTTGGTGAATGACCCACCCGCAGAAGGCAATACCACCGTGCCGCGGGGATCGATGTGGTCAAGGCCGAGGCGCCAGCCGATCAGGCGAGCGACGGTGCGCAGCTGAATCGGAGTCGGCGGCACGGTGTCGAAGTCTCCGAGCATCGCCACGCCCCAGGTGTTTCGGTTGAAACCGCCGGTATGCGAACCCTCGACCGGTTTGTCCATGCCGCCGGCACGGCCCTCGAAGACCTGGCCGTACTTGTCGACCAATGCGTTGTAGGCGATGTCACACCACCCCAGCGTGCGGGTGTGGTACTCGTAGATCGACCGGACGATGCCTGCCGAATCCTCCGGCGCATAGTCGTTGCTGCCTGCGGTGTGATGCACCACTGCGGCGCGAATTCCGTTGTCGTACACGGTGTTCCCGCACCGCATTCCCTCATCGGCGCCCCACTGCGCACGGTTGATGATGTTCGGCGGCTGGCCGGGAACGGTGACGGCCGACGGCAGCGGCAACGTGTCAACGGGTGCCTGCGGCGGGCTGATCAGCACCGCGTTGATGTTCTGTGCGAACGGCTGCTCGACGTTGGCGGGTAGGTAGCCGAGGCCAGGCTTGGCAGGCGCAGTCGCCGGCGCAGCGGTAGGCGCCGACCCGACCGGTCTGCTGACCGAGATCTGCACCGTGGTGGTGCGGCCGACGAAGATCGGCTCAGTGCCGCGCGGCACCGCAGAGTCGGGCCCGACACCTTCGAGTGTCTCGGCTTCATACCAGGGACCCCATGAGCCGTCGGCCTTCTTCGCCCTGACCTTCGCCGTGGTGCCGCTCAGGTCGTCCGACGTCAGCGCCACCATCGAGAACGGTGCGTCCTGATGGACCTCTCGGAGCGTCTCGCCGCCGCCGAGTCCGGTCAGCGGCTGCTGTGCGACCTGTGGCGCCTGGCTTGCCTGCTTGTCGTCGCCGGGCAGCCCATTGACCGCCAGCGGCAGCATCACGACTGTTGCCGCCACCGCGGTGAACAGCAGCGACGGCGCGGGACGACGGCACGACACGGCCCGATGTTACGTATGTGTCAGTTGTTACCAGTGTTTCGACACGGTAGTTGTGGTGACTAAATGCATACTGCAACCTGCAACGGCACCGCAGAGCTTGCAGGCGTTTCTGCGGTGCCGTCTGGTTGCAGGTCTTACAGGCCGGGGATGAGACCCGGGCCCGGGATTTCCGGTGCTCCCGCAGGCAGGGCAGCGGCCGCTGCCGGGATGGCCGACGTGGCCGCCGCGGCCGCATCCGCTGCCGGCGCGCCCGCCGGCTTGACCGCCGACATGATCGCCGGCATCAAAACACCCTTGAGCAGGTCGATCGCCTGGCCCGCGCCAAGCTGGTTGGCGGCGCTTGACAGGTCACCGAGCAGCCCGCCGCTGCCGCCGGTGGCCGCAGGCGCGGCCGCCAGCGACGGATCACCGAGGAGCGGGTAGGTGCCCGCGGCCGGATCCAGCCCGATCGGTGCGGAGATCGGCACCTCGCCGGGCGCAGGCAGGGCCCCCGCGTTGGAGATCGGCGACGCCAGCGCCGGATCCACGGCGCCGGCAGCCGGAGTGGTAAGACCCGGCGTCGCCAGCCCGGGAACTTGACCCGTCGGGCTGGTCAGCGCCGGGTTCGTCAGCGCGGGGTTGCTCAGCGCGGGATCCGTAAGGGCAGGACCCGTCGCGGTGACTCCCGGCAGGGTGGCGCTTGGTGCGGTCAGGCCTGGCGTGGTCAGGCCCGGCGTCGTCAGACCCGGCGTGGTCAGACCTGGCGTGGTCAACCCAGGGGCGGTCAGGCCCGGTGTGGTGAGGCCAGGCGAGGTCAACGACGCAGGCGTGCTCGAGCCCGAGCCGGTCAGCAGACCCGTCGGCATCGGAGGCAGGTTCACCCCGAACTGCGACAGGCCCTGCGACAGCGCCGACATCAGCTCGTTGGGCAGGTCGGTGATCATCGCGGCCTGGACGAACTGGCGGTGCTGCGTCGGTGGCTTGGCACTGTCGGACAAGTCGGACACGGCGATAACTGCTGCTGGACTCGCGACTGCCAGGGCGGCGACCGCGCTCATGGCTGTGGAAAGCCTGCGTCGACGTCGGTTCGGCACGGAAGTCTCCTCAATATATGGACTACGTCTGGTACGTGGGCTTGGCAACTGCGCCAAGAACTAACGTGATCGACGGTACTGGTGTGACTACTGAGACCAAAGTGGCGATACGGAATTGTGAGCCGATCGCAACCTTCGGCCTTCTGTGGATTCGGGGTGCGCCGGAGCGGTCGGATACCCTTGCTGCCGATGACCGCTCGTTTTGACCTCTTCGTCGTCGGTTCCGGGTTTTTCGGTCTGACGATTGCCGAGCGCGTGGCGACGCAACTGGACAAGCGTGTCCTTGTAGTCGAGCGACGCCCGCACATCGGCGGCAACGCGTACTCCGAACCCGAGCCGCAGACCGGTATCGAGGTGCACAAGTACGGCGCCCACCTGTTCCATACCTCCAATCAGCGGGTGTGGGACTACGTGCGCCAGTTCACCGAGTTCACCGGCTACCAGCACCGCGTCTTCGCGCTGCACAACGGCCAGGCGTACCAGTTCCCGATGGGCCTTGGTCTGGTGTCGCAGTTCTTCGGCAAGTACTTCACGCCCGACGAGGCGCGCCAGCTGATCAAGGAGCAGTCGGCCGAGATCAAGACCGAAGACGCGCAGAACCTCGAGGAAAAGGCGATCTCGCTGATCGGCCGACCGCTCTATGAGGCGTTCGTCAAGGGCTACACCGCCAAGCAGTGGCAGACCGACCCCAAGG
>Ga0268266_10005518_pt1 | contig 11776 bp, 8 predicted proteins | sample KBSS13metaG_FD_190356 | JGI IMG/M metagenome (GOLD analysis project Ga0268266, IMG submission 190356) | Switchgrass rhizosphere microbial communities from Kellogg Biological Station, Michigan, USA - KBS S1-3 metaG (SPAdes) (version 2) | ecosystem: Host-associated > Plants > Roots > Rhizosphere >... | reverse complement strand
GAGACGTGAACGTCCGGATCGTGCCACTTCCACCGGCCCAACTGTGGCAATCCCCACATGTTGCGGATGTCGACGCCACCGTCGGCCGCGAGGCCCGCGGTGATTGCGCCGTTCATCGTCGTCGCGGAGGGAGTAAGGAAGCCCGACATCGAGCCCGCATACCGAAAGCGGTCGGGATGGAATGCGGCGAGGGTCAGCGCCGCGGTCCCGCCCTGAGCGGCTCCCACCACGCCATGGCCGCCTGGTGCGAGACCCTTGTTGGCTGCCAACCAGTCGGGCAGTTCCTGGGATAGGAACGTCTCCCACTGCTTGCTGCCGTCCTGCTCCCAATTGGTGTACAGGCTGTACGCGCCACCCGCAGGCGCAGCAACCGAGATGCCTTTGCCCGCGAGCGTGTTCATCGCGTTGCCCGCGGTGACCCAGTTGCTCACGTCGGGGCCCGCGTTGAAGGCGTCGAGGAGGAAGACGGCGTGCGGCCCGCCAGCCATGAAGGTGACGGGGATGTCGCGGCCCATCGCTGCCGAGGGCACCATGAGGTTTTCGACGGCCGCGGCCTTGGCGGTGCCCGGACCTGCCGCCCACATCCCTGCGACAAGTGTCAGCGCGCACATCGCTCGAAGAAACACCGAGACCTTCAGAAAACTGGCGAGCACCCTCATCTCCACCTCTTCCTCACCGCTTGCGTGTTACCCGTCACAGCTCGCGTAGTAGTCAAGCACATCGTCGTTGCGCATTGCTTCGGAACGACTGACGGCGGCGCCCCAGGGGGATCGCCGCCGTCAGCCACTGTCCTACGTTGCTACGCCGTGGGCGTTGCACCCAGCACGCGCTGGATGTCCGGCTTCATCTGCTGCAGCTGCGAGCCCCAGTAACCCCAGTCGTGGGTTCCTGCGTCGGGGAAGTTGAACACCCCGTTGCGACCGCCAGCGGCGATGTAGTTCTCCTGGAACGTCCGGTTCGTGCGGATGGTCAAGCTCTCCAGGAACTTCGCGGGGATGTTGTTGCCACCCAAACCGCTCGGAGTGCCGTTGCCGCAGTACACCCAGATCCGGGTGTTGTTGGCGACGAGCTGGGCGATGTTCACCATCGGGTCGTTGCGCTTCCACGCGCTGTTCGGGTCCTCGGTCTTGCCCCACATGTCGTTGGCCTTGTAACCGCCAGCGTCACCCATCGAGGTGTTGACCAGACCTGGCCACCATCCCTCGGAAAGGTTCAGGAAGCCAGACAGCGAACCCGCATACGGGAACTGAGCCGGGTGGTAGATCGCGAGGGTCAAGGCGGCCGAACCGGCCATCGACAGACCGACGGCAGCACTGCCGGTCGGCTTGACTTCCTTGTTCGCGGAAAGGTAAGCGGGCAGTTCCTGCGTCAGGAAGGTCTCCCACTTGTACGTGGTGCAGCCGGTCTTACCGCATGCCGGCGAGTACCAGTCGCTGTAGAAGCTGGACTGGCCGCCGACGGGCATGACGACCGAAAGCCCCGACTGGTAGTACCACTCGAAGGCGGCCGTGTTGATGTCCCAGCCGTTGAAGTCGTCCTGCGCACGCAGGCCATCCAGGAGGTAAACGGCCGGTGAGCCCGCGCCGCCGCTCTGGAACTGAATCTTGATGTCGTGTCCCATGCCCGCGGACGGAACCATCAGGTACTCGACCGGCAGACCCGGCCGTGAGAATGCCCCTGCTGTCGCCGAACCGCCGGCGACGCCGATGAGTCCGGGCAGCGTTGCGGCCGCCAAGGCCACGACGGCGAACCGGCGCGCCCAAACTCCCCGCATCTTCCCTACGAAACCCATGCTGCTACCTATCCCATCTGTTGTATGCCGCACCCGGAAAACGAGATTCCTCGACGCGGGTGCTCGTGTAGTCAACCACACCTTCGCGTGGTTCTTCTCTATGGAGTCGTACCTCCGAGATCGCCCCTCAGCCATTGAGCGTGGCGATCAAGTCGGGCTTGAGGGCTTGCAATTGCGCGCCCCAGTAAGCCCAAGAATGGTTTCCTTCTGAAGGGAAAACGAACGTCGCGTTGCTGCCTCCAGCCTTCACGTACTTCTCTTGGAAGCGCTTATTGCTGCCGATCGCAAGCGATTCCAGACTGTCGGCGTTGAACCGCTGATCCGGTGCCACGCTCTCGTCAAGCGGGCCACCTCCCGGCGCGCAGTACACCCACAGTCGGGTGCCGTTGGCCACGACCCGCGCGACCTGCTCGACGGGGTCGTTGCGCTTCCACGCCTCGTTCCACGGCAGGCCCCACATGTTGTCGACGTTGTAGTTGCCCGCGTCGATCATCGCGAAGCGGATGGCCTGCTTCATGAACAAGGTCGACGGGTTCAGGAAGCCGGACAGCGACGCGGCGTAGCTGAACTGCTCGGGGTGATACGCCGAAAGGATGATCCCGGCGCCGCCCGCCATCGACAACCCGACGATTCCGTTGCCGGTCCTCGACACCCCCTTGTTGGCGGCCAGCCACTGCGGCAGCTCGCTGGTGAGGAATGTCTCCCACTTGTAGGTGTAGGTCTGGTTGTTCCGGTTCGACGGCGAGTACCAGTCGGTGTAGAAGCTGGACTGCCCGCCTACGGGCATCACGACCGCGATGCCCGACTGATAGAACCACTCGAACGCCGACGTGTTGATGTCCCAGCCGTTGAAGTCGTCCTGGGCGCGCAAGCCGTCGAGCAGATAGACGGCCTTGCTGGCCACCGGCACGACCGCAGGCCCTGGCGCGGGTCCGGTGCCGTCGACCGCAGGCGTCGGGAGGGCAGGCGTCGTCGTCGGCGTCGCGGTTGCGGCCGCAGGATCGGCAGGAGGTGGCTGGGCTGGGGCGGGGGCCGTCACACCTTGGTACTGGATGCGAATGTTGCGGCCCATCGACGGCGATGGCACGTCGAGATACTCCACGGGCAGGCCGGCTCTCGAGAAGGCCGCGGCCGTCGGGGTGGCACCCACTCCGTCGCCGAGAATGCTGAGCCCCGGCAACAGCATCACCGCTGCGAAGAGGAGTCCAAACTGGCGCAGTCTTGCTCCTCGCTCGCGAGGTGACGTCGTCTGCATCTGCTGCTTACCATCCAATTTCGTATGTCCGGGCCGCATGACGCGGCGGCTTCCGTGGCACAGCTCATGGCAGGCGCTCAATCAACAGATTGCTTATCGCCTTCATATGGTTCTGGCGTTACCCAAGCAGAGAACCCGGACCCTCGGCAAATCGACAAAGGTTCCCGTCAAGGCCCCGTAGCAGGGAGTCCCGCATACGGCGTGATCTTGGGCACAGGCGGCGTCAGCCCACATCGAGCCAGTTCATAGAGGGGCACGCGGTCGATTCGATACCTGGTGAACTGCGCCGCGTGCAGCAAATTCGACAGGAACCTCCGCGGACCCAACTCACCCCGGACCGAGGTGAGCATGGCGTCGGTCTCCTTGCATCCGAGCGCGACCTGCGCCTGTGCGACCCAGTCCTCGTCCAGATACGGCGGAATGAACGGATACTCCTTCAGGAAGGGCCCCTCGGCGACCGCCCAGTCCGGGAAGAGATTCTTGTCGTGACCGATCCGGCCGTCGTCCAGTCGAGCGGTGTGTGCGGCCAACGGATTCACGAGGCCGATCTGATCGATCACCCTGACGTCGAGGCCGACGTTCATCCCGAGCATCCCGAGGTTGGTGAAGAACACGGTGTGCGGACCTGGCTCGTTCGGCGGCCTTCCCAGGGTCTCCCCGGTCGACTCCAGCGCGCCCGGTATGGCGGGAACGACGTCCCACTGGTCGTAGTTGCCCGACGGCAGGAGCAGTGCACCCTCGGGAGTGTTGTTGATGGCCGCGAGCACGGCGCGCATGCGGGGGTAGTCGAGATAGTCGGCGGCCGTCAGCGGATGCGCGTGCCCCGTCGCCTGGGCGTAGAACCGACGCTCGTCGACGATGCCGGTGTGCGTGACGCGAGTCGCGTCGGGGCCGAGTCCTGGTGAATTCGCCGCCCACAGCGACCAGCCGACCACGCCCAGCCACAGCACGCTGGTGGCTCCCGCCAGAAGGTAGCCGAACTCACGGGAGCGCGCTGCGCCATCCGGAACGACGACGGGAATGACGGCGATCGGCGCGAGCAGACAGAACACTGGAGTCAGCAGCACTCTTCCGTGCATGAAGTCACCGCCTTGGCGGATCCAATACGCACCTTGTATCAAACCGCTGACGAGCATGAAAACTACTGCAGCGGGCGGGCTTTGGACCATTCTCGCGAGACGGCCGTAGTTCGGGCGAGACTGCGTCGAGGTCCACCACGGCTTGTTGCGAACCGCAAGGACCACGACGCCGAGCGCGACGAGCAGGACGCCTGCGACCCACAGCAGATAGGGCCGGTTGAAGTTGGCGAGATAGACGAAACCCTGCGGCCACTTCGAGCCCGTTGCGTCCTTCGCCAACGCAGTCCCCGGCACTAGCAAGCCGTAGTAGCCCATTCGGAAAACCTCGTAGCCGACGGGCACCAGCCCTCCTGCGACGACGAGCAGCAGCCGTCGCCCCCACCCGCGCGCGGCGACGAGCATCATCACCAGCGCGAGCCCCCCGATCAACGCCAACTCCGGTCTGATCAGAACGCTGGCACCCGCAACGAACGCGAGCGCGCCGTCGAAGAATCCGGTCGTGGCATTGCGCGCCGTCGCATCGCTCGCCATGCCGAGGGCCTGGGACCAGCACACCATCATCCACCACAGCAGGCCGAGATACGCGATCACCAAACCGTTTTCGAGTCCCGAGGTGGCGAAGTCGCGCGCGGGCGGAATCGCGACGTACACCAGCGCTCCCGCGGGGAGCAGAAGCGCCCGCCTGCCGAGAAGGCCGGGTGCGTAGAGCCGGCCTGCGCCCAACATCGCGAGCGCGACGCCTGCCACGCTGAGCGTCAAGGCGAGTGCGAGCGCAACGTATTCGAGCCGTACCGGTCCGCCGATCCAGCCGCCGAGCGTCACCAGGTAGGTCCATACGGTCGACGTGTTCGCCTCTATCCGCTCGCCACGATTGAAGACGGGCCCGTTGCCCGCCAACAGATTTCGAACGGTACGCAGCACGATCAGACCATCGTCGGCGATCCAGCGGCGTTGCCAGGCACCCCACCCGAACAAACCAGCCACGGCGAGGACGCCGATCCACAGGCTCACTCGCGCGGTGATGTCGTAGGGAAATGCGGGCCAGCCCGCTAGACGACGGGCTGCCGCCCGGATCGTGCGGTCAGCTAGTCGGTCAGCTGAAGTACGCCGCGGCACCGACGGTCCCAATCCACGCCAGGGCAAGGAGTTGCAACACTCGGTCGCTCAGCGCGATGTCCTCGGGCTCGCCGGCGAGGCCACCGTCCACGTCGACGGCGTAACGCAGGATCGCGATGGTGAACGGGATCATCGACACCGCGAACCAGGCACCGCCTGCCACTCTGTCCCGCTCGAACGCCCACAGCCCGTAGCAGATCACCATGACGGTGGCCGATAACGTCCACACGAACCGAAGGTAGGTGCTGGTGTAGCTCTCTAGCGACTTGCGGATCTTGGCGCCGGTACGTTCGGCCAGCTGTAGTTCGGCGTAACGCTTTCCTGCAGCCATGAACAGCGACCCAAAGGCCATCACGAGGAGGAACCATTGCGACAGGACGATGCCGCCCGCGACGCCACCCGCGATCGCGCGGATCAAGAACCCCGAGGAGACAATGCAAATATCAAGCACCGCTTGATGTTTGAGACCAAAGCAGTAGGCCAGCTGAATGGCGATGTAGATGGCCATCACCACCGACAGATTGGGAGTGACGAACCACGAGATCGCCAGCGACGCAGCAGCGAGCAGGACCGCCAAGACGTAGGCGAGCCACTCGGGGACGACGCCGGCGGCGATCGGGCGGAACCTCTTGGTCGGATGCTCGCGGTCGGCCTCGACGTCTCGGGCGTCGTTGATCAGGTAGATCGACGAGGCGGCCAGACTGAACGTCACGAACGCGATGCCGACCTTCACCACCACGGTGCGGTAGTCGTACTCGACGTCACCGCCAAGTGCTGCCAATGGCGCGGCGAAGACCAGCAGGTTCTTCACCCATTGCCGAGGGCGAACCGCCTTGACGATGCCGGTGAACAGGTTCTTCGGTGGACCGACGGTCGGGGCCGCTTCCTCGCTCATCTTGTACAGCTTCTCCCTTCGCCGCGGTCGGCAACTGCCTCGACCGCCTTGGCCACCACTGCACCCACCGCGACTCCCGTGAGGACGTCACTGGGGTAGTGCACACCAAGAACCAAGCGAGACAACGCCATCGGCGGAACCAACAGCCACACAAGCGGCAGTCCCGTGGCTCTGCCCAGCAGGATCGAGGCCGCAGTCGTCGACGTGGCGTGGGCTGAGGGGAAGCTCAACTTGCTCGGCGTGCCGACGTTCACCGAGATCGACGGATGGTCCGGTCGTTCCCGCTTGACGATCCGCTTGATGACGACCGCGACGGCGTGCGCGACGAATGCGCCTACGCCCGCTGCGATCCAGTCACGCCTGCGCCGCCGCGAGACGAGCGCTCCGAGCAGCGAGACGCCCACCCATCCAGCGCTGTGTTCGCCGAATTGCGAAAGGGCGCGCGCCGTGGGCAACACACCAGGCCGCCCCGCGATCGTCGACTGCACGGCAACGAGGATTGCATCCTCACCGCGCGGCGAGTCGGTGACGGCGAGATTCACGAGGGTCCAGAACTGGGCAACAAGACGGTCTCCCACTTCTGCTTGCTGGTGAGTACCGGCAGGGCCTCGCGATAGACCTTGCGCATCCGGTTGAACTTACGGGCGAGCAACGCCTGGCGCTTCAACGACTCACGGAGAAGTTCGAACATCTTCTCGCGGTCCCGCTGCCGGTACACGACGCCACGCCCGTCGGCCGTGGTCACCGTGACACCGTCGACGTTGCAGAGGGAGAACCACCGCGCGTCCTGTGTCGCGACGTTGATCTGCGGACGCTCGTGATGCGCGGGATCGTGTTCGGACAACTGGTGGGCGACGCCACGCGACAGTCGCCACGCGATCGCCATGGGGCCCACCGGAATCTTGACCTTCTTGCGCCACTTCTTGTCCGATGGCGTCGGTAGCGCGGTCGCACTCGACAACACCACCGCGTCGGGGAAGCGTGTGCGCATGTTGCGCACGTCGGGCAGCGCCGACTCCAGGATCGAGAAGATGTGTTCCGGCCCAGCCAAGAAGTCGTCCATCGCCTTGTTTTGGATGGCGACGGTCGAATACTCAAGGCAGAGAAGGTGTTTGATCGTTGCCTTGAGATGGCTACCGATCAGCCCGCGGACGTTGCCGTCCCAGTGCATGGCCGCGACCACCAGTCGGTTACGCAGGTGGAAGTAGGCCTGCCAGTCGATCGCGTCGTCCTTGTCGCTCCAGGCCATGTGCCAGATCGCAGCACCGGGCAACGTGACGGTCGGATAACCGTGCTCACCGGCGCGCAGTCCGTACTCGACGTCATCCCATTTGATGAAAAGCGGCATCGGCTGGCCGAGTTCCTCGGCGACCGACCGCGGGATCATGCACATCCACCAGCCGTTGAAGTCGACGTCGATGCGCCGGTGCAGCAACCGGCTGCGGTATTCCTCTTCGTCGTTGAGCGGGTACTTGGCGAAGTTGTGGTCGTACTCGGTGTTGACCGCGCCGCTCCACATGAAGTTCGCCGCGTCGACCATCTCGCCCATGACGTGCAGGTGCGAGGGCTCCTGCAGGTTGAGCATCTGCCCACCGATGAGGGTGGGCACCTTGGCAAACCGACTCAGCGCGAGTGCCCGCAGAATCGAGTCCGGCTCGACGCGAATGTCGTCGTCCATGAACAGGATCTGTTCGCAGTCTGTGTTCTTCAACGCCTCGTACATCACTCGGCTGTAGCCGCCCGAACCGCCCAGGTTGGGTTGATCATGCACCGACAGTCGCTTGCCGAGCGCTTCGGCGGCCGCGGCGAAGCCCGGATGATCCATGGCCTTGCTGGTGCCCTGGTCGGATACGATGACCGCACTGATCACGTTGTCCACCAACGGATCCGACGTCAGCGCCGCGAGTGCGTTGACACAGTCGGTCGGCCGATTGAAGGTGGGGATGCCGACGGCGACATGAGCGCGGCCAGGCGCAGCGGTCGGTGCCCACCAACCGGCATTGTGCACGATCACCTTGGTGTCGGTGGTGATGTCGAACCAGATCCAGCCGCCGTCCTCGAACGGGTCGAGGCCGATCTCGAACTCGGCGACGACGGGCTCGGTCGAGTCGCCGCTGGAAACGGCGCTGCCGCCCACGGTGATTCGCGCACCAGTCGCCTTGGAGCGGTAGACGTCGACGCGCGCAGTGCCAACCAGTTCGACCCGAAGCACGACCGAATCCAGGATCGACCAGCGCCGCCAGTAGCTCGCGGGGAACGCGTTGAAGTAGGTGGCGAACGACACCTCCGACTCGGCGCCGATCTCGAGGGTCGTCCTCGTCGGCGCGTGGGCTCTACGCGAGTTGGTGGTGGATTCCTCGATGTAGAGCTTGCGGACGTCGAGGGGCTCGCCGGGACGGGGCAGGATCACTCGGGACAGCAGACTGACCGCGCGGGTCTGTCCGGCGTCCAGCGCCCCTGAAGGAATGTCGCTCATGCTGGGCTGCTTTCTGGGTCTGCAAGCGGTGCGCCCTCGACGAGGTGCGGCACCAGCGTGTTGTCGTACATGTTGAGCGCACTGGCTATCGCCATGTGCATGTCGAGGTACTGGTAGGTGCCTAGGCGGCCGCCGAACAATACCTTCGCCGATGCGGTTTCGGCCTTGGCTCTAGCGCGATACGCCGCAAGCAGTGCGCGATCGGCATCGGTGTTGATCGGGTAGTACGGCTCGTCGAAGTCGTCGGCGAATCGCGAGTACTCTCGCATGATCACCGTCTTGTCGGTCGGGTAGTCGCGCTCGGGATGGAAGTGCCGGAACTCGTGAATCCTGGTGAACGGCACGTCGAGGTCGTTGTAGTTCATCACGGGGGTGCCCTGAAAGTCGCCGCGGTCGTTCAACACTTCAAGCTCGAAATCGAGTGTGCGCCAACCTAATCGGCCCTCTGAGTAGTCGAAGTACCGATCGAGGGGGCCGGTGTACACGACCGGAGCGTCGGGGTTGTCGCCGCGCAGCTGGTCTCGCACGTCGAACCAGTCGGTGTCGAGGCGGACCTCGATGCGGTCGTCGGCGGCCATGTTCTCTAGCCATGCCGTGTACCCGTCGACGGGCAGTCCCTCATAGGTGTCGTTGAAGTAGCGGTTGTCGAACGTGTAGCGGACCGGCAGCCTGGCGATGTTGGCTGCAGGCAGTTCGGTCGGGTCGGTCTGCCACTGCTTTGCGGTGTATCCCTTGACGAACGCCTCGTAGAGCGGGCGGCCGATGAGCGAGATCGCCTTTTCCTCTAGATTCGCCGCGTCGGCGGTGGAGATCTCGGCCGCTTGCTCGGCGATGAGCTTACGGGCCTCGTCCGGCGTGAAGTACTTGCCGAAGAACTGCGAGACCAGGCCAAGACCCATCGGAAATTGGTAGGCCTGACCCTCGTGCATCGCGAACACCCGATGCTGATAGCCGGTGAACTCGGTGAACTGCCTGACGTAGTCCCACACCCGCTTGTTGCTGGTGTGGAAAAGGTGGGCACCGTATTTGTGCACTTCGATGCCGGTTTCGGGTTCCGGTTCGGAGTACGCGTTACCGCCGATGTGTGGGCGCCGGTCGACGACGAGAACACGTTTGTCGAGTTGCGTCGCCACGCGCTCGGCGATCGTCAGCCCGAAGAATCCTGAGCCGACGACGAGGAGGTCATAGTGGCCTGTCATCGGCAGCAAGGGTATCCGACCGATGTGTCCGCGACCGAATGCGCGGCGGGTCGGTCACGTCGCACGGGCAGGTCGCGATTAGCTCACGATTCCGCATCGTCACTCCAGTCTCATCAGTCACGTACGTACCATCGACAACGTCATCAAAAGAAGCATCAACTAATACACAGTCACATTCGCAAGGAGACTTCAGTGCCAAACCGACGTCGACGCAAGCTCTCAACAGCCATGCGCGCAGTCGCCGCCGTGGCCGTCGCAAGTCCAGTTGCAGTTGTCGCACTTTCCCAGCTGTCTTCGGACGCCACGCCGCAGCATCGCCAATTCGTGCAGGCCGCCCTCGTCACCGACCTACCCAACGAGTTGCTCGGCGCCTTGTCGCAGGGCCTTTCGCAGTTCGGAGTCAATCTGCCTCCGATGCCGACGGGTGTCCTCACGGGGTCTCAGCCCCCGTCCGCGGCGACACTGACCTCGCCGGGCCTTCTGCCTCCCGGAGGATTGACTTCGCCGGGTGGCCTGACCTCGCCAGGCCTCACCGCACCTGGCCTGACCGCACCTGGCCTGACCTCGCCTGGCCTGACCGCACCCGGTGGGCTCACGACCCCCGCGCTCAGCCCTGGCGCAGTCACCACGCCCGGGCTCACCGCGCCGGGCCTGACCGTTCCTCCCGTCTCGGCCACGTCCCCTGGTTTGACTGACGCCAGCTTGACGAATCCCGGGTTGACCAACCCGGCCCTCACCAGCCCGTTGGGCACCCTGCCAGCGGCGAACCTGCCGCCGGTGGGTAACACGACCGGCCTTGGCCTCAACGAGGTGCCGATCTCCGCGCCCGTCGGTCTGGATTCCGGATATCCGATGCTCGGCGATCCTTCGTTGGGACTAGGAGTGCCCGGCGCCACCGGCGGAGGTGGCAGCGGCGGGCTGTTGGGCGATCTCAGCAGCGCCGCTCAGACATTGGGCGCGAGCCAGGCCATCGACCTGCTCAAGGGAATGGTCATGCCGATGATCACGGGCGCCATGCAGAACGCCTCTGCCGCAGCCGCCGCCCCAGCAGCGGCGGTACCACCGCCCGCCTAGTCTCTCGACGAAACGGCACCGCAGAAGCCCAAGAGTTGGCTCTGCGGTGTCGTTGCGCGCGGCAGATTCCTCTGCGACGAACCCGTGTCGAAACTCTGGTAACTCCAGTCTCATACGTAACATCAGCGCGTGCCGTGCCGTCATTCCATGCCGTCGCTGCTGTTCACCGCGGTGGCAGCGACGGTGGTGATGGTGCCGTTGGCGTTGGACCCCAGCCTCGGTTCGGAACGCGACGATGCCGTGGCCAGCGCACCACTGATCGTCGAGCGGCGGCTGGACGGCATCGGTGCAGGCGAGACGATTCGAGACCTCCACCAGGACACGCCCTTCTCGCTGGTTGCGGTGACGGCCACGGATCTGACGGGGACGTCGACGCGCGTACGAGCCAAGCGGGCCGACGGCTCCTGGGGGCCCTGGTACGACACGGAGAACCTCGAAGGCGTGGGGGTGGAGTCACCGGGCGGCGCCCGCGGTACCGAACCAGTCTTCGTCGGCAAGACGAATGACGTTCAGATCGCGGTGCATCGGTCGAGGGGAGCCGCCCCGGCGGCGACATCGGGAAGGGGAGCCGCCCCGGCGGCGACCGTCGGGCCAAGGGACGACGCTGCCAAGCCCGGACTCGGATACATCCCCGCCAACGTCGAACTGCCCATCGGGGAGAACTTCAACGCCGTTCTGATCAGCCCGCCCTTGGCGCCCGCAGACACCCAGTTGACGCCTCCCACCGCGTTGACGGCACCCGGTCAACCGCCCAACATCATCAGCCGCGCTCAGTGGGGTGCCGACGAGTCGGCGAAGTGCGGACCTCCGCAGTACGACAGGGGTGTTCGAGCAGGAGTCGTGCACCACACCGCGGGAAGCAACGACTACGCACCCGAGGATTCCGCGGG
>Ga0268266_10005516_pt1 | contig 11778 bp, 10 predicted proteins | sample KBSS13metaG_FD_190356 | JGI IMG/M metagenome (GOLD analysis project Ga0268266, IMG submission 190356) | Switchgrass rhizosphere microbial communities from Kellogg Biological Station, Michigan, USA - KBS S1-3 metaG (SPAdes) (version 2) | ecosystem: Host-associated > Plants > Roots > Rhizosphere... | reverse complement strand
TCCCTCGGCCATTCCGAAGGACTGGATCAGCCTGCAGCCCAGCGCGCGGCCGATCGACTCGGCGAGCGCGCGGTCACAGCGCGCGCCCCCGACCATGAGCGACCGCAGCCCGCGCGGCGCGCCGACTTCGGCCGCGACCTCCACCCAGAGCCGCGCCAACGGCGGGACGACGGCCGCGAACGTCACGGCCTCCCGCTCGATCAGGGCGAAGGCGGTCTCCGGCGAGCCCGAGCGCGCGAGCACGACGGTGCCCCCGACAGCGAGCGTGCCGAGCACCCCCGGACAGGCCAGTGGCAGGTTGTGCCCGATCGGCAGCACCGACAACGTGACGTCCGCCGACGTCAGACCACAGACCTCGGCCGTCGCCTCGGCGTTGTACACGTAGTCGCGGTGCGTCCGAGGAACCAGCTTCGGCCTGCCGGTGGTCCCGCCGGACATCAGCAGCAGGGCCGTATCCGCGGCCCGCGCCGCGTCGGGGACCGGGTCCGCGCCCCGCACCGGCACCTCGGAGAGGTCGCGATGGTCGCCGGGCTCCCCGACGACGAACACCTCCCGCAGGCGTGGCAGGTCTGCTCGTACCTCGGTGGCGAGCGCCCGGTAGTCGAAGCCCTCGTACCGGTCCGGGATCACGTAGGCGACCGCCCCGCTCACCGCGGCCACGTGGGACACCTCCGACCTGCGGTGCCCCGGCAGCACGAGGACCGGAAGCGCGCCGATCCGGGTGAGCGCGAAGAGCATCACCACGAACTCCACGCTGTTGGGGAGGTGCAGCACGACGGGGTCGCCCGCGCCGATGCCCGTGCGGAGCAGCCCCTCGGCCATCGCGTCGACCCGGCGGTCCAGCTCGCCGTAGTCGATCCGGTCCCCGTCACACACGAGCGCGAGGTCTCGCGGCGCGCGCTCGGCCCACTCCCGCGGCAGCCCACCGAGGGTCCGCTCGCCCCAGACACCGGCGGCGACGTAGCGCGCCACGAACTCCTCGGGCCAGCCGGCCCCAGCTGCCACCGTCACGACGCGCCGCCCGTCGCCGGCTCGGTCGCACTGTCGGCGTCGGACATCGCGGACACGTCCGCGGCGACCGCGGCGAGCCGTTCATCCACGGCGATCATGTCGACATCGAGGTGGAGGTGGAGATGGAGGTGGGTGCGTACTGCAGGAGGGCGAGGTCGAACTCCTGGTCGAGGATCCGAGTCCGATCCCTCGATCTCGATCTGCGCGGCGACGCTCCACGCCTCCCGGTGCTCCTGGAGCAACCGGGTCCACTCCTCGGGATCAACGGTCCCGGGGTCCTCATCGATCGGCTCCGCGACCACCTGCCGAAGCTCGTCGCCACTGCCGCGCTCACCGACGATCGCGCCGGTGACCAGCCCGGCGCCGTTGGTGACATCCACGATCCGGACTTGTTCACCCTCGATCACCGCTGCGGCGTCCATGAGGTCGACATCCGAGGTCAAGAAACACTCCTTCCGCGAACAGCGGCATGCTGCTCCCGAAGGCACGGAACTGGACAGAGGTCGGGCATGACAAAGACGGTGGGTGGGCCTCGGTGGACCTCGGCCCACCCACCGTCGGGACGGATCAGGCTGCGGCGACCGGAGTGGCCGGGTCCCCGTCGGCGGCCAGGGTCAGCTGGGGGACGAGCTTCTCGAGCGTGTAAGGGATGCTCAGCACGGTCGAGTAGGTCAGGGCGAGACCCTGGTCGGCGTCGGTGAAGACGTCACGACCGTTCGTGTGGACAGGCTGGGCCAGGTAGGCCGGGTTCTGCTGGACCGTCGCCCCCGGGATCGTGATCCAGACGAGGACGTCCGCGGCGTTGAGCTTGCCGGACTCCTCGAAGCTGAGCGTCGACACGTCCGCCAGACCTGGCACGGCCGAGTCCATGCCCAAGCCGGTCAGGGCGCCGTAGCGGACGTCGGTCGGCGGTGTCGGATACAGCTCGCCCGCCCCGAAGTCCGCCGCGATCAGCACCTTCTTGCCCGCCAGGGTCGGGTTGGCCGCTTTGGCTGTGGCGATCGCTCCTTCCGTGTCCGTGATCAGCTTCTCCGCCTCGGCCGACTTCCCGAGGGCCTTGCCCACCGTCCGGGTGGTCGCCTGCCAAGGAGCGCCGAACACCGGGTAAGCCGAGTCCGGCGCGACCACCGGAGCAATCCTCGACAGCTGGTCGTACTCCGCCTGCGTGATGGACGACCAGATGGCGATGATGAGGTCCGGCCTCTGCGCTGCGACCTCCTCGACGTTGATGGCAGTCGACTGGTCCGACAGCTCGACCGGGCGTGCGGAGCCGACGCTCCCCTCGTTCCACGGATGGAAGGCGGCTCCCCGCCACGCGCTCACGGCGACCGGTGTCACGCCGAGTGCCAGGACGGTGTCGTGGTCGGTGGAGCCGACCGTCACCACCCGATGTGGCTCCGCCGGCACGACGGTGGATCCGTAGATGTGGCCGATCGTGACCGGGTACGCCGCGTCGGCGGGTGGAGGACTCGCCTCGCTCTGACCGGCACCCCCGCCGCCACATCCCGCTAGAGCCAACACTGCCGACGCGATCAGCGCGGCAACAACCGTCCTCGACGACATCAACACGAATTCGGACAGTATCAGTAGGCTTACCTAAGTCAAGCGCTTGTGTCGAACCTCCGAGCGTTCCCAGCGTCGGTGCAGCTGAGCCCGGAGTGCGCCGTCCACAGTGCACTGCAGGCGATCCGTGCTCCTCGGATCCAGCCAGGCGACGGCTCGCCGCCGCGCCGCGCTCGCGTGAGGCGCGAACCCGGCCTGATCCCTTCGGCGAGCTCAGTCGTCCGAGCCGGTGGCGCCGCGCTCGTAGGCGGTGGCCTCACCGGGAGCGGACGTCCGCCCGCGCTCGCCTGCGATGTTCGCGTCGATCGCCGCCTCCCATCTCTCGGGCGACCTCCGGCGCGCCGCCCGGGCGGTGCGGAACCCCGCGACCGCCGGGGTGAGCAGGGCGTCGGCGACGGGCGCCGGGTCGATCCGCAGGTCCTGGCTCATCGGGACACCGTGGATACGTCGGGTGAGCGCGTCCAGCGCAGGCCGGGTGAGCCGCGGTGGGAGCCGGAGAAAGCCCTGCAGGAGCGAGGCGATCGAGTCCAGGGTCGCGTCGGCGAGCCGCGCGGAGTCGTCGGAGACCGGTCCCGTCACCGCCTGCAGCAGGCCGTCGACCCGACGGGCACCCTCGTTCCCGGTGATGCCCTCGACCAGCCGCGCGTCGATGCCGAGCAGGTGGGCGACGTACCACCAGTAGCGGTAGAGGCCGTCGAGCTCGCGCCCGGTCAGGCCGAAGCCGAGCAGCTCCTCGGCCGTGAAGGCGGTCAGCGTGAAGTCCATCCAGGTCCGCGCCAGGTCGACCTGGTTGATGGGAACGCCGTCCAGCGAGCTGTCGTACCCACGGTCGAGCGCCAGCTTGCGCATGTGCGCGTGCAGCATCCGGACATCGAGGGTCGCGACGTATCCGGGCTTCCCGCGGCGCAGGTTGCCCGGCAGCATCGCCTGGGTGACCCAGGTCCCGGTCTCGGTGAGGCGGCGCTCGGCGCGGTCCACGAGCCGCCCGGTGGTGGAGAGCACCTTCGCGATCGAGGGCGACTCGTAGACCCGGACCAGCGCGCCTGCGCTGAGCGAGAGGATGTGGACCGGCGTCGGCATGCTGAAGTACGGCCGGGAGAGCTCGTCGAGCAGGTGGTCGTCCACATAGGCCGGTGGCGTCTCCGTCTGACGCAGCAGCGCGACGAGCGCGGGCGGCGGGTCGTCGAGGGAGTCCAGGCCGTCGCGGATGCCCTGGGCCAGGAGTGGTCGGGTGGCCTGCATGCCGAGCTCGTGCATCTCGGTGACCACGGCGTCGGCGAGCGGGTCGCCGGTGGTCAGGGCCCACCGCATCAGGTCGGCGCGGCCGCCGCCGAACTGGGCGAGCACGGCGCCGTGGCCGGACCGTCCCGTGGGCCACGCGGTGGTGGTGGCGGTTGTGGTGGACATCCTCACTCCTGAGTGTCGTGGTCGGAGATACCGAAGGCGTGGAAGAGCCGTGCGACGTCGTGCCGCATCGTCTCCGTGGGTTCCGCGGCGCCGCGGGCCATCTCGTGCAGGATCAGCCCGGACAGCGCGCGGACGAGGGTGCGAGCCTCCGCCGGGCCCCCCACGAGCGGCGCGAGCGTCGCGGAGAACCGGTCGACGAACGCGTCGGCGATCGGCCGCAGCCGGGGGTTGTGGGCCGCGCTCAGCGTCAGCTGGATGACGCCGTCCGCAGGCAGGCGCGTGCCGTAGGGAGCCCGACCGACGAGCTCCATGGCCGCGTCGAGGAGCGACGTACGACCGGCGGTCACCTCCGCGCCCAGCAGGCGGATGTCGTCGAGTGTGCGACTGCTCGTCTGCTCGAAGGCCGCGACCAGGAGGTCGTCGGCCTTCGGGAAGTGGTAGGTCGTCGAGGCCAACGAGGTGCCCGCTCTGGCGGCCACCGCCCGCTGGGTGACGGCGGCGACCCCCTCGGTGCAGATGATCTCCACCGCGGCGTCGAGCAGCACCGCACGGGTCCGTGCGCTGCGGGAACGGCGGCCATCCACAATCTGTACGGTAGTACAGAAATGTCCTGGCACGCATCCCGGGCCACCCGATCGGTGACGTCGGGAACACCCGCCCTCCGTCCACGGGCGGAGCCGTACGCGTCACCCTGGTCCGCGCCCTCCGAGCCGACCGGCAGACTGCGGCACGTGAGCGAGACTCCCCCGAGACGAACCCAGGAACAACGACGCGCGGAGACCGAGCGACGCGTCCTGGAGGCCGCGACCGCCCTCATCGCCGCCACGGGATCGCGGTCGGTCACGCTGGCCCAGGTGGGCGAGGCGGCGGGCTACAGCCGCGGGATCGTCTACCACCAGTTCGGCAGCCGTGAACGGCTGATCGAGGCGGTCCTGGACCGGGCCCAGCGCCTCGGCCTGCCCGAGTCGGCCGACGACGGCCTCGGCCACCTCCTCGCGATCGTCGAGACCTATCTGCAGGCCGTGGCCCGACGGGCACCCACCACCCGCGCCTTCCTCCAGCTGTGGATGGAGGCCGTCGCGGCGGACCCGGTCGTCGCCCCGCTGTTCGCCGAGCGCGACGAGGGCTTCCGCCGGTTCCTGGCCGACGTCATCCGGCGCGGGCGTGCCGACGGCTCCGTCCGGTCCGACGCGGACCCCGACGCGGCCGGGGCCGTCGTCATGGCGCTGCTGCGCGGCACGAGCCTGCAGCTCATCGCCACTCCCCCGGTCGACGACGTGTCCGGCGTCCTCCGCGAGGCCGTGCGGACGGTGCGCGCCGCGTTCGGCGCCTGACCTCTCGCCCGTTCGTCACGGGGCTTGCCACGGGGCTCGACTCCGCTACACTTACTTGCATGTTTACACGCAAGTTAGAGTCGGGAGCTCCGATGTCCACCCCCACCCCCCTCGTCCTGGTCCACGGCAACCCCGAGAACGCTGCCGTGTGGGGTCCGCTGCTCGCCGAGCTCGGCCGGGTCGACGCCGTCACGCTGTCCCCGCCGGGTTTCGGCGTCCCCGCCCCGGCGGACTTCTCGGCGACCGTCGACGGCTACCGGGACTGGCTGACCGCCCGGCTCGAACAGTTCGCCGCGCCCGTCGACCTCGTCGGTCACGACTGGGGCGGCCTCCACGTCGCGCAGATCGCGATGACGCGCCCGGACCTGATCCGCAGCTGGGCCTCCGACGCGCTCGGCGTCTTCGCACCGGACTACGTCTGGCACGAGCGAGCCCAGGTGTGGCAGCAGGAGGGCGCGGGCGAGGAGTCGGTGAAGCAGGTGTTCGGCGGCTCCCTGCAGGACCGCCTCGCCGTCGTGGAGGGGATCGGGATGACCGGGCCGACGGCCGTGCGCGTGGCCGCCGGCATGGACGACGGGATGGGCGCGGCCGTGCTGACCCTCCTGCGTTCCGCGGCCCAGCCCGTGATGGCGGAGGCCGGTCGCGGCCTCTCCGCGGCCGCCCGGCGTCCGGGGCTCGCCCTGATCGCGATGGAGGACGTCTCCGCCGCCAGCGGCGACGTCAACCAGCACCGCACCGCGGCGCGAGCCGCCGGGGCGGAGATCGCCGAGCTCGCCGGCGTCGGTCACTGGTGGCCGGTCGAGAACCCCCGACCCGCCGCCCGCGCCCTGACCGAGTTCTGGGATCGGCTCGACCGGGCCTGACCCGATCCCGCTACCCCGGAGCCGCCGTCGGCCGACCGGTCCGGACCCGGTCGGCGGGCAGGTCGAGGTGACGAGTCCGCTTCAGGACGTCGGAGACGCCCGACGCACGACCAGTCAACAGGCTCGAGCCTACGCCGGTGCGACCACCGCGCCCGACTCCTCGTGGTGAGCGCGGAGCGCCGCCAGCAGGCGAGCGACGACGGGTTCCTCCGCCCGTCTGCGCAGCCAGGCCGCCCCGACCTTGACGACCGGCCCGTTCGCCAGGGGCACCAGGGCGAAGTCCGGGCCCTCGAAGAGCCGCCTGCCCGCGCCCGACGCCTGGGACCCGGTCAGGGTGACCGATCCGGTCCTCCGCACGTGCTCGACGAGCTTGACCAGGTCGGCGTCGGGCTGGTGGACGAGTCTGGTGATCCCGGCGGCGGTCATCCAGTCCTTCATCCACCTCATCACCACCGGTTGCACCGAGTCGCTGACGAGCACGACCGTCCGGTCGGCCAGCTCGGACACGGCGATCTCCCGCCGTTCGGCTAGGTCGTCGTCGTGTCGCATGGCGATGTCGATGGTGTAGGAGGCCATCTCCAGCACGTCGAGATCCGGATCGTCGATCGGCACATGCACGACGGCGACGTCGAGCGTGCCATGGCGGAGGTCCGCCAGGAGCTCGGTCGACTGTCCGACCACGACGTTCACCCGAACCTCGGGGAAGGTCCTCCCCGCACACGCCAGCACGTCGTCGAGTACCTCGGACGGGGCGAGGTGCGCTCCGCCCACCCGCACCTCGAGGTGCCGCCTGGCGACGGCGAGGGTGTCGGGCCCGAGGCGATCGATCTCGGGCAGCAATGCGGCCACCCGGTTCGCGAGATGCCTCCCGGCCGGCGTGAGCTCGACCTGGTGGTAGTGGCGGACGAACAGACCGGTGCCGATATCCCGTTCGAGGTCCTTCACCGCTCGGCTCACCGGTGACGGCGTCAGATGGAGGCGTGCGGCGGCTCGGCCGAAGTGCAGCTCCTCCGCGACGGCAAGGAAACAACGCAGCTGCGCCAACTCCATACCCCGAGTCTGTCCGGTGCGGTCGTCGGGGGGCAACCCCACCCTGAACCGCCGGCTCCCACTCGACATCCCCACGATCACGTTCTCCAGCCGGTGCAACGGATCGCCCAGGACCCGGGCAGGGCACATCCCTCGTAGTCCTTCGGGCTCACGATGCGATCTCGGTGAGCGATCGGTTGCGCGTCCGCACACCGAAGGTGACGATCAATCCGGAGAGCAAGGTCAGGCCGGTGAGCACCCAGACGGCCGCTGCGCCACCGAACCCCACCAGTACCGGGAGCACGACGAGGGGGGCGACCGCGCCGCCGAGGTGGCCCAGACCGTCACCGATCGCGGAGGCGGTGCCCCGGGCGCGGGTCGGGAAGATCTCCGCCGTGTAGATGAAGGCGGGCATCACCACGAAGTTGATCCCGAAGTTGATCAGCAGTACGCCGGCACTCACCGCGACCTGACCGAGCGGCACGAGCAGGACGAGCAGGCCCGCCGCCATGATGAGAGTGCCGATCACGATCAGGGTGCGGCGCTCGATGCGCTCGATGAGAGCCATCATGAGGAGCGGAACGATGATGGTGACGAGCCGACCGAGCACGGTGACGAAGAGCGCGCCCGACGGGCTGGCACCGAGGCTCTCCAGCAGGAGCGGGGTGTAGCTGAGGAAGCCGTACACGGCGATGTAGTAGATGAACCAGAACCCAAGGATGATCAACATACGCCGCAGGTAAGGCGGCCGGAACAGCGCCAGCGTGGGCATCGCCTGGTCCGCCCGCGCCTCGGTCCCGGGATCGGCAGGCGCCACGTCCGGAACCTCGACGCCGTCCTGCCGCGCCGCCGCGGCCTGCACTCCCGGCGTCGAACGCACGCGCCGCTCCATCGCCAGCAGGAGGCGCTCCGCCTCGCGCGTCCGACCAGCGGCGTGGAGCCACCGCGGCGACTCGTGCAGACCGCGACCGTTGATCATGAACAAGGCGAGCAGGGCGAGGCCTCCGAAGGCGAGCAGGATGCGCCAGCCGTACGTGGGCGAGCTCGCGAGGATGGGGAGCGACGCGAAGCCGACAGCGATCAGCAGCACCGCCTGGACGGTGTAGAGCTTCACCAGGTACGCACCGCGCTTGTTCTTGGGTGCGATCTCGCCGATGTAGGTCGAGCACAGGGCGAGCACCGAACCCATGCCGCATCCGGCGAGGAAGCGGAAGAACGTGAACGACGCGAGGTCCCAGGACAGCGCACTGAGTCCGCCGCCGAGCCCGAGCACCAAGATCGTCAGCACGAGGCCGCGCCGCCGACCGAACCTGTCCGCCACGCGCCCGAAGGCGTAGGCGCCGACGCAGTAGCCGACGAGGTTCCAGACCACCGGATGAGTGAGATCCAGCACGCTCACCTGCAGCTCGCGGAGCAACGCGGGCACGACGAGAGCGAGGACGGTGATGTCGTAGTTCGAGAAGAAGTAACACAGGAGAAGACCGGTGCCACCGAGAGCACTGAGCCCGACGCGTGGCATCGCGTCGATGCGCGCGTCGATGTCGATCGCGGCGGTATGCCCGTCGGCGGCGGGCACTCCCTGAGCGGACCCAGGTTCGAAGCGCGGATCAGACATGCGTCCGTCCTCCTTGACGTCGTCGTCGGGATGCGCCACGGCGAGACCGGCCCGTGCAGGGTCACCGGAGACCCACAGCTGGGTGAGGTCGGCGCAGATGGGTGCGTGAGGTGGCCGGCAGCGGTCGAGCTATCTACCAACCGTCTGGTGGTTGCCGATGTGGAGATTAGCTCCACCGCGTACCGATGACAAGTGAGGGTGGTTCCGAATGCCGGACTCGCGGCGCCGCAGGCCGCCAGGGCTCGCCGCGAGGTGGGAGCGCGAGCCCGCTCAACCGGCGGCACAGGCTCCGGCGAGGAGAAGGTCGACGAGACCCTCGACCCAGCGGTCCGCCGTCGCCCGCATACGGGCCTCGTAGCGTCGGGCCAGGTCGAGGAGATCCCCGCGCAGCGACCCGGTGTCGGCGTCCGCGATGACCCCGACGCGCGCGGTCAGGGCATCCGAGAGCAGGTCTTCCTCGGAGCGCCACCGTAGTTGGATCGACTGCTTGCCGACTCCGGAAGCGGCCCGCCGGGCAGATCGCGGGCAGGATCGTCGCCGACTGCGAGAAGCAGATCGAGATCCTCGCCGGCCTGCGGCACGAGGGCGTGGTAACGAAGTCGACACGACTAGGCCCTGGCCAGCGCGGTGGCGACGGCGGCCCCGAGGGCGACGTTGCCGCGGTAGACCTCGACGTTGACGTCCAGGCTGCGGCCGTCGGTGGCGCGCTGGATCCAGTCGAGCAGGAACGGCGTGGTGTCGTGGCCCGTGATCGCCTCCTCCTCGGCCGCGGCCAGTGCGGCGGCCAGCACGGCGCGGTGCTCCTCGACGTCGAGCTGGGCGTCCTCGGCGATCGGATTGGCCAGCAGCACCGCCGCGGGGATGCCGAGCGCGTCGCGCGCCCGCACCACGGCGGCGGCCTCCTCGGGGGTCTCCACCGAGGAGGAGATCGCGTGCCCGGAGTCGCGGACGTAGAAACCCGGGAAGGCCGTGGTGCGGTAGCCGAGGACGCCGATCGAGAGGGTCTCGAGCCGCTCCAGGGTGGCACCCACGTCGAGGATCGACTTCACCCCGGCACTGATCACCAGGATCGGCGTCCGGGCCAGCGCGACGAGGTCGGCGGACTCGTCGAACGTCGTCGAGGCCCCGCGGTGCACCCCGCCGAGCCCGCCGGTGGAGAACACGCCGATCCCCGCCCCGTGGGCGAGCACGGCCGTGGCGGCGACGGTGGTGCCACCGGACAGGCGCTGGGCCACCGCGACCGGCAGGTCCCGTTCGCTGATCTTCACCACGGTGTCGTCCTCGCCGAGCCGGGCGATCTCCTCCGGCGCGAGCCCGACCGTCGGCACGCCCTCCAGCACACCGATGGTGGCGGGCACCGCGCCCGCGTCCCGGATGATCGCCTCGGCCTCGGTGGCGACCTTGAGGTTGCGCGGGCGGGGCAGGCCGTGGGTGAAGATCGTCGACTCGAGCGCGACGACCGGGCGCCCCTCGGCGAGGGCGGTGCGGACCTCGTCGGACACGGCGACGGACATGGGTTCTCCTGGAGGGTCAGGCGGGAGCGGGGTCGGACACGGCAGAGACGGCAGAGACGGCAGTGACGGCGTTGACCGGCGGCAGGCCCGCGGTCGCGCGGCGGACCTGCTCGCGGACGAGCTCGGCGTACCGGCGCCGCCAGGCGGTCTCGCCGCCGCCGGTGTGCGGGGTGAGGACGACACCGGGCAGGTGCCACAGCGGATGGTCGGTGGGCAGGGGTTCGGGGTCGGTGACGTCGAGGTAGGCGCGCAGCCTGCCGCGCTCCACCTCGGCGACGAGCGCGGCGGTGTCGACGACCGGCCCGCGGGCGACGTTGGCCACGACGGCGCCGTCCCGCAGCGCGGCCAGCGCCGTGGCGTCGACGAGCCCGCGGGTGGCGTCGGTGAGCGGGACGGCGAGCACGAGCACGTCCGAGCCGGGCAGCAGGGCGGGCAGGTCGGCGAGCGCGGCGACGCCGTCGCGTCGCCTCCGCCCCACGACCACGACCTCGGCGCCGAACGCCCGCAGCATCGCGGCGATCCGCCCTCCGACGTCGCCCGCGCCCACGACCGTGACCCGCTTGCCGCCCACCTGCTCGACGACCAGCGGTTCCCACCGGCGCTCCCGGCGGGCGTCGTGAGCCTCCCCGTGCCGGCGCAGCACCGCGAGCACCCCGGCGACCGCCGCCTCGGCGGTGGAGACGCCGTGGATGCCGCGACCGTTGCACAGCGCGACGCCGCCGGGGACCGCGGGGAGCCAGGGGTCCACCCCCGACGAGGGCAGCTGCACCAGCCGCAGCAGGGGCAGCGCGGCGAAGACCGCCGGGGCGGGCGCCACCGGGCTGTGCTCGCTGACCAGCACGGTCACGTCACCGGGCACCGGGCCCGGTTCCCGCCAGTCCCACACGAGGGTGCGGACGCCGGGCGGGAACGGGCCTGCGAGGGCGCGGAGGTCGTCGTCGGGCAGGGCGACGGTCGGGGGCGGGCCGGGCACGCTGGGGTGTGTCTCCCCCTCCGGCGCCGCCGGGCCCGGTGATCCACGTCGGCTCCGGCAAGGCTGCCGGGCCGCTCTCATACCGGGCGTGTTCGGGTGGTCCGGCGCCGGGGGACGGTCGGAGCGCAGCGACGGGGCGGGTGAGCACGCCGCAGGCGGCGGCGTGGGCGCCGGGAGCGGTGGTGGCGGAGTGGGAGACACGCCCTAGTCCAGGACCCCGCCTGCCGCGGCCGGGCCGCGGCCCTTCGCGACGACCCCCGCCACCACCAGGATCGTGACGACGTAGGGCGCCGTCATGAGCAGCGGCGGCGGGACCGCCACCGCGAGCAGCCCGAACACGGCCGACACCGACGAGGCGAACCCGAACAGCAGGGCCGATGCCGCGCCCTGGGCCACCCGCCACGAGCCGAGGATGACCGCGGCGAGGGCGACGAACCCGAGCCCGGAGCTCATGCCCGCCACGAACTGC
>Ga0268266_10005511_pt1 | contig 11782 bp, 10 predicted proteins | sample KBSS13metaG_FD_190356 | JGI IMG/M metagenome (GOLD analysis project Ga0268266, IMG submission 190356) | Switchgrass rhizosphere microbial communities from Kellogg Biological Station, Michigan, USA - KBS S1-3 metaG (SPAdes) (version 2) | ecosystem: Host-associated > Plants > Roots > Rhizosphere... | reverse complement strand
GATTTCGTCGGCGTGGAGCCCGGCGGCGACGGCGTCGAGCACGTGCTGCCCGCGACGTACGTGTTCTCGACGAAGTCGTGGCGCTACAAGGGCTACTCGGTGATGGTGACCGAGCGCCCGCGGATGTCGTGGCAGGGCGTGTGGTCGCAGGAGTGCATCGGCTGCCACAACACGCTGCCGCTCGACACGATGCTCTACGACGACCTGTTCGGGCCGGCGCTGCCGCCGTATCAGGGCAAGATGCAGGACCGCGTGATGCCCGAGTCGCGCAAGTGGCCGGCGCGCGCGACCGACGTACACGGCCTCGAAGGCGTGCTCGCGGACGAGATCCGCTTCCTCGGCGGCACCGTGCCGATGGGCTCGCTCGACAACCTGCTACCGGCCGCGGCGACCACGATGGAGCACAAGCTCGACGGCTCGCACATCGTCGAGCTCGGCATCGGCTGCGAGGCTTGTCACAACGGCGCCGCGGCGCACGCGGCCGAGCCCAAGATCACGCCGACGTTTGCGGCGCGGAGCAACGTGCTCGCGGTCGATCCGCCGAAAGGCGAGTCCGGCACGAAGGCGCAATGGATCGATCACGCGTGCGCGAAGTGCCACACGGTGCTGTTCTCGCGTTATCCGTTCACGTGGGAAGACGGGCTGCGTCGCAAGAACCCGGGCGGCAGCTCCATCAGCTCGGGCGAAGGCCGCGACTTCCAGCTCGGCGGCTGCTCGTCGCAGATGGCGTGCACGACCTGCCACGATCCGCACACCGAGGACGGCAAGGCGAAGCTCGACGCGCTCGCGACGCCGGCCGGCAATCACGTGTGCACGACGTGTCACGCGAAGTACGCGAGCGACGACGCGCTCGCCAAGCACAGCCATCACCAGCTCGGCGGCGCCGGCACGTCGTGCATCGCGTGCCACATGGCGAAGAAGAACATGGGGCTCGACTACGTGCTCGATCGCTATCACCGGATCGGCTCGCCGACCGAGCGCATCCGCGTCGAGGGCGATCGCCCGCTCGAGTGCGCGCTGTGCCACGCCGACAAGTCCGTCGAGTCGATCGTGTCGACGATGGAAGCGTGGTGGGGCAAGCACTACGACCGCGACCGGCTGAAGAAGCTCTACGGCGACGATCTTTCGGTCAACGTGATGCGCGCGACCCTATCCCTCGGCAAGCCGCACGAGCAGGCCGTCGCGATCGCCACGTTCGGCGAGACGAAGCAACAAGATACCGTCGCGGCGATCGCGCCGATGCTCGCGCACGAGTACCCGCTCGTCCGCTACTTCGCTCAGCGCGCGCTCCAGCAGATCACGGGCGACCCGGTCGCGATCGACGTCGGCGCACCGGCGCCGATCGTGCGGCGCGCCGCCGAGGTGTGGCTCAGAGCAAGGACAGCGCGCCCGTGACCTTGTCGACGGCGTCGGCCGGCGCTGGGCCGACCGCGCAGCACGTCTTGGTCGGCACGCCGTGAAACTCGGTCTTTCCCGAGTCGACGATCACCGCGCAGGGTAGGCCGGCGGCGCGGGCCTGCTCGACGACCATATCGAGCTGGCTTTCAGAATCGACCGACACGCAGACCTTCGTGAACCGGCCGCTGACGAGCCATTCGCGCGTTGCGGCGTCCAGTGGGATCACGAGCGCGTCGTCGGTGAGACTCGCACGGTCGATCAAGACCTTCATCGACGCGTGAGCGCCCTGGGCGATCATTTTGCCTTTGCGCATGCCGAGGTCCTTGCGCATGACGATGACCTGCTTCACATCCATCGCGCACACGTTTGCACGACGGGTTTCTGGCGTACATCTTGATAATCGTCCGGCAGCACATGCACTTCGGTCGTGGCTCCGCATGGTTGTGTGTCATCGGGCTGGGACTGGTGACCTCATGCGTTGCGGATACTGACGCCAGTCGTGCGCAGCCCTCCGCGCTGGTCATGGATCGCGTGGCCGACGGGGCGATCCCGACGGCCGCGGCGTGCACCAACCCGAGCGGCAAGCGCTGCTTCGCCCACGTCCAGGCGGCCGCAGGCCACGTCCAGCCGTTCGACGCGCCGGCCGGGTTCGGCCCCGCCGATCTCCAGGCCGCGTATCAGATCCCGACCACGATCACTGGCCACCCGACGATCGCCCTCATCGACGCCTACGGCTACTCGGCGCTCGAGTCCGACCTCGGGACGTATCGCGCTCAGTTCGGGCTGCCGCCGTGCACGACCGCGAACGGCTGCCTCACGATCGTCAACCAGAACGGCGAGACCTCGCCGCTGCCGGGCGCGCCGCCGAGCGGCGACGACTGGACGCTCGAGACCGCGCTCGACGTCGACATGGTGAGCGCCGCGTGCCCGAGCTGCAATTTGCTCGTCATCCAGGCCGACGACGACCAGGGCAACGGGCTCGAGGTCGCGCAGGGCGTCGCCGCGCAGCACAACGTCGCCGTGATCAGCAACAGCTGGGGCGGGCCCGAGCAAGCCGGCGTGTCGCTCACGGCCGAGGAGACCTACTTCGATCAGTCGGTCCCCATCTTCGTCGCCGCCGGCGACAACGGCTACAACGACGGCGGTCAGGGCCCCGATTATCCCGGCACGTCGGCGCACACGATCGCGGTCGGGGGCACGCACCTGGCCAAGGATTCGAGCGCGCGCGGCTGGACCGAGACCGCGTGGTCGAGCGGTGGCAGCGCGTGCAGCTTGTCGATCGCCAAGCCGTCGTATCAGACGGGCACGAGCTGCAACTTCAAGGCGACCGCCGACATCGCCGCGGTCGGCGATCCGCAGACCGGCATGGCGTCGTACGACTCGACGAACGGCGGCTGGAGCGTCGTCGGCGGCACGAGCGCGGCGGCGCCGATCGTCGCGGCGATCTTCGCGGCCACCGGAAACGCCAGCCAGACGTCGGGCGAGTTCATCATGCAGAACGCCGACAAGCTCAACGACGTGACGAGCGGCAACAACGGCGACTGCGGCGGCGGCATCCTGTGCAACGCCGGCAAGGGCTGGGACGGCCCGACCGGCTACGGCACGCCGAACGGCAAGCTGCTCGTCGCAAACGGCGGCTCGCCCGATGGCCAGGCGGATCCGTACGGCGTCGTGAGCGGCGGCTGCAACGCCGAGGGCGGGCCGTCGAGCTTGCTCGAGCTCGTGCTCGCGATCGGCCTCGTCATCGGTCTCGTGCCGATTCGGCGACGAGTGCGCGGATGACCTGACCGGCGCCGTGCGCGAGCGCGAGCCCCGAGAGCGGCTTGCCGGCGAAGTCGCGCACGCCCATCTGCAGCAGCGCGCTCACGCGCGGCAACAGCCGCTCGACCGCCGGGCGATGCGCGCCGTAGAACGCGCGCGCGCACGCGTGGCGGATCCACAGCTGCCAGCCGACGTGGTGGCGCGCGACGTGGCCGCGCCAGCTCGCGAAGCCGAGGTCGTTCGAGGCGAGCGCGCGCGAGAGATACGCGCCGGCGAGCGCGCCGTACTCGATCGCCTGCGCGATGCCTTCGCCGGTCGCGATGTCGATGCCCGCGGCCTCACCGACGAGCAACACGCGCGGCACCGACAGCGGCGTGCCAGGCTCGTAGCCGCGCTCCGCGTACTGCTTGAGCTTGAAGTCGGCGGCATTCATCCCGCGCGCGGCCAGATACTGCGCGACGCGCGCGCGCGGTGAATCGGTCGATCCCAGCGCGTAGACACCGCGGCACACCAGCTCCGTGCCGCCGGAGATCGTGGGGAAGTCCCACGCGTAGCCGGCGAGGTCGCCCGCGGTGAAGTCGAACACGGCGGTGTCGCGCGGCAGATCGAGCGGGCTCGCGGGCGTGTCGAGCTCGACGACCTGCGCGCGCAGCTCGCTCTGCGGAAATCCGATCGCGCGGCGCACGATCCCCGATACGCCGTCGGCGCCGATCACGGCGCGCGCGCGCAGGACCTCGCCCGATTCGCAGAAGACGCGCACGTGATCGTCGGCGACGTCGAGCGCGGCGACCGGGCAGCCGTCGCGGATCGGCACGCCGCGCGCCGCGACGCATCCGGCGAGCATGTGATCGAACTCGATGCGGCGCACGACGACGCCGAGGCCCGGCTCGCGCACGATCGCGGTCTCGCCCGCGTAGCGCAGCGCGATCGCGTCGAGTGGGACGTGCGGGCAGTCGACCGTGATGCCGAGCTTGCCGAGGATCGCGAGCGCGCGCGCACCGACGCCGCCCGCGCAGATCTTGTCGCGCGGGTAGCGCTTGGCTTCGAGCACGACGACGTCGGTGCCGGGCGGCAGGTGCAGCGCCGTCGACAGGCCTGCCGGACCGCCGCCGACGATGATCGCGTCGTGCATCGTCACAGCTCGACGTGCAGGCGGATCGAGCCGACGACGACCGGGCCGCGATCGGTGTTGTAGCCGGGGTGCGCGATCGCCTGGACGTCCACCGCCGGGAAGATGCCCTTGTACGCGCGCAGCGTGTAGTAGGCCTCGAGGATGTCCTCGCGGCCGTAGCGGAGCTTGCCGTCGCCGAGCAAGAAGCCGAGCCCGCCGTCGGCGAGGTAGTTCGCGTGATCTTGCGAGATCCCGTTGGTCACGCCGGCGATTCCGAGCTTGTCACCGGGCCGGCCCCAGCGATCGCCGACGAGGTCGCCGCCGAGCAGGACCGTGTTGTCGACTTCCGTGTAGGCGAACGACTCGGTCTTGCCGTCGTTCCAGCCGAACCGCCCGAACACGTGCAGGCCGGCGAGCACTTCTTGCTCGAAGTTGAGCCCGAAGCCGTACTTGAGCGTGCCGGGTACGCGCGTCGTCGTGATGTCGGGCGGGCCGTTGTTGATGTTCTGTTCGCGCTCCGCGTTGAAGATCGCGATCGCGTCGGCGTACGTGCCCATGTTGGCGTGGTTCGCGTAGGCGAGCAGGCGCAGCTTGCCCGGGTGGCCGAGGATGCAGTCGTGCCACTCGCCCTCGATCTGCTCGCCGCGCGCGTTGTTGACGTGGAAGTCGTAGTCGATGCCGTTCGCGACGGTCGGCATCAGGAACTCGCCGATGCGCACGGCCCACGCGGGCGCGTCGTACTCCGCCATGAAGCCGAGCGTGTAGCCGCGCGTGTCGGCGGCGTAGTCGTACGCGCCGTTGTTCGCGATCGTCCAGTTCATGAACTGGCGGTGGCTGTCGCTGGCGCCTTCGTTCTGATCGAACCAGTAGACGGTCGACATCTTGCCGGCGCGCAGCTCGATGCGGTGATCGGGCAGTGCGTGCAAGACGTGCAGCGGATCGCGCTCGATGGGGATCCAGTGATCCGACAGCGGGATGATCTGCTCGACGAACGCGGTGCCCAGATACGGCGTCGGGCCCAGCGTCGGGTTGCGCACGACGTCGAGGTTCGTGAAGCCAGCGATCCCGAGCGCCGACGACAAGCCGGTGCCCCCGGCGGACTCGCCGTCGACGACGACTGCGGTCGTGCGCGTGATCTGGTAACCGCCGTAGATCGTCGCGACGTACGACAGCGCGCGATGATCGTCGGGCAAGAAGCTGTTCGTGCCGGCGTACGGCGACTGAAAGCCGGGCTGGAACTGCCAGATGAAGTTGCTCTGCGCCGACAGCCACCACTTCGTATCGGGATGCGGCAGCAGGTAATCGCCGTCGTCGGCGTGCGCGCGCGGCGATAGCGCCGCCAGGACGAGCAGCACGACGACACGGCGCATGTGGGCACGATGCGCGAACGCACCGTGCAGATCAAGCTATCCGCCGGTCATCACGTTGCCCGATCCCTCGATCAACGGACCGGTCCCGCCGCAGTGCGTGTCGGTATCGCCCTGACGGTGTGCGGGCTGATTGTTGATGAACACGGTGCCGCTGCCGGCGGTGGCATCCCACGTGTTGGCGGCGCAACACGGCGCGTGGATGCCGCTGTCACCGACGCGTAGCGCGGGTCTGCCGTTCACCTTGACGTTGGGCGAGCCGGCGGTCGCAGGCCCGGTGCACGGATGCGGGCACGCGGGGCAGCCGTGCGCGCACGCGGGAACTTGCGACTTGTCGCCGAGACGTCCTTGGGGCGGCATCAGGTAAATCCTCCGGGGGTGACGGCGGCGACGCCCATGACGACCGGCCCGCCGGGCACGACCGGCGGCGCGAACGTGGGCACCGGACCGGTGCCTTTCGCCTGCACCATGCAGGTGGCCTTCCACGTGTTGTAGGTCTGCTCGAACGCGGTGCAGATCGAGTCGAAGATCTGCGGCGCGAACGGCGCCTGCGGATCGGCGAGCATCGACACCATCTGCGCCTTCATCGCCTGCGCCGCGATCGAGGCCGGTACCTGGACGAGCTGGGCGAACGTGCACGGCAGGTTCTGCATCGGCGGCGCGACCGGTGCGGTCACCATCGCGAACGCGGGGTACCACGGCAGGCCGGGGACCTTCACGGTCGCGGTGAACGCCAGCCAGGCCGTGCTGATCACCGTCGCGATCACGTTGGTGAACTTCTCGAGGTTCGGCGTGTCCATCGCGCCCTTTTGCACGATGAACGCCTGGAGCGGAGGCCCGGTGATCTGCCCGCCCGCGGCGACCGGCCCGTTGACGATGATGCCGGGCATCGCCGCCATCTTCTGCCACTGGCCCCACGCGTAGCAGATCGCGGAGCACGTCTTGTCGAGGAAGCCGCCGATCTTCGCGATCAGCATCTTCTGCGTGTCGGTGTGATATTTGTTCGCCGACGCGGCGATGAACAGCGGCGGGTTGCCGGGCGCGGTCATCTTCTCGCTGATGGAGAACGCGTCGCTGTACTGCTGGCCGGCATCGCCTTGCGGATCCTGCCAGTTGGTCGGGACGCGGAGCGCGAAGCTCGTGAACTTCTGGCGCGCCAGCTGCTGCATGGCGGTATCGATCGGCGCGGGCATGGTCCTTGGCCGAGCTTAGTACGGGGCGCCGGGCGGGTTTATCCCTTTCGCGCCCTCAGATAATGGATGCGATAGGTTGCGGCACCGCGCGCGTCGCGGCGGAGCGTCCAGGGCAGCTCCGCCTCGTCCTCGATCGTGTAGGGCACGGACAGGCCGCCGGTGAACAGCGCGCGGATCGCCGCGGCGGGATCGGGGCCGCCGAGCCGCGCGTCCTCGTCGACATGGCTGGACTGCCAGGCGTAGGGCGAGCTGACGATCACCTCGCCGCCGTGCGCGCACAGGCCATCGAGCACCGCGAACAGATCGATCGGGCGGCGCACGACGTCGAGCAGGTTGAGCGCGACGACGCGCTGGTAGGTGCGCGGCACCAGCGGCGGATCGAGCGCGTCGCCGCAGACCAGCGTGGCGCGCTCGGCGGGCACGCTGCGATCGCCGGCGCGCGCGAGCGCGGGCGCGTAATGCCGGCCGACCATGCGGCGCGCGTACGCGACCGGTTCGCCCGCGAGCAAGCGCTGTGCTCGGCGCAGCACGCCGTGATGGAGCTCGACGCCGACGACGTGATCGGCGCCGCGTGCGAGCTCGGCGAGCATGCGGCCGGCGCTGCAGCCGAGCTCGACCGCGAGCGCGACGCGATGGCTCGCGCGTTCGGCCAGCTTGGCGACGAGCGCCTCGGAGGCATAGCCCGCCGCCGGCTCGGTGCGGTCGCCCCAGTGCGCGTCCATGTAGATCGAGATGTGCTCGAGCCAGCGCGGGTAGGGCGCGTCGTCGGGGCCGGGCTCGGCGAGCAGCGCGGCGGCCTCGGGTGAGAGATCGTCGCGCAGCGCGATCAGCCCGGCATCGTCGGGCGCGTTCGCGAACACGACCGGCACGCCGCCGATGATCGGATAGCGCCGGCCGCACGCACACGCGAGCACGTCGCCGGTGCGCTCGAGCGTGCGGACGTCGACGCGTTCGGGCGTCGCGGTACGACACGCCGGGCAGACGAGGATCTGCATCGACGCTTGCGTACCATGTGTTAGCCTCGTTTCATGGCCGCATCGCCGAAGGAAAAGCTCGAGGTCCATACCGGATCCGAAGAGATCTCCGACGAGCGCGAGGTCTACTTGCCCGGCGGTCGCACGCTGTCGGTCGCGGGCGAGCTGGTCGAGATCAAGAGCAGCTCGGGCCTCGTCGAGCTGCGCATCCGGCTCACCGATCAGGGACCGGTGCTCCAGATGGAGAGCGTGCGGCTCGAGCTCAAGGCGAGCGAGTCCGTCGCGATCGAATCCAAGCGCGTCGAGATCAAGGCGACCGAGCAGCTTGCACTCGAAGCGAACGAGGTCGCGGTCGACGCCGAACAAGACGTGCACGTCGAGGGCAAAGGCGACGTGCGCGTGGTCGGCAAGACGATCCACTTGAACTAGGGATCTGCGTCTTCCCTGGGGAGCGTCTTGTAACCTACGAGGCGCGTGGCCGAGCTCAGCAACTAGCTGAATGTTTGGACATTTGCGCCGGCACACCTGTCGCATTACGTGGGTGCATGACCAACAAGCTCAACTCGATCGACATCGCGTCTCTTGCTTCGGTGACCGGAGGCGCAGGGTTTGGCCAGGGCCAGGGCTACACGTTCCCCTCGTTCAACATGGCCGGCACGCAGGGCGGCTCGTCGCCCAACTTCATGACGTGCAACCCGTCGTCGACCGCGGGACGTCTCGACTGCGTCGACAAGAGCGGCATGAACTGGAGCATGCCGGCGAGCTCGGGTACGCCGACGGGTCTCTCGGGTGGCACGCCGACCGGCGGTGGCGGCGGCGAGGAGTAATTCGTGTTTAGCTCGGCGGCATGAGCCAAGACGGGGAAGGCCAGAAGGCAAAGCCGCAGCCGAAAACCGAGCCGAAGAAGCCCGATGTTCAACCGCCGGCGCTCCTCGATCTCGAGGAGCGCCGGCACTCCTTCGACGATCTCAAGCGCTCGGCGAGCACGTTCTCGCCGGACGCGCTGATCGCGATGCTGATCGACGGTCGCGCGCACGTGCGTGCGAACGCGGCGCTCGCGCTCGCGGCGACCGGCCAGGCCGTGCCGCAGCTCGTGCCTCTACTTCGCGACAGCGAGGCGGTCGCGGCGAATGCCGCCGCCGACGCGCTCGCCAAGCTCGGCGCGAGCGTTCGCGCGCTCGTGCCGCAGATCGTCGCCGCGACGGCGGGCACGCAGCCCGAGATCACCGACAAGGTCGTGGCGCTGCTCGCAGAGCTGGTCGGTACGGCCGACGACGAGCTCATCGTCGCGCTCGACGTGACCGAAGACGTCGCGATGAAGTCGGTGATCGCCGCGTGCGGCACGCTCGGCAAGCGCGGCATCGCGTTCTTGATCCGCGCCGCGAAGCACGAGCGCAGCCGCGTACGGATGAACGCCGTGGCCGGCCTCGGCAAGCTCGGCAAGGTCGACCTCGACGTCGCGATGGCGTTTCTGACCAACCTCGAGGCGACCGATCCGGTGCCCGACGTTCGCAGCGCGGCCAAGCAAGCGGCGCTCGCCGTGATCGCGCGCGAGAAGCAAGTCGCGGTCGATCACCTGCCGAAGGACATTCCCGACTTCGAGGCGCGCAAGCTATCGGCGTCGGAGCTCGCGGAGTACGAGGGCGCGATCCGCGTCGACGAGATGATGTTCGCGCTGCGCGATGGGCGCGCGCACGTGAAGATCAACGCGGCACGCGCACTCGCGATCAAGGGCGCGGCCGCCGGCGCGGATGCCGCGGCGGCGATGGGCCTGCTCATGCGCGACAGCGTCGCGCAGGTTCGCCGCGAGGTCGCCAAGTCGCTCGCCAAGCTCGGCGATGCCGCGGTCGCGGCGGCTCCGGATCTGGTCGGCGCGCTCGGCGACGGCGAAGAGGAGGTCGCCGAGGCGGCCGCCGAAGCGCTCGACTCGCTCGGTGCACGCGCGGCCGACGCGCTCTACAAGGGGCTCGAGACCGGCAGCGAGGCCGGCGGCCGTCGCGTCGGCGAGCTCGCCGTGAAGCTGGCGGGTGCCGCGGCCGCGCTCGTGCGCGAGTTCGCGAGCCCTGCCGTCAATGTCCAGGTCAACGCCGCGCTCGCGATGGGCCTCATGTCGAAGCAGCAGCTCGGCAACGCCGGCATGCAGGCGCTGTACGGCGCGCGCACCGGCGGCGACGCGCGCACTCGCGAGGCCGTGCGGTGGGCGCTCGATCGGATCGAGCCACGCGGAGCGACCGGGCCGCGCGCGGTCGCGCTCGACGGTTTCGAGACGCGCGCGCTCACGCAGGCCGACCTCGACAAGGGCAAGGCCGACCTGGCGAACGTAGGTGCCGGCGATCTCGCCGGACATCTCACCGACGGCCGCGATCACGTGCGCGCGAACGCGGCGCTCGCGCTCGGCGTGCTCGGTGCGGCTGCGGCCAGCGCCGCCAGCTCGCTCGGCGTGCTGCTCCGCGACGACGCGCCGCGCGTGCGGCTGTCGGCCGCGCAGGCGCTCGACAAGATCGGCGACGCGGCCGTGGTCGAGACCGCCGACAGTCTCGTCGGCGCACTCGGCGATCGCGACGATAGCGTCGGCGATGCGGTCGCGGCCGTGATCCGTGCGCGCAAAGGCAAGATGATCGCCGCGCTCGTGCGCGGGCTCGAGACCGACAAGCCGGCCGCGGCGCGCCGCATCGGCGATCTGCTCGGCGCGTTCGACGACGCCGTCGACATCCTGTGCGACGCGTTCGACAGCCCGGCGGTGAACGTCCAGGTCAACGCCGCGCTCGCGCTCGGCATGCTCGGGCCCAAGCGCGTCGGCAAGGGCCGCAAGGCGCTCGAAGGCGCTCGCACCGGTGGCGATGCGCGCACGCGCGATGCCGTGCGCGCCGCGCTCGAGGTGCTCGACGGGCCCAAGCGCAGCGGTCCCGCGCCGGTCGCGGTCGACGGCTTCGAGACCAAGCTGCTCGGCCCCGAAGCGTTCCCCGATCCGACGAAGCTCTCGCTCGACGATCTGATCGGCTACGCGCAAGACGGCCGCTCGATCGTCCGCGCCAACGCCGCGACCGCGATCGGCAGCTTCGGCGCGAACGGCCGCGGCGCGGCACTGCCGCTCGGCGTGCTGATGCGGGACGACGATCCGCACGCGCGGATCGCGGCAGCGCACGCACTCGACAAGCTCGGCGACGATGCCGTGCGCGAGACCGCCGCGTATCTGGTCGGTGCGCTGCGCGGCGACGCCGACGTCGCCAAGGCCGTCGCGGGCGTGCTGGCGCCGCGCAAGGCCAAGGTCCTGACGGCGCTGCTCAAGGGACTCGAGACCGACGACGAGACCCACGCCAAGCGCATCCTCGAGCTGATCGGCGCGCTGCCCGACGCGAGCGAGATCCTGTGCGACGCGCTCGACAACCCCGCCGAGAACGTCCAGGTCAACGCGGCGATCGGCATCGGCATGCTCGGCGGCAAGCGCGCCGGCGCGAGCGGCAAGAAGGCGCTCGAATCGCGCCGCACCGGCGGGTTCGTGCGCACGCGCGAGGCCGCGTTCAAGGGCCTCGCGATGCTGAAGGACTAGTCGCTGCCGGTCGCGACTGGAGTCGGCGCCGCACTGCCGGTCGCCGCGGCTGGAGCCGGGTGCGGCGCGGCGCTGCCGGTCGCCGCGGCTGGCGCGCGCGGGGCGGCCTTCGCTTGCGTCGCCGCCGGTTTCTGCGGCTTCGCGGAACTGGTGGCGGCCATCGGCGAGGTGCGCAGCGCGGCGAGCTGCGCCGTGAGCTTCGCGAGATCGTCCTCGACGCGGCGCCGGATCGATTCGGCGCGGTCGCGGTCGGCGAGCGCGCGATCGCGCTCTTGCTCGGCCTGCGTGCGCGCGTCGACGGCCGTATCGCGTTCTTCCAGCGCCTGATCGCGCTCGTCGTGCGCCGCGTCGCGATCGCGCAGTGCTTGATCGCGGTCGCGGTCGGCTTGCTCGGCCTCGACGCGCGCGCGGTTCCAGAAGCCCTCGTA
>Ga0268266_10005509_pt1 | contig 11791 bp, 6 predicted proteins | sample KBSS13metaG_FD_190356 | JGI IMG/M metagenome (GOLD analysis project Ga0268266, IMG submission 190356) | Switchgrass rhizosphere microbial communities from Kellogg Biological Station, Michigan, USA - KBS S1-3 metaG (SPAdes) (version 2) | ecosystem: Host-associated > Plants > Roots > Rhizosphere >... | reverse complement strand
TAGCGTTGCCGAATGGAGTCGATAAGTCGAAGGAGCTTCACTGTGCTGGCGACATTATCGGCAGCCGGATTGATCCCTACCACGGCGTCGCCCGACCCCAAAAGTAGCCCGTCCAGGATTGCAGCAGCGATACCAACAGGATCGTCAGTCGGGTGATTCGGCTGCAGTCGTGTCGAAAGGTGGCCCTTCATGCCTACCGTTGTCCTAAAACGTGTGACGACGCATATCTTGCGGGATACGGCGATAAGGTCCTGAACACGCATCAGCTTACAGACAGCTGCTGCCATCTCAGGTATCAGGCCTGCAGAGAGAGATTTCAGAAATTCCGGGGTAGCCTCGTTGGAGAGTAGCAAGTCGCGGAACTCACCTACGGTCAGATTAGCCACGGGTGCAAGGGCAGATGCATCATGCGTATCGAAGATAAGACGAGTGACCTCGTCGATCTCATAAGGAATGATCGGCTCTTCCAAAAAAGTCGCTAACGGCAGGTTCGCAAGTGTCATCCGAGCAGCGATCCGTTCGACGGACGTGCTTGCGGCAAGACCGGCGAGTTCATCTCCAGAACGAGGAGCGGCGGCCTTCGCGAGCAAGTCTTTTATATTGTGGAAATTATAGGTGACACCATCGATGCTATGGCGTAGGAGCATTGGCATTCTCTCTGAGAGATTTGCTGAGAGGAGTCTATCAACGCTGTGCCCTTATTTGCTCAGCGATTTCCGCTTGAATAGACGGCGAATGGCATTCATCATCAGGATTTTCCCACTTTTTCTAAAATCATTCTCGTTTTTATAGATGAAGTATGCACAACCCATTGTCGTTTCTATACCGGGGAACAAAAACTGCCTACCAGGACTAATCAATTCGATTCGGAATGCCTATCCGGGAGAATCTTTCCGAAACTGCAGGATTGACATGACAGAGTGCTCCTTTCTAAGGCAAAGTCAGAGAGATCAACTTATTTCCGCTATTCTGTCGCTCACCAAGACGAAGTGTTCGGAGTCTGGTCGCGGCCGCTAAACGCACGGTGAACCGATGATCGAAGTCTCCCATGGCACAATGGTTCTGCCTCTCCGTCATAGAATTTAGTTCATCGAACCGAAGAAGGATCATCTGCTATGTGGATTGTTCGGCTGGCACTCCGGCGACCTTACACGTTCGTCGTCATGGCGATGCTTATCTTGGTTCTGGGAATCGTGAGCATCGAGACGATGAGCACGGATATCTTTCCTACTATCGATATCCCAGTGGTTACGGTGGTGTGGACCTACTCTGGAACCAGTCCCGACGAAATGGAGAAACGTTTCACTACGATCAGTGAGCGATCGATGACTACGACGGTCAACGATATCGAGCACATCGAATCGCAGTCGGTCAGCGGCATCTCAATCATTAAGATCTTTTTCCAGCCAGGAACCAAGATCGAAGCGGCGGTAGCGCAGGTTACGGCGGTGAACCAGACGATCCTGCGAATCCTTCCGCCAGGTACGACTCCGCCTTTCATTCTTCAGTTCAGTGCCTCAAATGTACCCATCCTTCAAGCCGTACTTTCGAGTGACAAGCTGTCGGAGTCCGACCTCTATGACCTTGGCTTAAACTTTGTTCGCACCCAGCTCGCGACCGTGCAGGGCGCGCAGGTTCCCGCGCCCTACGGTGGCAAGCCGCGGCAGATCATGGTCGATCTCGATCTGGGGCAACTCTACGCCAAGGGGCTTTCCCCGACCGACGTCGTCAACGCGCTGACTGCGCAAAACCTGATTCTTCCTGCGGGGACGGCAAAAGTCGGTACGACCGACTATATCGTTCGTACTAACGCGAGCCCCGAGGTCCTCGAACAGCTGAACGATCTGCCCATCAAGAGTGTGAACGGCGCTATGGTCTACATCCGGAATATTGGATACGTTCATGAGGGCTTTTCGATCCAGCAGAACATCGTTCGTATCAACGGCCAGCGAGCAGTTCTTCTAACCATCCTTAAGGCGGCATCGGCCTCGACGCTGGATATTGTCAAACGGGTACGCGAACGACTTCCGGTGATCCAGGCCGGACTCTCGCGCGATCTTAAGATTGACCTCAAGTTTGATCAATCAGTCTTCGTGCGAGCTGCCTTGCAGGGGGTCGTCCGAGAGGCCGTCATCGCGGCAAGTCTGACGGCTTTTATGATTCTGCTGTTCCTCGGCAGCTGGCGCAGCACCTTGATTGTAGCCATCTCGATTCCGCTCTCGATCCTGACGTCGATCATTGTGTTGAAGTTCCTGGGCGAGACGCTAAATACGATGACGCTCGGTGGTCTGGGACTCGCGGTCGGCATCCTCGTTGACGACGCCACGGTTGAGATCGAAAACATCCATCGTAATCTAGGGCAGGGAAAAGAGATTGAGTCCGCTATTATCGATGGTGCCGCACAGATCGCTGTCCCTGCCTTCGTTTCGACACTAGCCATCTGCATCGTCTTTGTCCCGGTAGTTTTTCTTTCGGGCGCCGCAAAGAGTCTGTTTACGCCGCTCGGTATGGCCGTAGTCTTCGCAATGTTGGCGTCTTATCTCCTCTCGCGAACGCTGGTCCCTACAATGGTCAAGTTCCTCTTGGCGAGCGAAGTGGAGATGTATCAGGAACACGAGCCTGGCGGGGAACATACCTCCGCTCCCAGGAGTGCAAACTTGATCTGGCGGGTGCACTTCCGATTCAACGACGCCTTCGAACGCTTCCGTGCTCGCTATCATCGGCTGCTCGATTGGGTTCTGGGCCACGCCGGATTTGCGTTGGTCTGTTTTGCTCTCTTTATTGCCCTCTCAATGTGTCTGTTGCCGTTCATTGGGCAGGATTTCTTTCCGTCAGTGGACGCCGGAACCTTCCGCCTCCATGTCCGCGCCGCTCCTGGAACCCGTATCGAGGAGGTGGAACGCATCTTTAGTGAAGTCGACGCGACTATTCGCGAAGTGATCCCTCAGAAAGATCTCGACCTTATTCTGGATGACATCGGGATTCCTGCTGGCGGCTTCAATCTAGCCTTCGGGGACGGCAGTCTGACTGATGTACAGGACGGAGAGGTGCTCGTCTCACTCAGGGAGGGGCACCGCCCCACTACGGAATATCGGATTCGGCTTCGTGAGGTTCTGCAGAAGAAGTTCCCCGATGTCACCTTCTACTTCCAAGCCTCCGACATCGTGAACCAGATTCTTAACTTTGGGTTACCAGCCCCGATTGACATCCAGATCAGTGGCCGCGCCTTCTACTCGAACTATGAGTTCGCCAAAAAGATCCGGCAGGAAGTGGCGGCGATTCCCGGCACCAGGGACGTCCACATCAACCAAGTGGTCTATGCACCTGAGCTTCGCGTGAATGTCGACCGCAGCCGCGCTCAGACGATCGGACTGACCGCGGGCAGCGTGGCCAACAGCATGCTCTACGCTCTCGCGGGTAGCGGCCAGGCCGCCCCCAACTACTGGCTGAATCCTCAGAATGGTGTCAACTACTCTGTCGTGGTGCAGACCCCGCAATACAAGATGAACTCGATCGACAGCCTGAACAACATTCCAGTAACCGGTGGAACCGCGCGAGGCATTGAGACCGATCCTGCTCTCGCTGTTGCGCCTGGACCGCAGATGCTGAACAATCTCGCGAGCATCGATCGAAGATTCAGTCCGTCGATCACCAATCACTACAACGTGCAGCCGGTCTTCGACATCTTCGCCGATGCCCATCGCCGCGACCTTGGGGGAGTAGGGCGGGATATCGACAAAGTCATCGAGAAATATCGTAAGGAGATTCCGCCAGGAACAACAATCACGATGCGCGGTCAGGTGAAGAGTATGCGTGAATCGTTCACCGGTCTGAGCCTGGGAATGATCTTCGCCGTGTTGCTTGTCTATCTGCTGATGGTGGTGAACTTTCAGAGTTGGCTGGACCCGTTCATCATTCTTACGGCGTTGCCTGGAGCCGCATGCGGTATTCTCTGGATACTGTTTCTGAGTGGCACCACTTTCAGCGTTCCGTCATTGATGGGAGCCATCATGACGGTCGGAGTCGCGACTGCGAACTCGATCCTGATGGTCACCTTCGCGAACGATCAGCGTGCTGCGGGCCTCAGCTCGATCGAGGCTGCCTCCTCGGCGGGGGCCACGCGTCTGCGCCCAGTCCTGATGACTGCACTGGCCATGATCATCGGCATGCTGCCCATGTCATTGGGCCTCGGCGAGGGCGGAGAGCAGAATGCTCCTCTGGGCCGCGCCGTCATCGGCGGCCTGATTGTCGCGACCTTCACAACGCTCTTGATCGTGCCGTTGATTTATAGTCGGCTTCGTAGCAAGGATCCAATTGTGATTCAGAGGGAAGAGGCGCCGGAGTAGAAGGCACTGCGGAGAGAGAAGATGACTCAGATCACCAAAGCCGATGCCGTTCGCTCCAGCCGCGTCTCTTATATAAGCGTTGCCGCGTTCTTTTTGTTCCTCCTTGTGCTGGGGATCGTCTTTCTAGTTCCAAAGCTGAATCACCGTGAGTCTCTTGAGGCTGAGGCCAGGATCGCTGCAGGGCCTCCAGCGGTCCTGGTGACGAAGCTCAAGCAGGGCAAGGTGGGAGGTCACATCGAGCTTCCTGCAACAGTACAGGCCTTTGACCAGACGCCGGTCTACGCTCGTACCTCGGGCTACGTAAAGGCCCGATATGCAGACATCGGAGACCACGTCCGCAAGGGTCAGCTCCTGGCGGAGATTGACGACCCACAAACCGCACAGGCGCTCATGCAGGCCAGGGCAAGCCTGCTTCAGATGAAGGCGCAGCTGCAACAGGCTGAGGCGAATGCGAAGCTTTCAAAGGTGACCAATGATCGCTGGCAGAGCCTCCAGAAAGAAGGGGTTGTCGCTCAGCAGGATGCCGATCAACGTCTCGCACAGGCGAACGCCGATATCGCCAACGTTGCCGCGGCCAATGCAAACATTGCGGCTGGCGAGGCCAATGTTCGCTCTCTCTCAGAACAAGCCTCCTTTGCTCGCGTCGTGGCGCCGTTCGATGGAGTCATCCTCTCGCGCGGCATCGACCGGGGATCGCTGATCAGTTCAGGGAGCCAAAACAGTGTGACCGAGATGTTTGCCATCGGGCAGGCCTCCGTCGTGCGTGTCTTCACCAACGTTCCTCAGTCGAGCGCCGTCGGCATTGCGAAGGGACATCCTGCTCGCGTCGCTTTTCGCGAACTTCCAGGCAGGATCTACACCGGTAAGGTCGAACGCACCAGTCAAAGCATCGACACCAACACCCGCACGCTTCTCGTTGAAATTGACCTGAAGAATGACGGTCGCATTCTGCCAGGCATGTATGCAATCGTCAGTTTTGACCTGCCCTCTGGGGCCGGAGCTCCCGTCCTGCTGCCGGCCAATGCGCTGGTGATTCGGATGGCCGGACCGCAAGCGGTAGTTATTGATTCGAATAACGTAGCTCGCTTTCGTTCCATCGTTCTTGGACGAGACCTGGGAACCGAGACTGAAGTTGTCACCGGTCTTGAGGTCGGGGACACCGTCGTTCTGAGTCCAGGCGATGCCGTTACGGATGGAGCAAAAGTTCAACCTCAGATTAGGCGTTAGAATCCTCTTTCAGATCTTCTCCGCACGTATTTTGCCTACCAATCCGATCTTGCATTTCGACCGCAGTTGCAGGCCTGATGCGGTACCGTCACTCTCATGAATAACCTTCTTCACTCTTGATCGAGAAGGCGAGCGGCACCTGAAGGTAGAACAAAACGCTCTCCGTTCAATGTTGAAACAGATTGGACGTCGTCATAAAACGGCACGACAACTGAAAGGATGTTCTCGACAAGCACGATAATATCGGAGGCCTCGGACGAGAGTGGAATCGCAAGGTCCTGGTGGTACTTACGGATAGCGTGCTCAAAATTCGCCGCAGAAGTCTGAAGATTCGGGACAGGCTTCGGAGTTTTATCCGATATGTAGCTCGACATCGCTCGCAGGATCGCCGCAATGTTTTCTTCGAAGAGTATCGCTGTCTGAGCAACGTCCGTAGGAATCTGACGAAAAGAACGCTTCACTCGATATTGAGAGAAGGTGATTTGCAGTTGCAGGAGCGTACGGACGGAGGGTTGCCAGCGGCGGAAGTGATCTCGGATTCGTAGCTTTCTTTCTCGGTCCGGGCCAAATTCAAAGACAATTGCGTCCGCCTGCGCTGTCACAGCGGTGAAACCCGCGTTAATCTGATCGCGAAGCTGCCGAACTTGAAGGATCGCCTTCGTAAGGTCCCGTCGAACGATCTGCTCCGCAAATTCAGCCGACCTCTCAAGATTTTTTGTAAATGCATCCCGCATTTCATCGAGTGCATTTCTGACCCACAGACGATCGAACAGCAGCCACATGGAGAACAGGCCAAGCAGGACTCCAAAAACACGATCTCGCGCGATGCCAAGTGAGGTTTGAATTGTGAACTCTTGCAGGTTAATTAGGTAATAAGCAAGTGCTAGTTGCACTCCCAGGTAAGATAAGCGAGCCGAGGCGGTTGAAATCCATGCGGAGATTGCAGTCACGACTGCGAACAAAATTGTAAAACCTGCAATGGAATCGAGATAAGGAAGTACAAAAATTTGGGCTCCCATTCCGAAGAACACACCACCGAGAATAGCGCCTCCAAGTCGAAGAATCTGCTTCTGTCTCGAGGAGCCAATGGTCGAAAGTGCGGTGATGAAACACGTGGCAAGCGAGGTACTCAACCCTCTCCAATCGATCGCACTGTAAGCGATGTAGCACGCCATTGCCGCGAGGGTCCCACGTAAAGCAAATTGAAGATGCACAGGATTCGTCAGAGCATCAGTTACAAAGATTCGTTCTCTAGAGATCTGGTCGAGGGGGGTAGGGACGTAGCTCTCTACGGCTCCTGTTCCCATGAACGCTTTGGGGATAAAGGCAACCGTCCTTTCCATCTCCGAAAGGAAATTGAGGGAGGATAGATCGGTATAGGACGGAATCTTACTGTCTTCGGGGAGCTTTCGTAGGGAAAGAGCCTTTCGAAGGCTGACAATTTGGTCCGCAAGTTGATTACAACGTTCGGCATCCAACGGTACTATCTTCTCTCTACGTACAGCCAATGCGTGTTTGAAGCTTTCTGCAATGTCGATCAGACGGCCGACGAGAGAGACCGCCGCGGACGACTGTGCTTTGAACTGTGCACTGTACTCCGAGCGAAGGATGAGCCGTCGGAGCCGCGATACTCCGACTGAAGTATAAAGCTGAAGGCGGGCTTCGATTTTAGGATCGACGGATTGATCCTCAGATGCTGCGCGCAGGATACTTTCTACAGTTTCCAGCCGTGCATCAATTCCTTCAGCCAAGTCAGAAGTTGGATGGACTCTTCGAAAAACATATTCGACAATAATCGTCACAGCCACGCCGACGGCAACGCTGAAAGTAATCCATAGAGTGTTTTCAAGGCGCTCATTTACATTGAGCGCAGTTTCATCCCAAAGAGGAATGGCACCGGCGACCATAAAACCGAACGCGACGGCAGTACCGTAGTCTTCCAAGATGCGAATCAGATAAAAGGCTATAAATAAGCTGACTATAACCCAAAGGAAATGCGTCAGTGGCTCGTCGATCAGCATGGCGGCGGTAACGATGGTGTAGGCGGTCGCGATAAGGAATGCAGCCACAGCTCTGAACCCTGCCCGGAAGGTTGCCATCGGATTCTCGCGAGTCAAAAAAAGAGCGAAGATCGCGCCGAGAAAGCCTCCAGGAAGCCGGAACGTCATGACCAGAAGCATTACGATGGTCGACGCAATTGTGACACGACCAACCACCCAAGCTCGGCCTGGATAAGGAGTGAGCTCCTTACGAATCAGTTGCCAGAATGACTGCCCAGCACTAGCAGTATTCGGAGTACCTGGCCGAACATTTGCGGGCGTTGCCATTTAGTTCTCCTTTTTGTCACCGCGAATGACTACCACAGCAGACTCGCTGAGGCGAAAGGCCTCCGATTCGCTGGCGTTGATCCGTACGCGCACGGGAAAACGAGTCGCTAAATGTACCCAATTTAGAGAACGTTGAATGTTGGGCAGACCCGAGGCGAAAGACCCCACCAGGGTCGTATCCGGCTGAACACCAAAACCAACACTATCGACAATGCCGTCGTATCGGACCGAAGGTCGAGAGAGTACATAAACATCGGCGCGCATTCCGGGGTGGATGTGTCGAAGCTGAGTCTCCCGGAAGTTCGCGATAGCCCACCAGATACGAGTGTCAATGAGTGTGAAGACCGGCCGACCCGTATGCGCATACGCTCCTTGCGAGATGGTGAGGTTGGTCACTCTAGCATCGAATGGGGCATAGATCTTGCAGTTATTGAGGTTGTATTCAGCGGTTCGAATAGCGGAAGCTCGCCCCTCCCTCTGGGCGGTAAGAGGATCAATAGTTAAAACACTATGGCGCGACTGCCCCAGCTGCGCATGGCTCTGCTGCATCGCCGCCACGGCCTGTTCGTATTGCGCCTGAGCGGACTGCACCTGCGCTTCGGCAAGTGCAAGTTGAGATCGTTGCTGCTGCACCGCCTTCTCCCGCGCCGTTACTGCGGTTCTTGCCTGATCAATTTGATCGACCGTCACAAATTGCTTTGCGAGCAGTGGCTCAATGCGATGAAAATTATTGTTTTGATAGAGAAGCTCGGCATTGGCTCGATCTAATGCTGCCTTTGAGTTGGCAACGTTCGCCTTAGCTTCATTAATGGAAGCGGCTGCACGGTCAACGTTGGCGCTAGCGCTTCCAACGTTGGCATGCGCAGCCTCGACGGCGCTTACCTGCGAGGCGATCGTCCTGCTTTGGTCGATGATCTGTCCCTCCAGCGCATTCAGGTCGGACTTCGTTTTTTCCAAAGCATACTGATAGGGACGTGGATCGATCTCAAAGAGAAGGCCTCCCTCTTTGACGAAGCTGTTGTCCCGGACCGGCAGTTGCACAATAGGGCCATCAACCTGCGGAGCAATGCCAATGAAGTTAGCAAAGACTTCTGCGTCGTCAGTGCGAGGAAATCTATTGGTCTGATTGATGACAATCATGCCTGTAATTAAAGCGCTTGCGATAATCATGGCGCTGACGATCTTTCCACGTCGCTTACGGTGGTCTATGGGTTCGCTTGGGGGCATTGCAACTCCTTTACCGTCAACTGAAAAACAAAAGCCAGAGGCTAAACATGAAAAATGCTGTTAGACAGGGATAAACGAGAATTAGAGGAGATAGATGTTGCTCAAAACCGATCTTCAAAAAAAACAGCTTGGCAGCGACAGTAAGAAATATTCCAATCACACCACATAACATCCATGACGGGAAATAAGACCCGAGCAGATTCAACGAGGGTGCACGAGAACATCCGATAACGAATACGAGCAGCGCAAGGGCGCAAAGGCCCGAAGGCCTCTTCATGGGAAGATTGTCGACGGTATAGTATCGTTTCAACATGCTACGGACCTTTGGCGTAAAGTAGATTTCCTGTTTCAAAAGCGAGGTCGGCAACACCAATCAACAGCTGCGTGCGAGCGTTGACATCGGCCGTTCGTGCTACCGCAAGGGCGCGTTGGGCCGAAACAACATCAATCTGATTTCGAACACCGTAAGAATAGGACTGAATCGCTGCATTATAGGATTCCGTCGAGGCAGCTAGTAACGCAGCTGCAGCCTTCTGTTGCCTTAGCGCTGTGCGCGCGGTTGAGTAGGCTGCCCAGACTTGGTTTTCCACCCGATCCTGAAGTGCCTTCAATTCCGCGGTGGCCTGACTCTCATCGGCCTTTGCACGAGCAAGACGACTCTCGCGCGCGAAACCGTCAAAGAGACTCCATGTTAGGCTCAGCTTCGCATTCCATAACTCTTGATTCTTCGAGTAAACGCCCGGCATCTGGTTCTGTTCGCCATAGGTCTTTGCTAGGCCCGCAACCCCGCCGATCCTCAGGCTAGGAAGGTAATCTCTCTTCGCCAGTTTGACTTCTGCTTCCGTCGCTCGCAGATTTTGGATACTACTCATCAAATCAGGCCTTTGCACCAATGCCTTGTCGATCGAAGTTTCAACAGTCTCAGTCAAATCTTGTGGAATCGTCAGGTTCTGAATGCTCTCGACCTCGAACGATACCGTAGGAGAAATACCCATCGAGGTGGCAAGATCGCCATGCGCAATCTCGGTAGCGCCGACCGCCGCTTGGAGATCGTAGTCAGCCTGTGCGCTGGCGCTCCGAGCTTCCAGAACATCAGGCAGCGTGGCCAAACCCGCTTGCAGACGCGCCTCGGCCGCCTGCTGCACAGTCTGAGCGTTTTTCAGAGTTGCATCGGCGGCTTCTTCCTGGCCCTTACTGTTCAAAAGACGATAGTAGGCCTGCATTACTTGGAAGATGACTTTGCGATGGGTATCGTTGAAAAGAAAGTTTGCCGCTAGCAGGTTGTTCTTACTGATTGAGATTCTCTGCGATCGTCTCCCAAAATCAAAAAGAACATAATCGAGGGAGAGTGTGGGAGAGAAAGTCTCCGTAGTTTGCCGAATGTATGTCGGAGCGAAGAAGACATTGTAGCGAGCCGTTTGAGCAACAGCCGCTGCAGCAAGCGTAGGATATAACTCCGCTTCAGCGATGCCGACTTCAGCAGCACGCACTTTTGCGGCCTGCCACGCAACTTTCGTTTCAGGATTGTTGGCCTCTGCCGCGTCAATAAGCTCCGAAAGTGTGTAAATCCTTGTTGAACCAGGTACCTTCACGTTGGCTCGGTTTTCCAGGAACCTCAGAGATGTGGGTGGAGGCGGGGACCAAGGTCTATCCGGAGTAACCGGAATTTTCTGAGCAATAGAAGAGATGTGCAAGCTCAAGAAAGCGAAAATCATCAGCGGTCCGGAACGTCCTGGCTTCAGCGAACTGCATCGACAGCTGTTTTCGACGCCCTCTACCCGGATGGATCGTAGGTTTTCCATATCTCTCGAGGAAGCCCATTCTATATTTTGGTAGAAGATCTTCCCTAGGCGATTCTTCAACGGTTCAGTTGAGGCAGGCACTGGCCGCTTGTGCGAATGATCATGGCGTCATTTGTGAAAAGCGCTAGTGCGTCGTCGCCGTGCCAGCGATTCTGGCCACTTTGTGCGGTAACTGTGTCAGGTTTTCGGCCACAAACAGGCCGTTTTTACCCGCACTGACGATATCGAAGTCGCCATCACCGTCTAGATCGGCGGCTTGAAGCTGAACACCGCCTCCCATGCTCTGTTCATAAGCGATGATGTGCCGGATCCATTCCACGCTGCCATTCGCGGGTGCGGCTTTGTCGGCAGACAACTTGCGCCATTCATACCAGAAGAGACCAGTAGGCTCACGTTCACCCGGGTCACCTCCGTTATGGGCGAAGTAGCGCTTGCCGGTGATGAGGTCAGGTTGGCCGTCGCCGTTCAGATCCACCTCTTTCGAGGCGTGAGCCTGCGACCAAGAGTTATCGATCACATGCTGAACCCAGCGTCCGTCGATAGTCTGCTCATACGAGGCGAGGCCGCAATCATGGGCCATTCCGGTAAGCATGTCCTTGCGCCCGTCACCATTCATGTCGCCCACGCCGATGCCGTGGCCGTAGCTTCTGTCGCTGATGACGTGCTTCACGTATTTGCCGTCGAGCACCTCGAACCATGCAGCAGGGACGGTGGGCTGATCGAACTCCGGAAGTAACTCTCGGGCTTTGCCGTCGTTATTGAGATCCACGAGGAAGGCGAACTCCGTAGGACCGCTGTTGTCGATCTCGGTATGCTTCCAGATGCCACCTACCCGGCCTGGGTGTCGCAGCCAGATGATATT
>Ga0268266_10005508_pt1 | contig 11792 bp, 11 predicted proteins | sample KBSS13metaG_FD_190356 | JGI IMG/M metagenome (GOLD analysis project Ga0268266, IMG submission 190356) | Switchgrass rhizosphere microbial communities from Kellogg Biological Station, Michigan, USA - KBS S1-3 metaG (SPAdes) (version 2) | ecosystem: Host-associated > Plants > Roots > Rhizosphere... | reverse complement strand
ACTCTGGAGATCGTGGACCTTAGTAGTCTGGCATCGATTGAGACGCTTGGCAAAAGGTTGAAGGAAACCCGTGATCATATCGATGTTCTGATCAACAATGCCGGCGTGATGACGCCACCGACGCGTCAGACGACCAAGGATGGTTTCGAATTACAATTCGGCACCAACTATCTCGGCCACTTCGCCCTGACAGGCCACCTGTTGCCGTTGCTCATGCGGGGCAGAGTCCCACGCGTCGTCACCGTTTCCAGCATTGCTGTTAGAAGCGCAAGCGCCGCAATCAATTTCAACGATCTGCAAGCGGAACGGCTTTATAAGCCGATGCCTGTTTACACTCAGTCAAAGCTGGCCTGCCTGATGTTTGCTTTCGAGCTGCAACGGCGGAGCGAAGAAGCGGGCTGGGGTATTACTAGTATCGCTGCCCACCCAGGCGTATCGCGCACCGATCTCCTTCACAACGGCCCTGGTCGACGCAGCCTTCAAGGCTTCCTCAGGTCGTTCATGTGGTTTCTGTTCCAGCCAGTTGCACAAGGCGCGCTGCCGACCTTGTTCGCGGCCACATCCCCAGAAGCCCGAGGGGGTGGCTATTACGGTCCCGACAGGCTCAGTGAGACTCGTGGACATCCAACGGAAGCACCAATTCCGCGCCAGGCGCTGGAAAAGCATGTGGCGCACAAGCTGTGGGAAATCTCGGAAAAACTTACGGGTATTTCGTTCAACGCCCAGGCTCCCACTCCAGAGCTTTCTGGCCCGGGCGCGACAACGATCGCACGGGAGGCGTGAGAGATGGACCCGCTCGGAAATCTTGTCGAATGGATTGCGATATACGGCATATTCGGTCTCTTCGCGATCGGGCTGGCGGAGCGCTTCCTGCCTGCCCTGCCCTCCTATGGCGTTCTCGTTGCCATAGGTATCGCGGCCGACGATCTTTGGTCCCTCCACACCGCCGTCATCGCGACGACGCTCGGGAGTTTTATGGGCGCTCTCGGTCTCTATTTTCTCGTGCGTGTTATCGGGAGAAAGAGGTCCGCAACGCTTCTCTACGCGGCCGGCAGATGGGTGGGTCTATCGCAACCTCGCATTGACTGGACACTGTCCTCCCTGCGCGACCGGGAACAAGCGCTGACGGTCCTGTCGCAACTCATTCCCACGGTTCGGCTGATCGCGCCTGTGGCAGCAGGGCTTTTGGGCACAAGTACGCTGCGGTTCGTCGCTGGCGTAGCAGCCGGCATAGTCTTGTGGAACGGCTTGTTCATCGCAGCAGGTCATCTCGCTGTTTTGGCCATTCCCGGTATCAATTCATCCGCGCTCGCACTGAAGATACTCATCCTGCTCGTTGTCGCAGAGGGGCTTGTGGCCCTGGTATGGCGGCTTCAGCGACGATATGCGATGCGCGTTAATCCGGGAGCCAGTGAGCGATGACGAACAGGACAGCTGATGCCTTTTTGTTTTTTCGGGCGTGGCTTTCCGCGCCCCTTCGCGTCGCCTCGGTTACGCCATCAGGACGCGCGTTGTCTTCACTCATGACGACCGAGATCTCTGCGGACACAGGCACAGTCATTGAACTGGGTCCGGGAACAGGCGTTTTTACCGAAGCATTGCTTAATCGAGGTGTCGCTGAGGAAAATCTCGTGCTGGTCGAGTACGGTGCTGAATTTGCCAACCAACTTAACGATCGCTTCCCAGCCGCTAAAACCGTCCGGATGGATGCTGCACAGTTGCGCAAATTACCGCTTCACGCCTCGGCGCCTGTGGGTGCTGTCGTGAGCGGCCTTCCTCTTCTATCGATGCCATTTCGCAAAGTGCATGCTATCCTGGAGGGGGCATTCTCGCATCTTCGTCCGGGTGGAGCGTTCTACCAATTCACCTACGGCCCGAGATGCCCGGTCGCCAGACCCTTGCTCGACCGTCTCGGCCTGAAAGCGACGTATATCGGGTGGACCTTCGCCAATATTCCACCTGCAGCCGTCTACCGTATCAGCCGGCGACGACCGCGAAGCGCTCGAACGCACCCATCGGAATCTGTTGTTTGATGGCATCAAAACCGGTCTTAATGAGAGTCGACTCGATCTAGATGGCCCTCATTGTTCCGGTTGCGACAGTCGAGCCTCGGACATCGCACTATGGCCGAAGGCTCCCGATAGCGCATGACAAGCTCAATGTTGAGAAACAAATGCAGCAAGCATTTTCCCTCGTTCTGCTCACCGCTGTCTCGACGGTCTGCCTTTCGTTGCTGTTCTTCCACGCATTGACGCGGGTTCCGTCATGGCCGCTGGCCGCATCGGAAGCATCCGACGTGATTGCCTTGTTACGCGAGGCAAATCTTTCTGGCTCGACCGTGATTTATGATCTTGGGTGTGGATGGGGCTCGCTTCTGATCGCACTCAACAAGGCTTTCCCCGACGCGCAGGTGAAGGGGGTGGAGATCTCGCCTTTCCCGTGCTTCGTGGCCTGGATCCGGACGAGACATCTTCGCAACGTTTCGATTATGAGAAAAAACTTCTATGCCTGCGACGTGGCGGATGCCGGTGCGGTGACATGTTATCTCATGCCCGGTGCGATGTCTCGCTTATCGGAATTCCTGGACAAGACCGTGCACCCCGGCACCGCCGTCGTCACGGTGACGTTCTGGTTCCGAGATAGGTCACCTAAAGCGACAAAGGATGGTCCTGGTCTGCGCGGTGCTGTGGCCCTGTACGTCTGGCCAGCGACTTCTACACCAGGCCACGCGGGATAAACTCCCTATGCGCGGGCTCCGCAACAATCAGGGGCGCGCATCGCTCGATACGACAAGAAGCCTACGATGCACAGCGAGGCGGCGAAGCTGCCAAAGGATCAGCCTCGGAGGATCAGGCACAAAATTTGAGGTTTTTGACATTTTAGAGCGAGCCCTCTCGCCGTAGTTTTTCTCCGCATACGGAAAAAGGATGTCAAAATGCCGAATTCGAAAATCAGAAAATTCTCGTTGGCAGTCATGCTAACGGCAGGAGTGACAGGGTTACAGGTCGCTGCGGCTTCCGCTCAGGCTTCGTCGCCGAGCGAGATCGAGGGCGTTTGGGAAACAGAGGAAGGCAATTTCAAGTTTGAAGTATTCGACGCTGGCGGCACTTTTGCTGCGCGTGTCATTTATGGCGATCGGCTCATGGAAGCGGACCGTAAGACCTTCAAGAAGGACATCCACAATCCCGATCCGAAGCTACGAGGCCGTTCTCTCGAGGGCATCACGTTCCTCACCGATCTGAAATGGGATCCACAGAATCGCCGTTGGGAAAACGGGAAATTCTACGACGGATCGTCGGGGCGCACCTATTCAGGGCAGGCAACCATACAGGACGGTGCGCTCGAACTGAGAGGCTATGCGGGGATCCCGCTCCTCGGACGGACGATGGTTCTGTATCGCTCCCAATGACGGCTTTTTCCAGAAATTGCCGCCGCTTCCACGATCTTGCTGCGAGCTGGAGCGCGGGATTGCTTGCGGCGGCAAGTTGGCTGAGCGGCGTTATATTCGCCGCCTACATCATTGCCTTTTTCGGCGGTACCCTTGTTGGCGGTGAGGCCTATCGGTGGAACGAGGCGTTGCCCGACTTATACGATCCGTCCTCGCCCCTGTCGACGAGCGCCATCGGCGCCCATTTCCTGGCCGGCACTGTCCTCGTTCTGCTGGGTCCGGTTCAACTGATCGGTAGGCTGCGGCGACGCATCCCTTGGCTTCACAGGTGGCTCGGGCGGATCTATGTGGTTTCGGCCGCGGCAGCTGGTGTGGGAGGCTTGGCTTTCATTGTCTGGCACGGCACCATCGGCGGCACTCTGATGGATATCGGGTTCGGCCTCTACGGCGGTCTCATGGTGCTGAGTGCAACCATGTCCTATCTCCACGCGCGGTCGAGCCGTTACTCTTCGCACCGTGCCTGGGCGATCCGGCTGTTTGCACTCACCATCGGCTCCTGGCTCTATCGTGTAGAATATGGTGCCTGGTTTTTGCTGTCACGTCTCTTCGGCCCCCTGGCGGAATTCGGGGACTGGTTCGACGCCATCATGGTTTTCTTTTTCTACGTCCCAAACTTGATTGTCGCGGAATTCGTCATCCGTGCCGGTCGGCAAAATCGCACAGCGAGCGCCAACCTCTCAGTATCGGTCTTGTTCGTGGCCGCAAGCACTTTCATCGCCTTCGTCACGCTGATGTTCACCGCTCACACGTGGGGTCCCAAAATCGCAAGTGGGATAACGCAGTAGCCGGAGAGGATTAGGCATGTTTTTTGTTGGATCGGGTATGTCCGCGAAAGTGCGCGCAACCCAAACTAGCTTTGCCAAAGGGATTTAGTCCATGTCTTACACGCTTTCGGTCAATGGCCGGACCCATGATGTTGACGAAGATGGCGAAACTCCGCTTCTGTGGGTGCTTCGCGATCACTTGTCACTGACGGGCACCAAATACGGGTGCGGCGCAGCTCAGTGCGGCGCCTGCACCGTCCATCTCGACGGGAGGCCGGCTCGATCCTGTTCGATCCCATTGCGGTCGGCTGTCTCGGCACAGATCAACACGATCGAAGGCGTTGACGGCGTGGAAGCAGCAGCTCTCCGTGATGCCTGGGTTGAGCGCGATGTACCGCAATGCGGCTTTTGCCAATCCGGTCAGATCATGAGCGCGGTTGCGCTGTTACGAGTAAACAAGCGACCGACGGATGAGGACATCGATATTGCGATGAGCGGTAACCTTTGTCGCTGTGCCACCTACACTCGAATTCGCGCGGCCATCCACGATGCGGCGGCAAGGCTCGGTGCGCCGACATGACTCGACCCCCGCCCAAAAAGGGAAGATGGCGTCGCCGGCTAAAGCTCGCGATTGCCTTGATATTCGGAGTGATCGTGGTCGCAGCGGCGGCAGGCCTCGTCTACGCTCTTTATCCGCGTACCATGCCGCAGACACAAACAATCGAGGCCAGACTGCAGCCCGCAGAACTTGATCGTTTGCGTCAGGTGGCAGACTTCGATGGGATTGCTGACGCAACCGCAAGGTCCGTTGCGTTGTTCGAAGAAGCGGGCCGTGTGATCGAGCATCCACGCTGCATGAACTGCCATCCGCGCACGGATCGCCCCACCCAGACAGAGGCGATGCGCCCACATACGCCCTGGGTGACACGTGGCGCCGATGGCGGCGGGGCCCCGACGCTTCGTTGCTCAACCTGCCATCAGGCCGAAAATTTCGAGGCGTCCGGTGTGCCCGGAAACCCCAAGTGGAGGCTCGCTCCAATCGAGATGGCCTGGCAAGGCCAGACGCTCGGGAACATCTGCAGGCAGCTCCTCGATCCGGCACGTTCGCATATGACGCGCGAAGAATTGCTTCATCATATGGCGCAAGACGAACTGGTGGGCTGGGCCTGGCATCCGGGCGCAAACCGCAAGCCCGCCCCCGGCACTCAGGAAGCCTTCGGGTCATTGATCAAGGCCTGGCTCGATACGGGTGCAGCATGCCCCCAGTGAGCTCGGTTTAAGTGAGAGCAAGGATGGCAATAGGAGAATGTCCGTGACCGACGCCCCAGACAGGAAGCCACGATTTAGGTTGACGCGTCGACGCTTGATTTTGGGTGGATCCATGATCGGCGGCGCTCTCGTGGTAGGTTACGCCGTAGCCAACCCGATGCAGGCTGTCGGCGCCATCCTGCAAGGTGGCGGCGGTGACCCGCAGCCGAGCGCTTTCGGACCCTTTATCCGCATCTCCGATGACGGTTGGGTGACGATCGTCAACAAACAGCAGGAACTTGGTCAGGGCATTCACGCTGGGCTCGCCGCGATCGTTGCGGAAGAACTCGATGTGGACTGGAACAAGGTGCGTGTCGTCGATGCGCGGAGCAACGTCCGCGCCTACGGCGTGCAAATGACTGCCGGTTCAAATTCGATCGCCTCGAACTGGGATGTGATGCGCAATGCGGGTGCTGCAGCACGCGCAATGTTCGTCGAGGCGGCCGCCGCTCGCTGGGGCGTGCAAGCCAGTGGTATCGTTGTCCGCGACGGTATCCTATCCCATCCTGGCTCCAACCGAACCGCGACCTTTATCGAGCTTCTGGCCGACGCCTCCCGGCAAACCCCACCCGAGACGCCGATCCTGAAACGCCGAGAAGACTACCGGTTAATCGGCACGGAGCGCGTGCGGCGAAAAGACAGCCTGCCGAAGAGCACAGGAGCCCAGGTCTACACACACGACATTCAGCGTCCGGACTTACTGGTCGCAATGGTCGCTCATAGTCCCCGCTTCGGCGGAAAGCTTTCGCGCTTCGATGCATCCGACGCCCTGAAAGTAAAGGGCGTCACGCATGTCTTCGCCATCGAGACGGGGGTCGCGGTCCTTGCGGAGACGACGTTTGCCGCCAAGCGAGGGCGTGACGCACTGCGTATCGAATGGGACGACAGCGAAGCCGAGATGCGTTCGTCGGCTGATCTTGTCGCCTATTTTCGCGACATCGTAGCCGGTCGTACCGATGTCGAGCCCGGCAGTTTTCAATCAACGGGCCTGTCGCCGGAAGCGCCGTTCGATGGCGATGTCGTCGAGTTTGCATTCGATTTTCCCTATCTGGCACATGCGCCGATGGAAACGCTCGATTGCGTCGCCAGGGTCGATGGCTGGGACGTTGCAATTACATCGGGCGCTCATCTGGTAACGGTCGATCAGGTTCAGGCAGCGCTGACCGCTCGGACCGTTCCGGGCCGGGTCGATATCGAGGTGATCCCTGCCGGCGGTTCGTTCGGCCGCCGCGGTGGAATGAGCTCCGACTATGTCGTCGAATGTGTGCGGATAGCAAAGCAAGTCGAGGGTCGTCCGGTCAAGCTGATCTGGAGCCGCGAGGACGACATGAGGTTGGGCTACTTCCGACCGATGTCGCATCATCGGGTATGGGTTCAGGTTGGTTCGGACGGGTTCCCTGAGCGTTGGCGCTTCCATTCGGTTTGCCAAAACCTGCTTCCCCTCGCCCCGAATTTTACGGCGACCGAGGGTATCGCGGACTCGCCTAATCTATCCACCGCGACAACTGTTGATGGCAAAATTTTCACGCCATCTTTTCCAGTCACTGTCGGTTTTTGGCGATCGGTCGGCAATTCGCACACCGCCATGGTGATGGAGCACATCGTGGATCAGCTGGCGCGCAAGGCGGATAAGGACCCAGTCTCATACCGTCGTTTTCTATATCAGAAGGCTGGCGATACGCGTCGGCTGGCGGTCCTCAACGAACTTTACGCCAGGGCCGGCTGGGACACACCGCTCGAAGCCGGGTGGGCTCGGGGCATGGCAGTCCACCAGGCGTTCGGAACGATTGTTGGCCAGGTTGCCGAAGTTCGGCTGCTTGATGGCCGACCGATCGTGCGTCGCGTTGTGGCTGTCGTCGATTGCGGCATCGCGGTTGCGCCGGACCAGATTGCTGCTCAAATGGAAGGTGGTATCGGTTTTGGCCTGTCCGCCGCGCTGTATGGCAAGATTACTCTCAAGGAAGGAATCGTCCAAGAAACGAATTTTGACCGGTATCAAATTTTGCGGATGAACGAAATGCCAGCTGTTGAAACCTACATCGTCGCGTCTGACAGCAAACCGACTGGAATGGGTGAGCCAGGTGTGGCGCCGATCGCGCCAGCGGTGGCGAATGCCATCCTCGCCCTGTCCGGCACGCCGACACAGCGCCTGCCATTCCTCAATGGCGCGATGAATGCCGGCTTTTCGATCTCCTAACGAAAAGCGAACTTCGCGCGCCCGGCTAGGGTCGCTGCACACAATGCCATTGCTAAGTGCAGCTAAACAGTCCGCGCTGTATTTACAGGCTAATTCTCCCAGCCGCCATGACTTAGTATGAAGGAATATGCGGTTTCGGTTTAAGGCCGGAACGGATGACGCCAGCATTGTTGCAACCCAACAGGAGACGAAATCCACATGTCAGATACGAACGATACGCCGTTTCTCGAGATCACCCGGCGACAGGTTTTAGAGGCTGGAACGATTGTCTCGGTGTCGGGGTTGCTGCCAGCGGCAGCGCAGGCCCAAGCGCCCAGTCCGAAGCCAGCACCGGAAAACGGCGCAACAGTCCAGGTAAGTTTCCATGTCAACGGCGAGAAAAACGTGCTGGAAATCGACGCGCGCGCGTCCTTGCTGGATATGTTGCGCGAACGTCTGGGCTTTGTCGGTGCGAAAAAGGGATGCGACCATGGCCAGTGCGGCGCCTGCACTGTCCACATCGACGGCCGCAGGGTCGCCTCCTGTTTGACGCTTGCCGCCAAAGTCGATGGCCGCGATCTCACGACCATCGAAGGTATCGGCAGCGCGGACGCTCTACATCCCATGCAGCAGGCCTTCATTGACCACGACGCCCTGCAATGCGGCTACTGCACGCCCGGCCAGATCATGGCGGCAATCGCCTGCGTCAAGGAAGGTCATACGTCTACGCCCGAGGAGATCCGAGAATATATGAGCGGCAATATCTGTCGATGCGGAGCCTATGTCGGCATCGTTGCCGCGATCGAGCAAGCGGCTCCCCAGATCGAGCGGAGCTGAACCATGAGATCTTTATCCTATATCCGCGCAACAACTGTCAGCGATGCGACTGAAGCCTTCGCGGCGGCCGGCGAAGGTGCTCGTTATATCGCGGGCGGAACCACTCTCTACGACCTGATGAAGCTTGGTGTTGAGCGCCCCGCTCACCTGATCGATATCGCTGCTCTTGCGGGAGGTGACCGGATCGACACCAGCGGCGACATTCTGTTCTTTGGTGCCGGAGCCCGCATGGCCGATGTTGCCGAAGATGCCGTCGTGCGCCGTGACTACCCGGTTCTGGCCGAGAGCCTCTCGAAAGCCGCCTCTCAGCAGCTTCGCAACATGGCGACCGTCGGCGGCAACCTCCTGCAGCGCACCCGTTGTCCCTATTTCAGGAACGGCGCAATCGGCGCCTATCCCTGCAACAAGCGAGAGCCCGGCTCCGGATGCGCAGCGATCGGCGGGCTTGATCGCGGGCAAGCCGTGCTCGGCATCAGTGATGCTTGCACAGCCGTGTCGCCTGGTGACTGGCCAGTCGCGTTGACAGCGATGGACGCTACGATAGAGCTTCAGGGACCCACAGGAACGCGCTCAGTCCCTATCTCCGAATTCTATCTGTTGCCCGGCGAAGCGCCGCATTTGGAGTTTGCGATTGGTCGCGGCGAGATCGTGACGGGGATCTCAGTCCCCAAGACAGTGGCCGGCCGAAACTCGACCTACCTCAAAGTGCGCGATCGCGAGTCCTATGCTTTTGCCCTCGCCTCGGCAGCCGTGGCGCTGGCCATGGATGGGGATCATGTTCGGCACGCGCATATTGCACTTGGCGGCGTTGCCACCCGGCCTTGGCGGGCACGCGAGGCGGAGGAGCTTCTGGTGGGCCGGTCTATCGAACCAGAGATGGCGCTGGCTGCCGGCAGAGCAGCATTTGCCGATGCCCGACCCGGCGCGCACAACGCATTCAAGATTGAACTCGGTGCTCGCACCCTTGCCGACGCCATCATGACAGCTGGAAGGAAGATGCAATGACGCAGGAACGGACTGCTGACCGCCCTCGGGTCGATGCTTATGAAAAAGTGCTCGGCCGGGCGCTATACGCAGCAGATCGGCCGATCACCGGTCTGCTTCATGCGATGACGGTTCCCGCGACGATCACCAAGGGGCGTATCGAATCGATCGACGCCACTGCCGCCCAAAATGTGCAAGGCGTGGTTCGCATCTTCACACATGAAGATTTCTCTCAGATCAAGACAACGCCTGCGACACGCGGCGCCTATGGCCGACCTGGTAAAGGTTATCAGCCGATGACAAGTCCGGTTGTCCGCCATCGCGGAGAGCCGGTCGCCCTTGTCGTCGCCGAGACGCTTGAAGCGGCAATCGAGGGTGCGGAAGCCGTCAAGGTGCGTTACGCCGAAGAGGCGTTCAGTGTGGCGATGGAAGACGACCGTGCGAGTCCAGAGACTGAGCCCGATAGCGAGCTCGCGTATGGTGATGCGGAGGCTACCTTCGCTGGCGCTCGTCATCGCATCGATGCCGAGTATCTGCATCCCCAACAGCATCACAATCCGATTGAGCTTATTTCGACAACCGCCGCATTCCAGGATGGTGAACTCCGGATCTATGAGGGCACCCAGGCGGCGTCAGCTTTTGCCGGCGGCCTTGCAGGGATGATGGGGATGGAGCCGACACGGCTGCGCGGCGTGAGCCCTTACACAGGCGGCGGCTTCGGCCAGAAGAACGGCATTCAGGAGCAGAGCGTGCTTGTTGCGAGCGCCGCCACTCTGCTGCGCCGTCCGGTGAAACTGGTGATGCCGCGCGGTCAGCTGTTTCATACAGCATCCTATCGCCCAAGAAGCCGTCACCGGGTTCGCCTCGGTGCGGACGAACATGGTCGCCTCCTGGCAGGCATTTATGAAACGGTCCAGCAAAACAGTCGGTATGATGGGTTTGCCTGTGATCACGGTGCCAATCCCCCTCGCATGTACGAATATGATGCTTGGGCAGGAAGCGACCGGATCATCCGGGTCGACACCCAGACGCCCGGCCATCAGCGTGCCCCGCATGAGCATCCGTCTAGTTACGCCACCGAATGCGCATTTGATGAGTTGGCTGAGGTTGTCGGAATGGACCCCGTCGAGCTCCGCATCCACAACGACGCTCAAAATGACCCGATTACTGGCAAGCCCTTCTCTTCCCGCCATCTTGTGGACTGTCTAAGACGGGGGGCGGAGCTGATCGACTGGAGCCGACGAGCCCGTGAACCTGGCTCATTGGTAGCAGAGAACGGAGACCGCATCGGCCTCGGGGTTGCCTGTGGGAGCTACAAAGGATCGATGACGGCAGCGGTTACGACACTTCGTCTCTCGGCAAGCGGACGATGTGAGATCTCGACGTCCGGCCATGAGATGGGACAGGGCATCCGTAGCGTCATCGCCGCGGAGCTAATCGAAATTCTCGGTCTGGACCCGTCCAGGCTCGATATCCGCATCGGAGATACTGGACATGCGCCGCAGCATATAACGGCGGGCTCATGGGGGACAGGAAGCGTTGCGCCGGCAGCGCGAAGCGCCGCCATGAAACTTCGCGAAGAGCTTAGCGTTCTAACCGGCGCGCCATTGTCCGAAGAACCGGTCCATGTCCAGCTTGCCCGGACCCGCCGCCCCTTTTTGGAAGTTTCGGTCAACACGATCCCGCTCGGCAAGGACGCACAGGTGATCGAACAATTACGCAGAGGCATTCCTTCCACCACGGGCCCGGAGTATCCGGAGTTTATGGCCTTCAGCTGGATCGCCCATTTTGCCGAAGTTCACGTTGAGACGTCGACCGGGCGTGTACGCGTCAAACGCGTCGTCAGCGTTGCTGACTGCGGTCGGGTCATGAACCGGCGCACGGCCGAAAGCCAGGTCAGGGGAGGTGTGGTCTGGGGTATTGGCGCGGCTTTGCGCGAGGCGGGTGAAACAGACCCCCGCTTCGGCGGTGTGCTCAATAACGATCTCGCCGAATATGTCGTACCGGTCAACGCCGACATAGGCGCAATCGATGTCGATTTCATCGATCGTCCGGACTTCAAGCTCAATCCGTCAGGCGTGAAGGGTCTGGGAGAAGTCGCCATGGTCGGAGCGGCCGCAGCCGTCGTCAATGCCGTCTACAACGCCACCGGCAGACGTGTGCGACATCTACCCATCAGGATTGAAGACCTGCTTTAAGGCAGGTTTTAACGGCAAGCCACGGAAGAAGAAGAAAGGGCACACGATGCCCTTTCCGATGCGCAGTCAAGCGTGGG
>Ga0268266_10005500_pt1 | contig 11795 bp, 7 predicted proteins | sample KBSS13metaG_FD_190356 | JGI IMG/M metagenome (GOLD analysis project Ga0268266, IMG submission 190356) | Switchgrass rhizosphere microbial communities from Kellogg Biological Station, Michigan, USA - KBS S1-3 metaG (SPAdes) (version 2) | ecosystem: Host-associated > Plants > Roots > Rhizosphere >... | reverse complement strand
CCTCGTAACCACGGCATCTGAAACCGGCCGATCGTGGCCAACCTTAGAGATGGGACTAAAATGGCAAAGAAAATTACCGGCTACCTGAAATTGCAGGTGGCAGCCGGGTCGGCGACGCCGTCACCCCCGATCGGACCGGCGCTCGGTCAGCGCGGCCTGAACATCATGGAGTTTTGCAAGGCGTTCAACGCCAAGACGGCAGATATGGAAAAGGGCCAGCCGACGCCGGTGGTCATTACCATTTACGCCGACAAGAGCTTCACCTTCGAGACCAAGACCCCGCCGGTCACCTTCTTCATCAAGAAGGCGGCGAACCTGAAATCCGGCTCCAAGCTGCCGGGCAAGGAATCGGCCGGTACCATCACCGAAGCGCAGATCCGCGACATTGCGCAGAAGAAGATGGCCGATCTCAACGCCGATACGGTCGAACGCGCGATGTCGATGATCGCCGGCTCCGCCCGTTCCATGGGCATCCAGGTGGTAGGGTAAGAAATGGTCAAGCTCGCAAAGAAAACCGCCGCCGCCCGTGAGGGTATCGACCGCAAGAAGCTCTATGAGCTCGACGAAGCGGTGAAGATGATCAAGGCGCGTGCCTCGGCCAAGTTCGACGAAACCGTCGAGATTGCCATGAATCTGGGCGTCGATCCGCGCCATGCGGACCAGATGGTCCGTGGCGTGGTGAACCTGCCGAATGGCACGGGCAAAAGCGTCCGCGTCGCTGTGTTCGCCCGCAACGAAAAGGCCGAAGAGGCCCGCAAGGCCGGCGCCGAAGTCGTTGGTGCCGAAGACCTGGTCGAGCAGATCCAGGGCGGCGCCCTCAATTTCGACCGCGTCATCGCGACGCCGGACATGATGCCGCTGGTCGGCCGCCTGGGTAAGATTCTCGGGCCGCGCAATCTGATGCCGAACCCCAAGGTCGGCACCGTGACCATGGATGTCACCGGCGCCATCAAGGCCGCCAAGGGCGGCGCCGTCGAGTTCCGCGTCGAGAAGGCGGGCATTCTGCACGCCGGCATCGGCAAGGTGTCGTTCTCCGAGGAGGCAATCCTCCAGAACATCCGCGCCTTTACCGATGCGGTGTCGAAGGCCAAGCCGGCCGGCGCCAAGGGCACCTACGTCAAGCGCGTGGCGGTTTCGACCACCATGGGCCCGGGCGTCCACGTCGATCCGTCGACGGCGCATTAATCAGCGTTAAGCGCTGACAAAAGGAATTCGGGCGGCGAAAGCTGCCCGTTAGGCCGGATCGGCAGATTTGATCCGGAAGTCCTGTCCGAGACTGCAGGTGTTCCCCGAGGAGCGCTTTCAGGAAAAGTGGTTGCCACTTTTCCGGTTCGAAAGCGCGACAAGCCAAAAGGGGACTTAATGACCGCCTGCAATAGACGGGGTGAAGACCAATTCGATCGGCCGCGAGGCAGGTCGTTGCGGTTCGAACCAGGCCAGTTGCCGTTGCGGCGTTGCCGCTCGCGGGAGCTCGGTTGACAGGCGTTAACCCGCTGAGCCTTCCCGGTCATGCCGGACAAGGCAAAGCAATTGGCAATGGTCCGGCATACGAATGCCGGGCTGAATGTGGAGACTAGCAGTGGAAAGAGCGGAAAAGCAGGAGCTCATCACTTCGCTACAGTCGTCGCTTGCGGCGGCCGGATCGATCGTGGTGGCGCGCAATGCCGGTCTGACCGTCGCCGAAATGGAAAATCTGCGCAGGCAGATGAAGTCGGCTGGTGGCCAGGTCAAAGTCGCTAAAAACCGCCTTGCCAAGCTTGCTCTGAAAGAAACCGACAATGCGGACATGTCGGCCCTGTTTACCGGGCCGGTTGTCATTGCCTTTGCCAAGGACCCGATGACGGCGCCGAAAATCGCCGCCGCTTTCGCCGACAAGAACCAGAAGTTCGAGGTTCTTGGTGGCGCAATGGGGAAGACCGGGCTCGACGCCAAAAGCGTCAAGGCCTTGGCCACAATGCCCTCGCTCGACCAATTGCGCGCAACGCTCGCTGGCATGCTCAAGCAGCCGGCAACGCGTATCGCCTCGGTCGTGCAGGCGCCGGGCGGCAATATCGCCCGGGTGCTGGCCGCATATGCCGATAAGGACAAGAGCGAAGCTGCGTAAGCAATACCAGATGGGCCGGAGACGGCCCGCCACGGTTCGAACTCAAAACGAAAACCTGATTTAGGAAAGTGAACTCAAATGGCTGATCTCGCCAAAATCGTGGACGACCTGTCCGCATTGACCGTCCTCGAAGCTTCCGAGCTGTCGAAGATGCTTGAAGAGAAATGGGGCGTTTCCGCCGCCGCGCCGGTGGCTGTTGCTGCCGCTGGTGGTGGTGCTGCTCCCGCCGCTGCTGCCGAAGAAAAGACAGAATTCGACGTGATCCTCACGTCCTTCGGTGACAACAAGATCAACGTGATCAAGGAAGTCCGTGCGATCACTGCCCTGGGTCTCGGTGAGGCCAAGGCGCTGGTCGAAGGTGCTCCCAAGGCCGTCAAGGAAGGTGTGTCCAAGGCTGAAGCCGAAGACATCAAGAAGAAGCTTGAAGCCGCTGGCGCCAAGGTCGATCTTAAGTAAGTGATTCGAATAGGGGCGGTGCTTCGGCGTCGCCCCATTTTGGCGTCTGTCGTTGAAAAGGACGCCTCCCGACCCTAAATAGGGGAGGTAATGACTACGGTTTTCAATGTACGCACGACCCGTAAGAGTCGGAAATTGGTTTGTAACTCAAGGGCGTGACGACGAAACTGGCATGATCGGGTGAGGTGTTGGACCTCGGCGGGCCGGGCATGCAATAAGGCAAAAATCGGCGCAATCGCAGCGAAGAGTTGGCTCTTCGCGGGCTGAAAGCGTCATCACTATGAGAGGGCAGATTTCCCGAGGACCGACGGCTGATTGTCGGGGCTTTGGAAATTTGCCTCCGAGACATTCGAGAGAAAGGTAAGAGCGGGTATGGCAACCACGTTCAACGGCCGTCGCAAGGTACGCAAATCCTTCGGCAGCATTCGCGAAGTCACGGAGATGCCCAATCTGATCGAGGTCCAAAAGGCCTCTTATGACCAGTTCCTCCTTGTCGACGAGCCTAAGGGCGGCCGCAAGGAAGAGGGGCTTCAGGCCGTTTTCAAGTCGGTATTCCCGATCACGGATTTTTCGAATACGGCGAGCCTCGAGTTCGTCCGTTATGAATTCGAACAGCCCAAGTATGACGTCGATGAGTGTCGGCAGCGTGACATGACGTTCGCGGCGCCGCTCAAGGTGACGCTGCGCCTGATCGTCTTTGAAGTCGACGAGGAAACCGGCGCCCGCTCCGTCAAGGACATCAAGGAGCAGGACGTCTATATGGGCGACATGCCGTTCATGACCATGAACGGTACTTTCATCATCAACGGCACCGAGCGCGTCATCGTTTCCCAGATGCACCGTTCGCCGGGCGTGTTCTTCGACCACGACAAGGGCAAGACCCATTCGTCGGGCAAGCTGCTGTTCGCTGGCCGTATCATTCCCTATCGCGGCTCGTGGCTCGACATCGAGTTCGACGCCAAGGACATCGTTTTTGCGCGCATCGACCGCCGCCGCAAGATTCCGGTGACCTCGCTGCTCAAGGCGCTCGGCATGGATGCCGAGGAAATCCTCTCGACCTATTACGAGACGCTGACCTACGAGCAGAACAAGACCGGCGGCTGGCGCAAGCCCTACGACGCCGAGAAGATGAAGGGGGCAAAGCCCTCCTACGATCTGATCGACGCCAAGACCGGCAAGGTCGTGCATGAGGGCGGCAAGAAGCTCTCAGCTCGTCAGGCCAAAACCCTTGCCACGAACGGTCTGACACATCTGCTCGCGACCGACGAAGACCTTTACGGGATGTACGTCGCCCAGGATCTCGTCAACCTGAAGACCGGCGAGATTTATGCCGAAGCCGGCGACGAGCTCGACGAGAAGCTGCTGAAGAAGCTCGTCGACAACGGCTTCGATGAGCTGCCGATCCTCGACATCGACCACATCACCGTGGGCGCCTATCTGCGCAACACGCTGGCGGTCGACAAGAACGAGTCCCGCGAGGACGCGCTCTTCGACATCTACCGCGTCATGCGTCCGGGCGAGCCGCCGACCGTCGAAACGGCCGAGGCGATGTTCAAGTCGCTGTTCTTCGATAGCGAGCGCTACGACCTCAGCGCCGTCGGCCGTGTCAAGATGAACATGCGCCTCGAGCTCGAGGCCGAAGACACCGTCCGCATCCTCCGCAAGGAGGACATCGTCGAGGTGGTTCGCACGCTGGTGAACCTGCGCGACGGCCGCGGCGAGATCGACGACATCGACAACCTCGGCAACCGCCGGGTGCGTTCGGTCGGCGAATTGATGGAAAACAGCTACCGGCTCGGCCTGCTCCGCATGGAGCGCGCCATCAAGGAGCGCATGTCTTCCGTCGAAATCGACACGGTGATGCCGCAGGACCTCATCAACGCCAAGCCCGCAGCGGCTTCGGTGCGTGAGTTCTTTGGCTCCTCGCAGCTTTCGCAGTTCATGGATCAGACCAACCCGCTCTCCGAGATCACGCACAAGCGGCGTCTCTCGGCGCTTGGGCCTGGCGGTTTGACCCGCGAGCGCGCTGGCTTCGAAGTCCGCGACGTGCATCCGACCCACTACGGCCGTATCTGCCCGATCGAGACGCCGGAAGGCCCGAATATCGGTCTCATCAACTCGCTCGCGACGTTCGCCCGCGTCAACAAGTACGGCTTCATCGAGACGCCGTACCGCAAGATCGCGGACGGCCATGTGACCGATGACGTCGTCTATCTGTCGGCGATGGAAGAGGCCAAGCACTTCGTGGCTCAGGCGGACTCCCCGCTGACCGCCAAGGGTGCTTTCGCCAACGATCTGATCGTTGCTCGCCACGCCGGCGACAACGGTCTGACGCCGAAAGAATCGATCGACCTGATGGACGTTTCGCCCAAGCAGATCGTCTCGGTCGCCGCCGCTCTCATCCCGTTCCTCGAGAACGACGACGCCAACCGCGCCCTCATGGGCTCGAACATGCAGCGTCAGGCTGTGCCGCTGCTGCGTGCCGAGGCCCCGTTCGTTGGCACCGGCATGGAGCCGGTGGTCGCCCGCGACTCGGGCGCCGCGATCGTCGCCAAGCGCAAGGGTATCGTCGACCAGGTGGATGCGACCCGTATCGTTATCCGCGCCACCGAAGAGACCGATGCCTCCAAGTCCGGCGTCGATATCTACAACCTGATGAAGTTCCAGCGCTCGAACCAGTCGACCTGCATCAACCAGCGCCCGCTGGTGGTTGTCGGCGACCACGTCGAAAAGGGCGATATCGTTGCCGACGGTCCCTCGACCGAACTCGGCGATCTCGCGCTTGGCCGGAACGTCCTCGTCGCCTTCATGCCGTGGAATGGCTACAACTTCGAAGACTCGATCCTGCTCAGCGAAAAGATCGCCATGCAGGACGTGTTCACCTCGATCCACATCGAGGAGTACGAGGTCATGGCCCGCGATACCAAGCTTGGCCCTGAGGAAATCACGCGCGATATCCCGAACGTCTCCGAAGAGGCTCTGAAGAACCTCGACGAAGCGGGCATCGTTCATATCGGCGCCGAAGTCGGCCCCGGCGATATCCTCGTCGGCAAGATCACGCCGAAGGGCGAGTCGCCGATGACGCCGGAGGAAAAGCTCCTCCGTGCCATCTTCGGCGAGAAGGCCTCGGACGTCCGTGACACCTCGCTCCGGGTTCCCCCGGGCGATGCCGGCACGGTCGTGGAAGTACGGGTCTTCAACCGTCACGGCATCGACAAGGACGAGCGTGCCATGGCCATCGAGCGCGAGGAAATCGAGCGCTTGGCCAAGGACCGCGACGACGAGCAGTCGATCCTCGACCGCAACGTTTATGCGCGTCTGAAGGAAATGCTGTTCGGCAAGGCGGCGACGGCTGGCCCCAAGGGCTATGTTGTCGGCACCAAGCTCAACGACCAGATATTCGAAGCCCAGCCCCGTTCGAAGTGGTGGCAGTTCGCGACCGCCGACGACAAGGTGATGGCCGAGAAGGAAGCCCTCAACGCCCAGTACGAGGAAAGCCGGCGTCTGCTCGAGCAGAGGTTCATCGACAAGGTGGACAAGCTCCAGCGCGGTGACGAACTGCCTCCGGGCGTGATGAAGATGGTCAAGGTCTTCGTTGCGACCAAGCGCAAGATCCAGCCGGGCGACAAGATGGCCGGCCGTCACGGCAACAAGGGCGTGGTGTCGCGCATCGTGCCGATCGAAGACATGCCGTATCTCGAAGACGGTACGCATGTGGACATCGTGCTCAATCCGTTGGGCGTGCCGTCGCGCATGAACGTCGGTCAGATCCTCGAAACCCATTTGGGCTGGGCTTGCGCCGGCATGGGCAAGAAGATCAACGAGATGCTGCGCATCTACCAGGCGAAGGGCGACCTCAAACCCTTGAAAAAGGAAGTTGGGCACCTCTTTGCGGGCGATAAGTCGATCACCGATCTCGATGACGACAGCATGGTCCGGCTCGGCGAGCACCTGTCCAAGGGCGTGTCTATCGCGACCCCGGTGTTCGACGGCGCCAAGGAGCACGACATCGTCGAGATGCTGGAGCGGGCAGGGCTGAAGTCCTCGGGCCAGTCGACCGTCTTTGACGGACGCTCAGGCGAGGCTTTCGACCGGCAGGTGACGGTTGGGTATATCTATATGCTCAAGCTGCACCACCTCGTGGACGACAAGATCCACGCGCGCTCGATCGGACCCTACTCGCTCGTCACGCAGCAGCCGCTTGGTGGCAAGGCGCAGTTCGGCGGCCAGCGTTTCGGCGAAATGGAAGTGTGGGCGCTCGAGGCTTATGGCGCGGCGTACACCCTCCAGGAAATGCTGACGATCAAGTCGGACGACGTGGCCGGCCGTACCAAGGTCTACGAAGCCATCGTTCGCGGCGACGACACGTTCGAGGCCGGTATCCCGGAATCGTTCAACGTGTTGGTCAAGGAAATCCGGTCGCTCGGGCTCAACGTCGAGCTCGACAATTCGCCGGAGATCGAGGCTCAGCCTACGCATGAAGGGGAGTTGGAAGCTCCTTTGAAAGCGGCGGAATAATCCCTGCCGGTTTCACCGTTTCCCCTTAACTGTCGTTTCCCTGGGGCGTCCGTTTCCACCGGACGCCTTAGGAACGAGGAGAAAGACTAGAGATGAACACTCATCATCACGTCATGGACCCGTTCAATCCCGCGGTGCCGGCGCAGACCTTCGACCAGATGCGCATCTCGATTGCGAGCCCCGAGAAAATCCTCTCGTGGTCGTACGGCGAGATCAAGAAGCCGGAAACCATCAACTACCGCACCTTCAAGCCCGAGCGCGACGGCCTGTTCTGCGCGCGCATTTTTGGGCCCGTGAAGGACTACGAGTGCCTGTGCGGCAAATACAAGCGGATGAAGTTCAAGGGCGTCATCTGCGAGAAGTGCGGCGTCGAAGTGACCCTCTCGCGCGTCCGGCGCGAGCGCATGGGCCATATCGAGCTTGCGGCGCCGGTTGCCCATATCTGGTTCCTGAAGTCGCTGCCGTCGCGTATTGCGCTGCTGCTCGACATGACCCTCAAGGACATCGAGCGCATCCTCTACTTCGAGAACTACGTCGTGCTGGACCCCGGCCTGACGCCGTTCACGCTGCATGAGCTGATGAGCGAGGACCAGTACCTCGAGGCGCAGGACCAGTACGGCGCCGACAGCTTCACCGCCAAGATCGGCGCCGAAGCGATCCGCGACATCCTGCTCGCCCTCGATCTCGAAAAGATCGCGGCGGATTTGCGTGTCGAGATCGCCGAGTCGACGACCGAACTCAAGCCGAAGAAGCTCGCCAAGCGCTTGAAGATCGTCGAGCAGTTCATCGTTTCGGGCAACAAGCCCGAATGGATGATCATGACCGTCATTCCGGTGATTCCGCCGGAACTGCGCCCGCTCGTCCCGCTGGACGGCGGCCGCTTTGCCACGTCCGACCTCAACGACCTCTATCGCCGCGTCATCAACCGCAACAACCGGTTGAAGCGCCTGATCGAGCTCCGTGCGCCGGACATCATCATCCGCAACGAAAAGCGCATGTTGCAGGAAGCTGTGGATGCGCTGTTCGACAACGGCCGCCGCGGCCGCACCATCACGGGCGCCAATAAGCGTCCGCTGAAGTCGCTCTCCGATATGCTCAAGGGCAAGCAGGGCCGGTTCCGCCAGAACCTCCTCGGCAAGCGCGTCGACTATTCCGGCCGTTCGGTGATCACCGTCGGTCCGGAGCTGAAGCTCCACCAGTGCGGGCTGCCCAAGAAGATGGCGCTCGAACTGTTCAAGCCGTTCATCTATTCACGGCTTGAGGCGAAGGGCTTCAGCTCGACCGTCAAGCAGGCCAAGAAGCTCGTCGAGAAGGAAAAGCCGGAAGTCTGGGATATCCTTGACGAAGTGATCCGCGAGCACCCGGTTCTCTTGAACCGTGCGCCCACGCTTCACCGCCTCGGCATCCAGGCGTTCGAGCCCCACCTGATCGAGGGCAAGGCGATCCAGCTGCACCCGCTCGTCTGCTCGGCCTTCAACGCCGACTTCGACGGTGACCAGATGGCCGTCCATGTGCCGCTGTCGCTCGAGGCTCAGCTCGAAGCCCGCGTGCTGATGATGTCGACCAACAACATCCTGCACCCGGCCAACGGCCAGCCGATCATCGTGCCGTCGCAGGACATTGTCCTCGGCCTCTACCACCTCTCGCTGATGAGCGAGAAGGAGCCCGGCGAAGGCATGGCCTTTGCCGACATGGGCGAGATCGAGCATGCGCTGCAGACCGGCTCCGTCACCATGCACACCAAGATCAAGGGCAGGGTGAAGGTCTATGACGAGGCCGGTGTCGCGACGACCAAGATCGTCGAGACGACTCCAGGCCGCATGATGATCGGGCAGCTTCTGCCCAAGCATCGCGCGGTGCCCTTCGAAACGGCCAACCAGCTGATGACCAAGAAGGTCATCCAGAAGATGATCGACACGGTCTATCGTGGCTGCGGCCAGAAGGAGACGGTGATCTTCTGCGACCGCATCATGGACCTTGGCTTCCGCCACGCCTGCCGCGCCGGCATTTCGTTCGGCAAGGACGACATGGTGATCCCCGCCTCCAAGGCGAAGATCGTCGATGCCGCCCGCAAGCAGGTCGAGGAGTTCGAGCAGCAGTACAATGACGGCCTGATCACTCAGGGCGAAAAGTACAACAAGGTGGTCGACGCTTGGGCCAAGTGCGGTGACAAGGTCGCCGAAGAGATGATGAAGGGCATTGCCGCCATCACCTTCGACAAGGAGACCGGACGTCAAAAGCCGATCAACTCGGTCTATATGATGAGCCACTCCGGCGCCCGTGGTTCGCCGGCGCAGATGAAGCAGCTCGCCGGCATGCGCGGCCTGATGGCGCGTCCGGACGGCTCGATCATCGAGACCCCGATCACCGCCAACTTCAAGGAAGGCCTCAACGTTCTCGAGTACTTCAACTCCACCCACGGCGCCCGTAAGGGTCTCGCGGATACGGCGCTGAAGACCGCGAACTCGGGCTATCTGACCCGTCGTCTCGTCGACGTGGCACAGGACTCGATCATTGTCGCACTCGATTGCGGCACTGAGCGCGGCCTCACCATGGAGCCGATCGTCGACGCCGGCCAGATCGTGGCGACGCTGGGTCAGCGCATCCTCGGCCGTACCACGGCAGAGGACATCAACGATCCGGTTTCGGGCAAGGTTATCGCCAAGAAGGGCGTGCTCCTCACCGAAAAGGACATCGATGCGATCGAGGCTGCCCGTATCCAGTCGGTCAAGATCCGTTCGCCTCTGACCTGCGATCTCCGCCAGGGTTGCTGCGCGGCCTGCTATGGCCGTGACCTCGCTCGCGGTACGCCGGTTAATATCGGTGAAGCGGTCGGCGTCATCGCGGCGCAGTCGATCGGCGAGCCGGGTACCCAGCTCACCATGCGTACGTTCCACATCGGTGGCACGGCGCAGGTGGTCGATACCTCGTTCCTCGAGGCCGGTGCCGAAGGCAAGATCGAGATCCGCAACCGCTTTGTCGCCAAGACTGCGGACGGGCTCGTGGCCATGGGCCGCAACGTCACCCTCGCCATCCTCGATGCGGACGGCAAGGAGCGGACCACGCACCGCGTCACCTACGGCGCCAAGCTGAAGGTCGATGACGGCAGCGAAGTGAAGCGCGGCCAGCGTCTTGCCGAATGGGACCCCTACACCCGTCCGATCCTTGCGGAAGTGGATGGCGAGGTCGCGTTCGAAGACCTGGTCGACGGCACCTCGGTGGCGGAAACGACCGACGAGGCCACCGGCTTCACCAAGCGTCTCGTCATCGACTGGCGGACCAACCAGCGTGGCGAGGGGCTGAAGCCGGCGCTCGCCGTGACCCGCAAGGGCGCGGTCGTCAAGACCGAGCGTGGTGGCGAAGCCCGCTACCTGCTCTCGGTGGACGCCGTCATCGCGGTCGAGCCGGGCGAGAAGGTGTCGCCGGGTGACGTGCTCGCGCGTATCCCGCTCGAAAGCGCCAAGACCAAGGACATCACCGGCGGTCTGCCGCGTGTTGCCGAACTGTTCGAGGCTCGCCGTCCGAAGGATCACGCGATCATTGCCGAAATCGACGGCACGATCCGCTTCGGGCGCGACTACAAGAACAAGCGCCGCATCATCATCGAGCCCGAGGACAAGACCTCGGACCCGGTGGAGTACCTGATCCCGAAGGGCAAGCCGTTCCATCTGCAGGAAGGCGACTCCATCGAGAAGGGCGAGTACATCCTCGACGGCAATCCGGCACCGCACGACATCCTGGCGATCAAGGGCGTGGAAGAGCTTGCGCGCTACCTCGTCAACGAGATCCAGGAAGTTTACCGGCTGCAGGGCGTGCTGATCAACGACAAGCACATCGAGGTGATCGTTCGCCAGATGCTGCAGAAGGTTGAACTCACCGATCCGGGTGACTCGGGCATGCTCAAGGACGAGCAGATCGATCGCCTCGACTTCGACGAGCTCAACGATCAGCTGGTCTCGGAGGGCAAGAAGCCTGCCCAGGGCGTCCCGGTGCTGCTCGGCATCACCAAGGCGTCGCTGCAGACTCGCTCGTTCGTGTCGGCCGCGTCCTTCCAGGAAACCACCCGCGTCCTTACCGAGGCGGCGGTTTCCGGCAAGGCCGACCTGCTCGAAGGCCTCAAGGAGAACGTCATCGTTGGCCGCCTGATCCCGGCGGGTACCGGTGCGGGCATTGCGACCGCCAAGCAGATCGCCACCAAGCGCGACGACCTCATCCTCGATGAGCGCCGCCGCCAGGCCGAGGCGATTGCCATCCCGGCACCCGAAGCCGTGCCGGCCGAGCCTGCCGAATAAGCGGACGGCTCATTGCTTACGAATTGAAGGGGCCCTCACGGGCCCCTTTGTTTTTCTGCCAGAAATGTCCGAATACACGCCCGCCCGAAGTTGGCCGTTTTGCTGCCATCAGGCCAACACAGGCGGGGCAGAGGGTGCGGCCTAGCGCTCCGCTTCGGCGGGAGCTTTGGGCAATTTGTGTCCCGCTATGTCGCGGGCAGGGAACGGGCTTTCCATGACCATTTTGAGACTTCTGACCGTCTGCTCGCTGCTGGCACTGGCGGGGTGCGACACTACATCTTGGGGAGCGACCCAGGCGACCGGTGGCGGCACCATGAGCGTGCCTTGCGCGTCGCTCTCCAACAACCCGCCGAACTACGAAGGTATGAACCAGTCGCAGCGCGATGCGGCAGAGGCCGCGCCGACGCCGATGTGCTGACGACGGG
>Ga0268266_10005496_pt1 | contig 11798 bp, 7 predicted proteins | sample KBSS13metaG_FD_190356 | JGI IMG/M metagenome (GOLD analysis project Ga0268266, IMG submission 190356) | Switchgrass rhizosphere microbial communities from Kellogg Biological Station, Michigan, USA - KBS S1-3 metaG (SPAdes) (version 2) | ecosystem: Host-associated > Plants > Roots > Rhizosphere >... | reverse complement strand
CGGCGAGTCTGAGCCGGCGATCGCGCATGGCGCGGGTCAGAGCCTGCGTGAGGTGTGGGAATACGACGGCAAGCGCTTCACGCCGATCGAAGTCCGCGCGGGACTCGCCGACGGCGGATGGACCGAGCTGTTGAGCGGCAACGTGCGAGCCGGCGACGCGCTCGTGACCAGCGCCGCCGTTCGGCGCCGGTCGAAATTCTGATGCCCGATTCTAGATCTCTTGCCGCAGGGTACGCGTGCGTTCCCGGTAGACGAACGGTCCGCACGTGGGGCAATCGAAGAAGTCCCAGCGCTCGACGGGCTTGACGCCGCTGAACACCGTTTCCCGGTAGGCCAGGGAGTCGTCGCACTTCGGGCAGGTCAACACCGGCGCATCGACTTCGGGATTCGATGTGAAGACTGCCGTGCGCTGCCCGCGTCGTTTGCGACCGCTTGATCCAGGAGCGCCCGCGTTCTGGTCTGACATGATCCCACTAACGTTTCAACCATAGCCCTCCCGTCCCAGCTCGTCTGTCAGCTCTCTAACAAACAATCTTCCTCCCGAAGTGATACCGTGCTGTCCATACCCCGGGAGCCACCGCTCGCCTAGCCCTGAAATTAGGGCAGTGCCTGGTTTGCGACGCTCATTCATCGGTCCGGCGACCGAAGAGAGTCGCACGCCATGGCCAAACGTCGATCTGTTGTCGATTCTCATCAGTCTGCGACTTCGAACCGGCTGCTGTCGGTGCTGTCCACCGAGGATTATCGCCGCCTGCAGCCATTCCTCGAGCCGGTCCCGCTCAAGCTCAAGCGCGTCCTGTACAAGCCCGGCGAAGTCGTCGACTACGTGTATTTCCCCGGCGGCGGGTTCGTCTCGGTGGTCACCGTGCTGGCAAACGGCGGCATGGTGGAGGTCGCGACGATCGGCAATGAAGGCGTCGTCGGCTTGTCGGCGGTCGCCGTGGGATACCGCGAGCCGACGCTGACGATGGTGCAGATGGAGACGAACGTCTGCCATCGCATGCCGGTCGCGGCATTCCGGCGCGAGCTCGATCGGCACAGCGGACTACAGGACGTCGTGTCGCGCTTCTCCCAGGCACTGATGGGCGTGATCATGCAGTCGACCGCCTGCAACGCCACCCATACCATCGAGCAGCGGTTTGCCCGCTGGCTGCTGACGGCGCACGATCGAGTCGGAGGCGACACGTTTCCGTTGACGCAGGAGTTCCTGGCGATGATGCTCGGCGCCGCGAGGCCGACCGTCTCCATCGTCGCCGGAACGCAGCAACGCGCCGGCCTCATTACCTACCGGCGCGGGCTGATCACCATCCTGGATCGGAAGCAGCTCGAAGCCGCGTCATGCGAATGCTATCGCGTGACGGCCGATCTGCTGTCGAAGCTGCCGGGGCGCCGGCCTCATTACCTACCGGCGCGGGCTGATCACCATCCTGGATCGGAAGCAGCTCGAAGCCGCGTCATGCGAATGCTATCGCGTGACGGCCGATCTGCTGTCGAAGCTGCCGGGCGCCGCGCCTCGTCGCGCGCGGGCCTGACAGAAGCGTCACGCCCCCGCGGCGATCCCCACATCAAGAAACCGACCGGGACCACTCAGGCTCCGTCGTTGGTTTTCTTTGTGCGTTCTTCATGTCTTGGTGTCTTAGTGGTCAAGACTGCCCGAGTGTGCGATTGCATTTCGCGGTCGATTACGAAATAGTGCCCGCGTGGACGGACCAATCACCTTCATCGTGCCGGGCCGGGAACGAACCGACGCGGCCAGCCGGACGCGCGGCGCGGCGGAGCCGCTGCCGGGCGGATTGAAACAAGGACGGGTCAAGCACGGGGTCGACGTCGTGACGCAGCGAGACGGTGCGAGCACCGCCCGCGTCACTGCCGTGCCAGGCGAAGACGTCGTCGTGCTGCGGATTGCGGGCGGACCCGAGCTGGTGCTCCACCCCGAGCACGCGCGCGACCTGATGCTGGCGCAAAGCGTCGCCCGCAGTCGCGGCGCCGAGGCCGACGTCGCCAAGGCCGGCGAGATCCCGGTGCCGGTGCGGCTGCAGTGGCGCGGGCTCGAGCAGGGCGGACAGAGCCGGGGCGCGACCCGCGGCAGGCTCGGCGACGTGATGCTCTCCTCCCTGCACGTCGTGACGGATCTGGTGACCGGTCCGGCGGCGGCACTGACCGCGGCGCAGATCGTCGAGCGGTTTGACGGGCACGTCGATCCCGGCGTCTACCAGTTGAGCGGCGATGCGCTGACGACGCTGAAAGGCAGCGGCGCCAAGCTGGATACCATCCCCGCCGCCGGCGACGACCCGATGCTCGTCCTGATCCACGGGACGTTTTCCGATACGCCGGGCACCTTCGGCAAGCTGTGGACCTATCACCCGGCGCGCGTTCGCAGGCTGTTCACCTTCTACGGCGACCGCGTCTACGCCCTCGATCATCCGACGCTGGGCGCGAGTCCCATCGCCAACGCGATCACCCTCGCCCGGGCGCTGCCGGCCGGCGCCCACCTGCACCTCGTGACCCACTCGCGCGGCGGCCTCGTCGCCGAAGTACTGGCGCACGTGTGCGGCAATGGCGGAGGCGATCTCTTGCCGTTCGCCGGGAAGGCCTATGCGGGGCAGCGCGCGGAGATCGACGCGCTGACCGCGCTCGTGACGACGAAGAAGATTCAGATCGATCGCGTGGTCCGGGTCGCGTGCCCGGCCCGCGGCACGCTGCTCGCATCCAAGCGCCTGGACGCTTACCTTTCGATCTTCAAGTGGACGCTCGAACTGGCCGGCATCCCCGTGGCGCCCGCCCTGGTCGACTTCCTGAGCGCCGTAGCCCAGCATCGCACCGATCCCGAGGAGATTCCCGGCCTTGCCGCGCAGATTCCCGACTCGCCGCTGGTGCAGTGGCTGCACTCGGTGGACCGGCGCCTCGACGGCCAGCTGCGCGTTGTTGCGGGCGACCTCGAAGGCGACTCGGTCACGTCATGGCTGAAGACGTTGCTGGCCGACTCGTTCTACTGGACCGACAACGATCTCGTGGTCCAGACGCGCTCGATGTACGGCGGCGGGCCGCGCGCCACCGACGCCAGCTTCCTGCTCGATGCCGGCGGCAAGGTCTCGCACTTCAACTATTTCACCAACGATCGCACCGCAGAGGCGGTGGTGAATGCGCTGGTCCAAAACGAGCCGCAAGGCTTTCGGACCATCGGTCCGCTGTCGTGGGCGGGCACCTCGTCCACCGGCGTTCGCGGCGCCGCCGACACCGCGCCGCCGGAGAGCCAGAAGCCGGCGGTGTTCCTCCTGCCGGGCATTCTCGGCAGCAACCTCAAGGTCGGCACCGATCGCATCTGGGTCGGGTGGCGTCTGATCAACGGACTCCAGCGCCTCGCCTATCCCGACGCCAAGGAGGTCTCCGCGGACGGCCCGATCGGGCCCGTCTACGACGATCTGCGCGCGTTTCTCTCGGCGACCCACGAGGTGATTCCGTTCGCCTTCGACTGGCGGATTCCGCTCGAGGACGCGGCGCATCTTCTCGCCGACGAAGTGGAGAAGGCGCTGGACGTGCGCGAGAAGACCAAGACCCCGGTGCGCATGATCGCGCACTCGATGGGCGGCGTGCTCGCGCGCACCATGCAGCTGGAGCGGCCCGACACGTGGGCGCGCATGATGGCGCACGAGCAGGCACGTCTGCTGATGCTCGGCACGCCGAACGGCGGCTCATGGGCGCCGATGCAGGTGCTGTCGGGCGACGACACGTTCGGCAACACCCTGACCGCGGCCGGCGCGCCGTTTCACGGGCGCGACGCCCGCAATCTGATGGCGCAGTTCCCCGGCTTCATCCAGTTGCAGGCCGGCCTGCTGGACCCCAAGCTCGGCCTCGATCGGCACGAGACATGGCAGCGCCTCGCCGACGACGATCTGAAGAGCGTCGAAAGCCACAGCTGGTGGCACAACGTGCAGCTCCAGCTCAGGACGGTCGAATGGGGCGTGCCGGCGCAAAGCGTGCTCGACCGTGCGGTCGCACTGCGGACCAGGCTCGATGCACAGCGCGATCATGATCTCGCGCCGTTCATGGACAAGTTCGCGCTGGTCACCGGCCACGCGCACGTCACGCCGGATGGGTTCGAGGAGACGCCCGACGGCCTGGTCTACCTGAACGCGCCCGACGACGGCGACGGCCGGGTCACGCGGCAGAGCGCACTCCTGCCGGGGATCCGGACGTGGACACTCGACTGCGATCACGGGTCGCTGCCGAGCAAGAAGGAGGCGTTCCCGGCGTTTCGTGAGTTGCTGGAGAACGGCGAGACCAAGCGGCTCAATCCGCTTCCGCCTGCCGCGGTGGCGGCATCGCGCGGCGCCGGCGGCGCGGCGCTGGTCCCTCACCTCCGCAGCCGTCCGGCTCGCGCGACCGTGCCGACGCGTCCGGTCCAGGACGAACAGGAAGTGTTCTCCGCCGACCGCCGGGAGTCCTCGCCCGAAGGGCCGGTGTCGCGAGGCACGGCGGTGCGGATCACGGTCGTCAACGGCGACTTGACCTTCATCCAGCTGCCGCTGCTGCTCGGGCACTACCGCTCGTCGCGCCTGACCGGCACGGAATGGGTGATGAACAAGCGCGTCGGCGAGATGGATCGCTCGCTCGCCGCCGGCCTTTATCCGGATGCGCCGGGCACGCACGAGATCTTCGTCAACACGACGGTCGATCCGAAGACGCCGCTGCGACTGCCACGTCCTCCGGCGGTCATCGTCGTCGGCCTGGGCCACGAGGGCAGCCTGCAGGGCACCGATCTGGTCAACACCGTCCGCCAGGGCGTGATCGCCTGGTCGCATCGCCTTGCCGAGAGAACTGAAAAGGATCTGGCGCCGTTCTTCGAGTTGGCCACCACCCTGATCGGCAGCGGCGGCACCGGCATCACCGCGCGCCAATCGGCGCAGCTGATCGCGCAAGGCGTGCGGGAGGCGAACGAGCGGCTCGAAGGCGACGGCTCGGCCGACGCCGACGAGGGGTTGGCGAGCCCGGCCGATGGCGCTGCGGGAGAGAAGAAGCGACTCGGAGGGCAGAAGTGGCCGCAGGTCAGCCATCTGCACATCATCGAGCTCTATCTGGAGCGCGCCAGCGAAGCACTGAGCGCGCTGCAGATGCTGGCGGTCGCGGCGCCGGGCCGCTATCAGGTCGGCGATACGGTCAAGACCGGAATCGGCGCGCTGCGGCGTTCGATCGACGCCGGCTACCGCGGCGCCGCCTACGACTACGTCACCGCGGTCATGGAGAACGACCGCTCCGGGAATTCGTCGATCGAGTTCACGCTGGATACCAAACGGGCGCGCAGCGAAGTGCGTGCCCAGAAGACGCAGCGCAACCTGCTGCTCAGCCTGGTGACCGGCGCGTCGAACGATCTCAACGCCGATCCGCAGATCGGCCGGACGCTGTTTCAGCTGTTGGTGCCGATTGAGATGGAGGCGTATCTCAGCGGCACGACCGATCTGCAGATCGAGCTCGATAGCGGCACCGCCGGCATTCCGTGGGAGCTGCTGGACACCGACATCCAGGGCCGGCGCGAATCGCGGCCCTGGGCGATTCGCGTCAAGCTGCTGCGCAAGCTGCGCATGAACGACTTCCGTCCGCGCGTGGTCGACGCCGACGCCGATTCGAGCGTGCTTGTCATCGGCGAGCCGGAATGTCCGGACAACTACCCACGGCTGTTCGGCGCCCGCGCCGAGGCCCGCGCCGTCGCCGCCTGCCTGATGGCGTCGAATATGCTCGGCGGCGGCAAGGTCCGGGCGCTGATCAGCCCGGACGATCCGGACAAGTTCGGGCCCGATGCCCGCACCGTCATCAACGCGTTGATGGAGCGCGACTGGCGCATCGTCCACATCTCCGGCCATGGCGATCCGCCGGAGATGCTCGGCCCGGAACCGACGAAAGACGACGACCCGCCGCAGCGCGTCGGCAATCCGCGCGGCGTGGTGCTGTCGGACGGGTCGTATCTCGGCCCACGCGAAATCCACAACGTGCGCCGGGTGCCCGAGCTGGTCTTCGTGAACTGTTGCCATCTCGCGGCGCGCGATGCCGGAGAGCTGCTCAAGAAGACGAACCACGTGCGCTTCGCGGCCGGCGTGGCCGAGGAGCTGATCGCCATCGGCGTCAGGTGCGTGATCGCCGCCGGCTGGGCGGTGGATGATGTCGCCGCGAGCACGTTTGCGACGACGTTCTACGGTGCGCTGGTGCACGGCTGCCGTTTCATCGATGCCGTGGCGCAGGCGCGCGAAGCTGCATGGGCACTCGGCGGGAACACCTGGGCCGCCTATCAGTGCTACGGCGATCCCGACTGGAGCTTCACCCGCGACGGCGCCGAAGCGCCGCGGCCGACGCCTCCGGCCGACGAGTTCGCCGGCGTCACGTCGCCGACCGCGCTGCTCATCGCGCTCGAGACGCTGTCGGTCGAGAGCGAATTCCAGGGCGCCGACCCGCAGCGGCAGCGCGACAAGATCCGGTTCCTCTCGGACCACTTCGCGCCGAAATGGGGCCACATCGGCAACATTGCCGAGGCGTTCGGCAAGGCATGCGGCCTGGCCGGCGATGCGGATGGCGCCGTGGCGTGGTACGAGCGCGCGCTCAAGACCAACGACGGATCCGCCTCGATCAGGACTGCGGAGCAGCTCGGCAACGTTCGGGCACGTCGCGCCGGCGCGTCGCGAACCGCGATCAAGAAAGCGATCGCGCTGCTCGAACAACTCGTGGCGATCGAGCCCTCGATGGAACGAGAAAGCCTGTGCGGGTCGGCCTACAAGCGCCTGGCGCTGCTGGAGGGCGCGGCGAAACGATCGCGCGAGGAGGGCAAGGCGATCGCCAGCATGCTGGAGAGCTACGCGCGCGCCGAGGCGCTCGGCAGGAGGGATCACCTGGACTTCTTCTATCCGGCGATGAACCGGATGGCCGCCGAACTGGCGCTGCACGCCGGACCGCGCGCGTTGAAGACGTTCCAGTCCCAGGCGATCGATGAGGTTCGCCAGGCGGTCGCCACTAAGGCACAGGACGATCCCGAGTTCTGGAGCGTGGCCGGCGTGACCGAACTGCGGGTGTACGAAGCGCTGGCGGCGCGCACCCTCGCCGAGCAGCGGGCGTCCATCGAGAAGGAGTACGCCGACCTGTACGGGCGGTTGAGCGCGGCGTCGAAATGGCAGTCGATCTACGACACGGCGCGGTTCGTGTTGCCCAAGTACGCGAAGCGAGCGCCCGCCCGCGAGGCCAAGGCGGCCAACGCGCTGCTGAAGGCGCTGGCCGGGTGGGCGGCGGAGAAGGAACCCTCGACGCCGACCGCTGCGGCGAGACCACGACGCGCCCGAGCCAAGAGATAGATCATCCGCGGATTACGCGGATGGCGCGGATTGTGAGACGTCCGGCGCCGGCCGCGAAGCGGCCGGCCCCGCAAGAGAATCGAACGGCGCGGATACGAGCCACCCAGCGCATCAGGGCTCGTATCCACGCCGTTCGTTTCTCTTGCCGCGCGCGGCTACGCCGCGCCGCCGGACGTCTGTTATCCGGAGAGCCGCTGTCCGGAGTGTCGTGGCTTTCTCTCAATCCCGTCATCCGCGTAATCCGCGGATAAAAAGAAGTCCAACCCGGCGGTTGTCGGCAGCCGGTCGGCTACCGCTTCCGCTTCGCCGCCTTCGGCTTCGACCGCTTCGGCGGCGACTTCTTCGTGCGCGGCGGCGTTCGCTTCTTCACGCGAGGCTTCGGCCTGGCCTTCGGCTTCGGCGTGCGCCGCTTGATCGGCGCGGTCTTTCGCGTGCGCCGTCGCGGGACGCTGGCGCGGATCGCTTCATAGCCGCGCTCGAACTCCGGCTCGGCCGAGCGGGGCTGCGGCGCGCGTGGTGCGGCGGCTCGCGCCGCGGCGCCGCGGCTGGCGAGCGCGTCGGGGACGCCGAGGACCGTCCGGGCGACGGCGTAGAACTTCTCGCGCTCGGCGAGACCGTTGAAGCCGCCATTGATCCGCCTGGTGATTTCGCGAAAGGCGTCGGCGGTGGCCCGATCGGCCAGCTCGTTGAGCCCCTTCTTCGACCAGAACAAGCCGGCGATTCTGAATGCGGTGTCCGGACTTGCCGCTTGCTCCGGGCTCGCGATCAGATCGATGCCGAGGAGATCGCCGAAGCGGCGATAGTTCGCACGCCCCGTGATCTGGATCGGGCCACGTCCCTTGAATCGATGACCGTCACCCGGCTCGGTGTTTCCCAGTTGGGTGGCCAGGGTGGTCGGCGGCTCGTAGCGGCGCTGTGCCGGCGTCGGCCCCCAGATTTCTTCCATGAACCGGAACTGGCCGGACTCGTGCGCCAGCTGCGCCAGGAACGCCGCCGCGCGAGCCGCGGCGTCGATCGCGAATTCGGTCATGGCCGCCTGCAGGACCGGGAGGAACTGGGCGTTCCTCGCGGCCGGCAGGCCGGGCATGATCGCGTGGAGCTCTTCAGAGGTCACCATGGCGGCGCTATACGCTGAACGGCTGCTGTGCCGCGAAGGCGCCCACCGGGCCCAGCGTAAACAGGTTCGGCACCTGCGTGCGCGGCATCTGGGCCTTGATTGCGGCGTGGAGCTTGGCGTAGTTCCCCGAATACTTGCCGTGGTTCCAGACCTTCAGCAGCTGTTCGGTGAACGCGCCGTTGTGGTCGCCGTCCATCGAGGTCTGGTTGTCCTGGCAGCCGGAGATCAGGATCACCGACGCCTTGCAGTTGTTGGCGATGGAGGTCAGGCGGTGACTCACCGCGACATGTGCGAGCGCGGTGTCGGGATCCGGATTCGAGGACTTGCCGGCCGCCTTGGCGACGTCGCGCTGGAGCTTGTCGTAGAACGCCTGGTGCTGGCGGTAGGTGCGCATCGCGACCGCCGGCGGCATCATCTTCGATCGGCCGGCCGGTGCATCGGCCCCGCGCGGCGGCATGGCACGCGTGACGGTTCCGCTGTGACAGCTGTCGGAGAGGACCAGCACCCGCACGCCTTTGGCGAAGCGACTCAACTCCAGATACACTTCGTCGTCGATCAGCTCGCCGTCGTAGAGGCACCAGGTCTCGTCCAGCTTGTCGGTTTCCTCGCCGGTCACGTCCTGGATCTGTCCGCCGTGGCCGGAGTAGGTGAGAAACAGGAGGTCGCCCGACTTCAGGGTCTTGGCGGCCGACCGGACCGCGGCGAGCGCATTGTTCCGGGTCGCCTTCTTGGTCAGCAGCACGGTCGACTTCATGCCGGCGTCCTTGGCAATCGCGGCCATGTCGTTGGCGTCGGTCTCACAGGCGTTGAGCTCACCGCTCCAGCCCTCGTAATGGGCGGCGCTGACGGAGTTCAGCCCGAGGTGCACTGAGACTCCCTTCGGCTTCGCCGTGGTTTTCGCGGTCTTGGTCATGTCTCGCTCCTGTTAAAGATCGCAGGTCTTGATGAAGCTGCGCACGGACGCGTCTGGTGTCTCCCGGTTGAGACGGACGCCTCATTGTGTTTTCAGGTCGCGCCGCACGCAAGGCCTAAAAGGCGCAGGGCGGCTGTTGTCGATCCGGCGGCCGCCCGTTCGACCAGGGTGTGAGGGAGACGCGGCGCAGAGGTTTGTTTTGGCTTTCTTGTGACGAAGAATCTCCGCGGTCTCAGACTCCGCGGTTCCTTCTTTGTACGTGCACTGGGTGATCTATGACGACCACGATGTCGAAGGACGGGACGCGGATTGCGTTCGATCGGGCAGGGCAGGGACCGGCGGTGATCGTCGTCGATGGCGCGCTCTGCTATCGTGCCTCCGGACCGAGCGCGTCGCTCGCGGCGCTGTTGACGCAACATTTCACCGTGTTCACCTACGATCGCCGCGGCCGCGGTGACAGCGGCGACACGGCGCCGTACACCACTGAGCGGGAGGTCGAGGACATTGCCGCGCTGATCAAGGAGGCGGGCGGTGCGGCGCACCTGGCCGGCGTGTCCTCGGGTGCGGTGCTCGCGCTCGACGCCGCGAGCCGCCTGCCGGGCGTGACGAAGCTCGCGCTCTACGAAGCGCCGTTCATCATCGACGGGACGCACGCCCCGATTCCGCCCGATTTCCTGACGCGGCTGCAGGCTGCGGTCGCGGCAAATCACCGCAGTGCCGCCGTCGGCATGTTCCTGAGGCTCGTCGGCGTTCCGGCCGTCGGCGTCGCGATCATGCGGCTGCTGCCGGTCTGGAAGAAGCTGACCGCCGTCGCGCACACGCTGCCGAACGACATCATGCTCGTCGAGGCGAATCAGCGCGGCAAGCCGCTCGCGGCCGCGCGCTGGCACGGCGTCACCGCGGCGACGCTGGCGATGGACGGAGGCAAGAGCCCGGAGTACATGCGCAACGGAATGCGGGCGCTGGCGGCCGTGTTGCCGAACGCGACCTATCGCACGCTGCCGGGTCAAACCCACATGGTGAACGCCAAGGTGGTCGTGCCGCCGATCGTGGAGTTCTTCAAAGATCATCTTGACGCCGCCGGCGCTTCGTAGTGTCGTGCTGTTCGTGCATGCGCTGGCGCTTCTGCTGAGCCTTCTCCTCATCGCGACCGTCTTGTGGGACGCCTTCGAAACCGTGGTGCTTCCGCGCACGGTCAGCCGTCGCTGGCGGTTGGCTCGGGTGTATTTCGGCGTGACGTGGCGGCATTGGAGCCAGACGGCCGCACGGTTTCGAAACGACCGTCGGCGCGAACGGTTTCTCGCCATCTTTGGCCCGCTGTCGCTGCTCGGTCTGGCGGGCGTGTGGGCGTCGGGTCTGCTGCTCGGGTTCGCCGGGCTGCAATGGTCCGCCGGATCGAACCTGCGGCCCCTGAGCGCCTCCGGCCGTTTCATCGACGATCTCTATCTGAGTGGGACGACGCTCTTCACGCTTGGGCTGGGTGACGTGCAGCCGGCCGGACACCTGGCACGGCTGATTACCGTCGTCGAGGCGGGGACCGGGTTCGCGTTTCTGGCCATTGTCATCGCGTATTTTCCGGTGCTGTATCAATCCTTCTCCCGGCGGGAGGCGCGGTTGACGCTCCTCGATGCCTGGGCGGGATCGCCGCCGGCTGCGGTCGAAGTGCTCAGGCGCCTCGCCGCGGCGGGTGAGATGGACGCGCTGCCGTCGTTTCTCAAGGACTGGGAGTACTGGTGCTCGGAGCTGCTCGAGAGTCACATCTCGTACCCGGCGGTCGCGTTCTTCCGCTCGCAGCATCAGCGGCAGTCGTGGGTCTCGGCGTTGACGACGATCCTCGATCTGTCGGCGTTGGTCGAGGTCGGCATTGACGGCGTGCCGCGATGGCAGGCGCATGTGACGTTTGCGATGGCAAGGCACGCGGCGGTTGATTTGACACAGGTCCTGCACGCGGTTCCGGACCTCACCGCGGAGCGCCTGCGCGATGGCGATCTGGAGGAGTTGCACCGGCAGATCGAGCTTGCCGGGCTCACGCTCGCGCGGTCGCCGGAGGCCGACCGGCGCCTGCTGGAGCTGCGCCGCTCGTATGAGCCCTTCGTGACCGGCCTGTCGCGCGCGCTGCTGATGCCAGTGCCGCCCTGGTGGCACCGAGGGCCAGTGAGGGACAACTGGCAGGTGAGCCCGAAAGGCGTCGGCGAAGCGCACCTGTAGGCCGGCGAACCTGAACGGAAGACGAATCCGCGGATTGCGCGGATTAAAGGATTAAGACAGCGAGCCTGCTCCGACTAGCGGATCTGCAGGACACCAACGTCCGGCGCCGGCCGCGAAGCGGCCGGCCGGCGAGAGAAACCGAACGGCGTGAATGCGAGCCACGCGCCACATTTGGGCTCGTATTCACGCCGTTCGCTTTCTCTCGCCCCGCGCGGCTACGCCGCGCCGC
>Ga0268266_10005494_pt1 | contig 11799 bp, 10 predicted proteins | sample KBSS13metaG_FD_190356 | JGI IMG/M metagenome (GOLD analysis project Ga0268266, IMG submission 190356) | Switchgrass rhizosphere microbial communities from Kellogg Biological Station, Michigan, USA - KBS S1-3 metaG (SPAdes) (version 2) | ecosystem: Host-associated > Plants > Roots > Rhizosphere... | reverse complement strand
GTGGCCCGGATGACGCAATTGGCGATGGAATACGACCCACAGCCACCGTTCGATTGCGGCTCGCCCGCCAAGGCCGGCCCCGAAGTCACTCGACAAGTGCAGGAGTGGATGGGCCCATTCACGCCGGTCATACTAAAAGTGTGCGCTGAAGCGGCGCTGGCGATGCCAAAGTGACGATCGGGGCCGGGTTCAATTCGCAATAGCGTTAAAGTCAACGCTGCCCGCCGAGCAAGGCGCGACTCGAATTTAGCCAACAGCGAATTGAACCCGGGCCGCGTATTGCGGCGGTCAATCCAACAGGTGCGTGCCGTGGGTCATGGCGCCGCCGGCGCGCAGGGCTGCGGCAATGATCGTTGTTTCGGTCAGTTCCTGCTCGGTCGCGCCGGCTTGTTTGGCCTTCTTGGCGTGGACTTCGATGCAGTAAGGGCATTGCGTGGTGAGCGCCACGGCCACGGCCATCAGTTCCTTGTACTTGGCCGGGATCGCGCCGTCTTTGAAGGCCGCCGCGTCGAAGTCCATGAAACCTTTAAAACCTTCGGGCGACAACTCTCCCATCTTCTTGAGCTTGGCCAAGTTCTTCATGTCGTACATCGAAATCTCCTGGATGGAAAAAGTATTGCGTGTTTTAGTGCGGCGGGGCGCCAGCGACGCCACAAGCGGAAGCGGCGCTGCGAAAGTATCCGAATCGTCAAGACCTGGCAAGCAACGCGCGACGACTTGCCGCTCGTTGTAACGCGACGCAACGGCGCCGGCTAGGCCCTGCGATCGGCGTCTTGATCGGGGCTGGGCGCTGCTGCGCCCTGGGTGCGGATGAGGCCGATAATCGTCAACGCCAGGCAGACCAGGATCGTCACGGCGCAGACTTGCAGCAGACAAGTGACGGCCGGAGCGTTGATACCACCGGGCGGCGGGAACTTTTCGTTCAACGTGGCCATCAGCGGCGAAGACTGGCCCAGGAAAGCGCCCACCACTCCGGCCGTGCCGTTGGTCCACGTGCCGAACTGGAGCGTGATGAACCAAACCCACAGCGCCGCGCGCGAAAGCTTAAGTTCGCTGACGAGAAACGCAAAGGCGATCATCAACACGCCATTGGCGGTGTACTCGATGTGCCCCATCACGATCCCGCGAAACCACGCCACGGCCGACGGCGGAATCAAACCAACCAGGCAGCCGACCGTGATTTGCAGGACGCCCAAGAGCAGCGTCCAGCGCTTGAGGCTGGCTTTGAATTCTTCCATGTGACTTCTACAGCGACTTGTGCGGTGGCCCTCGTCAACCAGCCGACAATGTACGTCGGTCGCGGCACTCCCGCGAGGGTCACGACCGAGACGCGGCAGGGCGCGGAGACATCGTGCAGGACGAGCCTCGTTTCTATGAGAGTTCGCGCACAGGCTCGCCGTCATCAAGCAGGCGCATCGGCCGTTGGTTTTGGTCGGCGATTGTGGTTGCCGGGTCGAGGCCCAAGTGGTGGTAGAGGTTTGCCAGCACGTTGCCAGGCGTGTAAGGACGACCCTTCGATTGGCCACCTTGCGCATCGGTTTCGCCAATCGTTTGCCCCACGCGAAAGCCGCCCCCGGCCAGCACAGCAGCGCCTGCCTCGGGCCAGTGGTCTCGTCCGTCACCTCGCGATATTCGCGGCGCGCGACCGAATTCGCCCCACAGCACTACGGCCACATCACGATCGAGTCCGCGCTCGTGCAGATCCGTGACGAGCGCGTGAAAGCCACGGTCGAGTTGTGGCAACTGAGCCCGCATATCGATGAAGTTTTTCTCGTGAGTGTCCCAGTCGCCAACCTTGAGCGTGATGACCGAGACCCCGGCTTCGGCCAGTCGCCGCGCGACGAGGAAGTTCTCGCAATACTTTCCATACCTCGCATGAGTCTCCGGCGATTCCTGGGAGACGTCGAACGCGGCGCGGGCCTTTTTTGACGTCACCATTTCGAGCGCTTGGAGCGTATACGCGTCGAGGCTACTGACGACCTTGTCGTGTTCGAACTCACGTCGGGCGCCATCGAAGGCGCGGAGTAACTCGCGTCGATCGTGAAGTCGATCCAGCGAAATTCCCTTGGCCATGCTCAGGTTTGCCAGACCTTCAGAGCGGGGAACGAATGGCCGATGCGACGGACCGAGGTAGACCGGGCCTTCGTTGTCGTAAAGGCGCGGAGGGTCGTACATCAAGCTGACGTAGGGGGGCAGTCCATCGGACCGCGGCTGCAATCGGCTAACGACGCCACCGAAGGCGGGCCGCTTACCACGATCGGGCGAGCCCGTGAGGATGTAATGAGGCGTGTGGTCGCCCAGATCGTTGGATTTGATTCCGCGGATGATCGCCAGCTTATCCGCACAGGTGGCCAATAGTGGCAAGTATTCGCAAATGCGAATGCCGGGGATGTTGGTGGCAATCGGCTGAAACTCGCCGCGGATCTCGGCCGGGGCCTCGGGTTTCATATCGAAACTGTCGATATGCGACGGGCCGCCGCGCATCCAGATCATGATCACAGACTTGCTTCGTCTCGATCCGCTCGACGACGGTTCGGCTGCGCAGGCCTGCAATCGCAACACGTCTGCCAGGCTCAATCCAGCCAGCGCAAGACTCCCGACGTGCAGCACGTCTCGTCGGGAGATGTTTCCTCTTCGACGCTGTTGCGGTCCATACGCATGCCACATGGTCGAATCTCCGTCTTCGCTGGTCGGTAACCGGCCCTGTTGCCCGGACATCGCCTCTGCGGCGCCCCTCGAAAGCATGCCGTCAGTTTCCGAAGTTCCGCGGCCGAGGTCAAATTTACCGTGCCCGCAGAACGGCGCAGGTCCCTGCCAACCGCAATCCATCGAAGCGCGATGGGGCCTGCGAGGCGATGCGAGAGAATGCCCTCAGATTTGGCAAGATGGAGCGTAAACCCGCAACTAGCCGCTTAGAGCAGCGCCGCTTAAAGCAACTCTGTGGCGCCGTCGTACCGCGGCGCCCACGGAAATCGCCACGGCGATCCCAGCCAGCGCCAGGCTCGATGGTTCCGGGACTGGAGTAAAAATGACATAGGGCGCCACGTTGTAATAAGTCGGACCACCAGAAGTTGGCGTCAGGCCGGCGCGGGTGACGATCGTTTGATCCGAGATGTATGTGACTGGGTCGTTGTAGGCGATCTTGTTGGCGTACAGAATCGCGTTCGCCAGGATCCCGTTGATGATGGTTCCGGGGTGAAAGCTATCACTCAGGAACATGTTCTGGCCACTGTCCCCGCCGGTGGGTAGCAACGTCACGCCGGCGATCGTTGGCGGATTTTGCACGATGTCCGTCAGTGGTTGCAGATTCACCACTGGCATGTGATGCGAAGCCGCCAGGGCAATGATCCGCTGGTTGATGGCCGTCACGACCTGCGTGACGTCAGCGCGCTGCGACGCGATGGGGAAAGCGTCGGCGAACGCCGGCATCGAACCCAAGTCCGGAATGGTCATCAAAATCATGTGCTGATTAGGATCGCTCGTCAGCGTTGAATTGACCCCCGCCGTGATGCGGTTCACGATCGTATTCATGAACGTCTTCGTGGCGGTGTCGGTCAGGGGATTGAAGAGCGGGTTGGCGGCCTTGTCGTAGATCGTGCCGTAGCCACCCAGGGTGAAATCGTTGCCACCAATCCCCAGCACCGTGAGCTTGACATTTTGCGAGGTGATATCCGCCTTCAAATTCGTCACCTGGCTAGCCAAATCTGCCGAGGCGGCGCCTGCGACGGCGCGGTCGTACCTGGCAAAGGTGACAGGCTGTCCATACAGCGTTCCCTTGGTGTTCGGCCCAAAGTTGTAACCGCTCGACTTCAGGTGATCGACCCAGTTTGACTGGGCGCCGTCGTAGGTGAGCGGATACCCAATGGGGCCGGCCACGGGGAGCCACGATGAGTACTGCATCGAAAGGCTGTCGCCATAGACGCCAATGCCATCGCCATTAAGAAGGCCAGCTTTGGCAGGCAGAGCAGAGAGCAGTGCGCAGAATAGCACTGAATAGAAAGTAGCTGAGCAAGTTGTCCGCAAGTTCACGAGCGTCCCTTTCGCGGTGTCAGTTACACGTGTCGATTTGTGCTGTCGATTGGACGACAGGTGGAGTCAAGTTGTCGAATACCACGGGGCACTGCTGAGGCCCAAAACCGCTCTGGGCCGTGCCCCGACACAGGTCTTTTATATTTGCCAGCTACGAGAAAAGCCACGGGAACGCGGTCTATTTTTGATCCCGGCGCCCGTTTTTTTGCGGTAGACTTGCCGGTGACCGTTTGCAATTTCCGATCGCTTCAACCCGCCCGGCGTCCTTATGCCCATTGTGCTGTTCGAAGACGACTTGGCGCCGCAGCTTTACCCGATCACCGTTAGCCGGCCGGCGTTCCAGATTTCATGCGGAAGCTATCGCCTGATTGACCTGGCCGACGCGGTCAGCGCCGAGACTGGTAGCGGCCCGGTCGCGGTCCGAGTGCGGCCGCACTTGCGCGCGATCTGCAACGAGGATCGTGCGGTGGGGGCCGGGGCCGCGGGAGCCTCGACCAACAGGCCTGAGGCCACGCTGCTGGTCAACGCCCGCTTGGCGCCACGCGCTCAATTGATTGGGCAGTTGAAAGAGATCCTTAGGGCAGGTCGTCCTTGCCAGGTCGGGACCGCCGACGGATTAGCGCTGGCGCTGTTGCCAGCCAGCGTCAAACTTCCGGACGAAGCCGCTGGTCCGACCGAGCTTGCGGCGCTAGTCGCCGCGCAAGACCTGCCGACCGTCGAACTCGACTTGCCGATTTTCGCCTATCCGCACGACGTTGTCCGGCATCACCTGGCCATCCTCAGCGACAACCTGCGGCATCGTTTGCAGACGGCGAGCTATCGAGAAATCTCCGATGGCGTGTTCGCCGCCGAAGGCGCCACGCTTGGGCAACACGTAGTCGCCGACACGCGCAAGGGGCCGATTGTGCTCGAACGAGGCGCGTCGATCGGCCCGTATTGCTTTCTGAGTGGGCCAGCCCATTTGGGCGTCGGCGCGCGTGTCATTGAGCACGCCGCGATCAAAGACAACGTCAGCCTGGGGCATACCACTAAGATTGGCGGCGAGATCGAAGGTTCGATCATCGAGCCCTACACCAATAAGCAGCATCACGGCTTTCTCGGCCACAGCTATCTGGGCAGTTGGGTCAACCTGGGCGCCGGCACTTGCAACAGTGACCTGAAAAACACCTACGGCCAGGTCAACATGGAATACCTCGGTCGCAAGGTGGCGACCGGCATGCAGTTCATCGGGACGATCGTTGGCGATTATTCGAAGACCGCCATCAACACCGGCATCTTCACGGGTAAGACGGTCGGCGCCTGCAGCATGCTTTATGGCTTCGTGACGACGAACGTCCCGAGCTTTGTGAACTACGCCCGCTTGTTCGGCCAGGTGACCGAGGCCCCCGTCGATGTGATGGTGGCGACGCAGGCGCGGATGTTCGCGCGGCGCAACGTGGCGCAGCGTCCCTGCGATATTCAACTCCTGCACGACATGTATGAACTGACCCGGCACGAGCGACAACTGGCCGGCGAGCCGCTTTCGCTATAGCGCCCAAGCGGTAGAATGCGCCAATAGATAAGAGGCACGGCGCCGCACACCCCACCTGGCCGAGCAAGGATTCGAGCGAGCATGCGAATTGGTGACGCGTACGGAGCGGGAAAGTTTGGACTCTCGTTCGAGCTATTTCCGCCGAAAACGCCGGAAAGCGAAGCGGAGCTGTTCCGCCACCTGGTCGATCTCGCGGCGTTCGAGCCCAGCTACATCACTTGCACGTACGGGGCAGGGGGGTCGACACGGACCAAGACGCTCGACGTCATTGAGCGCGTGCGGCGAGATTTCGGCTGCCCGGTCGCTTCGCATCTGACGTGCGTGGGATCAACAGTCGACGAACTGCGGCGCTACCTGGCCGAAGCGCACGCGCGCGGCGTGTCGAACATTGTCGCGCTGCGTGGCGATCCACCGCAAGGACAAACCCAATTCAGCGTCACGGCCGGCGGTTTGCGATACGCCAATGAACTGGTCGAATTGATCCGGGCAGAGTTTCCGCAATTCGGCATTGCCGTGGCCGGTTACCCGGAAAAGCACCAGGAAGCGCCTAGTATCGAAATCGACCTGCGCAACCTGCAGCGCAAGGTCTCGGCCGGGGCCGACGCGGTCGTCACGCAGTTGTTTTACGACAACGCAGATTTCTTCCGCTTCCGCGACGCCTGCGCGAGGCTCGGCATTCGCGCGCCGATCATCCCTGGCGTCCTGCCGGTGACGAACCTCGCCCAGATCCGCCGCATCACCGCGATGTGCGGCGCCAGGCTGCCATCGCGCTTTGTCGCAGCGCTCGAGGCGCACGACGACAGCCCGGAAAAGCAGTTCGAGGTTGGCGTGGATTTCGCCACCGAGCAAGTGCAGGAACTACTCGACGCTGGCGTCCCAGGCGTCCACTTCTACGTCCTCAACAAGTCGCCAGCCACCTGCCGAGTACTACGCGGCGTGACCCGCCCCGCGTAAGAGGACGAAGTGCGCGATCGATATCCGTAGGGTACGCACTCCGTGCGTACCCAGAAGCGCGCCAACGCTGCGCCGCGAGCGAGAGACTCCGGGAGGGCGAAGCTCCTGCTGAGCCGCGCGCCGCGCTCGATTGCGCGACAAAGAGGACTTTCACGCGGAGTCGCGGAGTAATCTATTTCACTCTTCCTCCGCGTCTCCGCGTGAGATCGTCGTCATTAGATTCGCCAAACGCGCTTCACGGCTCGGCGGGAGCCTCGCCCTCCCGGCAAGTCGAGCTATATGGACCACCTCAGCGCTTCTGCGGCGCGGATTGTTTTGGCTGTAGCGCCGCCGGATTCACCGCCACCGCTTTGAACGAGACGTCGTCGTACGAGATCTCGCCCGTCGCGCCGAGCATGCCGAGCCAGCAAATTGCCATGCGGGCTTGCGGTGGCACGCGGATCGTTCCTTTTTGTTCGCGCCAGCCGAACGTGCCGGTCCAACCACCCATGGCCGCTTCGCCGATTGGCGCCCGCTCGTCGTTGAAAAAGCAAACGACGTAGCGCGGAATCTGTTCGGCGTCGGCGCCGGGCTTTACTTTTTTGGCCCGCACTTTCAGCGTGACGTCAAGTTGCGTGACTGCGCGACCATCGACGGCAAATGCCTGCAACACCCGCGCGCTTCGCCCCGGCACGTCGTTGTCGAACGTGATTACGTGCGTTGCGCTCGGGGCGGTTGCGTCTTCGACCACTTTCCCGTGACGCAGGTAGTACCAACCATCGGGCAGTCCGGTCGCTGGCGAAAGTTTCTCGAAATCGCCACCCAGTAGCGTCGGCTTCGCGCCATCCGGCAGCACTTTGCGTTCGCGCTCGGCCTGGCCCGTCATCGGCACAAACATCGTCCCTTCGAGCGGTTTGGCCTTGAGCTTGCCGTTGACCTTATCGAATTGATAGAGCGTCTGTGCAAATCGCTCGCCCACCGGCACGATCAGCCGGCCTCCTTCGCGCAATTGATCGACGAGCGCCTGCGGAACTTTTTCGGGCGAGCAGGTGACGATGATCCGATCGAACGGCGCCGCCTCGGGCCAGCCCTTGTAGCCATCGCCGATCCGCGTGTGGACGTTTTTGTAGCCCAACCGCTTAAGCGTCTCCGCGGCTTGCTTGCCGAGCGGCTCTTTGATCTCGATCGTATAAACGTCTTTGACCAGAGGGCTGAGCACCGCCGCTTGGTAGCCGCTGCCGGTGCCGATCTCGAGCACTCGTTCGTTGGCTTGCGGATCGAGTTGCTCGGTCATGTAGGCGACGACGAACGGCGGTGAGACCGACTGCCCGTGACCGAGCGGCACGGCCATATCGTAGTAGGCGAACTTGCGCTGTTCTGGCGGCGTGAACTCGGCGCGTGGAGTCGAGCGCATCGAAGCGATCACGCGCGGGTTTTTGATACCGGGCGCCACGACTTCATCGTCCACCATCCGATCGAGCGACGCCCGCGTGGCTTCGTCCACGGCAATTGCTGCGCGCGGCGTGATGGATTGCGCGAACAGACAGAGTCCGATCAACAATGTTGTGCTAACGGCCCGTTGGTTCATGACCGAAGGATCTCCGACAAATTATCCGCCGCAAATTGGATCACACTGCGGCAATTACTGACCGACTCCTAAGCGACGTGTTGGCGCCTGGCGTTACGTCGCTGCCAACCGCGGTTTGCGCCTCATACAAAAAACCCGCGGCTAGCGCCTTGCGGCACACAGGCTATCTATAACGCAGAACCGAGGACGCGGGGAACGCCGATTCACCCAGCGGGCAGCTCCCCGCGTCGTGTTAATTCGGCCAGGAACCGTCCGTATAGTTCATCGTACGCAGCCGTTGCGGCTCGGTTTGGTTCGAAGGTACGTTCGATGCGGACCATCTGCCGGACGGCCTCGGCCAGGTTGGCAAAATGGGCGCCAGCAGCGGCCAAAATCGCACTGCCAAAGGCTGATTCCGCGGTCGCGGGGCGATGGATCGGCCGGCCTGTCGCATCGGCCCGGCATTGCATCCAGACATCGCTCCGGCTGCCGCCGCCGGTCGAATAGATTGCGCCACCGCTCACACCGCACGCCTGATCGAGGACTTGGTACGCGAGCCGCTCGATCATCGCCGTGCCGGCCAGGCACGCGGCGAAACGTTCGGCAACGTCGCCGGTTTCTGGAACGACAAAGCCGGAGGCGTTCGGCGCCACAAACGGAAATCGCTCGCCGCGCCCGACTAGCGGATAAGCGAGTGTTCTCGGCGGCAGCAGCGGCGCCGCGGCCAGATCGAGCTGCCGTGGGTCTTCGCGGGCAAACCAATCAGCGATCCACGCAGCGCCGGTGTTGCTCGCCGCGCCGGGCAGCCACGCGCCGCCCGGCAGCTTATGCGAGTAGATCCATCCATCCGGATGCCGCACGAGATTCGGACTGATGCCTTTGAAGACCAACGTGGTGCCGAGCGTGGTGTTGTAATCGCCGAAGTCTCGCAAACCCGAAGCGAGGCAAGCCGCGACGCCATCGGTTGCGCCGGCAAAAATCGCGACACCTTGCGGAATTCCCGTTGCATCAGCGGCGCTGGCGCTGATCCGGCCGATCTCAGTCGCGGGCGCAACCACGCGCGGCAATCGCTCACTGATCCCGTCGAATTGCGAGATCCACGTTGGCCAGCGCTCGTCGACGACGTCGTAACCGGTCTTCAGCGCGTTGCTGTAGTCGGTTGTCGAAAACTCGCCGCTGAGTTGGCCGACGATGTAGTCGGCTTGATGCACCACGCGCGCTGTGCGCCGCCATACTTCAGGCTCATGCCGCGCGATCCAAAGAATTTTCGCAAGCGCGAACGATGCATCGAAGCGATAGCCCAGTTTTGCGCAGTGGTCGCCGCCGGCGCTCGTCAGTTCTGTGCCTTCGGCCGCCGAGCGCGCGTCGTTGTACATGATCGCTGCGCGCGTCGGCCGGTTGGCGGCGTCGAGCGCTACGATCGTTCCGGAAGTGCCATCGACGCAGACGCCGGCAATCTCCAGCGGCGCGCCACGCAAATGTTCGGCGCGGTCCATGGTCTGGCGCACCGCCAATTGCACGGCGTCCCACCAAGCGTGGGGCGATTGTTCGTGGACTTTTGCGCCAGAGCTGGCGCTGGCAATCGTCGAACCGGGGGAGCTTGGGCTGTCGGCCGCTAGCGGAACGGCCGAGACGGCCAAGACCTCCCCGGCGACGCTGCAAAGCATCGCGCGAACGCCACTGGTGCCTAAATCAATTCCTAACACTAGGGGCGCCGCGGACTGTGACATGATTGATTGGCAGGCAAAAAGTGGCGGAAAGGGGTGTTCCCATCAACTCGCGGTGGAACCGCTACCGGTGAACGGGAAAGTGTTTGTAGACCCCCAGTCACGTTGCTATTGTAGGAATTCCTGAAACTTTGCGGCGCGGACGCCGGGTAGACTGCTTAGCTGCGTTCGCGCGTTTTGGGACTGTCCTATCTCGTGTTCTAGTGTCGCCCTTTCTCGCGTCTGTTCTGGCAGTCTTGCATCCGTCACGGGCTGAAAAGGCCCTTTTTTACCGGGAATCTACCTGATTCTCGCCATCAAGTCGTTGGAGGATTTGGATTATGAGTCGCCGTGTTGCACGCTCGTTGGCCGTGATGTCGGCCTTGTTGATGGTCGGCGCGTTCGCCGCTGTCGCCCGCGCCGAAGACGCCCCCAAGGCGGTCGGCGAGTGGACTTTGAAGATCATGACCGATGACGGTCAAACCCTGCAGGGAGGCCTGAAGCTGACGCAGGACGGGGACAAGATCAAGGGCCTCTTCACCGGGCCTGATGGGACCGAGGCCAAAACCGAAGAAGTCACCGCAAAAGACGATGATTTGGCCGTAAAAGTCGTGCTTGATTTCCAAGGCACAGAGCTCGTCGCCAAGTTCAAGCTGAAGGTGGCCGGCGACGCCCTGAAGGGGAACGTTGAATACGATCTGGGCGGCCAGACTGGCACGCTCGATGTCGCAGGCGAGCGCAAGGCGGCCGGCGCCAAGATTGGCGAAGGTAACTGGGACCTGGCCATCAAGACGGACGACGGTCAGGAGCTCAAGGCCGCGGTCAAGCTCGCCAAAGACGGCGACAAGCTCGGCGGTAAGTTCGTCGGCGTCGACGGCACCGAAGCGAAAATCGAAGACGCTGCCGTAAAAGACGGCGAATTGAGCTTCAAAGTCGTGCTCGATTTCCAAGGCAGCGAACTCGTCGCCAAGTTCAAGTTGAAGGCCGCTGACGGGGGCGCCAAGGGTACGGTCGATTACGATCTGGGTGGCCAAACCGGCGCCCTGGATGTGGTTGGGAAGCGTCCTGCCGCTGCCGCTGGTGGCGCGCTCGGCAAGTGGGACCTGGAAGTAGTCACGGCCGACGGCCAGACGCTGAAATCGACGATCAACGTCGAAAAAGACGGCGATAAAGTCGCTGGCAAGTTCACCGGACAGGACGGCAAGGAAGTCAAGCTCGAAGAGCCGAAACTCGATGGCGACAACCTGTCGTTCACCATCAATCTCGACTTCGAAGGCACCGCGCTCAATGCCAAGTTCAAAGGCAAGGTCGAAGGCGACGCCATCAAGGGCGCCGTCGACTATGATCTCGCCGGTCAGACTGGCACGCTCGACTTCAAAGGCAAGCGAGCCGGCGACGCAAAAGACGCCAAGTAAAAACGCGAGCTAGCAGCGAATCATCGATATTTCCCGCGAAATATCACGATTCTCGCTGAGCGAAGCAACGGAACCGCAGGTGACAGCTACGGCGTCGCCTGCGGTTCTTTCGTGCGCGAACGACTGATGAAACACCTAACGCAAGTTACACGTAGGCTTTGCGGATTGTAATTTTTTTGCAGAAAAAAACCGAAATTCCGGTCCTAGCAATTGCGGCGGCCGCGTAGCGCCGCGTATCATGGTCGCAGGACCAGAATTCCTGACGCGAATTTCATTTTCGTGGCGTTGCGTCAGCAATTGGCATCATACACCTAGTCACGTGAAGGGCGCCCCTATGTCGAGATCGTTACTGTCTAGGATTGCAGTCACTCTAACGTCGTTGTCGCTAGGACTGATCGTGTTGACCTCCGCGGCTTCGGCCGATGTCGGCTGGATCGTCCAGTCGGGCGGGACGATTGGCGCGACAGTTTCCATTCATCTGCCGGCCTTTGATTCGGCGAATCCAAGTAACCCGGATCCCAACAGCGACACGTACGTTCCGCCGATCGAGATTACCACAATTGCGCAGACCGACGTGGGAACTTCGGGCGATCCTGCGCTGGTAAAGCGCAGGTGAAT
>Ga0268266_10005492_pt1 | contig 11802 bp, 10 predicted proteins | sample KBSS13metaG_FD_190356 | JGI IMG/M metagenome (GOLD analysis project Ga0268266, IMG submission 190356) | Switchgrass rhizosphere microbial communities from Kellogg Biological Station, Michigan, USA - KBS S1-3 metaG (SPAdes) (version 2) | ecosystem: Host-associated > Plants > Roots > Rhizosphere... | reverse complement strand
TCACGGAGACATGGCGCCGGGCACGAGTCATTTCCGCACCGACCTGGCGGACGGGCAGGAACTGATGCGCACGCTTCGCGGTCGATTGTCCGGTTTGTGCCAGCCGACTTACGTGCTCGACATTCCAGGTGGCCACGGCAAATCGCCTGTCGGCCCGAACTACGTCGAGCGAGTCGGCTCAAATGGCGATGCTCATGTGGTGGAAGACTACAACGGGCGGCGGCACCGTTACCCGGGGCTAGTGCCTGATGCCGATCACGTCCAGAAAAGCGGCCGCAACGGCAAGGCTGGCAAAGCCGATGAACACGACGGCTATAACCGCGTGCCACACGAAGGTCGCGTCGCGCCTTAGGGATGCCACTACGTTCTTGCTGTTGATCATTACCTGATGCCCCGAGAGAAAGTTCGCAGGACCGCGATACTTGTACCTGCTAAGGAATCATCCGGCTCATAATTTGTATGTTAAAAAGTGCGTGAGAACTGCCGCATCTGCGCATAGCAGCTATGATTGCGATGATTGGTGCGACGAAGCGTCACCACGTGCGCACATAAAGAGCGCGTAAAGCCGCGAAATTGTCTTTGTAAATCCGTCGTCTCGCCGGCTCAGCTACTCGGGAACCAGTTCGCCTGATCCGCCTGCCTCGATCGGAAAATCGCGAAATTTCGGCAACCCATCCTTCATCGGCAGTACGGTTTCTGCGTAGTGCAAGTGGATAACCGGTTTGAACGTCACGCGAGGAATCACTGCCGCGCGAACGTCGGTGAGGCCAAAGGTCGGGTGATGAGTCATGAGATGGCCGCCGCAACGCGTGCAGAACTGTCGATCGCTCATTTCCGTTTTTTTAAAGTGGCCGACGAATTCCTGTCCCTTCGTGACGCATACGTCTTCTGCCTTCCACAAGAGGTATGCATTCACCGGACTTCCCGAGTAGGAGCGGCAGGAATTGCAGTGGCAATATCCCATCTCCACAGGTGCGCCGCTCGCCTCGATTTCGATGGCGCCACAGAAGCAGTTGCCTTTGGTTGCGTCGGTCATGTCGCGCTCCCCCTGCCAGGCCAGAGTGTTATTGTCATTCTCGTGATAAAGGTATGTCTCAACCAGTCCCGTGTTGTTGGCGCTCGATCTTGGGCTTAGCAGTCACCTTTTTGCAATGACGAACCGGAAACAGCGGCGTATCGCGGCGAAGCAGAGCCTCAGTCAGTTCGACCGTCATCATGCAGCCGGTGCAGCGCCTGCCGACGCTGACCTGATGGATGAAGCCCGACGGCAATTCCACAACGGCAACGGCAAGCGCGCCGAAGTTCTATGCAGGGAAATTCTGGCGCGCTTACCGACACACATTGACAGCCTCAATCTCATTGGACTTATCGGGCAGTCGTCCAATCGCCACAAGCTTTCGGTACAGATGTTTAACCGCGCCATTGAGTCGGATCCTTTAAACGCGGCTTGCCATTACAATCTGGCGTCTTCCTATCAGACGCTTCACCAAGTTGATCAGGCTGTCGGCCATTTCAAAAAGGCGATTGCGCTCGGGTTGAGCGGAAACAACGTCGAAGACTTCATCAGGCGAAGCCAGACGCTCGCTCCATACCTCGACCAGCTTGAAAATCAGCAACCGCTGGGGCGTACGCTCGATCTCGATGTCACGGCGCTCAAAACCATTGCCGACGATTTGTTTTTGCGTTGTGCGCTGGAAAGCACGGTCATTCGAGGGCAACTGCTGGAGACGTTCCTCACCCGTTTGCGCCGCACGTTACTTCGTTTTGCTACCAACAAGGCCGCCGCTTCGCCCTCCGCTATGGAGGCTCTCACCGTCTGTTTTGGCGCGGCGGCCCAACAGTGCTTCATCAACGAATATGTCTACGCTCAAGAGGATGACGAAACCCGGCAATCGATCCAGCTTCGCGACTTTTTGTTGAAGCAACTGGACAATGAGGGGGCAGCAATTGAGCCAATCACCCTTGCCGGGGTTGCGGCGTATTTTCCGCTCTATCAGCTCCCGCGCGCCGAAAGAATTTTGAAACGAGACTGGCCGGCGACCATGTCCGGCCTGATCCGACAGCAATTGCATGAACCTTTGGAGGAATTGCGCGACCGTCCGACCATACCGAAGTTGACCGCGATCGATGGCGGCGTGTCGCAGGACGTAATGGAGCAATACGAAGAAAACCCATATCCCCGCTGGGTCGTTGACACGACTGCTCGCTATGCGAATGAGGCAGGTGATCCTTTTCGCGGCGAAATCCTTATTGCGGGGTGCGGAACCGGCCTGCACGCAAGCCAGGTGGCTCATCGCTATCCGAGCGCGCGCATTCTGGCCATCGACATCAGCTTACCAAGCCTCGCCTTCGCTCGGCGAAAGAGTCGTGAGGCCGGATTGCGCAACGTTGAATTTGCTCAAGCCGACATTCTCAGACTGGAAGCAATCGATCGTCAATTTGATCGGATTGAAGCCGTTGGCGTATTGCACCACTTGGCGGAGCCTGAAACGGGATGGCGCATTCTGCTTTCGCTGCTGCGGCCAGGCGGGCAAATGCGTGTCGGCCTTTACAACGAAGAAGGGGCGGCCCGGCGCAGCATCGTCAAAGCACGAGCGCTCGTTGCTGAGCGCGGCTACCGGCCCACCGTAGACGATATTCGGAAGTGTCGGCAGGAGATATTTGGTGACAATGACGGGCGTTGGAAAACCATAATCAGTACTGCCGATTTCTATAGCATGAGTGGAGTCCGCGACTTGCTATTCCATGTCATGGAGCACCAGTTCACAATCACGCAGATCGGCGAATTTATCGCCAGGCACGGACTCTCGTTCCTCGGGTTCGAGGCGGAGCCGCAGGTTATCCAGCTTTTCGAGCGCCAGTTTTCTCGTGCCGCGATAACAGACATCCAACAGTGGCATGCTTTTGAGCTGGCCAATCCGCTGGCGCTTTCGCGGTATATGCATGTGTTTTCGGTTCGTAAGGAGACATGAGATTGGCGCGCCCTAGGGGATTCGAACCCCTGTTACCGCCGTGAAAGGGCGGTGTCCTAGGCCTCTAGACGAAGGGCGCTAAAGCCGCCGCCGAACGGCGGCTACTGTTGGGTCGGGGTATAAAGACCTTCGCCGTCAGCGGCAAGCGAGCTCACCACTTGCCGGAATTCGGCATCGACTTCCAGGGCTCCTGGGCGGGCAGGGCTGAGCCTTTCTGCAAAAGCTCGATCGATTGCTTGTCCGGGGAGCGCACGAAAGCCATGACGCCATCACGCGGCGGCCGGTTGATCGTTACGCCTGCTTTCATCAGTCGCTCGCAGGTCGCGTAGATGTTGTCGACCTCGAAGGCGAGGTGCCCAAAATGACGGGCCTCGCCATAGTCTTCGGTATCCCAGTTGTAGGTGAGTTCCAATTCCGGGCCTGGGCGGCCGGCGGTTTTACTTGATTCAACCAATTTTTCGTCGGCCGGGCCTGCCAGGAACACCAGAGTGTACCGGTTTTTCTCATCCACCCGGCGGCGGGTTTCTTTCATGCCAAGCTTGTTGCAATAAAAATCGAGCGCAGCGTCGAGATCTCGAACGCGCAGCATAGTGTGCAGATATCGCATAGGCTAAACCTCACTGACTGACAGAAGGCAGCGACTATACACAAATGATCGCCTCCGATCTTCCCACCGCCATCGAGCGTTTGAGGCGTCTGATCGAGAATGCCTCAGTCATTATTCCCTTTACCGGGGCAGGTATTTCCACCGAGTGCGGGATACCCGATTTCCGTTCACCCGGAGGCATCTGGACAAAGACCAAACAGATACCGTTCGATGCTTTTGTGACAAGCCAGGAGATGCGGGACGAAGCCTGGCGGCGACGGTTTGCCATGGAGGAGAGTTTCGCGAACGCGAAACCCGGCAGAGGGCATCGCGCTTTGGCAAGTCTCTACCGTTCCGGGAAAAGTCCTGCGCTCATCACGCAGAACATCGACAATCTGCATCAGGCTTCAGGCGTTGCCGCGTCCGATGTCGTGGAACTGCACGGCAACACCACGTATGCCCTCTGTCTCGATTGTGCAAAGCGATACGAATTGTCTTGGGTCAAGGAAAAATTCGATAATTTGGGCGAGCGCGCCCCCGATTGCGGATGTGGTGGCCACATCAAAACCGCGACGATTTCGTTCGGCCAGCAGATGCCGCTCGAGGCGATGGAACGCGCTGAGGAATTGACCAGAAACTGCGATCTGTTTCTCGCTGTCGGTTCCTCTCTCGTGGTTTGGCCCGCGGCGGGTTTCCCGTTGATGGCCAAGCGTAACGGTGCAGCGCTCGTCATCATCAATCGTGAGCCTACGGATTTTGACGATATTGCCGATCTGGTCGTGCGCAATGACATCGGCGACGCGCTAAGTCCTTTCATCGCACACTGATTCGCTGCTCGCTACGCTGTGTATAGAGCTGTGTGCAAGCCTATTTTGCCCCTTTGCCGTTCCGACGCCGGTGTTATCTTCGATTCCGCAAAGATTCGTTTAAGCGCCCATCAAGAGGCGCCAGCAAGGTGGCGGCGTTTGGCGTCATGGCGTCGGACGGGGTCGAATCGAAAATGTCTGGGACCAATCTCCGCCAAGGGGTGGTGAGAGAGATCGTCGACGAGACGGCGACGGATCTCATCGAATTGAGCGGTGTCATCAAGTGGTTCGATGTCTCCAAGGGTTTTGGATTCATCGTCCCAGACAACGGGATGCCCGACATACTTCTGCACGTGACGTGTCTGCGCCGCGACGGCTACCAGACCGCTTACGAAGGTGCACGGGTTCTGTGTGAGGTGCTGCAACGTCCCAAGGGACTGCAGGCCTTCCGCATTGTTTCCATGGACGAGTCGACGGCTATTCATCCGGCGCAAATGCCGCCGGCGCGCACTCACGTAACCGTGACGCCGACCAGCGGGCTTGAGCGTGCGCAAGTCAAATGGTTCAACAGACTGCGTGGTTTCGGCTTCCTGACCCGCGGCGACGGAACGCCCGACATTTTTGTGCACATGGAAACCCTGCGGCGCTACGGCATTGCGGAATTGCGCCCAGGTCAGACTGTTCTGGTTCGTTTTGGGCCCGGACCGAAGGGCTTGATGGCGGCCGAGGTCAGGCCGGACGGCGGACCTTTGGGACTGGCGTCCCACTAAACCCCCTCGATTTTACGATTGCCGCTGGCAGCGGAGCCGCGTAAAGGGCGTGCCATGCGCTCGCTCAAATGGATCGCCTTTGCATTCGTCAGCTTGTTTGTAGCCGCCAGCCTTGCTCGGCCGGTTGGACCGCAAACGATTGAAATTGCCAGCAAGACCGGCGTTCACATGTTCACGGTGGAAGTTGCGGACAATGATGCCGACCGCGCGAAGGGGCTCATGTACCGCAAGGAACTGCCGGAAGGGCAGGGAATGCTGTTCGACTTCCAACGGGACCAGGAAGTCAGCTTCTGGATGCAGAATACCTATATTCCGCTCGACATGATTTTTATCCGCGGCGACGGTCGTATTTTGCGCATAGCCGAGAACACAGAGCCTTTGTCGACCCGGCTTATCCCGTCCAACGGACCCGTCCGCGCTGTTCTTGAAGTTATCGGCGGGACGTCGCAGAAACTTGGCATTGCGGCCGGTGACCGCGTTGCCGCGCCGATCTTTAACGCCCGCTGAGGCTTGCTTGCCGCACCTTGGCGAAGCGTGTATCGAACGCCGGTGTCCGGCGGGGCATAGCGCAGTCTGGTAGCGCGTCTGGTTTGGGACCAGAAGGTCGCAGGTTCGAATCCTGCTGCCCCGACCAAATTAATCTATTGGCAATTTTCGAAAAGAGGCCCTTGGCTTGCGGGGACGGTAACTTGGTTAAGGCGATGTGACATGAATGCGCCTCCCGACCCCAAGGTACTCCAGTCTGTCGAGATCAAGCTCTCCGCCGGCGCTAATCGCCGTTTTTTCTTTCGAAGTTCTGGTACCGACCTCAGCGTAATCAGGCAAATCTTCGAACAGCAGAATTACACCCTGTCTGGTCTACCGCTCAGTAGCAAATTGAAGAATTACGCCGACTGGGTAGCGGTCGGCGGAGCCTCGCTCCTGGTGGTCGATCTCGGCGCGAATATCGGCGCGAGCCCGGTCTACCTGACGCAGCTGGATCCACGAATCCACGTGTGTGCGGTCGAGCCCGAGTCAGGAAATTTTTCAGTCCTTCGGGTGAATTGTACCGGTCTGCCCATTACTGCCGTGCACGCTGCCATCGCGAGCGAACCGGGGACGTTGTGGATTTCCGATCCGGGCATTGGAGAGTGGGGATTTCGCGTTGGAAGCAGCGGAAAAAGCGAAATTGAGGCGATCACCATGACGCATATTTTGGAGCGGTTTGGTGTTTCCGCAGGATTTAGGCCGCTGATCTGCAAGATCGACATTGAGGGAAGTGAGGCAGAATTGTTCAGCGCCAACGATTCTTGGATCGATGCATTCCCTCTTATCGTCATCGAGCTTCACGATTGGCTGTTGCCCGGGACCAGCAATTCACGAAATTTCCTGCGTGCGATTTCCAGAAGAAATTTTGACGTTGTCCAACGGGGCGAAAATACGTTTTGCTTTAACAACGATCTTCTCGCCCAAGCTGCCAACCCTTAAAGATGTCTCCTGCAGAAACCCCCGACCGGAGGATGGAAATCCATTTGCCCGTGAAATAGCGTCCGGCCCGCGTAATCGGACGCCGGTAGCAAGATGAAATCAACAAACCGGTGTTAAACAACGGGAAGCGGGCAGGTATTATGCTACAGTCAAAAGATCATATTTTAAGATTTTCCTTGTCACGACTTGAGCAATACGCAAGCATCCCGGCGCCTCTCAGTTTGTAACGCTGCAAGAAGCAACAGACCGTTCTCGTGGGGCCGAGGGCGGGCATCGAGCAGCCACAAATGCCAGTTGTGACTTTGTCTGCCGGGTTCGTGCGACAGGCGATCTGTGTGTCCGCACGCAAGAAGACAGATTATTTTGATCTCACGCAGCGTGGCTTCCTGCTTGAAGTGCGCCAGTCGGGAGGCAAAACCTATTATCAGCGCTACACCGACGAGCGCGGACGCGAGCGTCAGTACAAGATCGGTCCGGCCGAGGTCCTCACGCTCGAGCAGGCGCGTCGCAAAGCGCGCCAGGTTGTAGCGGAAGCATTGGCTTGGAGCTACCCGCAGCAGAAACGACGCGAGATGCGGGCGGTCCCGCAGCTGAATAGCTTCGTGCAGGAACGCTATTTGCCATATGTGCGGACATACAAAAGCAGTTGGCAAACGGACGAAACAGTGCTGCGTATTCACATCCTGCCAAAGCTCGGCGGGCTCGCACTCGATGAAATCAAAACCGACGCAATTTCCGATCTGATCAATGGCATGCGCGCGGACGGTTATGCGTCCGGGACGATCAATCGTGTCATCGTGATCCTGCGCTACATCTACAATCTCGCGCGAAAATGGAAGGTGCCGGGCGGCTCGGAAAATCCGGCCGCAGGGCTGAGCGTCGGGCCCGACGTCCAGCGCAATCGCTTCCTCAGCGAACTGGAAGCAGAGGCCCTCGTTCGCTCCATGAATAGCGACGAAAACCAGACCGCTGCGCGTGCGATCATGTTGCTGTTGCTAACCGGGGCGCGTCGCAACGAAATTACCTTTGCCAAATGGGACTATGTGGACTGGAAGAACAAAACACTGCTGGTGCCCAAATCGAAGTCCGGCCGTCCGCGCGTCATCGCGCTCAATCAATCCGCGATTGCGCTTTTGACGGCGACGCCACGAATCGACGGAAATTCTTTCATTTTTCCATCGCCGATCAGTAGCCGCCCGTCCGCGTCACTGCATTTTCCCTGGGATCGCATTCGCAAACGCGCCGGTCTCACGGATGTGCGCTTGCACGATCTGCGTCACTCGTTCGCGAGTTTTCTGGTCAACCGCGGCGTATCATTCTATGTCGTGCAGGGGCTGCTCGGTCACCTGCACGCACGGACCACGCAGCGCTACGCACACCTGACACAGGAAACGCTGACGGGTGCGGCTGATCTGATCCAGGAAGTCGTGGCGTTTCCTGGCGTATCGTCCGTAGCATCCTCCACCTGACCACCGACACCTTTGACGTATGAATCTATCGCGCCATCAGGCGCGTGACGCAAACGCGCTTGGCGTTTCCCGGACCACAGTTTGATGTGAATACGTTCGCGGACGAGCCGGGAAAGTTCGCATCCTGCGCTATCCCTACCGCACAACAGTGAGCAAAAGGTGATGTCGCGATGCAGACACCACTTTCATCAAACAGTTAGCAATTCGCTGAACCCACGCCATGCTCAGTTTCGGCCGAAGCGATTGAATGAATCGTAGTTCGTCTTTTCAAAACGAGCGATTGCAATTGTTCACGTTATAGCAACGTGCACGGTTCAATCCGTCCAGTACGTGAAGATTTGCTCTCTCTACGGTGTCGGTTTCTACTACGTGCCCGGCACTGACATGTGCATCAAGATTGGTGGTTGGGTGCGCGCTGAGTATGCGTACGGCGACAACGGCAACTTCGCCTGGGGTTGGGCGAACGGAAACGTCAACAACCGCAACACCAACAACAGCACGTGGCGTGCACGCGGCTACATCACGGCCGATGCCCGCAATCAAACTGAATACGGCACTGTGCGTGGCTATCTTGCGGTGGGTCTGAGCACGAACAACATCGGCGCGGACAATGCCGGCAATACGTTCAGCTCCAACCGTGCCTTCATCCAGTGGGCTGGGTTCACGTTCGGCCTCACGCAGTCGTTCTTCGACTTCTACAACTCGCCGGCGACGTCATACTGGGGCTCGTTCCCGGCGTCGGATACAGGCGACGGCGGCTGGATGGTCGCGGCTTACACGGCGCAGTTCGGCAATGGCTTCTCCGGATCGATTGCCGCGGAAATGCGCCGCACGACGTCGATCATCAACTCGGGCACGCAGGTTCAACCTGGTGGGGCAAGCCTCGGCTACGGTGGCTTCCAGGCGCCTGATCTCGTCGCCAATCTGCGCGTCGATCAGGCCTGGGGCTCGGCGCAGGTCATGGGCGCCATCCATCAGGTCAACAGCACCTACTATAGTGGCGCGGCGGCGGTCAGCAGCGGTCATCCGGATGATGACGTTGGCTTCGCTATCGGCGCGGGCCTCAGGCTGAATGCGCCGATGATCAGTCAGGGTGATTACCTGCAGGCGCAGATCAACTACACGCAGGGCGCGCTGCGTTACATCTTCCAGACGCCCAATTCGAGCTACGGCAAGGTCGAAGGCTCTGAACTGGGCTTCGGCGTGCTGTCCGATGCGGTCTATGGCGGCACCCTCGTGGCCGGCAACGCGTCCCAGCTCAGCCTGACCACGGCCTGGAACGTCAACGCCGCCTACGAGCACTTCTGGAATCCGCAGTGGCGCACCTCGCTCTACGGCGGCTACGCCGCGGTGAGCTACAACGACCAGGGCAACAGGATCCTTTGCTCGTTGCTGGGCGCCGGCGCGGGAAGTGGTGCAGGCATTACTTCGGTCGCCGCCCCGGGCTGCAACAATGACTGGAGCACCTGGTGGATCGGCTCGCGCACCCAGTGGAACGTCACCAAGGACTTCTACATGGGCTTCGACGTGCTGTACTCCAAGCTGAACAGCGCGGATGTGCCGAACAGCGTTCTGCCCGTTAACGTCGCCGGCGGCACCGTCATCGGCGGTAATGCTGTGACGGCCTCCGACGTCGACAACTGGCAGTTCCGCTTCCGCGTGCATCGCGATTTCTATCCCTGATCGCGGCATAGCAAGCTGACGAATCGCGAAACCCCGGCGGGCAACCGCCGGGGTTTTTATTTGCCGACCGTGCGCCGGTCATTCCGTGTCGGAAATGCAACGCGGCGCCAGCAAGCGTACCGCAGCGCGCAAAAACGCGATTTTTGTCGCGGCCGCCTGCGCCATCGCCGCATCGGCCCAAGCGCACATCCCCGCAATCTTTCAATTGTTCCGCTGGCTCGAGAATCCAACGGCGCATCGCACGCGCTCAGAAAAATTCGGAGAACAAAAATGAAAATGGGGAACAGGTTCCTGCTCGGCTCCGCGGCGGCATTGGTTGCGGTCGGAGGTGCACAGGCAGCCGATCTGCCGGTCAAGGCGCAGCCGACGCAATTCGTCAAAATCTGCAGCCTCTATGGCGCGGGGTTTTATTACGTGCCGGGCACCGACATGTGCCTGAAGATCGGCGGCTGGGTGCGCGCCGAATATGCGTACGGCGACAATGGTAACCTCTCCTGGGGCTGGGCGAACAACAACGCCAACAACCGGACCACCAACAACAGCACCTGGCGCGTGCGCGGCTACATCACGGCCGATGCGCGCAACCAGACCGAATACGGCACCGTGCGTGGCTATCTCGCGGTCGGTCTGAGCACGAACAATACGGGTGCTGACAGGGCCGACAACACGTTCAGCGCCAATCGCGCCTTCATCCAGTGGGCCGGTTTCACCTTCGGCCTGTCACAATCGTTTTACGATTTCTACAGCTCACCATCGACCTCGTACTGGGGTTCGTTCCCGGCGTCGGATACGAGCGATGGCGGCTGGATGGTCGCCGGCTACACCGCGCAGTTCGGCAACGGTTTCTCCGGCACTCTTGCTGCGGAAATGCGGAGGACGACGCAGATTATCGGTTCTCAGACTGCTGCTGCCATTCCCGGTTTTACTTCGGGCCTCTACGGCGGCTTCCAGGCGCCCGATCTCGTTGCCAATCTGCGTGTCGATCAGGCCTGGGGCTCAGCCCAGATTATGGGCGCTCTGCATCAGGTCAACGCACTCTACTACGACGACGGAACTACAGTTACCAATGGCCATCCGTCGGACAAATGGGGTTTCGTCATTGGTGCCGGAATTAGGCTGAACGCACCGATGATTGGCCAAGGCGACTACCTGCAGGCGCAGGTCAACTACACCGAAGGTGCGCTGCGCTACATCTTCCAGACGCCTAACTCAAACTGGGGCAAAGTGGATGGCAACAGCGCTGCATTTGGATCCGTGAGTGATGCTGTTTACGGTGGGTTTCCCGGCGAAGTCGGCGTATTCCGCCCCAGCGATCTCAACCTCACGACCGCATGGAACGTGAACGTTGCATACGAGCACTTCTGGAATCCGCAGTGGCGAACGTCCTTGTATGGTGGCTACTCGGCCGTGAGTTACAATGAATCGGCCACTAGCTTGATCTGCAACGGCGAACTTTCGCTGTCGGTGTCGACCTGCAATATGGATTGGAACACCTGGTGGATCGGCTCGCGCACTCAGTGGAACATAACGAGAGAATTCTACATGGGCTTCGATACCATGTATTCGAAATTGCACAGTGCCGATTTCGGGCCGATTGGAACGTTGGCTTCGTCAGCGGCTGTCGGTAACCGCTCTTTTCCCAAAGACGACCAAGACAACTGGCAATTCCGCTTCCGCGTGCATCGCGATTTCTATCCTTGATCGCAGCGTAGCGAGCTGACGAGTAAAAAATCCCCGGCGGGAAACCGCCGGGGATTTTGCTTTCAGGATTGCAGCTAGTGGATCGTACGATCGCAGCGGTGCACGAATTCGGAAATGCGTCCGATCGTGGCCGCGTCAGTGAGGAGCGGCGCGTGACCCTGGTCGGGCACCTCGATGACATCCATCGCCTTGCGCCGCGCGCGCATGGCTTCGACCGTTTCTCCGGTGAGAAGGTCAGAGTTGGCGCCGCGGATCACCATCAACGGCTTTGCCCGAAGCGCGTCAAATTGCAGCCAGAGCGGCGGCACGCGGCGCTCGGCGTCGACACCGTTCATTGTCGTAGCGATC
>Ga0268266_10005490_pt1 | contig 11805 bp, 10 predicted proteins | sample KBSS13metaG_FD_190356 | JGI IMG/M metagenome (GOLD analysis project Ga0268266, IMG submission 190356) | Switchgrass rhizosphere microbial communities from Kellogg Biological Station, Michigan, USA - KBS S1-3 metaG (SPAdes) (version 2) | ecosystem: Host-associated > Plants > Roots > Rhizosphere... | reverse complement strand
GCCGACAACGAGCTGCCGAGCTCGATGCGCGGTGATTGCGTGCGCACGGCTTCGGTAGCGATCCATCCCATCAACAGACGCGGATACACGCCGTAAGGGATTCCGCCTTCGTAGCCGGCGAGGATCCGCAGGGTGAAATCGCCGTTCTTGCGCACGAACACGTCGTTCTTGGGGTCCTTGTAGGGCATGGTTGCCTGGACCAGCGCACGCGCCATGAAGCCGAGCGCGACATCGCCGAGCTCGTTGTCGAAGGTGATGTATTTGCTGATGAGCTGGCCAACCCACTTGGGCACCTTGCCGTGTCGATAATCGACGGTGAGGGATTTGTCGGCCGTCGTGGACTTTGCAGGGGGTTTTCCACTGCGCGTCGGCGCCGCTTTGCGAGGTTTCGGGGACGTGCTTTTCTTGGCGGCAGTCATCGTGTCTCCTACAGGCGCGGGTCGTAGGTCCATTTGCGCGTGTTGGCGAGTCGTACACGCGAAAAGTCCGGGTGAATCGGATTGATGAGGATATTTTTTTCCTCGGGGATGACGATGCTCGGCACTTCGGCGAGCAGAGTGCTCTGTGAATTTGCCCACGTCGTACCCCACGTCGTCGCCGTGACGCTTTCCGGTAGCGCATCCCAGCCAGGATGCGCGGACACGTCGAACACGGCGCGGGTCGCCCAGGCATCGTCGGGAATCTCGATGTCGAGTAAAAAGCGATCGAGCGGAAGGGGCGAGGGTTCGGCGATATGCACCAGCGTTTCCAGACACGCCAGTGCCCGCGTCGTCGAGGTGTACAGCATGAATACGGTCGCATCGTTCCAACGCGCGCCCTCGGCGGCCGCGCCGGCGCCGCTTAAGTCGACAGCGCGGAATCGGCGAGTTTCCTTGCCGATGCGATACACGATCATCAGGCGTACGCGCCGGTTTCGATCTTGGACAACAACCGGCTGACGATGGCACGGCCGTCGGCGGTGTCGAGAAAGTCTTCGGGCTTTTTGCCGTCCAAGGCGGGTTGAGGCATTTCAAGCCAGTCGGCGATCCAACGCGGGGCATTGAAGCCTTTTGCGTCCCCTGCAGGGATCATGTTCTCAACGGTCTTGACGAGTCCGGCGACGTACACGACGCGTTCGGTCGCCTCGGGGCTCAAGGTGGCGTTCTCGCGTAGCTGCCGCATGGCGGTCGCCCGCGGCACGCCGAGCGTGGAGAAGACGCGCGCTTGCGTCATGGCGAATTCATCGGACATCGCCTGCATGGTCGAGGCAGGCAATCCCTCACGAACGATCATGATCCGGCGCATCGGATCGGCGTCGTAGATGGACGTGAAAAGCCGGTTGTCGACCTTGTGTTGGAGTAGGAGCCTGGTCAGCTTGTCATTGGAGATGACCTTGCCCTTGGCTTTCGTCTTGTGTTGTTTGCTCACGTGTACGTGCGGCATGGGAAATCCTCCGGTGTTACATGCGACATAATTATGTCTTACTTGATACTATGCGCGCAGGGAGGAAAAAGCAAGGTGATCATGCTGAACGGGGAAACAGCCCGTTCCCTGCCGCTCCGCGGCTGGCGTGCATCCTTGCACCCGCCGGGCATCCCGCCCGGCCCGGCGACGGTTCCCGCCGTCGCCCCCTCGCACCGCTCGGGCGCGCTCCGCGCGGGATGGCAGGGTAGACAATCAAATCAGGCCGCGTTCTGCGAACGATACAACGGCTGTGGCGGCAACCACGACGTGATCAAGAAGCTTCACATCGAGCAGCCCGAACAGCTGTTTGATCTGCTTGGTGATGTCATGGTCAGCGATCGACGGTTCGGGTATTCCGCTCGGATGGTTGTGCGCCACCACGGCGTAAGTTGCGTTGACTTCCAAGGCGCGGCGTGCAAGTTCGCGCGGGTAGATCGCAGCGCCGTGGATCGAGCCTGTGAACAGGCATTCCATGCCGATGATTCGCAGCCGCGAATCGCACCAGACCACGTGCATTTCCTCGCGGGGTAAATGGCCCATGCGCACGCGCAACCAGTCTTTCAGCATGTCGGGACGGAGAGGCTCGCTCATTCGCTGCACGCGCCCACTCAAAATGTCCTCGGCGAGCGCCAAAACATCCGCTTCGGTAAACGCACCAAGCGCCCGCGCGCTATAGCGCCCGGCCGAGTCGCGCACCCAGCGCACCGCACCCTGATGTTTGTGCTCTGAATCCCCTGCTCGCTGGCGAGCCTCCGGGTCCAGGGCAGCGCCCTGGGATTTGGCGTTGGATTCTGGCTCGGAATGGTATGCGGCATTCATAACGGTGCTCCCTTGGGTGGTGGTTGTGCTGCTCGCCGGTGTCGCCTCGTCGAATGCGCTTGCGAGCGCTGGTCCCAAGTCAAGGGCGCAGCCAAGATCGCAGCGCCGCAGGCGACCGATCGCAGGGGCGCGCGAAGCGGCCGTAGGCCCCTTGACTTGGGACCAGCGTGAGCTATTCGACGGGAAGAGGCGGCAGCGGGGAGCAGCACCGCCGAAGGGCGAGGAATGACGCTTTCGAACGCTACTGGCGGTGGCTGGAAATGCGGTTCTTCTTGCCGCACGACAGCGTGGTTTGGCAACGGTTATTCGGCGTTTTCTGCGCCGAAAAGTGCCTTACACAAGTTCGAGAAAAAGTGTACTGTAAGAACTGACAGGTGCAGGGAGCTCCGGCGGGAGCTTGTCAGGTGTCGCGAAGGGTGCGTATGAGGCTGTTCAAATGCAGCCCGTTGATGCGTTCCCACTCGGCAGCTTCGCGTTCGAGTACACGCGAAACGAATTGGTGAAGGGGTATTCCCATTAACGTGGCCAGCACTCGAATTTTTTTGTGCGTGGATCGGTCGCAGCCGATATACGCCGGGTTGGATTCGTTGTTAATAGCCTGTGGTTGCAGTGGCAATAGCTCGGCACGCAACTGCGCGAGGTCAAGACCCGTGCTCTGTTCGTAACGAGTGACGTCGTCCATGAGAACGCGAACGATGTACTCGGTAAGTTTGAAGTCCTCGATATCGGAAATGGCGCGAAGCGCATCGCGTAACTTCGTTGGTATGCGCACGGTGGTCGAGTCCGGTCCGGCGAGCTTGGGATTGGATGCGGGCTCGGGGTGACGTTTGAGAGCACGTGAGGTCACTTGCGGACCTTTTCTTTCGGAAAATTCAGCACAGTTGTTCCGTGAGCGTGGCTGATGTCGTTGGCCGGGTGTGCTAATCGTGACAGTTGTTCTTCCATTTCGAGGAAGAGAACATCGATTTCCTCGAATACGCGATCGGGGTCCAAACCAGCGCGCCGTAGTCCGCCGGCGAGCTTATCCTTGGCTGGCTTGTGCGCGATCACAATGCGTAATGCGCGAATTCGATCGGCGAGTCGTCGGTTCACGGTGAAAATAAGTATATTGGAAAATTGATTTGGAAACGTTTCCGTGGATGCAATAGTGAGGATGAGAAACAATGGTTGAACTGGATCGTAGCGCCGTGCCCGTTCCAGAGCCAGACACTTCGGCCTTGAAGGCTTTGATCGATCTGGACGATTTGGTGGCTGCGCTTGAGCAACCTCTTGCCGAAGATCAGCGGGTTCGTGTGCGAAGAATTCGGGCGGTGTTGCGTCATGTCGCCGGAGATGCCGCGAAGCTCGATGTGTTCGAGGATGGTAAGTCAGACTCGGCTGGAATCAAGGGGCTTCGTTCGAAAGTACGAGGACACGTGCTCCTGGTGGACGATCAGGAGAGTACGCGCACATATCTGCGCGTGGTACTTGCGGCGTTGGGCTTTGGTGTAATCGAGGCGTCGACGGCGGCAGAAGGCGAGGAGCGTATACGTGATGATGTGGATCTTGTCCTCGTGGACGTGCATCTTCCCGATATGCTGGGGACAGATTTGGTCAAACGATTGCGCAGTGAGCCGGTATTTCTCTACTTGCCGATCTACGGCATCTCCAGTGACCGGTCAGAGACTACACGGGCTCTGGCAAGTTCTTCAGGCATGGATGATCTGTTGGCCAAACCGGTTAGTTTGGAGACCTTGCGCCGCGTGACGGAGCATGCTTTGCGGCAACGCAGTCGTCTGAGTATTGAATCAATTCCCGGCACGTTCGACAAACGTGCATTGGTCGATTTGATCGTGATGGATGACGGCGAAATGCTGGAGAGTTTTATAAATCAAGCGATGCGCGATGCCGATGTTCGTGTCGATCAGTTGCGCCAGGCAAGGAAGAGCGGGGACGGAAAGGCATGGCGGGAAGCTGCGCACGGTTTGCAAGGCGTGGCGCTGACGCTGGGCGGTGAGGGCTTGGATCGGGCGATTGGACGCGCGTTAGGTGGCGAAGGGTTTCTCGAAGATCCGGCAGCCGAGGAGGAATTTGGTCGCTTGCTGGAGAATTTGAAAGTGCCTGTAACCAAGATGCTCGTGCGGTGAATTATGCGGCAGAGCGTGTTCGAATCTTCGCAACGCGATCGAGGATTGGCAACAAAGTTTTGGCAATCACGGGCTTGATCAGTGTGGCAAATGTGCCTGCGGTCGTGGCGATGTGAAGGGCATCGCGGGTCGTGTCGGCCGTCAAGACGACAATAGGGGGAAGGTGAATTTTTTTCGTCGCATTGTTCTTGAAGGTGGCAAGGGTTTGCAGCACGTCGACGCCGGAGACCTCCGGCATATGCAAGTCGAGGAATACCACGTCCGGTTTCAAGCGCAGGATCTTTTCGAGTGCATCTGCGCCGGATTGGAAAATAGTAGCTTGATGGCCGGCCATGTTCAGCAGTCGGCCTAGCACGAGCTGGATGGAAGGTGTGTCTTCGAATACGACGCAATTCAACGACGTTACGCGATCGCGATGTTCGGCGAGAGCGTCGAGAGTCGACAATCGCGTGGGCATGGCCGCGTCGGTGGATATCGCAAATTCGACAGTCAATGTGAAGATGGAGCCCCCGGTCGGGTTGTCGGCTACTTTGATTGTTCCGTCCATAAGCTCGGCGATGCTACGTACGATGTACAGACCGAGCCCGACGCCGCCGACGCGACGCGCTGGGCCGTCGGCGAGTTGGCGGAAGGGATCGAAAACCAAGGTTTTCTTGTCGTCGGGAATGCCAATTCCGGTGTCGCTGATACGGAATTGGTAGCGGACGTACCGATCGGTTGCTTCTTGCGTCTCGGCAATGGCAAGGTCAACCAGTCCGCCAGGTGGCGTGAATTTGATCGCGTTCTGAACGAGGTTCGTCAATGCCTGTTCCATGCGGCCGGCGTCGCCGATGAGTGTGGTGGTTTTGATTGTGTGCTGGTTGATGATGAAGCTTACGTTTTTGTCGCGAGCAAGTGGATCGCAAACGGCTTGTACGGTTTGGATGATGTCGGATAGGTAGAACGTTTCAGTTCGAAGCGTGATGTGTCCGCCGTCGATTGCGGCGACATCGAGCAAGTCGTTGACGCGATGGAGCAGCGCGTTAGCGTTGTAGTTGACGGTCTGCAGCAGAGCTTGGCCTTCCGAGGGGAGTTGGCTCGGATCGATCAGCACGGCGCTATTGAGGAGGCTGTTCAAGGGCGTACGAAGCTCGTGGCTGATCGTTGCTACGAACCGTTGTTGTGCCTCGCGGGCTTCAAGAGATTGGATTGTCGCAAAGCGAAGTACGTTGAGGATGCGCGCGATGAGGAGCGGCAATGCGACGGTGAGTACGATGGCATACAGGGCATACGCCGGGCGACTTAACCAGTAGCCCTCGGGCGCTGTGGTAAGGAGAAGAATGGTGACTACCACGATGCTGGCGTAGAAGGCTCGTTTGTTGAATCGCACGCCAATTTGAATGGCAATGAAGGGTAGCAGCGCATTCAATGAGATCAGCAGATGGAACGCTTGCTTGAGCAGGATTGCTAGGAATACGAGGTTGGCGACAATACCGATAACGTCGATCCACAGCGTTGAGTTGATCGATGTCCTGCGAATAACGAACATCCAGATAGTACTTAGCAAGAAGATCACGATGGACGCTGAGTAGACCTCGACGGCTTGAGTCCGAAGAAATTCTTGAGGTCCTATCGAGTACCAGTAGCTAACCCAGATGAGGACCAAGAATGACAGTACCGTTCTCGCCACACATGCACGTTTTTCATCGAAGCTATCGAAGACGCGGGACACGTCGTCGTTGCCCAGGCGTTTGACGGCTGCAATGAGATCTGTTGCGTCTTGGTTGTAATGAATTTTTTCCATCGTTCCTTCGGAGGAATTCGATATGGTCGAGCTTAGCATTCGCTGTTTGTCCGATTTGTTATGAGCAAGATAAGGAGATTGCCTTTGTCCGTGTCATGGTTGTACGTCTTGGCATTGCTGTTTGTCTTGCTTATCGTTTGCGCGCATTGGGCGCGCTCGGATTTGAGCGCGGTAGATGCTCCTTTGAGCGCGTATTTCGACGGAGCAAGTCGTCGCTGGGCAATGGCTGCCTACGCTGCGCTATGTGGTGCAATCGCAGTGCATGGCTTCCTGACATTTGGCTCGAACATCAGGGGCAACGTTCTGCTGGCAGGGCTTTATGTCATCGCCGTGGCGGCGATTATGCTTGCGGGTTTGTCGGCGCGCACAAGTATACCTATGCAGGAGAAGTTGGTTTTTGAATCTCCCGGGTTGCATCGAGTGGCGGCGCAAGTGTCGTTTCTGACGATGCTCATTGCGATGGCATTGCAAACGTGGGGCGCAAGAGCACTTCTTGACGCTCGGATGGCGTGGTTTTTTTGGGCACTGTGGGTTGTAGCGGCCTTGTTTTTCGTAGGGACGACTTACACGGCGGTGCTGCATAAGGGTGCACTGCAAAAGATTTGTGTTCTTGCGATTATTGTTTGGTTGCTGGCGTCCGTTTTCGTGTTGAAAAGAGGCAATTGATCACTTTCACGATGAAGTAAACCGGAAAAAAGGGGGGGATTGGTGACGCTGTTTGCTTTTCTGGTGGTTGACACGTCTCATTTGTAGAGTAATTATATTTCCGTTAAATGCTACTTCTGGATTCGGCATCGGTTCGGGATAGCACAGAGGAGCCAATTCAATCGCCGCGGCGGCGAAGCTATGAGGGCTGGAAACGATCAAGGCGAGTTGCTGTTTAACTTGTATTCATGTATTTTGCTGTACAAAGGACTCGTTTTTGTAGGACGCAAACAGGGGTTTTGTAGTTGTGAACAGGGCGGATTTCTCAAGTAAAAGGCTGGCAACCCTCGCGGTTGCGGGCCTTTTTTTGTTTATCGGGGCTGGCCCGGTACGTGCGCAAACCGTCTCGCCGCCGCGGACGGAAGGCTTCCCCCCTGTAGCCCGCACGACCGGTTCAGCCCCGACCTCTGCAGATCTTCCCGTCGCTGACGAAGCGACCGTTCGCCAACTGTTGAAAAAAGCCAATGACGCGGTGAAGCGCGGGGTGAACGCCGCCGACGTCGATCGCTGGCTGGCGGATCAGATGTCCTATCTGAAGCCTGTCAATGCGGCTGTCGAGCAGGAGCATGGCGGCGTTGCAGGGCAGTGGGATGCTTTCAGGGAGGGTGGTGAGCGTGCGTGGAATCCGTTTGTCACGACGGCAACTCAGCCGGAGCCCACTGAGGGATCGACTAAACTTTCCGCAGGGCAACAACCAGCGGCGGAGAAGGTCGATGAGTCAAATACAGAAGAAGGTGTTTTACCAGCCGGGCGAGGTCAGCGAGCAAGACTGGATGCTGGAATCGGATCTAGTGGAGTACGTGAGACGCGGGGAGGTTCGGCAACTGCACTTGTCAGGCAATGAAGATGGCAAATGGACGCTGTACGTCCTCTTGCTATATCGACGTGCCTTCATGGTGGTCAGGACAGTACGTGGTTCGATACGAGGGTTTGCATCGATCGACAAGCTGATGTCGTCGTTAGTGAGATTGGGTGATGGCAAGGTGCCCCCACTGACGATCAGCGTTTGATCGAAGGCAGTCAGCAAGCTCTCACGCCGAACTGGTTGAAGGGATGTTTTTTTCAACAGCAAGTAAGGAGAAGCGTGATGATGACGGTGTGGAGCAAGCTGATGGTGGAAGTGATGGAGCGGAACGCGCGAGCGTTCTCGCGTTTCTTGCAACAGAACAGCCAGTTCGTGGTCGCCGTGATGGCGGTCCTCGCATTGGCTGTGGTGGGGGATCCTGCGTTTGCACAGAGCGGTAGCGGTGCGTCATCGCAGTTGGCGAGCAAGGGAACGGATGCGCTGGGCTTCATTCAGGTGGCGGCGTACTTCATCTTGGTCGTTGCTGTCATCGGATCGGGCATCGCGGCAGCCTTCGGACGCATGGAGTGGGCGACGGTCGGTCGTGTGTTGATCGGTGCGATCGTGGTGGGCCTTGCGGTAACGGTCGTGCAAGGGCTGTCCGGTTTGTCCAGTTCGGGCGCGTCGGGAACCTAGGAATCCGCCCATGAGAAGCGATCCGCTGTTTGGCGGTCTGACTCGACCGGCATTGCTCTTCGGCGTGCCGGTTGAGGCATTTCTTTTCGTTGCTGGCGGCACGATCGTCGTGTTCCTGGTCACGTGCATGCTCTCGCACGAGCTGGGCACGCGCATGGGTGTCCTGCTCATTGGAGTCGTCTTCTACGCGGTGGCGCGCCTCTTGTGCGCAAGGGACGCGCGAGCGTTTCGCTACAAGTACTTGCAATCGATCACGAAGATGCAGCACCGCACACGTTCCTTTTGGCAATCCGGGAGCTATTCGATGTTTGGAGCACGCAAACGCAACGTGTCGGGACTGGACATGCCCAAGGGCATGCAGGTGAAGCAAGGTGTGGTCAACGTGACGAAGACGCTGACTGATTTGATTCCCGTGTCACGTCACATTTCCTCGCACAACCTGGTCACCCCGGAGGGGGACGGGGTGACGGTGATTCGCATTGATGGCGCAAGCCATGAAACGGCGGACGATGCGGATCTGGATCTGTGGCATGACGTGTTGAAGAACCTTGTGAAAAACATGGCTCGCCAGTACGAGGGGCTAGCCCTGTGGAGCACGTTGATTCGCGAGCAACGCAGCGACTTTCCAGGAGGTACGTTCGATCCAGGGTTTGCGCGTGATTTGAACGATAAGTATCGCGCGAGCCTGCAAGGGCTCGATCTGATGGTGAACACCTATTATTTGACGATCGTGCTGCGTCCGCGGTCAGCGATGAGCAATTGGCTGTTCGGCCGACGCGGCGAGGAGCGTGCGATACGAGAGCGTCTGCGCGATCTGAACGAAAGACTCGATAGCGTTGCGGACATGGCGCTGGCGAATTTGAATCGCCACAACGCGCGCCGCCTGGCAACGTTCGAGGAAAGCGGAATTATTTTTTCCGAAGTGCTGGCATTTTATTCGCGAATCATCAATGGCCAGTACACCAAGGTGGCGGTCCCCAAGGGGAAGGCTACGTATTCTGTCGTCAATTCGCGCCTGTCGTTCGGCGTCCAGCAGTATGAGGTTCGTGGTGTTGCGCAAAGCGAAGTGGGCGCGATGCTGGGCGTGGCGGATTATCAGGTCGAGTTCACGGAACCCGGTCATCTGAACGTAGTGATGACGTTGCCGTTTCCGGTGGTCGTGACGCAAAGTTTTGCCGTGTTCCCGCGCAACCAGGCGGTCGAGGGACTGAAGAAGCAGCAACGATTGCTCGACAACGCCAAGGATCCGAGTGAATCGCAGATTGCCGGAATTTCCGAAGCCTTGGATGACGTGACGGCCGGCCGGGTCGTGTACGGCGAGCATCATTTGACGTTGGACGTGCGTGCCGGCACGCCAGCGAAGCTCAACGAGCGTCTTGCAGCGGCGCAAGCCTCACTGTCGGAAGTGGGCCTGCAGGTCGTTCGCGAGGACGAGTGCTTGGAAGCGGCATGGTTTGCGCAGTTGCCGGGCAATTTCCGGTACCGGCCACGGCCGGCGCCGATCAGTTCGAGCAACTTGATTGGATTTAGCAGTTTTCACAATTACTCGATCGGTCGATTCGATGGCAATCAGTGGGGGCCGGCGTTGACGATGTTCAAGACGACGGCAGGGACGCCGTACTTCCTGAATTTCCACGTGGGCGGATCAGCCCGCCGCAAGATCGAGGAAAACGAAAAAGAAGATCGCGTGCCGGGGCACACGTTGTTGCTCGGCCCGACCGGCGCCGGCAAGACGGTGCTGCAATGTTTTCTGCTCGCGCAGGCTGAGAAATACAAGCCAACGGTATTCACGTTCGACATGAACCAAGGCCAGGAGAACTTCATTCTTGCGATGAAGGGCCGATACAGCCGTCTCAAGAAGGGCGTGTCGACCGGGCTCAACCCGGCTCAAATGGCGGACACGCCGGGCAATCGCATCATCGTCGGCGATCTGGTCAAGCGTTGCATTCAAGGCAATTCGGCAAGGTTCGAGTTTTCGGCCGAACGTGAGGACCAGGTTCGCAAGGCGGTCGATGGCGTTTTCGGTTTGCCTATGGACCTTCGTCGTTGGTCGCGCTTTCTGGAATTCTTCCCGCGGACCGATGATGACGGTAATTACCAGCGCTTCCAGCGCTGGTGTGAAGGCGGTGTTCTTGGATGGGTGTTCGACAACCCCACGGACACGCTCTCGTTCGATCCCAACGTGCGGCACTACGGGTTCGATGTGACGGATTTCATCGAGGACGATGAGATTCGCACGGGCGTGTGCATGTACCTGTTTCATCGCATGGATGAGCTTATCGACGATCGCCGATTCATTCTGAACATGGATGAGTTCTGGCGCATGTTGCTTGATCCGATGTTTGCGGCGAAGGCGCTGGAAGCGGTGAAGACGTACCGCAAGCGCAATGCGCTGGCGATGTTTGGGACGCAGAGTCCGGCCGACGTGCTCAAGGCTCCGATCAGCACGCAGCTGATCGAGCAGTGTGTGACGCAAATTTACTTGCCCAATCCGAAGGCGCGCATCGAGGATTACAAAACGGGCTTTGCGCTCACGGATCGGGAATTCGAAGTGGTCAAGCGCCGCATGCCCGAAATGAACATGCGCGGCTTTCTCGTAAAGCAGGGCACGCAAAGCGCGATCTGCGATTTCACTTTGAAAAACATGGACAACGAGCTGGCAGTGTTGTCGTCGAATTCGAACAACATTTTGCTGTCGACTCGGGCGATTGAATCGGCGGGTACGGATCCCGCCCAGTGGCTTCCGGTGTTCTACAACTTGTGCCGCAAGGCGGCGTAAAGGAGAGGGCTATGAATGTTGCGAAAAAGGTTTTGGCCGCATGCTTCTTGGTCTTGTTGAGCGTATCCAGTGCGCATGCGCAGTGGGCAGTGGTCGACGTCAACGCGGTCAAGACGTGGATCGTGCAGTACACCCAAATGGCGCAGCAGATCAAGCAGCAGTATTCGCAGCTGCAGAACATGGTCAAGCAGCTCGACCAGGCTCGACAGCAGTACGCAAGTATCACGGGTGATCGGGGTCTTGCGAACATCCTGTCTGAGACCTATCAGCAGATTTCTCCGACTGACGTGACGGGCGCGCTCGACATCATCAACGGCACGGGCAAGACGAGCCAATTGGCAAAGCAGTTTTCGTCGGCGGCAACGCTCCTGGGAAAGCCGGAGTTTGCTGACATGGATCCTGCGCTCAAGACGCAGCTGCAACACATGATGGACAACTCGGCATCGGAGCAAGGCGCTGCGGCAAGCGTGTATCAGGGCGCGGTGGATCGCTACGCTCGGTTGGATGATTTGCGCGCGCAGATCCAGTGCGCGGAGGACTTGAAAGCGATCGGTGAGTTGCAGGCGCGCATTCAGGCCGAACAGACCAGCGCACAAAACGAACTGGTCAAGCTGATGTCGATGAATCAAATGCTGTCGGCCAAGGAACGGGTCGAACAGGAAAAGCATCG